>VFQN01000990.1_pt1 | contig 50138 bp, 83 predicted proteins | sample 3512371 | NCBI WGS metagenome assembly VFQN01 (sample SAMN10412370, study PRJNA504923) | tailings metagenome | isolation source: Replicate 2 from Balatoc abandoned mine | place: Philippines: Itogon, Benguet | collected 2017-08-28
GCCGTGTGACTTGCTGTGTCGCCCCTTCCACCTCGCACTCGCATACAGCAGCACTCAGGGGCAGGGGCAGCAGCCGGGCAAGGGGGGCGAGGGGCAGGAGCAGGGGAAGGCGCAGGGGAAGGCGCAGAGGCAGGAGTGCGTGTGACCAGCTTATCGTTTGTGCCATGTGGAGGGTGAGGCGATTGGATGCGGCGTGGTTCTCACAGGTACACAGGCATACCTCACAGGCATACCTACTCCTCAGACATACCCGTTCAACGTCCAACCACAGCTGGCTCCCCACGTCCCCAGCATGTGTAGAGATCAGGTCGCTCCTGGGAGCAGGTGCACCATAGTACAGGGCTCAGTAGTCACTACAGGATGGCAGACGCTTACTTGGAGATGCGGTGATGGGGACAGGGGCCACAGGCAACTCATGCCCCAACAGAGCTAAAGAGGTCCGTTCTCCGTTGGCTGCCATGGACATGGCCATGGAGCACCAGCTGGCACAGGCGCGCCGGTTTGAATTGCTGCAATGCAGAGGTGCGGTACGCACACAAACACACGCACATGCCACGCTTAGTCTACTTCCTGCGCTCCAGTTATTCATATGTACAAGTGCCAAGCACTGCAGCGCTGCAAACCTTGGCCCCAAGCCCCCAACCAACGGACCTTGCGAGTTGCTCATGACTCGTGTTCCCATAACCGCATGTGAGCGTCTGATACCTTACCAGCAGGGACACGGCGGCTTTTCTGGCGCTTTACCTGCTGGCGCTTCGCAATTCAAACCCGTTTGACAAAGGCGACGCAAACAGCTACACGAACATCCGCAGGCACCTCTGCGTGCACTTCAACATAATTCCGAACGATGCGTGTGATTGGTGCGGTTTTTTCTTTGAGGTCCTTGGCCCGGTGCTGCTCATAGCCGACACGCTTCAGTGCTACTCCCGGCTCCTCGCGGCGGCCGCTGAGCAGCTCGAGCCTGCAGCACGCGCAGTGCAGCTCCATGAGCAGGCACAGGCGGTGCAGGCGGCGCCAGCCGCCCAGTCGCAAGAGCAAAGGCCCCTGACAGCCAGCCTGCACCAGCTAGAGATGCTGCTTCAGGAGCCGCTGGCCATTTTCGGAGTCCTCAGCCTCACCCCGCCACACCTCCACGGCACCTGGACGTGGACCAGGGCTGCTCGCAGCAGCAGCGGCGCTGGCGCCAGCTTCCTGCAGCCTCCTTCACGGCCCATGCGCAGCCTTTCCGCCGAGGTGCAGTCCTCCTGGGTGCTGGAGCACTGGGCACGCGTGCTGCTCCTGGGCACCGCCCCTGCCCTGGCGGGCGGGGAAGGCAGCCGGCAGCTGGGTGCGCTGGCCCTGCACGCCAGCTACCTGCCACAGCTGTACGACACGTGCCACGCGCTAGACCTGGCCTGGGCTGACGTGATGCGGCGCCCCTGCTGCCCTGACCCACATGGCCCACCTGTGCGCGGCCCTGGACGGAGGTGGCGCGTTCGGCCGGCCACGGCCCGCCGTAATCGTGCTGCCCAAGCTTGGGGAGGTGGGCCCACCAAGCATGCAGCCGCTGCCGATTACGACGCAGCGCCCGTGCGGCGCGGCCAGGCGGCGAGCCTGCACCCGGCAGAGCACACCCTGAACGCCTGGATGGCGCTCCTGGGAGAGGCGTTCCAGGAGGCTCCCGGGCAGCGCCTTGAAAGCAAGCGGCAGGGGGCGGCTGCGACGGCGAGTGCGGGGTGTGCGGCGCCGCATGATCCGCGCAGGGGGGCGGTGGAGGAGCGCGAAGGAGGCGGCCGCGGGGCAGGCCAGGGTAGGGACCTTATGGCGGAGGGGCCCCGAGCAGGCGCAGCAGCAGCAGCAGCAGCTGACGCGGAGGGGCACTCAGCAGGGCTGGCTACCCCCGACAGCGTACCTCCGCTGAACCGCTCCGCGACCACCGCCCTGTGCCTGCGCCTGGGCCGGGGGCTGCTGGCCCGCTGGGGGGGGCAGCTGCCTGGGGTGCAGCTGTACGACCTCTCCGCGCCTGGCAGGGCCAACCCGCTGCTGCCAAAGGCGACCGGCTCGACGCTGCTGTACCTCGCGCTCTCCTGTGCCCGGCTGGCGCTGCTCCCGGACGTGCAGGGGCGGGAGAGGTTGCGGGGCACAGCGCGGGCGCAGCTGCGCGCCTGGTGGGAGATGTTCGTTGCGGCGGCGCAGCACCCGGAGGCCCTGATCATGGCGGTAACGGAGCCGCCCCTGGAAGCATACCCTGCCTGGGCGCAGGAGGAGCAAGGTACGTCGTAGTATACTGGTCAGTCTAATTGTCGTGGTATGTATGGCCGGAAGTTCGTCGTTTGTGTGGTGCGCTCCAGCAGTTGGTAGTTCTGTGTCATAGTGCGCTTCGTGGTATGAACAGAGATGCGGTTGTATAATGGACGGTGTTGCTGAGCGCAGAGTCATCGCATACCGTGGTGGGGTGGGAAAGCTGCTGCACAGAAGTCTTGATTCGCACCCACAGATAAACTAGTCAGGCCGAGCGTCGTACGACCGCTGCATGAACAGTGTCAGCCAGAGCGATGAGATGCCTTGAGGACCATTGCCAGGCAAACGTTTCCGTGCCGTGCACGACCCCCCTTGCCTCCAGGTGTGTCGGCTCAGCCCTCGGCCGACGCCGCCGCAGCGCTGGCGGCGGGCCTGCTGCCCTGCCTGACACGCCAGGTGACCCGCATGGGCACGGGCGACGGCGGGCCCGTGTGGGTCCCCCCAAACATCTTCCCAGGCACCTTCTCGTGCTGCACCGAACTGCTGCTGCACGGCCCGCTGGAGCAGGTGGGGGAGCTGGTGTCGGCCATGGGCCGGCGGGCGGGCCTGTCGGTGGAGGAGCTGAGGGCTGCGACGGCGGAGGGGGCGGAGGGGCGGAGGGCGCGCCGAGCCGGGCGCAGCGCAACCTGGCTGGCGCTGGTGGCGCACGACACGCTGCATTTCGCCCATTGGGTCCTCAATGCCCTGTGCCAGGGTCAGGCAGCGGGCGCGTACCCAGAGGGCGTAGGCCTGAGCGACCTGTGCGGCAAGGCGCCTGCGCGAGCGAGGCAGGGGCTCGAGGCGGCGGGAGGGGCGGCGGCAGCGGCGGCGGCTGGAGCGGCGGGAGGGGCGGCGGCGGCTGGGGCAGGCGCTGGAGCTTGCGGTCAGCCGGAGCTGTACGCGGTGCGCTCGTCTATTGCAGCCGCGGAGCTGCTGCCGCCCCTGTCCCGGGGGTTGCAGCTGTGCGCGGAGCTGGCGGGCCGGGGTGAGGTACGGGGCGAGCGGCGGGGGCGCATGGGTGCCAGTGGCCCCGCCGTCGTGGAGCCGGACGCGCTGAGGGAGCTGCTGCACTGCGCCGTGTGCTGCGCTGGTCCTACCCTGTGGTGCACCGGCGTGCTGTTGGCCAAGCATGCGCATGATGTCGTACGGAAGCAGCGGCAGCAGCAGCAGGATGCTGGCGCTGCTGCAGCGGCTGGCAGCGGCTGTCACGGCGCCTCGGACGGCGGCGGTGCTGTTAGCGATGGCGGCGCCGTTGGTGGCGGCGGCGGAGACAGCCCCTGGCGACGGCTGCTGCTGCGTGACGTGCAGCTGATGGAGCTGCTGGGGGCGGCGCTGAAGCTGCATGCCCAGGGGGCAGCAGCTGTAGCAGCGAGGGTGCCGGGCTCCCGTGAGTTACAGCGCCAGCTGGAAGACCTGCGCCGCGTCCTGGTGCGCGTGCTGTGCCAAGCTGTATGCACCTTCCCGGGCGAGTTTCGCGCGGCGGTAGACCCTGGGGCCGGGGTTGCGGGACGGCCGGAGGCGGGGGCAGGAGCAGCAGCAGCACGCGGGGGCAGTGGACATGGGCACGGCGGGCCCCCGCCCTGCATGACCGTGGCCGACATAGCAGCCCTTCTAGAGGCCGTCAACAACCCAGACGCGCTCACGCTCGTGATGAGCGGGCTGGAGGGCCAGGAGATGCCGGCCGATACGGTGTGGCACATGTCGGAGTGCTACCTGGTGTCGTGCAGGATCCCGCTGGAGAAGGTACCCGAAACCCTGCGCGTGCTGCTGCCGCCCGCGGAGGCCCGTGCGGCCGTGGCTGCCGCGGCAGCAGCCGCCGCCTCGGCTGCAGCCGCCGCGGCAAGGGCCTGAGAGGCAAGGTGCTGTCAGGGTTTCCACGAACGGCAGCATGGCACGCAGGGAAGCCCAGGGAGTGTCGTTGGTGGTTGGGGGTCATGAGGTTGGGTACCTGCGGCCGCGGACGGCGGCAGTGCTGGTTGGAAGAGGCGGTTGATTGACAGGAGACTGCTCGGTTGGGGGGCGTGGCTGCTGTCGCTGGCCGTGGTCGCCGCAGCCGTGGCGGCTTGGTCTGAAGTGCACGGCGCGTTGGAGGGCTGCCGGCAGCGGCGTGCACACTGGAAACCCTCAGAGGTCTCCCTTGGTGTGGGATCGAAGGGCCCGGGGGCAGGAGGCAGCAGCTGGCGGTGGTGCGCCTGCAATGCGGCGCCGGCTTGCGGCGTTTTGGCAGCGCATGTTGGTTGTTGCAGACGAACGCTGGGTGGGATATCGTTTGAAAAGACACTCGGTTGTCGAATGTGGGTTGCTGGAATAATAGGTCTTGTAATCACTGGAGTTGGAAGTGAACAGACAAACGTCCCGCAGTGGACTCTGTCAAGTTGTTGGGGGCGTTGACCGCTGTGCGGGGTGCATGTCAGCTGATCTGGTGGAAACTGGAGAGCAAGGAGGGAGGGGCAGCACAGGTGGAGAATGCGCTGTTTTCACAGGCAGAGGCACAGGGTTGTGTCGTGCTAGGACGGGTATGCGACATGGGGAGGTTCAGCTAAGCTGGCGCGTGCTATAACCCCTGCTTTGGCCATGACTGCATGTTGGGCTGCACAAGGGCTGCATACCGGTACCATCTACCGTCGATTGGGCACTAAAAACGCATAGACTGCCACAATCCGACCGTAATTTTGCACGTACATTACTGGCAGCCCCTGGCGGGCGCCGCTGGGTGGCAGGAGCAGTGCCATACCCGTACGTTTGCAGTGGACAAGTGAGCGTTCAAGAGGACGTGCTTGATAGTATTTAAAAGTGTGTGTTGGCAGACTAGCATTGCTCGACACCACCTGGTGCATCGGAGGTCGTGTTGCCTGAACGCTACCATGACCAGTGTCCCGGTCACACTGGGCTGAAACGCCGGGCACCGTCATCAACTCTGCCCAACGGTTCTTGCTCCCAACCAGCAACAGGAGGCAACGCGCTTTACAGCGACCAGCTAGAACAAAATACAAAGCAACAGACGGGCAGCATATGAGCCAATGCCTACACCAACTGCTACGGCCTTAGGCCAATGGGGGGATACACGGTAACCTTGCAGCCTGCACGCAACCCTCAGGTCAGTGCAAACACCTCGTCCATACGCGCCAGCCTGCTCCTCACACGCCACGGCTAGATCAGCCTCCCCAACACAAGCCAGCACATGTGCTGCGCCAGTGTGTAAGCTGCAAGGGGGCGAAGAACTGAACAATGCTCAACATGAATGAAACATATTCTTCTCCGGCCCGATGACTTGAACGTGGCAAGCGTAGAAATGTCTACGGCAGTTGTGACGGTCAAGCCGCTCCGGCGCACGTGCTCATGCCGACACACGCACGTGGCATATCCTGCGTGTCACACACCTTGCATATGCATACTGAACCAGCCCCGTAAATGCTGGTGTCCACAATCAGGAGGCACGCATCGCAGCGGCAACGGCACGCAGCCATGATGCACTGAGTCTGATGGAGTACACGCTGCAGTTATGCACATTGACCCGCAACCAGGGAATCGCCTGACGGGTGTGCTGTTTGCTCTTCACACATGCTATGCAACTGGGGAAGTGCACCCTTTGGGACGTAAGCATGCCCTGTGACTGCCATGCTGCCGCTGCACCGATGCGGCTAGGGCTTAAGCTTGGACCATCACCACGACCCAGCAAAAACTTAGGCTCCAGGAAGACAAGACGCCGCATACATCTGTGTCTGCACAGCCCTCCTTACGATATTAGAAAGCACCAGAGCCCTGCACAAGAGCATGCTCCCTTCCCCTCTTGCAGTACCGCTGCCAACCCGCACCGCACACTCGCGCCCTACAACTCTCAATCGAGACAAAAAACCCCAGCGCAACAGTATTGCCCATCACATCTCTCTTGCATCCGTGCGTACCCCATGCCACCAGCAGGCCACATTTTCCATTTTTTCCTTAATTTTCCCAATTTGCGTCACGCCGCCTTCAGACGCACGCCGTTGCCACCGTCTCGCCGATCGTCGTTTCCATTCTGCCCCGCGGATAGCGACTGCTGCTGCTGCGTGTAGCTGCGCAGCCCCGCCAGCGGCGCCAGCAGCAGCACCGCCACGCCGCATGCCGCCATGAGGGTGCTGAAGTAGGCGGCCCAACCGAAGCGCTCCACCACCAGCGACAGTGGCATGCCTGCAGGGACGCACGCGGGCGCAGGATCGCTTCTGAACTCATGACCGCCAGGCCCGGCAGTCGCGTGCTCTCGTACACGACAGTCCCATGGCACCAAAACCAAAGCACCGGCGGCTGAATAGGACATCATTTTGCGGTTGCAAGGTGCCTCCACACGTACTGTGTTCCTAGTGGACAAGCCCATGAAATGTACACCTGCGTCCTACCCGGCCCCAGGACCACACCCAGCACGCAAACCCCGCACGATCCCTCCACCCGTCCACTGCGTTGTTAACCCCGCACCGCATCCTACTACGGTACACCGCCCCCACCTGCGTTTGCCGCCCCCAGGTACGCCACCCAGCCCAGCACGCCCTGGCTGGCGCCCACGCTGTCGGGGTGCACCAGCTCCGCGCCGCACAGCCCGATCAGCATCTGCGGGCCGTAGATGCAGAAGCCGATCGCCGCCACCGAGAGCCACTGCAGCGCCGGCGGCGCGGCGGCGGGCAGCGCCTGAAACGCCGCCAGCGCCGCCGCCAGGCCCGCCGCGTAGGCCATGCACACGCGCACGCGCAGGCCCACGCTGCCCGTCTGCTGCTGCTGCTGTTGGTTTTGTTGTTGGTGATTCTGTTGGTTGCGGATGAGCCAGTCGGACAGACCGCCCGCCACCAGGGATCCCACCAGGCCGCCCAGCTCCAGGCCCGACACGCGCACGGCAGCCTGGAGGTGAGGGCGCAGAAGGGTAGCGAGTTGAAGTGCCTTGCAGCTTTAGAAACGACAGGCCACAGCACTGACGGCAGAGACATTTCACATTGCAAGGTGCACCAAGTGCAATACGGGGCGACGAGGACCGTTTGCGAGATGACGTCCGGGGCTTTGTTGCCACCTACAAACCACCTGGTTCCCTCCCCGCTCTCGTGCTCGCAGCCCCCACCCCACTCTCATACCCGCCCGCACCCGCAACCCCAGTCCCCACCTGCGCCGCGTCCGCCACGCCCTTCTCCTTCATCAGGTAGAAAACCGACCAGCTGGTCACGCCCTGCCGCACCACGTACACGCAAAAGTACGTGAACGCCAGCGCCCAGATCGCCGGACTGCGCAGCACATTGTCCATCGCCTTCTGCACCAGCCCCTTGCCCCCACCTCCTCCAGCCTGCTGCTGCTGCTGCTGCTGCTGCTGCCCGCCCGCCTTCTCCCCACTCCCGCCGCTGCTGCCATTTCCAGCCCTGGGCTCCACAGGCCTGAAGCCCACTGCCTCGGGGTTGTCGCGGCAGGCAAGCAGCACGTAGCCGCCGATGACCAGGCCCGCCAGGCCGGGGGCCCACATGCCCCAGCGCCAGCCCAGCGCGTTGGCTGCCCCCGCCGCCACCAGCGGCGCCACGAAGCCGCCCATGTTGTGCGCCACGTTCCATAGGCCCCAGTAGGTGCCGCGCTCGCGGGCGGCAAACCAGGAGGTGAGCATGCGGGCGCAGGAGGGCGCGCCCACGCCCTGCGAGGTGGCCGCAGCAGCAGCGCACACAGGTGACGCTGACGCGGTCAGTCCAGTGCATGAGCTTTAGTCTCTTGTCGTACAGGTGCGATGGGTTCCCGCGGACCCAAAAGTGGAGGGACGAGCGCACAGTGCACGGGGAGGATGCCGTGAAGGCACGTGACTTCGGTGGGTTAAAGGGGCCAGGCCTCCCAAAGTGCCGCAGGGCGCAAACTGCATGCGGCCAGCGTGTAACCCACGGGCCGTGATCCTCAGGGCAGCGTGTCAAACCCATCCCACAAGGCACCTTACGCGGTCTTGTAACCATTAGCTCACTCCCGTGAACGCACCTGCATGAGGCCGTTGGCCGCCCACAGCACGCAGAACAGCGGCAGCGCGTTGGACGCCCCGAACGCCAGGTTGCAGGCGGCGGTGGCCAGCAGCCCGCCGCCCAGTAGCAGCGTGGGGCTGTAGCGGTCGCCCACGACGCCCGACACAAACTTGCTCATGCCTGCAGTGTGAAGGGTTAGGTGCTATCAGATAATGGGAATAAAGCGGTGTGAACGGTCAGGGGAACGCACGGCACCCCCGCCTGCGGTGATATCGGGTGGGGATGGCGGGCGTGGTGTGCGCGAGGGCCGTTGAGGGCCAGGCTCCAGGCTCCTATGGCGCTGCTCGGAAGGTAAGAGGCCTGGCGCACCATTGGTGCGAGGCATGGGTGTGCGTGGCTGTGCGGGCAGGCGGTGCTCTAGGACCGGTGGGAGTGGAAAGTCATGGAGTGGGCTGTGTGCAGCAGGAGTGCAGGACCCAAGGGTAGGTGGGAGGGGCCTTGCGTACCGTAGGCGATTGGGAAGATGGAGGTCATGGCTCCAATCTGGGACAGGGAGAAGCCCAGGGCCGGGTCCGCCACCATCACAGGCGCCGTGTAGGTCAGTGAATTGCGGGTTAGGTAGTAGGCCGAGTAGCCCAGGACCAGGCCCGAGAACACGACGAGGCGGCGGAGGGTGAAGCCGGGCGGCTGGGCGTCGGCGGGCTGGGGTGCTCCTGGTGGCGGGGGTGCTGCTGCCTCTGCCGGGTGGGTGCTGGGGAGGCTGGGAGTGCCGGCAGGGGAGGGGAGGGGCACGGAAGGGAGCTCGGAGATCTTCGGGGGAGAGGGGGAGGGGCGGGGGGAGGGTTGCGTGAGCATTGGACTGGTAGTGGGGTATCCCGTGCCGCTCGTGGAGTGCACGACCGCGCGTCGCTGACGGGCAAGTTGAGGATGGGTGGACGTGTGAAGATTGTAGGCATGGTAGATATGGCAGTGAGGCCGGCTGCAGCTGTTGACCGGGTGTCCCATGCGTTAGGTACGGCAGTGGGGCAAGGCTCGTGAAGGGAGGACGGGGGAGGAGGCGGTGCCGGTCATGCGCGGCATGCTCCAGCATAACGGCACGTCAGGGCACGCAGTGTGCAGGTTCATGCCGGTTTGCAAAACAGGCTAACTACAGTCCCGTGCTTACAGCTGGCTTCTTGGGCAGCTGGGAAGGCAGCTCGAGGTCAGCATCCCGCACGGGGTTTGGGGCGGACTTCTCTTCACGGAAAAAGCGCACCACCCCAGGCCGACATGGCCGGCCCGGCCGTGGGCTGAGCGACGCAATGGTGGCATGCCGCGAGATAGGATTCCTGCAAACATGTAAGCGATACGTTCGAGACATACAGACATGAGACGGGTGGTCTAACGCCGGCGGGTGACAAAGCAATTACCATGCCCATCCCACGTCACTACCCGACCAACCCCAAAACTCCACCTGCACGTGAGGGGCGCTGCGTATGTAGCCATTGAGATTTTTACCAAGTATGTGGTTAATATTATATCAAGTGTGCCCAAATCCAGTGGAGGTCGGCGAAGAGAGGTAGATGGAAGGTCCTGGGCTAGAGGCGAGAGCCGCCTGTAATACGTGAAGTCAATGCGTGTCGATCCTTTATGGGGTATAGCGGATGGTTTGCAACTGTGGTATGTCTCGGACAACCCGCTGCAGGGTCCTATAAGTTGTTTGGGCTGCACTTTATGACCTAACAGTTGGTGGTTGCGAGGGTCGGCATTCGGCGTCGACTGCCGGGGAGCAGGCACTGCCAGCCTGCTGCAACAATAGTAACTGCTTGTTTGCAACAATCCTATGCTGCTGACTGCACTGAGACTCGGTAAAGTCTTTTGCGTCACCAGTTGCGCGTTCGCGTAGTCCACAAAATCAACAGCTCTTTGTAGCTATGACTCTACCACTGCATCCTGTTACAACGGGCTTTGATCCAAGGCTGAGAAACCTCGCCGGTAGGCCTGGCTGTCTCAGCGGAAAAGCCATCAGTTTGAACGGCACATTCGGCTCCAAGCCCTCTGACGTTTACGTATTCTACACGCGATACTCATAATGCGTTGCAGATAGGAAAGTTGTCTCCAACGTCTTCCTGCAGCAGCTCCTGTACTACCGCTTGTTCTATAACATCGCGTGGCTTGCCTTCTGGTGCTGGTTCATCTTCAAGCAGGTGCTACAAAGCGAATGCCTTGGGGATGCTTGGCGGCCTCTCGTTAGCGCCACAGGCAACAAGGGCGCCTCCTTCCTAACACCGCTGTGCTTCCGCACACCCGCAGTACTGGGTCGGCCTCAAGCTGAAAGACAATGACATCGTCCGTACCATCTTCTTCCTCTTCTGGTTCATCGCCGAACCCATCCGCCTTTACGCGGGGTGGTATGGCAACCTGCAAGAGAATGTAAGGAGCAAAGGGGTGAGGCGGGGCACGTGGCCCCGGTCCAGTCACGTCTGTTCGCACTTCGCAGCCTCGGTGTGGCTTGCCCTTGCTCACCCCTAGAGCTTTCCCCTGCAGGTGCCATGGCTCTTGATGTTCAGCATCCTCACATTTGCGCCAGAGGAAGGGACAGTGCTCTACCTCCTGGTTGGCACCTTCGTAAGTAGGAAGGAAGGTTTTACGTACGTGGTAGCGTCTCAGGCTTTGCAGCCCTGATGGACTCCCACAATGATGAGCCAAGCGCGGCAGGGGCTTCATGGCTACCCCGTGTTGCAGTAACCTGTGCGACCACTGAGGCCCCAGTCCTACGCCGGTCTGCCTGTCGTACAACTGGTGATTGCAGCTGAATGTTCAGCGCGTGCCCGGGCCTGGCTGCAGAGACGCAACGCCTACACGCGTGCCGTGCAAGTGACCATGTTCATCCTGCAGCAAGTGGAGCTCCTGACAGGGATATACACGGTACGTCGCAGTGTCGCCTAGCCCCTTCATCGCATCCTGCAACGACAATCATTGCTGCCCGCACGACACTTCTCCATGACCCTAACCGCCAACCACACATATGCAGGTTGTCGCCGTCTACAAAAAGCAGAAGAAGCAGTACTACCTGTTCGAGTACATCCTGAACCAAAAGCGGCGGGACAGGGAGCAGCAGCTACTGGCCGCAAAGACCAGAGGCGTCGGGTCTGGCCCCGCTCGCTGAGGCACTCTGTGAGCACCTTGCTGGGATGCCTTGACCAGCAAGGACAGAGCAGCCCCCATTGCCGAACATGTGAGGCAGGCTGTTGACGAGTCTGGAGGACCATCGCTGTGAGGTTGACAGCGGAGGTGTGGGTCATGGAGTACGCATGTGTGGCAGTACCGGGCCAACGGAGGCCAACAGCGCCCCTCTACCACGAGGAGCTGCACCGTCTCTGCAAACGCCTTATCGCGCACGCCTGCTAACACAGCTATCACAACGGGGCGGCTCACAGGCCCAGCTGCCCCGAGTTGGGCACTCCTTGTTCACGCGACCCTTTCCCCGCCTCAACGTCCGCCCCTGTTACCCACTTCTTTGTTATCACGACCACCGGCAACGCCACCACTACCCCCTCGCTCACTCCTTCGCCCCCACTCCGTACACACCATACTACACGCGTCTGGCCTCAGCCTCGGCAGGGGCAGATGGGCCTGCTGGGCTGCTTGGGTCCCTCTGCCCCCTTGTCCGCGTACTCCAGCGCCCCGCTCTGCTCGTAGTCCAGCACGTCCAGCGCCACCACGCAGCTGTGCGCCACGATGGGCTCGGGGTCGGTGGCGAACTCGCGCAGCAGGCCCACGGTGTGGGAGTCGGCGATGGCGCCCAGAGCCTCGGCCGCCTCGTGCCGCACCATGGCGTGCTCGCCCGCGTCCTGTGGGGCACGCGGAAAGGATGTAGTGTGGCGTTGAGCTGCTGAGGCTCGAGGTGCATTTGGTGCGTTGACGAATTGGCAAGTGGTAACTCAGTTCGGGTTGTACTACTGGCATGCTGGCATATGTTTGGAGGAGTGCTGGTGCGTTGCGGAAGGTGCTTGGCTGTGGAGGCGGATGCGCAACGCCTGTGCGAAACTGGACTGGCCTGCTGCAACAATTTTCTCGCTGCATGCAACTGGCGCACTCAACGCATGCCGCAGGGTGGTTGGCTGCATCCCGTAACGGACAGCATGACTGAGACGTGTGCTGTCAAACACAATGGGCGGGCGTGGGCATCAACTGTAACGCGTTGCCGCTGCTGTGCCCTCTCACCTTGAGCACCTGCACCAGGAACTCCACGGCTTGCGCGTCCTGCATCTGCCCCATCACGTACGCCACCTCGTGCTTCAGCAGCGCACTGCGTGCCTTGAACACCGCGCCCAGGGCGCCCACCGAGTCCTTTCCTCCCTTGTTGCGAAGGGCGAACAGCGCCGAATAGCGCTGCAAGAGTACACGCACGCAAGACACGGAGACACCTCCGTCAGGGGGGTCCATGTAAACACGCATGGTGGCTTGCGTTGTGATGCACTAGCCTAAGCCGGGCGTCCCTGACTCCTTGTCTTGAACTTGTAACAGTGAGCGTAGCATGACCATCAGAGCGCTGCACGTCCAAGTAGCACGACAACTGACGCCGCCACAACAGCGTGCCGGCTTCCCGTCCAGCAGGCCCCCCAAGCACTACATAACGGTATGTTCCAGTACTCACGTCAAACATGCGGCTGTTCTCGTCCAGCAGCTTCTGCTGCAGCTCCTCCGTGGGCGTGCTGGTGGGCAGCGCGGGCGTGGGGTCCACGCTGTAGTAGGGCGACTCCTCGTTGGTGGCGTCGGGGTGCGCCTTGAGCCACTCTATCCGCTGCAGCGCAAGCTGGCACGTCTCCGCAACCTGCGGGTAAAAGCCCCGCATGCCACGACCTGCTGACAGCTTGCCAGGTGCATCCCGTGCACACCGTCACATGCGGTAAAAACTGGCACGTGCGCTGGGCGAGCGCACAAGCCCCGCATCCACTGCATCGTGCCTGTGAGCCATCAGCGCAATGGTGCACGACTGCAGCACGCTGCGCCCCCCTGCATCCGCGCACAGCCTCCCAAGGTTCACCGCCAGGTGCTGGCAACCCACATCAGCTGGGGCGGTGGGGCCACGCAGCAACCGCCCTACCTCGAGGACATCATCGTTGAGGTGCTCCCTTAGCGGCACCAGGCACTCCTCCGTCCCGATGGCGCCCAGGGCCTCGCCCGCCTCGTGCCGCACCCTACACGCACAGGCACCGGGCAGGGGTTGACACATCCTTACGCCGCTGCAGCTCTGCCAATGTCGTGGAACGCCCACTTGCTGGGCCGCTGTGAACCCCTGCAGCTCAACTGCATGTGGGTGCCGTGAGGACAGACGCAGAGCCCCCGTTCGCCGAAGGGCAGGCAGGCGGACACGAGCACATCCACCACTAGGACCGTGCACTGGGTGTACAGATATGCCCGTGCGCCCATCGATGCCAGCCGCTTTGCACTACGGTATTCGCACGTGTACAGGTTTCGCCTGCTCCAGTCAGATTCCTCTGGTGCCTACTGACGCTGACCATGACGCCTCCTGGCCGGGTGGCTGGCATGTAAACTTCTGCAAAGGGCATTCCGCATCCACTCCCCGTCCAAGCCCCACATGGCGTGCTCCTGCTCACATGGCGTGCTCCTGCGGGTTGCGTAGGATGTCGGACAGGATCTGCACCGCCGCTGCGTCCTGCCGCTGGCCCAGGCAAAAGGCCACGTCGTGACGGAACAGCGCACTCTCGTCCTTCAGAGCTGTCCAGGTACAAATCAAACGTGTTCGGGTGGAAAAGGGCAAGCACGGGTCAGGGTTAGGCGGCCGCAATTTTCGGGTGGGACCGTGGGAGCTGGGTGGGCTGTGCTTTGGGGCGGCACTACCCCTGGCGCTCCCCCCACTTGTTTGCTGGCGGATTCAGAGGCGTCGACAAGAGAGGTACTTGAGTACGCCGTTGTGTACCGTTCCATTGGCCACTGCCAGGGAGGCCGCACCTTGTGTGAGGGCCTCATGGGCTGCAGGGCCCTTCACGTTCCTCAGGGAGAACAGACACCGGTATTTCTCCGGCAAGGACGTGTTTGGGTCGACCAGCTTTTTCCTGAGGTCTGCGACAACACTATCGTCCACTTCAACTAGAGGCGGGGCGGTCATAATGTCTTGCGGCAAAGCGAGTCGGCGGCGGAAGAGGATGCTTATGAGGTGGAGGTGAGGGTATAGGACTGTGCGCAATCGAAGGCTTATGACATGCCGCTGTATCTCATTTCATGCTAGGGTTGAGACGCAGGCGTGGCGATAACAGCGGTTGAGGCCGTGTCACAGCAGGTGCCACATCGTACTGGCAACCGAAACTACCCTGCATTTTCTGCCTGTGTGAATGTTGCACGTGTTTAATGTGTATGTTTGCGTTAGAGCACTACTCAGTATTTGACGCATAAGTGCGACATGCTTAACTTTGCCGCTGGAGGAACTGCCTCGGGTGGCATCGCCCGGCAGCTTTCGCGCACCGTCTTGGGAGCAGCAACCAACCATGCAGGCATCCCCATTCATCTATCCTACCCATATAGCTCGCATGCATCGTCGGCGCCATCCGGCTCAGCAGCAATCATCAAACAACTCCGGGAGCGCAGTGGAGCACCCATCGCTGATGTCAAGGTAGGACGAAAACTGGCATGGGAACTAAACTGCTCTATACTCCTAAACGCAGTATTCTGGCCTACGCGCACTCGTACCTGGCAAGGCGCCTCCCCTGCTCTCGCAGGGGAGCTTGTGAGGGCCCTTGGCAGGCCACGTGTGCCACGGCCGTGGCATACCCTGGCCTAAAACACGATGACAAACCCACGCTCTTCCCTTGAGCACCTAACCAAGCATGTCACTTGGTCTTGCGGCTGCCAGGCGATGCTGGTAGCGCACGACTGGGACCTGGAGAAGGCTCACGAGGCGCTGCGTAAGAAGGGCCTGGCGGCAGCTGCCAAGAAGGCGTCCCGGCACGCTGCCGAGGGGCTAGTGGGCTGCAGCATGTCCGGGGGTGCTGCTGTGGTTGTGGAGCTGAACAGCGAGACGGATTTTGTGGCCCGGAACGACATGTTCCAGCAGCTGCTGCGCAACGTGCTGGGAGCGGCGCACGGCGTGGGGGCTGCCGCTGGGCAAGGGGCGGCAGCGGCGGGCAGCGGGGCCGCCCCTGGCAGCAGCGACGGGGAACAGCATGGAATGGACATGGAAAAGGTCAGTGGTGGGCCGGTCGCTTGCTTTGAAGCGGGTTAAAGAGGACCTAGCTGAGTTAAAGGCCGTAGCCACACACAGCAGCTGTAGGCAGCAAAAGGTCAGGTCCACGTAGTGCTGACAATCCTGACATGACGATGGAGTCGAAGGACGCCTATGCAAGTATGACTCTACGCCGCCGCGTGTGCCACTGCTTTTTCCGCAGCTGCTACAAGCGCCCACGTCATCGGGGACCAGCGTGTCAGACGCGGTGACGGGCGTGGCGGCCACGGTGCGGGAGAACGTGCGACTGAGGAGGGCCTACCGCGTGGCGCCGGGACCGGGTGCGTAGCAGCCGTGGCAATATTCCTGGGTTAATGGCGTACTGTACCAGGCACATAGCAAGGACAGGAACCACCGGGCCAGCGGCGATGGCCAACGCGCCAGGGGTTACCACCACAGCTTGGCCGCCGCCTCCTCTTCGGGGTACCTAGCAGTTTTTGCGCAGTCACCCTGCCACCACGTACGGGAGGACATTCCATAATCCTGTGTTTCTACATAACCTGCCGTTGGCCCCAGGCGAGCTGGTGGCCACCTACGTGCACCAGGAGGCGGCCCCCGGGCTGGGCAAGCTGGCGGCGGTGGTGGTGCTGGGGTCGGAGGGCGGGCAGCTGCCGGCGGACAAGGCAGGTGGCGGCTGCAGCGGGTCGGGGCTTGGGCCGGGTACATGCCGCAAAGCATACGTAAGCCTCCTTGCAAGTCGCAACATCGGGAAAGCTCTGCAGGCAAAGTGCTCCCAAACGCAGCGTTGCCTCAGTAGCATGTACAACAGGGGTGTCCTGGACAGGGTAGGTGCTAGGGGTCCACAGCAAGAAGACCACAGCACCCACAACGACACCGTTACAGCGACACTTAACCCGTTTATCTCAACATGCATGTAGCCTGCACCTATGTGCGGTGGCCCTTGACTTGACCTGGTGCCCCTGCCAACACCACCCAAACACCCTTAACCCGGCCTTCCACTCCCCGCCCCTTGCTCCCTGTACCTTCCCCTCAGCTCCCGGCGCTGCAGGAGGCGGGCGACCAGCTAGCCATGCACGTGGCGGGCATGCGGCCTGCCTACCTGGCACGTGGCGACGTGCCGGGACACGTGCTGGAGCGGGAGCGGCAAGTGCTGACGGAGCAGCTGGCGGCGGACCCGGGCATGGCGGGCAAGCCTGCGGCGGTGCTGGGCAAGGTGGTGGAGGGGCGGCTGGGCAAGGTGCTGGGGGAGTGGTGCCTGATGGAGCAGCGCTTCGTGCTGGACGACAGCGTGACGGTGGAGCAGATGCTCAAGAGGTGGGTGCGTGGGTCACGAGGCGAGCGCGGGGTGCGTGGGGACTGGGGACTGGGGACTGGGGACGTGGAGGGAGGGGCGGATGGGTCGGAAATGTACTGTTTAGAGGGGTTGAGCTGGGTTTAGGTGGGTGGTTGAGAGGGGATGGGATGTGGCTGTACCGGGGCACTGGAGCATTTGTGACAGCCGTGGGTAAGGTGCTAGTGCACAGCGGGGTTCAGAAAGTAGATGGCAGGCTGGCTCCTAGGCACTGGTCGTCGTCATGCGGCGTCTGTGTTGTCGAGCGTCCTGTTGCAACATTCCTGCCGTGACTGCCGGTTACAGGTCATGGTGCCTCCCTTTTGCACCTCAGGCTGAGCAAGGACGTGGGCGGGCGTGTACGCGTGTCCAGGTTCCTGCGGGTGCAGTGCGGCGAGGGGCTGGAAGGGGGCAAGGGGACGTCGGACTTTGCGGCGGAGGTGGCGCGCATCGTCAGCGACGCCAGCTAGTTGCAGAGGCAACCAACAACACGCAAAGTGTAACATTCATTGGCCTAAAGGAGCTTGTGTGTTGCAGCAGCGAGGATGGGGTAGCGGGTAGCGGGAAGCGAAAGGGGCGTGCGGGGGCGGGGTGCATGGCGGTGTGAGGCACATGACGGAAGTCACGTCGTGTCCTGTACCATCGCCCATGCACGCGAGTACAATTTGCAGACCATAAGAATAACAGTAATCACAAAGTAAACAGATAAAGCCCTCAGTTCAGCAACACGGCTCCGATTGTGACCCCCGAACCTCGCCGCATGCGTCGCACGCGTTCTTACTGTACTCAGCCATAAGCAGGGTTCGCTCTGATACAACTTAGTCAAAGCCTGTTGTAGTATATCCACACACAGGCTGTTGCAACATTCCTGAGAAGCGTTTCAGTCAGAAGCCTGAAGGCTTCACGAGAGGCTTGTGTCTGGGCTTCGCGTAGGCAGCGGCTTTCTTCAACTAGTAAATGGAGCTCCTTCGGACCGGCTCGTATCCTCCACAGGTACGCCGCGAGCCGGTCTTTGCCGCGCTGTGCCGCCTAAAGCCTCTCGGAGCGCTGACGCATTTTTGCCTCCCTTGCTCGTAGCTGACGAACCGCACCGACTTCTTCCTTGATGCTGATGATGATGACCCAGCTCCCTCGAGCACCGCACAGGTGAGCTATGGTGAAAGGTCAAGGCCCATGGTCACCGACACCTCCTACGCTACGTCGCCATGCCAACTCGTTTTCAAGAGTCCTGGACTATCTGCTTACATGTCTAATCGTTTCTGCTTGTTGCGGGCCTCGCGCGCCCCGCAGGTCGCCCCTTGGCGGGATGGCAACGTTGAGGACCGGCCGGGTGCAGGCCGCCCAGCCAGCGAAGTAGAAAAGCGCAGCACTGATGGCACGGTTTCTGACAGCGCGGGGCTCGGGGTCTGCAGCGGGGTTCCGACGAAGAGCTCCGCAGTGGGCGCGGCCACTTTGGCGCTCCCTTCCTCCTGTCCAGTCATGCAACGAGCAACGAGTGCAACTCAGTTGGAGCCTTCTCCGTTCGCGGCCGCGTCCGCGGCGTGCCAGCTTCCCAGCATATCGCGCGAGGCCATGGACTCCGTTCACCTGGAGGGAGCTGCCCTGTGGGCCGAGGCGACCTTCGGGTGCCTAGAACCTACCGGTAGCTGCGGGGCTACCGGGCTGGGAGCTTGTCACGGGCTTCACGGGTGCCTGGACGACGCCTGGGAATGTCTCCCGGCGAGCCCAGCGCCAGCTGGCGCGTGCGGCACCAGCAACGCGGGCCTGTCGATTGGTGCGCCGACTCCGCGGCTGCTCACGCAGGTTCCAGCCTCCATGCTCCCCTTCGCGGCAGTGCCGCTGGACGAGCTGCAGGCGTGCAGAGGATACCCCTGGATGGGCCCCCGCGAGCCGTCTGCACCGGCCGAGGCCCCGGCGCCACAGGGCCGCCTTCCCCCGCCCGTGGACACCGTGTCCGGCCTGGTCGCGACAACCCCGTTCAGCAGCGCAGAGCAGCAAGGGACGCAGGTCCCCTCGACGCAGGACGCGCAGCACACCCAGCCGGCGGCCTCTGGCGCCGCTAGTGATGCAGGGGCCGTGCCTGCCGCAGCCGCGGCCGCCGCACCCGCCCGCTCCATCATCCGGATCGTGACCTCCAAGCTCCACCCCCACACTGAATCCGCAGCCCAAGGGCTCGTCCCTTCCTCAGCAGCGGCCTCCCAGCCGTCCAAGAGCAACCCAGCCTCCGGGTCGGCCGACGTGCAGGCGGCACAAGCAGCACAGCCTGCGGGGCCTACCCCCCCGGGTTCAGGGCACCAGCGGGTGGCGGGTAAGCGGGCAGGCGTGAGCGGCAGGGCGCAGGCGTCGGCCTCTCCTGCGCCGGCTGCTGCCGCTGTGCCGGCGGGGACCCGCCTGGGCGCCGGGTCCCGGCGGCGGCCGGCGCACGCGGCGCTCAGCTGGGTGGACAAGTCTGACAGCGAGGACGACGACGATGCGGAGTACGACGCCCGCGAGCGCAAGCGCAGCAAGAAAGGTACGTTTTGACTTGGGCCGGCCGGCACGCGTTGCATGGCACTGTTGAGTGTGGTTGCTGTCAAGGAAGCCAGGTTGCTGCTGTGTCTGAGGGTAGCAGTGCACGTACGGTAGTGTATCATCGCGCCAGGTAACTGGATACGATATTCGGGACGTTGCTAAGCAGCCCGTGTAGCGTATGTGCGCCATGTCCCCTGGCATACTGCTGACATCCTGCCGGCTATCCCGTCTCCCTCGCAGGTGGCCCGACCGCGCCCAAGCCCCCTGGCAAGGTGCGCAGCGGCGTGACGTGCCGCAACTGCGGCGTGCAGGAGACGCCGCAGTGGCGTTGCGGCCCCGAGGGCCCGCGCACGCTGTGCAACGCGTGCGGCGTGCGCTTCAAGAAGGGCCTCCCTCTGGCCTACATGGAGCGCAAGAACCGCGTGGCGCTGCAGCAGTAAGGGACGAGGGCGCGGGCGCGAGGAGTGGAGCAGGCGACAGGGCACCACAGGGCAGTGTGGTTGCTGCTGGACGGTGTGGTGGGGTGTGGCGGACGAATGAGGCACGGGGAGTTGCTGAGCGACGCCGAAGCGGCAGAGGCTGAGGGTGCAACCTATGTGAGCATTTTTCTTCTGTAGTATGAGAACTGAAGGGGGTAACGGATGGTGCATGGGCTGTAGCATCCGGCAGGCGGTGCGCATGTGGGGGCTGTTGTGTCGCTGCTGCGTTCTGAAGGGGGCAGGTGTGCAGGGCCGGAAGGGGTCGTGGGTGTCACAGGCGCACGACCGCCTACTCCGGGGCGTTCGGTACGGGAGCCTCGCCAAAGTGACTTGCGCCGCTGCTGCATTACCTCGTGTGCTCGAACTGATGTGGGACCTGTCCGTGTGTAGCAGGAGGGTGAGACGCAGAGGCGACAATTTGTGACACATGTGAACGGCCTGTTGATGGCAAGCGTGCTTATCATGTCCACACACTGAACTGTTGAGCGTCGGCCGCTGAGGCCCCTCCTTTTTTGTTGGCGAGGCGAGGCTACTCTTATGGGCCCCTCGTTTCGTTTGCGCTTGTGGGCGCAAAAAACGCGTTGAGCTTTGGTCCAACGTGGAAGAACCTGCTACGGTGCCTTCGCTTTGGTAATCCCTGTGGCGGTGGCGGTGGCAGGTGTGGCTTGGTTGTAACGCGGCAAAGAAGTTCGCAGGAATGCACGCGCGGATTCGCTTTGGATGGGCGATCGGGCGTAGCCGTTGGTACGGTGCTGCGATTGTTTTGGTGTATTCCATGACTTGCGGGTGCCAGGGTGATCGGGTGTGGTGGACTGCAGATCCGGACTACGCGGTGCCACAAAACCCACGTGCACCTGTGTCGTTTGGTATGCACCCCAGACTGTTTCCTTTGCCGGCGCACTCCCTCATGATGGCTGGTGTTGAGGGAGAGCGGTATGAGCGGTATGACGTTCCACACACATCGCATACCATTGATTGCTATTTGCAACAAAAAAAACATGTGCGTGTCGTGTGTGTACTGCTGCATTGTTTTGTGTTGTTGCTGGCGGTCGGTCGTCGGGCCCGGTGGAAGAAGAGACGCCTGCATCGGGCGTTGTACGAATGCATGTCGAAGTTTTGTCGTCGCATATGCGACACACGTGCCGTGTTGCTACGTATCTGCGCGCTGTCCCACATTGCGGGTGCGCGTTGCCCCCATGTTTAACAATACATGTTGGGTGCCCGGTGTGGTTTGGCATGCACCAACATCCGTCCAACGACCATCGTAATCCATGTGTGCAAGATTTAATTTTGGCAGGAATGCCGTGTGTTCGAGTGAGTGCTGCATTCAAACCCGAAAGCCATAAAAGCTGTGCGTGTGTGTGCGTGTTGTTCGCGGCGATGTCCCGGTCAGTGACCGGCGGTCATCCCATGGACATATGGAGGGCTGGCACTGAGTAGCTGTGGTGCCTGTGGTGTCACCTACTGTGTGCAGTGATGTACACCATCACTATGTTGGGTGGTGCTAAACGGAGACACAGCGTAGTGAACAAAACGGCGTGTGTGGGCTGTGTGGGCCGTCCGTGGTGGAGAGCTGCCTGTGTGGGGCTGCATGGTGGCAGTCTCACCTGACCGTCACGCGAGCCGATGTAACTGCAACGCTGCTGCTGACCTCTGCACCCTGGCTGCTTGCCGCACGTCGTGGTGCATGCACGCATAGCCTCGCTGCTACAGGTTGCACCCACGCATGCGGGGCACTCCGGCCATTCCTGAATCATACTGGGTTGGTTCGGGACCCCTTGTCCGGAAAGACTGGCACCCAACGGTTGGGGAGCAGGAGGGGGGCGCAAGCGATTCAGCAGCTCAGCAAAGGGCATGGCTCCGCATGTGCCTCCTCACGCCAATAACCCCCAGTCGGTTGCTACAGCAGGAAGGCAGCGCCCCAAAACTCTTGCTCTTATTATTCTCGTTGCACCACTGGATGAGAGGCGTCCAATAGGGCGCGGTACACGGGCCAATGGGTACAGGTGCCGGAGGTTTTGACGACTTTTCCTGAGGACCTCCCTTGCTTGTTCGCACCGCCTTGATCGATGGGTGCGCGGACGACATGACCATTGTTGTAAATGAAACGATGTACTGCAGTATTACTTGATAGCGACACCGTTCAAATAACATTACGTGATGTGAAGCTTACGCACATTCCTGCCGTGTTTCGGAAGCTATTTCCCAACTTTGGTCGACTATCGCTGCGTGCACAATAGCACGCGCAACGCACTACCGGTCGCAATAGAAGCACTGCTATCGTCCTCCTATGCAAACTGCCAAACTGCCGCGCAACTCATGTCATTGCAGCTTTCGAGCTTTCAATCCGAGATATCGAGCTAGACTGCGGTGAATATCCCAAGCAGAACCTTACAAACACCGGTGTTGGCAGCCGTGTGTCCAGCCGAAACCACAGTTCGTTCCGGATTGTAACCCAGGACGTCTCACCCTTGCTTGTTCACACCGCACGCGCGTTGTAGCGTGGGGCAGTAGCGTCAGGTCTTCCTCTTGGTCACAAAGCGTAGGTACATCGCAGCCATGGAGCGTATAGAAACAACTCGGACGGAGGGCGACCCTCTCGAGGACGTTGTGCCGGGCCAGGAGAAGGGCAAGGAGTCCCTTGGACAGGATGAAGCACGGGAGACTGCACCTGCGGAGCAGATACCACCCATTTCGTACTACAAGCTCTTCAGGTAAGCAACAGCAAGGCAGGCTGCTTTCTTGTTGTTTTCAGGTCGCGTGTGTTGTACGGTATGGCGACAAGTCAAGGCTGTCTTACAGCACTTCCATGCAGGAGCGCTGTCCTGCTTCCATGCATGTCATGTGACCTGCCTTTTCCTTTCCGGCGTGCAGTACTGCCGACGGACTGGACAAGCTGCTGATGGTGGTTGGAGCCATTGGAGCGATGGGCAATGGTGAGGGCATGCTGATGCACTGTAGGCTGCCGGGAATGTGGGGGGCCGTGTGGGGTAACAGCAGGCAACCAATTTTCAAGGAGACAGGGGCCTCTCCCGCATGGCAAGCGATCTGGGCACGACGTCAGTCTGACGGAACTTTACAGTTCCATGTCAGTCATTCTTTTCAGGCAACACGCATGTTCGCATGGCCCTGCACGGAAGGCCCTGCTTTGATGTCCTTGACCCCAACAACTGACCCGTACCGCACGGTGTTCGCATGCCCCTTGCAGGTGCACTACTGCCCCTATTCGCGGTGAGTCTAAGAGGTGCTCATGTTGGTACATCGGCATGCAATGGTACATGGCTGTACGGCAAAGCCCTTTGAAGGTCAGTACGACCCGATTGAACACGTAATCTACTTGTCCCTGGCTGGTGTTGTCCTGTGCGCATGGCACCTGCAAGTCGTCATGGCCCCAGCGCTCCAGCATGCAACTGATCCGCTGTGGCATCTGGATTAGAGCAGGCCCGCCCTGACACGCGGGCATCCTGCTATTGCTATTGGCCACGCGGACCGTTTTATGACCCTGCCGGTGCGATTCGCTCGCCGTCCTCCCCAACCCCCACGCGGCTACAATGGCATCAGATTGTCTTCGGAGAGTTCACAGGTGCGTTGTTCGGGCTTCAGCTCCGCTTCACTGACCATGCACCCCTACGTTCGCTGCGAGGAGGCTGAGGGCAGCTCCTACGTGGCCGTTGTAGTGCTCCCGTGGGCTACTGCTCGAGGCCGGTGCCTTCGGACCCCGGTACCGGGGGCAGGTCTTCTGGCACACAACTTCCGCACAGCCAACGTCCGGGGCTGCGCGAACCGTGGGCCAAGCATTTGGCTGGACGAGCCTCTGCACAGACAGGACGCCTTCATGTCCGTTGTCACTGCTGGGGCTCCCACTGCGCGTTGGGCTTCCATGTGGGTCAACAGCCTACCCCTTCTGTCCCTGCTGCAGATGCCTTTGGAGACCCCACGAACGTCGACTTCATGAAGGTGGTCAGCGACATTGCGCTCAAGTTCCTGTACCTTGCCATTGCCGCGGCGGTGGCATCCTACCTGGAGGCCGGCGTGTGGATGTTCACTGGTGCGGCCGTGCATGGGGCTGCGCGCAGACACGTGGTTGTGTGCGGTGCGATAACTATACCGGTATATTTTTCATAATAATCCTACCTGGAGGCTGGCGTGTGGATGTTCACTGGTGCGGCCGTGCATGGGGCTGCGCGCAAAGACCTGTAGGAGGGGAACTGTGCCAGCTCAGCTAGTCTTTTGGCCGTGCAGCCAGTCTTGCAGCCATGAGGAGAAGTGCATGGCGCTACACATGCCGTGGTTAAATCGCTCCACTAGACACCTATGTTTTGCGCGCAAGCGCTCAAGAGTACCTAGAAGCAAGGGTGTGGGCAGCGGCGATGCGGTTGCGGGGACACAGTAGCGTACTGTAAAGCAGGCACTAGCGGAGGGCGAAGCAAGTGGCATGTCCAGCGACAAGCAGCAAAGGGGTGGGTGTTCGGACGCAGCACACACGTGTGGGGAGTGCCTCGTTCGCCACGTCCGCTGTTGGATGCCTTGACACAGTACCTCCACAAGCTTTGCTGTCCTACATCAACTTCTGAGAGATGCTCTGAGATCAGCACTTGCGCTGAGTTGTATGATGTCCAACAGACCAGCCCTGCAACGGCACGTGCATTGAGTGATACGCCGTGGTGCGTCTGCAGGCAACCGCCAGACCAACCGCCTTCGCCTCAAGTTCTTGCGTGCGGTGCTGCACCAGGTGGGGCTGCGTGCTGTACGACAAGCTGTCGTACTTGTGGTAAAATTGAACAGGAAGCCGTGGTGTTTTTGCGCGGGCCTCGATGGAGTTCTGACTCGTCGAAGATGCCGTATGCGTGGAGTCATGACGCCTGTCCAGCCTTGCGTCTGCGTTGCGCCAGGCGGGCGCTGGTGACCTGTTGTATGCTGGGCGCTGAGCCCTTCCGCCCCTCTTCATACCGGTGCTTTCGCCCCTTGCACCTGAGCCCTTTGCACGGCGTACGTCACTTTCCCACCATGCGCAGGATGTAGCGTTCTTCGACGTGCAATCAACTACAGGTGCGCGCCTGTGCACCTACAGGTGGCAAATCACCCAGTGTACAGCAATACGGTAGCCGTGTGTTACGCATGAGCTCGTGCCATGCCCACACTCCACGAGCAGTCGCACAGCCGCACACACGAGCTTGGATTGCCCTGTTACTGGAGCTGGCGTGTCAAGGGCTCAAGCGAGGCCCACAACGTCTCGGAATCCCTGTTCACTGGCCTCGCATGGAGTTGCACATCTCAGCAAATGGCCTTCCAACGTGCGTTCGTGTGCCCTTGCAGGCGGGCTGGTGCAGGGGCTGAATGAGGACAGCATCGACGTGCAGAACGCAATCAGCGAGAAGCTCGGCGCCTTCCTGCACCACATGTGAGTACTGCCGTTCGTACTGCAGCCTCCACTTTTTGCGGACTGCCGCCGTGTGACAGATGTGTCCTGCACTCGCTGCTAATTCCTGTGGGTGGTTGGTTCCCAATTTGGCTCCCACGGCCAGCTGTCAATACTGGTGTGGCCTCCGTAACTGACCACCTCACGCCCTCTCGCTCCCCATGCCGTACTCTCCTACCGCACCCGCCGTACGCCGTACCCGCAGCTGCACCTTCCTGGTGGGCTTCATCATCGGTTTCACCAAGGTCGGTTGGTGCGCGCACTGTGTTAGGGCAGGCAGAGGACAGCGAAAGCCACACACCAGTTTTGATCTAGTGAGCAGAGCAACCGGTACATATTGATCTAGTGAGCAGAGCAACCGGTACATATTGATCTAGTGAGCAGAGCAACCGGTACATATTGATCTAGTGAGCAGAGCAACCGGTACATAGGACGCGAGTGGCACGTCGAAAGTGAAGAAAGGAGCGGCTAGCACACGGCCTGAGGTGGCTGCGCTGGAGCGTGCTGCGCTGCAAAGGTCATTCATACCCAGCAGGGGTGCAGACACTGCTGCCACGTGTCACGTGCCACGTGCCGTGCAGGGCTGGGAGATGACGCTGGTCATGTTCGGGTGCATGCCGTTCCTGGCGCTCATGGGCGGCTGGATGGCCAAGTCGGTGGAGATGGCCAACAACGCCACGTCCAAGGCGTACGCAGAGGTGGGGGCGCATGCAGTACGGCCCGTAACATTGTGGGTGTTAGATATTGGTACACACTGTTGCAGTCCAATCTAGACCGGACAGCCCACTACGGCCGCCCGCATGGACACGCAGCGGGTGGGGTGCTACAGCCCGCCCTCGCTCCCACCGCAGTATCACAACACCGCACACTCCATTCCCACCTGCATCCGCATGCTGTCCCCTTGTGTGTGCAGTCGTGCGCCTCACGCCCTGCCCACGTGCACCCCTGCCCCCACGTGCACCCCTGCCCCCGCGTGCACCCCTGCCCCCACGTGCACCCCGGCCCCCACGTGCACCCCTGCCCTGCAGGCCAGCGCCATCGCGCAACAGTCCATCTCGCAGATCCGCACCGTGGCCGCCTACAACCGGGAGGTGGAGACCATGAACCTGTACGGCAAGGCGCTGGACGCACCGTCCAAGATGGTGCGCCTGCGTGTATACCCCTTAGCCAAAGCACAACGTCTGTCGTACTTTGTCAGTAGCTATTGGCTCCTTCGGCCGCTGGGACGACCGGGGGCCGGCGAAGCGGCAGGGACTCGACGTACGGTACGGTGAAGGTCACCGGTGCTCCAAGCCCGATCGGCATCGAGCGCAATGCTGTACAGTGCCCACATGCATGCTGGTCAAGGGGTGGACACGTCGCTTCCTCCCTGCCGCCAACAGCACAATTCCCAGCGGCGCGCAGGGTCCCAGCCCCAACGCCAGCCAACCATGTTTACCCGTCCCCAGATACCCACCCTTTGTACCCCTGCTGCCCTCGCCGCGCAGATCGTGACGCAGTCGTGGGTCAAGGGCTTCGGCCTGGGCGCCATCCAGTTCACCATGTACGGCACCTACGCGGCGGGGCTGTTCTTCGGCGCCTACCGTGTGGCGGCGGGCGCCTACACGGGGGGCCAGGTGCTGCAGGTGCTCATGGCCACCCTCATGGGGGGCTTCTCGCTGGGCCAGGTGAGATGGAGGAAGACATTAGGAAGGACTGAGAAAGTCATGGAAATAGTGCAGGACTTTCAGCATCCGCTGGTGCAGCGAGACCCGCAGCCCGCATGGCAGGGGGGTGTCCTTGCGCGGGAGGTGTCACAAGTGCGGCGTACCTGCGAGCACACGCTTGCCAGGGGCCAGTACGTCCGCGTTGCTGCTAATAACCACTCGCATGGGGGGCTGATTGCTGGACTACAATGTAGTCAGGGCAACTGGGGTGGAGGTGATCTACGTGCTCCTGCGCACACCTGGCTGCGTGCAAAAGTGGTCATATTGATGGTAACCTTTCCTGCGCTGGTGCTGTGCGTCCCCACAGGCGGCGCCCAACCTGCAGTACTTTGCCAAGGGCTGCGCCGCTGGGGGCCGCATGTTCCGCGTCATTGACCGCAAGCCCGACATCAGCGACGACGCCGACCCGCATGCGCCGGAGCAGCAGCTTAAGCACCAACAGCACACGGTGCCAAACGCGAAGGCCGCGGCAGCAGCAGCGGCAGCCGGCAAGGAGGTGCAGCTGTACACCGTGGAGCACAAAGCCACCACGCTCGACGGCGACGGCAAGGTTCCCGCCGGCCGAAAGCAAAAGCAGCAGAAGGCGGCCGCGCGGGACCTGCAGCCGCAGGTGCCCCCGGGCCCGGTGCTGGGCGAGATCCAGCTGCAGCACGTGGACTTTGCCTACCCCTCCCGCCCCGAGATCCTCATCTTCCGCGACTTCTCCCTGCACGTGCCCGCCGGCAAGACGGTGGCGCTGGTGGGCAGCAGCGGCAGCGGCAAGAGCACGGTGGTGCAGCTCATCGAGCGGTTCTACGACCCGCAGGCGGGCGCCGTGCTGCTGGACGGGCGCGACCTGCGCACCCTGCCGCTGCGCTGGCTCCGAAACCAGGTGGGCCTGGTCAGCCAGGAGCCGACGCTCTTCGCCACCACCATCTACGAGAACATCGCGATCGGGCTGCCGGGCTGCAGCGGGGAAGAGGTGGAGGCAGCTGCGCGCGCCGCCAACGCGCACGGCTTCGTGTCGAACCTGCCGCTGGGCTACCAGACGCAGGTCGGCGAGCGGGGGGTGCAGCTGTCTGGCGGGCAGAAGCAGCGCATTGCGATTGCGCGTGCGATATTGAAGGGCCCGAAGGTCATGCTGTTGGATGAGGCCACGAGCGCGCTGGACACGCGGTCGGAGGCGCTGGTGCAGGCGGCGCTGGACCGGCTGGTTGTGGGGCGCACCACGGTGGTGGTGGCGCACCGGCTGTCCACGGTGCAGGGCGCGGACGCCATTGCGGTGGTGCAGGGTGGAGTGGTGGCGCAGCTGGGCACGCACAAGGAGCTGCTGAGGGATGAAACCGGTGGGTGGGGTGGAGGAAGGGGCGGGGAGGGGCGGGGAGGAGTGGTAGGGGGCTAGGGGCTCGAGGGGAGCGCTGTGGTGGTTGTGCACGGGATGACGGTGGGCCGGAAGGGCCGCTGCTTTAAAAGGGCACTGGGGTTGCCTGTGTCGGCAACAGCAAGCGGCGCGGCGGTACTGACCACGGCCATTGTGTTGCGTTGGCTCCGGCGCGGTGCTGCCTGTTCCTGCACTGCCGCAGTGGTAGTGGTACATGTAGTATTGCCGGCACTAACCCCCGTCACTGCTCACCCACTACCATCCAGGCCCCTACGCGGTGCTGGTCAAGCTGCAGATGGAGGCCCTGGCCCCGGCCCTGCCCCCGCCTTATTATTTTTATTTTTGGTTTTTTGTTTTTATGCACCCCGCCCTGCAGGCCCCTACGCGGTGCTGGTCAAGCTGCAGATGGAGGCGCAGGCCAAGCGGCAGCAGGCCGAGGAGCCCGAGGCGGCCGTGGAGGAGGGCGTCGAGGAGGGCGTGCCCGAGGGCGACGGCCTGGAGGGACACTTGTACGACAAGCAAGTGTCCGGAGCTCTGGTCGCGCCCGCCCCAGACTCCGGGCTAGCACCCACACCGCTGGGCGGGGACGGCGGCCCGTACGGCAAGGGGCATTCTGGGGTCCTGGTCACCAGCTATGACGGGGCATCGGCTGGACCGGGGGCCGGGAAGGGGAGTGGGGTAGCGCAGCAGACGTCTGGCTCCCTGGCGATTACGCTGCCGCACTCGGTGCCAGCGGCAATGGATGCGCCCAAGTCGGGGTCTGGGCATGTGGCACAGCCGGCGCCGCGGTCGGGGGAGAAGGGGGCGCCTGTGAGTGCGGCGGGGGCGGACGGTGCGGAGCAGGGCCAGGGGCAGGGGGGCAAGGATGGTAAGGAGGCCAAGGAGGAGCCGTACCACGTGCCGTTCAAGCGGCTGCTGTCGTACGCCGAGGGCGAGGGCCTGGCGTGCGTCATCGGGTGCTTCGCGTCGGCGTGCGCGGGGGCGCAGCACCCCGCCTTTGCGTTCGTCAGTGAGTGGGGCTTGGGCTGGGTCGGTGACTGGGCGTGAGTGGCAATAGCGGCTTGCCACGCTTGGGTGTGTGGCAATGGTGTGTGGCAATGGCGGCTTGCCACGCTGTGGTGCATGTCGGTGGTCCTGATCTGCTGGAGCCGAGTGTCGGAATGGCCTGGCAGAGCGGTTGGGTTCGATTGTCGGCGGTGTTGGTGTTAGGCTGCAGTGTGAATCGGGAAGGGAAGGCGTGCACTGCGTGCCTGCGGTACGCTGTGCCTAAGCCACGTACCCTGTCTCATGCGCCTGCTTTGTGCCTCATGCCACCTCTTCCTCGCAGTCTCCTCCATGATTGCAATTTTCTACACCCTGACGCCGGTGCGTACTACCGTAGGAGGGCGGTTGTTAGGCAGCAAAGGGTTTGTGCGTGTGCCTGCGTGTACCACACTCAGCATTTGACTTTCCCTCAAACGCAAGGGTCAGCTTACCTTACGTTGCCTGACAAATTCTTTGCCTCGCCCCACGGCCCTCGGCCCCTGCAGTCTGAGCTGAAGAAGGAGGCGGCCTTCTATAGCTGGATGTAAGTCCACCGCACAGGCCGCTGCCTTGTGCTGCTAGCCCCGTCGCGCCATCTCCGTGCCTGCTTCATAACCTCCAGCATAGCTACTACAGCATACTGAGGGCTCCGCACTACGGGCTCCAATCTGGCGGTTGCATCTTGAACGTCACGCTGCTCTGTCGTACACGTGCAGGTTCTTCGTCATCGCCATGGGCGCGCTCCTCTCGCTCATGGCCCAGTCGGTGGCGTTCGGCCGCGTGGCGCAGGCGGTGTCGGGCCGCATCCGCGTGCAGCTGTTCGGCGCCATCCTGCGGCAGGAGGTGGGGTCCCATGCAGCGTTGGACCTGGACCTGTGGTCTTGTAGTGCACTTCAAGACACAATCTGGCCGAGCATGCTGACAGCCGCCCTGAACCCGCCCTGGCATCAACGCTTAGCCATATTGCCTCCGTCAACCTTCATTTACCTAAACATGACAATAACACCCAACGCCCCTTGTCAACCCACCCAACCCCAGGTGGGCTGGTTTGACGAGTCGGACCACAGCAGCGGCAAGCTGACCGCCAACCTGGCCACGGACGCCACCTACGTCCGCGGCGCGGTGGGGGACGTGTTCGGGGTGGCCTTCCAGAACCTCACCACACTGGTGCTGGGCTACTTCGTGGCGCTCGCATTCGATTGGCGCATGGCGCTGGTCATCACGGGTGGGTAATCCGGGTATGATGCCAAAGCACAGCGAGGCAGGTACGGACGTGGGGCAGTGTGGAGAAGCTGTGGTGCATTGGCGCGTGGTGCTCGCGGTGTAGGTGGTTCGCAAAGCCACAACTGAAGCGTGGAGACAGGACGCTTAGGTAGCGGTCACACGACGTCACGTTGACGTTACGTTACCTTTTCCATGGGCAAAGTAACGGCAACGTTAACGCTGTGTGACGGCACCCTTACCTTGCGGGTTACGGGGAGCAGGGGAAGGGTACGGCTGTGGTCCTGTGTGCACTTTAAACTGACATGCCATGGGCCACGCATTGGGCCAGCCAGCGATAGCGCGGGCGGCCAGGTAGGATATCAGCTATAGACACAGCTTGTTTCACGCCTTTCCAGCCACAGCTTTTGACGACTACGACGACGGGACCCTTGAAGTTGGCCCCAATGGCACCCTGACGCACTCCCGCAGGCGTGTTCCCCTTCATCATGTTCTCCATGCTGCTGTACATGAGGTTCGCCATGGGCTTCTCAAGCATCGCCGACAAGCTGTACGCCTCCGCAAACCAGCAGGCAGGTGCTTCGTGTGCGTGCCTGCTAGCGGCGGTGCGGCGTTGGCCCTGGTGCGGCGCTCATGCTCACCACAAGCACAAGTGTGTTCGCTTTGCCAGGGTGCAACCTGTAACGATTGTCTCCCTCTCACGCCGTAACATCCCGCCTTATCAGTGTCGTACTACTCTTTCGCCCGATCCTTTTGCATCGGCCCACCCCTGGCCCCGACCCCTCCTCAGGTGACCTCCTCTTTCCGCGCCATGCGTTCCCCACTCTCCCTCCTTTCCCCTTGTTAATACACCTTAATACACACGCCCCGTGCAGGTGACCGAGGCCTTCTCCTCCATCCGCGTCATCCACGCCTACAACCTGCAGGCCTTCGTAGCCGGCTCCTACGAGAAGATGCTGGTGGGTGCTGCTGTGCCGAGCCGCGCACAGACCGCACACACCACCCTGACGTCGCCTCTCATTGCTGCTGCTCCTCGCCAGGCCTCCATGCCCAGACACCCACCTGGCCCGCATCCGGCCCTGTCTGTCATTTCACAGGTGCCTGCTAACCATCCAGGATTTCCCGGCCCCGGCCCCGCCTTAACACCCCGCCCCGCAGGCCCAGGCCAACCGGCTGCTTGTGCGCCAGAGCACCACCTCCGGCCTGTCCTTCAGCTACTCCAACTTCGTCATGTTCGCAATGTACGCCGTCATCGTGTACTTCATGGGCGTGGAGATTGACCGCGGCTGGGCGGACTTTGGTGACAGCCTCAAGGCATTCATGGCCATCCTGCTGGCGGCCATGGGCATGGCGCAGGTGGGCAGCAGGCGGGTGGCCTCAGGACGTGCACTCGTGCACTGCGGGTGGGTTAGTGTGTGCCTGTGTGATACGGTGTAGGCCATTCATGGGCGCACTGCGGAGGCGCGTGGGGCACGTGGGCAGCAAGCATGTGATATGACCTGTAAGCGGCTAGGTGGTGGGACGTAAGAATTGTCCGTGTGGGGCGTGGTGGTGCCAGATGCGAGCCTGGTGTGGGGGCATGGCGCAGGTGGGCAGCAGGCGTTGTTGCTGGAAGGAGGCGTGCTGGAAGCGGCTGGGTCGTGGAGCGTACAGCGTCCGTATGGCCGCATAGTCCCACCGCTGACGCACGGCCACAGCCAGTATCCCCCACGCTGTTGTACGACAACACGGCTGAGCTGTACGTGACACGGGTGCCCCTTTCGCGCCTTCATCCCCCAGGCCTCCCTGGCGTTTCCCGACCTGGGGAACGCCAAGGCCGCCATTCAGCGCATCTTCCCCATCATCGACCGCACGCCCACCATCGACAGCGCCGCGCAGGAGGGCGCTAAGCCAGACCCGGAGGTGAGGCCCGCCAGGAGCGCAAACCGCAAATTGATACATACGGCGACCAACGCGCTGCGGGTGCAGGCGCCAAGTCGAGGGCTGTAGCCAAGCTACAGTCGTGCCCTTGCGTAACATGCATGCTGTCGTTGCTCCGTACTTCTGTTGCTGCTGCAGACTGTGTCGGGCGAGATCGAGTTCCGCGGCGTGCGCTTCGTGTACCCGCTGCGCCCCAGCGTGGTCATCTTCAACAACTTCAACCTCACCGTGCACCCCGGCCACGTCACGGCGCTGGTGGGCGAGAGCGGCAGCGGCAAGAGCACGGTGGTGCAGCTCATCGAGCGATTCTATGACCCGCAGGCGGGCGCCGTACTGCTGGACGGGGTGGACGTACGGCAGTACAACCTGCGGCACCTGCGCTCGCTAGTACGTGGCGGCAGAGGCCCCGGACTTGGCTACGTGCTTCTGATAGTGCACGCACAACCGCGCATAACTGCGTGTAGCTGCCTGATAGAGGCGTAGGGCCGTAGGGGCAGCTGTGTAGGTAGGGTTTTAGCCGGTATCGCCTGACGCATGCTGCAAGGGCACACGGTAGGCATGCAGCGCCGGCTGACCCGTGGGTCTTGTGGGTCGTGTGCAGATGGGTGTGATATTTTGCCGTAAGAGCAGGGAGTGTCTTCGTGGTGAGATGGCCGGGGCTGACCCATGGGTCTCTCCTTGCGCGCGTGTGTGTGTGTGTACAGATGGGTCTGGTGAGCCAGGAGCCGCTGCTGTTCAACGGCACCGTGGCGGACAACATCCGCATCGGCAAGCAGGACGCAACGCAGGAGGAGCTGGAGGCGGCGGCAGGTGCGTGGGGTACCGTCCTCCATCACAGCGGGGCAGGAGCAGCACGACACAGTTGCATGACTCCGTGTCAGGTAGTGTAAGCATGTAGGGCTGTGTTGCGATGCTGTGCGTCATTGTCCTTAGATGGTGCACCTTGCTCTTGGTCATGTTGCTGACTTCCTGCTTTACCCGCCCACGTACGGCAATGTGCCGTACCTCACCTTGCCGTACCGCAGAGGCGGCCAACGCGCGGTCCTTCATCGAGGCGCTGCCAGAGAAGTACAACACCAAGGTGGGCGAGGGCGGGCCAGGGTGCTACCGACGCAGCTGGCTTGATTGCATATTTTCACCGCAAACAGTATAGGTTTGCAATTTTGCCTACGGCTTCAGCCTTGGCCGCTCACCTCACCAAGTACCCCCCCATGCCTCCGCTCTCCAGTCCTCCCGTGAACTGCCTTGCACCACATTGCACGCATCACACACCCCTGCACCTCCTTACCCTACCACACCCCACCAGGTGGGCGAGGGCGGCATCCAGCTGTCCGGCGGCCAGAAGCAGCGCGTGGCCATCGCGCGCGCCGTGGTCAAGGACCCCAAGGTGCTGCTGCTGGACGAGGCCACCAGCGCCCTGGACGCGCGCTCCGAGGCGGTGGTGCAGAAGGCGCTGGACCGCATCATGCTGGGCCGAACCAGCGTGGTCATCGCGCACCGCCTGTCCACCATCCGCAACGCGCACACCATCGCGGTGGTGTACCGGGGGGCCATCCTGGAGCAGGTGGGGGAGGGGGGTAACCGCAGAGCGGCAAAGTAACTGAATCGGAAACGGTCAGCCTGCGGAGGCGGGGAGGGGGAGGGAGCGCGGGCAGGGGTGCGGGACAGGGGCTGTGGGTGCGGCCTTTTACAGAGTTACGTAACTTGGCTTGGTCGGGTAGCTTCCATCGCTCTCTTGGGCATGAGCTCCCCTCGGCCTTCCGTTGCTTGGCGCCCACGAGCGGGGACTGGGACTGCATACCGGTATTTGCACACCGCTCTGGGCCACTACTGGGCGGCAGCGTGGTGCAGCAGCCAGCGGTGCCGAGTGCTGCATGCTGACGACCCTTACGCGCTTTATGGCCCTGCACGGCCTTACCATCACATGTGCGTGGCTGTGCCTGCCGCAGGGCACACACGCGGAGCTGATGGGGCTGCCCCACGGCAGCTACGCCCGGCTAGTGGCGGCGCAGAGCCGCGACCAGCAGCAGCACGGGGCGGAGGCCAAGCGCTAGCCAGCAACAGGGCGTGTGGGGCGGGGAGCGATGTCAGTGGCGGCCAGCAGCAGCGCGGGGCTCACCGCAAAGCGGCAAAGTGAAGGAACCGGAAGCCAGTCGGGCCTGCGGAGAGAGTTGTCAGAGGCGGCCAACAGCAGCACGGGGGCGGTCCAAGCGCTAGCCAGTAGCAAGGGGTGCGGTGCGAGCCGTGGTGCATAGGAGCGCGGCGTAAGTAGTACGACAAGGGCCTGCGGAGAGCAATGTCGGTGGCGGCCAACAGCAGCACGGGGGGCGGGCCAAGCGTTAGCCGAGAGATCGCGAGGCGAGCCGTGGTGCATAGGGGCGCTGCAAGGGAGTACGACAAGGGGCTGTGGAGAGCGATTGTCGGTGGCGACCAGCAGCAGCACGGGGGCGGGCCAAGCGTTAGCAAGCAACAGGGAGTGCGGGGCGGGCCGTGGTGTGTACGGTAGGAGCCAAGCAAGAGAGAAGGACAAGCTGTGCAGGCGGACGCCGCTAGCTGGGTGATGAGGGGCGCTAGGACGCGGGGTACGGGGCAGACAGCGTGGAACTGCTGAGAGCGGCAGCGGTGCTGCCGCTTGGCTCCGTCGGAGCCATGGTACGGCACTTCCATGCTGCCTTCGCTAAGGCAGCTACTGGAGTGCCTTGCTATCCAATCAATTGCCTTTCTCTCTCGTGGCTTTCTAGGGAAGCTGACGGTCGACTTGCAGCCGACAGTCCTGCTTCCCTTTCCTTCGATTACTTACAATTGCTGTCCGCGCTGGCTTACTGCAAGTACACATTCTCGACATATCTCTATTAATACTATTATCTATCTATATATATCTTATCTATATATACTATTAATACTTGCACACATAGGAGAATTTCAAGACTGGTTGGCTGCACAACACCTTAACACACATTGGGCGTTTGATGTGACCAGCGACGGGGTCAGGACGCGCTTTCGATCTTGAGTTGAACCCACTTCACTTGGTTTTCTAACGCTATCAACCTGTTTAGCCTGCCACCATGGTCACAGCTCAATTACGCTTGCTTCCAGTAACTAGAGCTCGTGTCCGACAGGTCCAATACTACGGCTTAAGCGACGGCAGGTTTGTTGGAAGTTCACATCTCTGCGCACGGCACCCGCAAGGAGCGCTTCGGGCGCGGGCTCTCCGGTGCGGCACGGACGACGGGCATTCAGATGCAGCCCAGCGCAGCCCTGTTCACCAGAGCACCCATGTTGGAATGGGAGAGGCCCCAGGTCTGGAACCGGGCTGCTCGGTGACCCTAGAAACGACTGGCGGGGGAGTGTACCAGGGGGTGGTCGTACGCTTCCTGCCGCCGGGGCAGCTGCTTGTGGAGCTGCAGCAGCAGGTGATAGAAGTTCAGCAACAGCAGGTGATAGAGTCTCAGCAGCAGGAGGTGATAGGATCTCAGGCCGATGCGTGGATGCGGGAGCGGGCAGCGGGTCCCTGGAAGCTCAGTATGTGCACCGTCGCTGCGACAATTCTCCTGCACGCCTTGTCTGGAAGCCGAGCTCGCCGGAGGCGTCAGACGCCATCCAGCGACTATTTCACCAAACTGGCCGAGGCGAAGGACAGCCGGCTGCAGCAGGTGGCAGGCAGCATGGGGGTGGAGCTGGTGCAGCTGGGAAAGGAGGCGGACGCCGTGCTGGCCCGCTGGAGGGATTATGTGCACCTGGAAACCCTGGAGGACTTGGAGATTGATGTCAACAATGTACGGAGTTGGATCGCCCCCCACCTGGAGGCGCTAGAGGGGATGTGCCCGTGGGTAAGCGGGGCGGGGGGGGGGGGGGAGAAGACGTTTTGACCCTTGGCAGAAGTAGTTGGCAAGGCGGCAGACCACCTTACCACCACCCTACAAAAACACGTACTGTGTGCGACACTGTTTGAATGGGCTCTTGCCCTCCCCCTACCATTACCACCACCTCGCGTTACTAGTACCTTGTTCCCCCTCGCAGAACTGCTCCGAAAATGCATGCAACATCACATACCAAAATATCGTTTGCAATAATGCTTGTCCGTGACCATCAGATACCGCCCCCCCTCATTATTAATAATGAAACCGGGTTACTTGCTGGGATGGTCATTTCTTCTGGATCTCCCCCCCCTCCTGCCGCAGGAGTGCCGATTTCTGCAGGCCTACGAGGACTTCAAGCGCGCATTTCCTAGAGGTTTCCGGTAGAGGTGAGCAGACACTATCCGCTTTGTGTAATCAAGGCACAGCGGGGGAACGGTGAAGTCATCCGGGAAGGCGGATGCCCTGTGTACTTGGATGGCAGTGCGCAATGGGGCAAGGGAGGGACTGAGCGCAGGGGCGACACTGGCGGGAGAATGGTACTGGCCGAGGGGCACGCGTTTGGGCTGCACATGCACACGTGCAGTGCCGCATGTGGAATGAGCAATGGTCCTGCAAAGCCACCGATGCTTCTTGGTCCACGCTTACCCACACCTGCACTACAGCGGTGGTGCGGGAACCTGCACTGTCAAGACCGCAGCACGTAAGCTCTATGCCGGGGCACCTTCCCGCCTTGTTCCAGAGTACGGAATGGCACTTCTCCTTTGGGAGACATAGACGCGCGCCACAGCCCTTCATATAAGCGACACACTCCATTTGCCGTGTATTAAGCGCCATCCTAGACGGGAAGCTGTGTTGGTCACCTTGCTTGTAATTGCACTACCCCTACCTGTATCAGGCTTTCCGTTTTAGTCTGGCCCTAAACACAGTACCCCTGCTCCCCCACGCTGCTCCCCGCCCGTGCCCGTAGAACCCACCCTCTGCATGTGCGGGTCAACTTCAGCATGCAATGGGCACCGGAGCACGGCCAAGTGGTCACCGTCTCATCAGCGGTGTGCTGCTCCCTCCTGCAGCGACACTGCAACGCCAAGCACCACCTGGTGGCACATCTGGTGCAGCTTGAGGAGTGCGAAGCACGGAGGTGCAGCAAGGTGCTGGCAGGGGGCAGTGAGTTGGCCGGCGTACGGACGGAGGGACGTTCCACCGGCAGCAGTAGCTTGCAGTGGGACCGCCGGCGCACCCTGTGCGAGCAACTGGGCTGGTAGGCCCTCCCTTGATGGGCCCCACGGACATCGGACCTCGCACTACAGTTGCAACAGTGGGAATTGTCAATCGTGGGACCCAAGGGCCTCTAGCAAGTCGGTGTGCGGCGGGACCTGTCAGCTAGCCTTGCCCGCTGGGATTCTAGCAAGGGGTCCGAGGATGGACACGGGGACGCATCCATACTCGCCACCAGGCGCTCGAAAGAGGAGGCTGCTGGTGCGCCAGAGCACCACCTCCGGCTCGCCCCTCCCCGCCGCACCCTTAACCCCCCGCCGCAAGTCCACCCCAGCCCCCGCCGCGTCCCCACCACCACCTCCCGTGCACATGCCGCCGCCTCCCTACCCTCCGCCGCCTTACTTCCCCGCCCAGCGCTCACCCGACAACAACGCCCTCGCCCGCCTGCAGTGGCTCTGCGGCCGCAGCCACCGTGCTAACAGGAAGGCCGGTAAACGGTTCGTTTGCAACACACGTGCCGTCTGCAACGGCAGCGTCCGAGCGCTGGGATGCTTGCTCACCGAATGCGGCATGCGGCCGGGGCCCACACCCGCACCCTGCACCGGCAAGGGAGGTCACATGCCGTGGACGCCCTGACAGCCCTTGGCGAGTTTGGTATCCCCATTGACAGCCCCGATGCGGCACATACAGCACGCGGCGGAGGGGGCCCACCTGCCGGCAGGTGTTGGCCTGGCCGGTGGGGTGCAAGGGCCGGGGTGTATCCCAGCGAGGGCGTGTTCACAGCGGTGATCAAGTTGGGTGCATGAAGCTGCTGGCGTGGCTGCTGGGCGCGGAGCCCGGAGCCCGGATGCGTCGAGGCTTGCAGCACGGGAGGGCAGGGGCGAGGTGGTTGACTGGATGTGCTGCACGCGGTGGCCCCTGGGGATGAGCGTGAGCGGGGCGGGGGTAGGGGCTTGAGGAGGGCTGGGATGGGTGTGAGAGGGCAGAGCGGCTCTCAGCTTGGTGAGGGTGCGTGGGCTGGCTTGGTGTCTGCCGTCCGAGCTTGGGTGCGTTCCGAATGCCACCTGATTGCCTTTTAGCCCCCGGCACTGTGTGTAGGCCTGGCGTGCCCTATCTGATGGTATCTGGTGGTACACGAAATCGCGTTTACAAGGCTGGCAGGCGGTTACTGTGTCAACCGTTTGGTTGTTTCAGGACAGAGCAGATTACCTAAGCGGGGACAAGGCGGTTGCAGAGTGACACCTACCGGTATGTGGTGTGGCTGCAGGCCAAGCAAAGACAGAGGACGAGCTCACGAGCTGGCTTCGTGAAGGGCACGCAGTAGGACGCGGGCACAGGGTAGGCAGCGGGAGGGATGCCACTGGTCGCGCACCTTGCATACTGCATGTACGGCAAGGAGTATGGTGGTGCAAGGAGGTTAGGAGCGCCAGCACTCTGCAACTTCGGCGCGGACACCGTGCGGTTTTGTTGCTGCAGCTGCTGTTGTGAGCCTATTACAGCATTGTACTGTTGGGACGTTGGGCCAGGGGAGCCCCTGACTTGGGCTGTCCTGTGCTGTCCTTGGCAAAGTTGTGGCTGCCGGTCCAGCCAACTATCGTAATGGCCCACGCAGCCCGGGGGAACACATCGACACGGGGCAGGAATATTCTTGACATGGTGTGGCCAGGCCAGGATTCGCCTTCTGGACCTAGCGAAGTCAAGGCGTGACACCAGGACAGGCCCCTGCTGACACTATCAAAGCGCACAAACACACGCTACACACGTACACAGCCGGCTTTCCATTGCAGCTAAGTATCTCAGCACGGCAGCATCAGCGATCGCGACCGACTTGCCACGACTTGCCGCTCTCCTGCCTTGCTACGCCATACCCTGCCTTGCCACGCCCTGTCTGCTTTTTCCTATACGCTTGCAACTATATCAGGCCTTTTCTGCCTACATCCCGCACCGCACCCGCTACACACGCTACACACGTGCATGTGCGTCGACCAGACATGCCGCAAGCACCCCAGGCATTCCCAGTGGCTACCCTCAAACATACTGTCTCGCACGTTTCCTACACGTGTCTTACGGCCTTCACAGCACCGATTGACGCGCAGACGCGGTGTTCCAGCTGCACATAACGGAGAACGCCCACGCGATAATGAAGATGTCCTGCCTTCTAAGATGTACCATCCCTTTACGTAGGGGTCCGACGCAGCGCTTGTCGACTGAGTCCTTCCACGCAATAATGCTCTCTCTACTACGCAAGTTTATGCGTAGCTTCGGTCGGCGGTTGTGGCTCCTGCGGCTGGCGTACTGCTGCATGTACACAGCAGTACATATTCTCTGATTGCAGCCAGGAAGTGATTCTAGAACCGTTCGCATTGTCAAATTGCCGGCGCCTTGACACAAGAGACCCAGTGGCGCGTTTGCTGTGACCAGCGACGGGGTCAGGAGCTCAGAACGCGCTTCCCAGCCGAGTTGGATCCATTCCGCTTCATCTCCTGACGCTATCAACCTGTTTAACCTGCAAGCATGCTGACAGCTCCACCACGTTTGCACCTTCGCTCAGTAAGTAGAGCTAGTAGCCAACATGTCCATCACCACGGCCTAAGCGGCGACAGCGTTGGTGGAGTTGCGCGTACCTGGCCACTGCTCCCGCGAGGAGCGCGTCGGGCGCGAGCTCTTCACTGCAGCACGGAGGACGGGCATTCAGCTGCAGCCCAGACCAGTCCAGTTCACCAGAGCACCCATGAAGGAATGAGAGAGGCCCCAGGTTGGGAACCGGGCCGCACGGTGACTGTAGAAACGACTGGCGGGGAAGTGTACCAGGGGGTGGTCGTACGCTTCCTGCCGCCGGGGCAGCTGCTTGTGGAGCTGCAGCAGCAGGTGAGAGAAGCTCAGCAGCAGCAGGTGATGGAGTCTCAGCAGCAGCAGGTGATGAAATCTCAGTGGATGCGGGAGCTGGTGGCACTTCCCTGGGAGCCTAGCCTGCGCACCGTCGCTGCGACAATCCTCCTGCACGCCTGGTCTGGAAGTCGTACTCGCCGGAGGCGTGCAGGGGTTTTCCGGACGCCATCCAGCGACTATTTCTCCAAGCTGGCCCAGGCGGGCGACAGCCGGCTGCAGCAGGTGACAGGCAGCATGGGGGTGGAGCTGGTGGAGCTGGGAAAGGAGGCGGACGCCGTGCTGGCCCGCCGAAGCTGGGTCCAGCTGGAAACCCTGGAGGATCTGGAGATTGATGTCTACAATATGCGGAGTTGGATCGCCCCCCACCTGGAGGTGCTGGAGGGGGTGTGCCCGTGGGTAAGAGGGGAGGGGGGAGAAGAAGACGTTTTGACGCTTGGCAGTAGTACCGGTAGTTTGGAGTTCTTGGCAAGGCGGCAGACCACCATACCACCACCCCTACAAGAACACGTCTCTTGTGCGACAGTTTCGACTCTTGCCCCCCTCGCAGGACTGCTTCAAAAGACATAAGACACAGTATTACATACCAATATTTCGTTTGCAGTAAAGAAACCGGGTCACTTGCATGGATGGTCATTTGTTTGTGGATCCCTGCCCCCACCCTTCCTGCCGCAGGAGTGCCGAATTCTGCAGGCATACGAGGACTTCAAGCGCGCATTTCCTAAGGGTTTCCGTTAGCGGTGAGCAAGACACTATCCTCGTTGTGTGATCAAGGCACAGCGGGTGAGGTCATCCGGGGGCGGCGGGTGCCCCGTGTACTTAGATGGCAGTGTGCAAGGGGCCTCGGAAGGGACTGAGCGCAGGGGCAACACTGGCGGGAGTGTGGTACTAACGAACGGGCACACATGTGGGCTGCACATGCACACGTGCAGTGCAGCATGTGGAATGAGCAGTGGTCCTGCAAAGCCACCTATGCTTCTTGTTGGTCCACGCTTACCCACACCCGCACGACAGTGGGGGTGCGGGTACTTGCACTGTCATGCTTGACCGCAGCACACAAGCTATGTCAGGGCACCTTCCGGCCTTGTTTCAGAGTACGAAATGGCACTTCTCCTTTGGGAGACATAGACGCGCGCCACAGCCCTTCTTATAAGCGACACACTCCATTTGCCTTGTACTCGGCGTCATCCTAGACGGGAAGCCGTGTTGGTCACCTTGCTTGTAATTGCACTACCCCTACGTACCTATATCAGGCTTTCCGGTGTAGTCTGGCCCTAAATACAGTACTCCTGCTCCCCCACGCTGCTTCCCACCCATGCCCACAGAACTCACCCTCTGCCATCGTGGTCAATTTCAGCATGCAATGGGCACCGGGCACAGCCCAGTGGTCATCATCTCATCAGCGGTGCGCCTCTCCCTCCTGCGGCCACACTGCAACGCCAAGCACCACCTGGTGGCACATCTGGTGCAGCTTGCGGAATGCATGGGCGCGGAGATCGGCCACGGATGGGCGGACGTCAGCGACAGCCTCAAGGCATTCACACGCTCGCCCCTCCCCGCCGCATCCTCAACCCCCCGCCACAAGCCCACCCCAGCCCCCGCCGCGCCCCGAACACCACCTCCCGCGCACCTGCCGCCGCCTCCCCATCCCCCGCCGCCTTCCCCGTCCGCCCTAGCCCGCCTGCGGTGGCTCCGTGGCTGCAGCTACCCGTTAACATGAAGGCCGCGACACGGGCTGCCTGCAACACGCGCGCCGCCTGCAACGGCACCGTCCACGCGTTGCGTGCTTGCTCACCAACTGCGGCATGCGGCCGGGCAACACACCCGCGCTCTGCACCGGCAAGTGAGGCCAGCTGGGCGCCCTCAAAGCCTGGACGAGTTCGGTACCCCCATCGGCGGCTCTGATGTGGCACATGACGCAGCGGAGTGCAGGGGAGGGGGGTGCTCCCTTTGTGGCGTGGGGCCACCCGCCTGTAGGTATTGGTCGGGCTGGTGGGGTGCACGGGCCGGGGTGTATAAAAGCAAGGGCGTGTTCATAGCGGTGGTCAATATTGGGTGCATGAAGCTGCGGGCGTGGCTGCTAGACGCACAGTACAATTACAGTGTATTAAGCGAAGGTGTGCTCACTGTGGCGGTCAACTGTGGTGCATTAAGCTGCTGTGGCATGGCTGCTGGACGCACAGTGCCCGCGGAGCCCGGAGGCGCTCCGGCTGGGGGGTGTGGGAGAGCAAGGACGAGGTGGTTGACTGGATGTGCTGCACGCGGTGGACCCTGGGGCTGAGCGTGGGCAGGGCGGGGGTTAGTGCTTGCGGAGGGTTTGGGTGGTGCGGAGACAAAGTGGGACGGCTCGATGAGGGTGGCGGGCTGGCTTGGTGTCTGCTGTCGGGACTTGAGTGCTTTCTGGATGCGCCTGGTTGCCTGTTACTCCCGACACTGTGTGTAGGCCTTGCATTCTCCTTGGTGGTATACGAGTCGCGTTACCAAAGCTGGCAGGCAAATTGCTGTGATCAGTCGTTTGGTTGTTCCAGGATGGGACAGACTGGCCAAGCGTGGACAAGGGTCAAACGACCACTTGCGGAGTGACACCTATGAGATGCGGCTGCAGACCAAGCAAAGACAAAGGACACGCTTACGAGCTGGGTGTGTGATGGGCAGAAGGATGCGGGTGCGGGGTACGGTAGGCAGCGTGGGAGGGGTGCCGTTCCCCTCGTGCCAGCGTTGGTCCGCTTGGTCGTGCGCCGTGCATGTGTACGGAAAGGAGTGTGGTGTAGAAAGGAGGTTAGGGGCGCCAATACTCTGCAGCTCCGGCGCGGGCACCTATGAACTTGCTGCCAGCTGCTCTTGTAAGGCTCTTACTCTCTTACAGCCTTGTACAATTGGGGAGTTGGGCCACGTGTTGGGCTGTCGGTTCTGTCCAGGGGGCCCCTGGTTCTGTCCTTGGCAAAATACATGGTGCTGGTGCAACCGGTTGCTGTCCCTGGTACCTTCCGCAGTCCGGGGAGTACAATGAAACGGGGCAGGAATGTTCTAGACATGACCTAGCCAGCCCAGGCTTCGCCTTCTGGACCTAGAGAAGCCTGGTCAAGGCGTGAGACCTCCCCTGTGCGAGACTGTCACAGCCCGTGACACCAGGGGAGTCCCCTGCTGACACAGGCTGACACCGTGAAGTTACAAGCGCACCTGCCCATGCATGTGCGTCAACCGGACATACCGCAAGCACCCCAGGCATGCCCAATGGCTACCTTCAGACATACAGTCTCGCTCGCCCACATGTCTCTTACGGCCCATTGTCGCGCAGACGCGGTGTTCGTGTGCACAGAACGCCCACGCGCTCGATATTAAAGTTGCGTTGGCCTCTACGATACGCCATCCCTTTTTCTGTACAATCACTGCACAGGAGCGTGTTATTTACAGGATCCTCGCGTGACTTCTTACGTTCGTAGGGTCCGACGCAGCGCTTTTCAACTCAGTTCCTTCCACGCACCATACTCTTATTATGCAATTTTATTCCTAGCTTCGATAGGCGGTTAACGTGGCTCCTGGCTCGGCTGGCGTACTGCATGTACACCGCAGTACATGTCCATTGCTTGCAGCCAGCAAATGATTCTAGAACCGCTGGCACTGCCAAACTGCCGACTCTCTGACACAGGAGTGGCCCGTTTGCAGTGAACAGCGACGGGGTCAGGACGCGCTCCCATCTTGAGTTGGACCCATTCCGCTTCGCCTCCTGACGCTATCAGCCTGCTAGCCTGCAATTATGTTGACAGCTCCATCATGCTTGCACCTTCGCCTAGTAACCAGAGGTAGTGGTCACCGCCATGTCCATTACTACGCCTCAAGCGGCGGCAGCGTCGGTGGAGCTGCGCGTATCCGGCCACGACTCTCGCACGGAGCGTGCCGGGCGCGGTCTCTCCGTTGCAGCAACGAGGACAGGAATTCAGCTGCAGCCCAGACCAGTCCTGTTCACCAGAGCACCCATGCAGGACTGGAAGAGGCCCCAGATCAGGAACCAGGCCGCACGGTGGTTGCGGAAACGGCTGCCGAACGCATATCGGCGCTGCTACGGCTGCGGGCGGCCAACGCTGAGGCCATTGCGAAGCTAGAGCAGCAGCTGGCGGCAGATGAACAGGCCATGGATGAGATACTGGAGCATGCGGCGCTCTCCCGAACGCCTCGTGTGCACCACGTCGCTGTGCAAATCCTCTTGCGCGCCTGCGGCCAGCGGACGCCCTCCAGCAACTATTTTTCCAGCCTGGCCGAGGCGAAGGACATCCGGCTGCAGCAGGTGGCAGGCAGCATGGGGGTGGAGCTGGTGCAGCTGGGCAAGGAGGCCGATGCCCTGCTGGCCCGCTGGAGGGATTGTGTGCGGCTGGAAAGCCTAAAGGACCTGGAGACTCATGTACACGTTGCGCGGTGGTGCATCACCTCCCCGCTGGAACGGATGTGCCCGTGGGAATGCAGGATTGTGAAGGCCTACGAGGACTTTCAGCGCGCCTTCCCCGAACGTTTCAATTAGAGGCGAGCAAGACAATACCCGTGCTGTGCGATCAAGGCACAGCGGGTGAGGTCATCCGGGGCCGCGGGTGCCCTGTCTTTAGATGGCAGTGTGCAAGGGGGCAAGGGAGGGTCTGAGCGAAGGGCGGGCAACACTAGCGGGTGGGTGGTGACTGGCGGACGGGCATGCATTTGTGCTGCACCTGCCCGTGTGCACAGCAGCACGTAGACGTCCTGCAAGGCCGTCTTTGCTTCTTGGTCTAGGCTTACCAGCTTACCAGCACCTCACTATCGTGCTTCACTGCAGCATACAAGCTCCATGCCAGGGCACCTTCCCGCCTGGTTTCAAAAGTGTAGAACTGCTCGTCTCCTTTGTGAGCCATGGACGCACGCCACAGCCCTGCACATCAACAGAGCACTCCGTTTGCCTAAACAGGAAGCCGTGTTGGTCAGCTTTTAACTGCAATGCCCCTACCAGTACCCAGGCTTTCCAATTTGCGCTTGGCCCTAAGTGCAGTACCCCTGCTCCCCCACGCGGCTCCCCGCCCATGCCCACATACAGAATCCACCCTCTCTGCCATCCCGGACGCTGGCTACCTGCCCTGCCTGGAGCACACCCTACGTAGCAGCATTAGTGCCTTGCCGGTGGACGAGCACACCGTGTTCCCTGGAGGCTGGGTGCTGCCCTCAGCAGGCCCGCATACATGTGGCCAGGAAGGGGCTGCTCGCTGCTGCCGGTCAGGTGGTTGCCGGTGCTGCCGTACAGGAAAGAGCGGGAAGCAGCGGTGTTCCTGGTCAAGTTCAGCTCAACCAAAGGTCGAAGACGGCTGGGCGGACTTCGGCGACAGCCTCGTGGCCTTTCCACGGGCTCGCCCCTCCCCTCCCCTCCCCTCCAAGGCTTCCACGGGCTCGCCGCGCACCTCCGCACCCTCAACCCCCCGCCACAAGCCCAGCCCAGCCCCCGCCCCGTCCCCACCACCGCCTCCCGCGCCTGCCGCAGCCTCCCCACCTTCAGCCGCCTTCCCTGCCCCTGTTCACCCGACAACAACGCCCTCGCCCGCCTGCAGTGGCTCCGTGGCCGCAGCAAATTAGAAGAAGGCCGCGACATGTGAAACAGCAGCGCCGAAGCGGTGTGCTACCTGCTCACCGAATGTGGCATGTGACTGGGCACCACATACACCCACACTCTGCACCGCCAAGGGAGGCCACCTGGGCGCCCTTAAAGCCCTGGACGAGTTGGGTACCCCCATCGACAGCCCCGGCGTGGCACACACAGCACGCGGCGGAGTGCAGGGGCCACCGGAGTGCAGGGGCCACCGGAGTGCAGGGGCCACCGGAGTGCAGGGGCCACCGGAGTGCAGGGGCCACCTGCCTTAGGTGTTGGCCTGGCTGGTGGGGCGCAAGGGCCGGGGTGTATGAAGCGAGGGCGTGTTTACTGTGGTGGTCAACTCTGGGTGCATGGAGCTGCTGGCGCGGCTGCTAGACGCACGCTGCCCGCGGAGGCGTTGAGGCTGGCGGTGCGGGAGGGCAAGGGCGAGGTGGTTAGCTGGATGTGCCAAATGCAGTGACGGGCGGTGCGAGGGCATAAGGAGACGAGTAGGCTGTGGCAAATGGGTGTGGTATGTGCTGCTGGTGTGCCGCTCGGTTTTTTTTTCCTGTGGAAAGGTGTGATCGGTGCCCTGTCGTGCTCGGCAAGGCGGGGTGGTAACACCACGTGCGTCATTGCTCCGATGCACGGCACACGCGACTGGACGGTCAGCTTGTTTGCGACAGCATGTCGCGCTGCACAGGGGTTTACGAAGCACGGAGTGCTACTTGCAACGTGCCAAGCAGTGGACCATTGCTTGGAGAAGCTGCTGTGTTGGCTTGGATTGTACGTGCAGTCTGTGTACGGCTGCTCCATCCCGGGTACGGCCATGTGCGTTAGCTGTCAGGGCGGTGCGTTCAAACCCACACAGCCCTTAGTCCGCCAAGTGGGACGTGAAGACCTGGACCTGGACAGCTAGGTACCTTTGCCACGGGAAGCTGACCTGCTGTTGCCTGCAATTATACGGCGCTGCGCTCACGAAGGAGTAGAATGGGATAACGAGAGTGCAGGCCTGGCAGGGGCAATCGGGTATCGGGTATGGGGGCTTTCCGCTCTGAGCCTCAGACTCCTGCACGTGCCGGCGTAGCGCAATCGATGACGCCGTGATATGCCATGCCATAACGGCCGTGCATAAGCAACTTCGACGATATGGGCCAAACTTCATCTATGCTCAGGTGGTGAAATAACATGTGAAACGCTTGCAAGAAATTACAGCGTGTGATACAGCCTGCTCTCGGAGCTCCCGACACTATCGAAACGCAACCCGCTTATGGAGAACCATTAACCGATAAGACAACATGAGTCGATTCGCTGCCAAGGAGTTGATGGAAGCGGTCAGGTCCGGCGCGTCGCAGGACGTATTGTTGAGCGATGCCGCTGCTGAAGCGCTCAAGCGCCTCAGCCTGGAACGCATGTGTTCCTCTGCGCGAGACGAATGGTCTGCCATCGACGCCGACACTATGCACAATGAGCTGAGGCTCAGTATAGTGGTGTTTGGTGCGTCCGGCGACCTGGCGAAAAAGAAGACGTACCCTGCCCTCTTCGAACTCTTCCGAAAGGGGTGAGCGAGGAGCCCAGACCCTTGCGAGCAGCAAGCCCCCCTTGTCAAGCCCACGGCACGTGCCTCATGCACCAGCCTCACGCTGCACGAGCGACCAATTTGCGCGTGCAGGTAGCTAGGGGCGCCTGGTTCACAACGGTGGCCAGGTTGGCTGTCACTGTCACGCACTCTGTAACACACGCCGCACACGCCTTGCACGCGCCAGATGGCCAGACTGCTTACAACTCTGACAGGCACAACTGCGGTACGGCTGAGGGCTGACTCAGTCCACCCGCTTTTCTCCTGCGTGCAGGTTCTTGCCCCGCCGGCTGCAGATCGTGGGCTACGCGCGCTCCAAGTTAACCACCCAGGTCTGGACGGGGGCAACTGCGCTGGCCGAAACAGGCCCAAAGCACCGGGCCACTGCACACGCGGCATTGGGGCACGGAAGCACAGCCCCTTGCAACACCCCTCAGGCGGACAATAGGTCTGCACGAGGGCAGCTGGGCGGAGTGGGGCCAAAAAAACCGGGTCACAGCACACACCGCATGGGCCATGCAGCACATGCAGCACAGCTTCTGGCGGCACAGTCCAATGCCCCGCACGCGGGCTTGGCCCTCGTAATACAAAGTGTCCACCAGCACCACTCCACAGACAACGTGTTCCATGCTATGCCCCACCATTGTTTCATATTCTCTGCAGGAGCTGAGGGACCGCATCCGGGGCTTCCTCGGCGGCGACCCTGAGGCGGTGGAGCAGTTCCTCAACAGCTGCTCCTACCTGGCTGGCGAGGTACGGCAGCTACCCTGCGTGCCGTATACCGTACGTCTGTACGTCAGTCTCCCTTTAGAACCCACACTATGCCGTACATAGTCCAGCGCGCTCACTGCAAGGAGCTACAGCCAGACTTCCGTTCGGCGTGCTGCAAGGTTGGGCGGAGATCAGGGGGCGGTTGCCCATCTATTCCCCGCGCGGTAAGCACCCCTAACTCCTTTGCAGACCCCTGCGCGCACCCTCGCAGCTAGTAACAGCCTTCCACGCCCTGGCCCATGAAACCCCATGTCCCTGCGCGTGACTCCTCGCAGTACGACAAGGCGGACGGTTACGAGCGGTTGGGCGCGGCGCTGTACGGCTGGGAGGCGGCCATGAGTGTGGGCACGCCGTGCTCGCCACGTGCCGTACAGGGCACGGCGCCGGGCGGACCCACGGGTCCACGCCTGGGCCGCCTGTTCTACCTGGCCCTGCCGCCCAGCGCCTACCCCCAGGTGCGAGTGGGGTACACGTTGCAAAGGAGAATGTGGTTCTCGATCGTTTTCGGTGGTATCCCGTGGAGGAGAGGAAGGGGAAGGAAGGGCCCAGCAGAGTCTGAATTTGTCGTTTTGGTCTGATCCTCGTTTGCACTGACCGCCAGTGCTCCCCTTATCATGACTAACTGCACGTGGGTTGTGTGCTAAGCATGTCAAGCTGTTCCTGCATGGACACCTGCACAGCCCATTCACGTTTCCACACCATACCGGATGCCACGTGTCGGTCTGCCTTGCTCTCGTCATCATAACTGCTAAGCATGTCGAGGTGTTCCGGCATGGCCACCTGCGTCTCCACACCACACCAGATACCACGTGCCGGTCTGCCCCGCAGGTGTGCCAGCACGTACGGCAGTACTGCGCCACGCTGTTCGGCGGCGGAGGCGGCGGCGGCGTGCCGGCTGCCACCTCCCGCTCCAGCATGGACGCCCCGCGGCGGCCGGGGCCCGGCGGCGGCGGCGGCGGCGCTGGCAACGGCGCGGCGGGGCCGCTGCTGTCGGGCAACTCCTTCGTGCGGCTCATCCTGGAGAAGCCCTTTGGTGGGTGCCCGCGTGACAAGGGCAATGGCAAGGGCACGGGGCCGGGGACGAGGCGCACGTGGCCTGGGGCAAACGGCGTGCTGCGTGTGGTCCTCAGGGCGTGGGAAGCTGTGCGCGTCGCGGGCGCTGCGGGGCCTGCTGCATTTGCTCGCCGCGACGAGTCGGATTTGGCTAAGACGTTGCACGTGCCAATCAGCTTTACTGTCCATGCGACCTGCTCTCGCCTTGGCCCGCCTGCCCTCCCACCGCGCCAATCTAGGCCACAATAGAGCTGCCACAGGCTTGGAACTCTTCAAGTACGTCGTTTCACTGCGTTGGTGTACAGACTGCATCTGGCTCCTTACCGCCTATCCGCCGCCGTTCCGCACCCGCAGGCTCCGACCTGCAGAGCAGCGAAGCTGCGTAAATGCTAATCTGTCCAAATGCATCGTTTCTTTCTTCTTTCTGCTTTGCTACAGGCTCCGACCTGCAGAGCAGTGAGGCCCTGGCGGAGCAGATCGGGTCGTGGTGGCCGGAGGAGCAGCTGTACCGCATCGACCACTACTTGGGCAAGGAGCTGGTGCAGGTGGGGGCATGGGGAGGGGTGTGTATTAGCGCGGACAAGGCGGGATGGGCTATTAATACACAAGGATAGGGTGTGAATGGTACTGGTACCTGGGCAAGGAGCTGGTGCAGGTGGGGGCATGGGGAGGGGTGTGTATTAGCGCGGACAAGGCGGGATGGGCTATTAATACACAAGGATAGGGTGTGAATTAGGGTTGGCACGGGCCCGAGACCGAGAATTCTAGGTAGAACAATTCTAGGCTAGAATCTAGCCTAGAACCTAGAAGACCCCAGAAGTCGTTCTAGGC
>VFQN01000991.1_pt1 | contig 50115 bp, 65 predicted proteins | sample 3512371 | NCBI WGS metagenome assembly VFQN01 (sample SAMN10412370, study PRJNA504923) | tailings metagenome | isolation source: Replicate 2 from Balatoc abandoned mine | place: Philippines: Itogon, Benguet | collected 2017-08-28
CTTCCCGCGCGGCTGGGGGCCCTGCCCCCGCCCCCGCCCCCCACCCCTAGCCGTCCGTACCCATACCCCCCCCCCCCCCCCCCCCCCTCCCCACCCCCCCCCCCCCCCCCCCCGCACTCTTCCTCCCCCACCAGGTGTTCCTGCGCGACCTGGCCGACTTCCCCGGCATGAACGCGGCGTGGGACGAGTGGGTGCCGGCCGGCCACGCGCCCTCGCGCGCCACCGTGGAGGCCAAGCTGGCGGACCCGGGCTGGCGGGTGGAGATCGTGGTCACAGCCGCAGTGCCGCCCGCGCCCGCGCAGTGAGGCCGGATGGATGCAGGCGGGCACATGGACAGAGCCGTAGTGCCCTCCTGGACTGTAGCCGCGCGTTAAGAGACCGAGCGGATGCAAGTAGCTGGGGCAGTGAGGTCGGTCGGGTGCAGGCGAGTGCATGTTCAGTCCTGCCTTGGCCCCCGCACCCAGGGAATAGGCGCCAGTGAGGGCTTGGGCCTCAAGGGATGTTGTCACCTCTAGGTGTCCCTCTCGTGCCCAGCGGAGCGGGGGAGGATGGCGACGGGGTGTGAGACCCGCCGGGGTCAGGTAGTGGGGCTTTGGGAAACCGAGAGGCACGGGTGACGATTCGCATGGTGACGGCTGTCCCGGTCTTCAGGAACATTATCATTTGGGCGGCCGTTTAGGCCGCCTGTTAGGATTTTTAGGAGCAAAATTCTGAGCGAATCAGGATTTTCCAGAGGTTTTGCCCCCAGGTTTGACCCAGAAATCCCAACAAGTATACTATTTTCAGAATTTCCAGACCAGGAGGCTCCGACATTATGAATGCTCAGGATTTTCCGCCAAGTAAGACCGGAACACTGGGTGACGGTATGCGTCGCCATTCGCGACGTGGCTCCTCCGCGTTGGCGCTGCGCTCCGAGCACAGCCCACGCTGCTGCGTTGGAACGGCGCTGGCCCCAGTCCTTGCCCGCTGTGTGCGTCCCGTACTGTTCAGTATTCTGTCAGCGTACTTGCAACTTCGGTTCAGCTTACGTGGTTGCTCTGCATCTTGCGTGGGAGCCCAAGGGCCGGTGAGCCCGGTGACGCTCCATCTGCCACTGCAGCGCGTGCAGTACAGATGCTCCCGAAACCCATGCCACCCATGGCAGTAAAGCGGTGCTATGGGTGTCTTCGTATACGGTACTTAGATGCTGCCGTATCGTCCTGAAGTGCGCGGTGCCAGGTGCCGTGCCAGCCCACCCCTGGGACCCAGGTCCCCTCTGGCCTCACCTTCAGCTAAACTCGGCACGCCCTACCACTAACCCAGTTGGCCGAACAGCAACAACAGGAACAGTACCAGACAGGAGCTTCACACCGTAAACCTGCACGAGAACCATGGCGATGGTGGTTGTCCAGATGTCGTTTCTTCGGCGTCAGGCGCTGTGTGGCAGTGTGGGGCCGCTGCTGCTGCCCCCCGGCGCACCTGCGCGGGGGTTGCCCCTCACCGTAGGCTGGCGGGCTGTGTCCGCGCAGTCAACAGCACCGTAGTGCGGCTCAAGGTCAATCCAATCATCACCCCCCACATTTTCCACAGAATGTGGAGTAGACCTGATCTATGCCACCAACTCAGGCTCACTCATTGTGCAGGTGGTAGGTAGGGCGTCCGTTCTTACCCTGGGCGCCATTTTCTTTGAAACTGGGCAGGCAAGCGGACCCGTGTGGACAGTCAGGAGCCACGTGAGTTCCGTAGTGGAAGGGGTTATGCACAGCGGTACACTTGATGCGTTCCTTACAGAAACTCATGGTGAGCCACGCTGGGATGCCCGTGGACACAAGCAAGACCCCGCTGACGCTCAGGCAGGCTGCTGCGCCTGGCTTTGCAAATGCAAATGCACATCAGTTACACCATACTCTAGCATCCCACCGTTGTGCCAGAGCCAGACTGCAGCTAGCACTGTATTAGGGGGCTGAGGGTGAGTGAATAATTCTTCTGCGCGGCACGCTTAGCCCTCGTCGTGCGGGCCATGTGCCCCCACCTGAAAGCAACTGGGACAGGGGGTTGGTACCGCCCCGCATAATGAGTTTGTACAGCCCTTTGTAAAGACCAGATCGACCAGACTCAGGCTCTGCCAATCCTGGCCTTGTATTCTGCTGCCCGCGATGTGCCGAAGCCAAGTGCTGTCTGCTACGCACTGACCGCGTGATGCGCACCGACGAATACAGAGTAGGGTTTAGAAGTTATAACGGCGCTTGAGATGTGCCTGCGATCACATGCCGAGCAGCGCCACAGTCACGCAGATTACCAAGACAACCCTGACGACAGAGCACTTGACTGGGCATAATCGACCGTAAAGTGCAACTGCTTCCATACGCAGCGAGCCTGACAGAAATCCCGTTGTCAGCAGGAAATGCACACCTCCGTACGACTCCCTCGGAGAGAGCCCGGCAGGGTACAGCTCCTGGCAATCGACACACGCTTTGTTTTTCCCCGCATCACCTATTTACTACTTAGGCACCATGGCTGAACGCGAGCTTGCACTCTACTCCGCTAAGATTGCTGAGCAATCGGAGCGCTACCAGGACATGGTGGAGGAAATGAAGAAGGTTGCAGTCCTGGCCAACGAGCAGGAGCTCAGCGTTGAGGAGCGCAACCTTCTTAGCGTTTCCTACAAGAACCTGGTGGGCTCTCGCCGCGCTAGCTGGCGCATCCTCCAGAGCATTGAGCAGAGCGAGTCTGCTAAGGGCAACGAGAAGCGCGTGGCTATGATCAAGAAGTACCGCGCCGTGGTGGAGGGCGAGCTGGACAAAATTTGCCACGAGATCCTGGTGCGTTCTCGGGGTTCCGACCAGGGACCGGGGTCGCCAGCTCGAGGTTTTGGAGAGTCGAAGGGCTTGAAATTCTGTGATTAGCAGCCATGCGTCAAGGGTTGACGCAGTGATGCGCTTCTCCGGCTGGTGGGAAGGGCGCTGACCGGGCCATTTTGCTGTGCTCACGCAACTCAGGACCTGCTCGACAAGTACCTTATCCCCAGCGCCTCCACTACCGAGGCCGCTGTCTTCTACCTGAAGATGAAGGCTGACTACCACCGGTACCTGTCGGAGTACAAGGTGGACGAGGCCAAGACGGCCGCCGCGGAGTTGACCCTGGCTGCCTATAAGGTGGCCCAAGAGAAGGCTGACGAGCTGCCAACCACCAACCCCATCAGGTGCGCTTGCTGTGGGCGGGCTGGGCACACCAGCGTGGCAGGGAGCGTGTGTACTGACCGTCGCATCACATTCCATCTTCCCGCGCAGGCTCGGTCTGGCGCTCAACTTCTCGGTCTTCTACTACGAGGTGATGAACCAGCCCGCACTGGCGTGCTCGCTGGCTAAGAAGGCCTTTGACGAGGCCATTTCCGACTTGGACTCGCTGGGCGAGGACTCCTACAAGGACAGCGCGCTCATTATGCAGCTGCTGCGGGACAACCTGACCCTCTGGACGTCCGAAATGCAGGACGAGGACAAGAACAAAGCCTAAGCAGACTTGAGCAGCAGCTATGTTGGGCTAGCAGGCTTCGGAGGCGGAGGCGAGGACTGAGGAGGGGCGCATGTGAAACGCCGGGAGTGAGTAGGCCCTGGCCGCTGCGCGCCGATGGGGCTTGGTCGGGGTGGCATGTAAACCTTGGTGCTCTTGGGTAAGAGGACGGTGTAGGTGTTGCGACAGAGTTTGTGCGCTCATAGGTCGAGGTCTGGTGCGAATGCTCATGTGATGTGGCCTGGCATTGCGGGGTCGTTTGGAGGCATGGGTGGCATCTGGCATGCCATATGCCATCCCCTTCTAGCCTGACGTTCGGGGCACCCTTCGGGCATGGGGTGGGGCACCTCGCATGCCCGGGGCAAGGGACTCCATATTAGTGTGTATTACAGCTGACCCAAAGACTGACGTGTGTGTGCCTGCATCCCTGGTTCGGCCGGCAACCAGTTCAGTGTTTTGCAGCGCATGTTTCTGCAAGGTGTAATGCTCATGCGCGTGACTTTGTTGTTGGCCTTGGACAGTGGTGTTGGGGAGCTGAATGACAAAGATGTGCGTGCGTCATTACAACCCCTGGACATCCAGGGCCTTCCGCAGCCCCTCGCTTATGAGGAAGGTGATCATAGTCTGGGGCCCCAACCGCGCGTAGTTGGCCGTCCAGCCCTTGAAGAAGCCCAGGAGCCCGTCCGCCTTGAGGACGTCGCTCGCAGTTTGAAGCACGCCGCGCTGGGCAGCGCCTGAACCTGCCGAAGGACAAGCATGGATGGAAGCAGCAGCGGCCGTTGGGTGAAGTATCAGCAACCGTGCGGTAAAGAGCATGATTGCTTCACAGGGCCTTTACGGAGCAACCGCCAGGGCCTCCAGCCTAGGGCAAGTCTCAAACATGGCGTGCACATGCCTGGGCACGTGGGTAGCACCTTGGAAAGTGGGCTACCGTCACCGGTTCCCACGTGACACGAGCTAGCCGTGACCTCGCAAACCCCAGTCCCCACCTGCCGTGCCCACAAACATGCGGGTCTTAATGACGTCGGCCGGGTTGGTGACGGTGGTGGTAACCAGCCCCGTGATGGCGGATGACGCCACATGCGTGGTGGTGTCGTCCGCCCAGCCCAGGCCCCCCATGACGGCGTGCTTGACCTCGTCGTACGTAGCACACTGGGACGCCGTCAGCAGGCCAGCACGTGCCTGGATGGGGCATGGGGCAGGTAGCCGGGGGGCAGATGTGTGCCACAGGGCCACGGTCATGGCGAGGCGGTATCGGTACCGGCACTTGGCGCATGCATGGGTGGGGTGGGGGGCCCTGCATCAGCGCTACCAACAGCACCTGAGGCCAACCCACGTGCAGCCACGTGTACGTACCGCGCCCGCAGGCTGGTCGCTGCATGGAATCCTGAGTAGAAGTGCCACGTGCACAAGTGATGCTTGCCAGTACCCGCGCCGCTCAAGAGGACCCAAAGATGGCAGGTGCGTGCCCAACGGTCAGTGTGGCGACGTGCCGCTACCCCATGGCGCATGAGCCCCGCCCCTAGCTCCATAGGTCGACAAAACCAGTTCAGTGTCAGAGTACGCGTGTGTGCTGCATGCATCATGTCCCAGGCTTACCATGCTGGGAACTGCGCGCGCAGTGGTCACCAAGGCGGCGGCAGCGGCAGCGGTTGCGGCATACGGGCGGGGCGGGGGGCACACGGAGGGGATAACTTGTGACCATACGGCAGCACATCTTGAGTATGGCGGACAGGCAGCGAGCACCCTCGACTATTGAAGGCCAAGGGTCCAAGTTTCAGCAGGCAGCGAACCAAACGCGAATCCTTGCAGCACAGTGCTTATGACAACACTACTTGCGTTGGCGGCGTATTGGCTCCTCAGTGTTCGTGTGTTGCAGAACTAAGCCAACCACGCGCCCGAAAAACCGCCCGCCTGCAAGGTGCTCGGCGTTCAAGGGATGACGTGCCCTACGCCAGACCGTTCAGCCCTCCAAGACGACCGCGTGCAGCACCCCTTGCCCTCTTCTACGCGCTCCCTGTGACCCACCTGCGCCCCGCCACAGCCCCACCACGCCCTCCTTGCGCACCACCTGCCGCGCCACCTCCATGCTGCTGGTGGTGCTGCAGTCCTTGGCCTGCGGGAGGTGGGGTTAGATGTGTTGCTTGTGTCACAGGGGACGGCGGCAACCTTTCCGGTCGGAGCATCGTACCACCCCAGCGCAAGAGCAGTGCTGCAGGTCGGGGCCTGGCGGAGTGGGGTGCGCTTGCAGACTTGCGGGCGGCGAGCGCGACGGGTGGTCCGGTAGTGCAGCTGATGGGGGGAGAGTTGTAGCGCCGCCGGACAAAAGCCGGCCGGAAAGCGTGCAGCTTGCAAGCTGCTCCCTACTGCACCAGCTGCAGTACACGGCAAGCGGCTGCGCCACTGCACCGATTCAGAACGCCAGAAGCAATACACGCGCGAAGGGGGGCCCGGCTGCGCAGCTGCTTGCCCCTCATACACCTGCACACCGCACAGATGCCTGCAGGGCCCCTCAGGCTACCAGCTGCCTGCGGAACCCCTCCCCAGCTCCAGCTGGTGGCACACACCTGCAGCCGTGTCTTGACCAGCTCAGTAGGGCTGGTCAGCCCCGCAGCCATCCCGCCGCTCAGCGTCCCGGCCGCCACCTTGAGGCCAACGCCCGCTGCGCCCGCCCCTGCGCCCGCAGCCCCAGCAGCCCCGCTGCTGCTCGACCCGCTGTGCTCTGACAGCCTGGATAGTGCGTCCTTGCATGGGCCGTACAGCCCTAGGCGGAGGCCTACAGGGCATGGACACAGGACAGGGAGGGCGGGCGGTTGGGTGTCTGTGTACTGACCCAGTGGGGCTCACAGGGTTACGACATCAGGCTAGCTGCGGGGGTTTTAGGCACGGTATTGACAGCGGCGGAAAGGGGAATGGACAGGCTCACTTTATGCAGGCAGCTTCTCCCCTTCCCAGCTGCCAGGCTGCCCCCCCCCCCCAGCCCCTGACCCACCTCCGTACACGAAGCCACGTGCTACGGAGGGAGACAGGCCCTTCCACAGCCCCAGCACGCCCTCGGTGCGCACTATGCCAACCCCTGTCTGGACCTGCACTCGTGAAAGGTGGGTGAAGACATGTGGAGGCTTGACGGGAGCTAATGCGCTGGGGTGTTGTCAGTGGCAAACTGCACAACTGGTACGAGGACTAACGGGACGAGGTGCCCGGTGGAAGCAGCCCCTGGAGGTTGGTTGAGGGCACGGACCGTCCTATGCGCAGCTGGACATAGTGTGCCACGTGTATTCCTAGGAACCGCTGTTCTGTTCCCTGTGCCAAGATCCCTGCACACCCTTGCCCGATACGCCCTGGGAAGGCAGGTGCCAGGGCACAGGTAGCAATGCCGTACCCACCAGGCCTGGAGCCGCGACCGCGGCGTTGGTGCGCGTGTAGAGCTGCAAGCGGGTCTTGATGACATCTACATTGGCGGGGGCAGGAGGGGAGGACGTGGATGTTGGCAGGGCCGCTGAAAGGGTAGTAAAGGCATCACGTGCTAGCGTCTCGCTCGCACCAAGTGGGTTTGTCGCGGTAGTCGCTCCCCCAACGCTAATGCCGCTGATGGCAAGTTCCATCCATAGTGGAGCTTTGCGCCTGGCGGGGCTCTCAGCGCTTGGTGCAAGCCCGGACGATGCAACGGCTGTCAGTGTTGGCGGCAAAACCGCCGGAGTACTCATAATTTAAATTGTAACAAGAATTTCAGTGTAGCTAATGTGGTTATTTAAGCTGTCAGGAAGGCCCTTCGAGGTATGCGCTACGGACTCACACCGACTCGCGACTTGTACAGTATTCTCCTTTGTGATAGTGAGCAAGTATAAGGCAATACGTGTCGTGCATCAGTGATTATGGGTACCAGTCCGCCCTGTGCGTTTGCTGTTACTGCGTCCCATGGGCCTGGCGCACGGGCCTGACGGGAGGGCGCCCCTCAGCCAAACTGGCCAACCCGAAGTCCCAGGGGCCGCTTCCAATGCAAACAAAGCTTGAAATGATCTAAAAGGCCTCGTTACAAACAGTGGAGTGTATTCGCGTTACACATACGCTGGAGGCCGCCAGGCCGGGGTTCTTGTCACCTTGACACCGACACACTACCGTATTAGGCAGGGAGACGTATCATGCAACTCGCTGCTAACGGCCATCACCACCCGCACGGCACCCCCAAATGGAACTGTGACCCCTTTGAATTGCGCCCGGACCAATGCGCACGTAAAGAACCTGCAGTCGCTATATGTTGCAGAGGCCAGAGGATTGCTTCTCTGCCGTCCTCCCCTGGTCCTCACACTGCCCTGTCTGCCCACAATGGCCCACACATTCCGCACGAGCCACTTCAGCTGCATTTGTCTGTACCGTACAGCATGATGAATATTCGCCGTGCTTGTAGAACAGCTTACATGACCAACCCTGATACAGTGCTACTCATGGGTGCACACTCACCAGGCCCCTCATGCCTGTAGGTCACCACACGTCATGCATGAGCGCCGTAGTTGGCCACTTACAAACCTAGCAACCAAGCGGAAGGGAGGGCATAAACATGCATCCAGCCATCAAATCGCCGGCATCAGGGGCCCTGCTGCTCCAACAACCAAGGATCCCTACCCCCAACACCCAAAGGCGCCGTCTCCCGACACAGCAAACCCATCAGGGGCCCTGTCTCTGCCCCTGCCCCTGCTCCTGCCCCTCCTCCTGCCGGCCCGCCCATTCCGCCAGGTCCTGCATGTTGGGCCCCATCTCCGCCTCCACCTGCGCACGCACCAAGCAGCAGCAACACTACTGGTACCGGTGACAAGGTAAGCAACAACGGCAGCAAGCAAGACATCACGGTGCTGTGTGCTGCGTGGCCCAGGACGCGGCATGGCATGGCAGGCCAGGATCAGGATCAGGATCAGGGGACGAGACGGCACCGGATGGCAGCGGACGGCGGACGGCAGAGAGCCGTTATTCCCGCCTGGTATCTGGTATCTGGCACCTGGCCCCCACGGCCGCCTCAGCCACCCCGCCTCACCTTGAGCTGCACCCCGATGGCGTTGCGCCCCAGCCGCCCCGCCGCCTCCATGGCCGCCTGCACCACGCCCGCCGCCCGCTCCGCGTCCCCCGCCTCCACCTCGAACACCAGCTCGTCGTGCACCATGGACAGCAGCCGGCCGCGGATGCCCGCGCCGCGCAGCGCCGCCACTGTGCGCACCATGGCCAGCTTGACCACGTCGGAGGAGGAGCCCTGGGGGCGCGTGTGCAGCAGGATGCAAGGACGACCCACGTGAGACACGTTCATACTGTCCTACGTGAGAGATTATGGGGTGCATACCTTTCGTGTCAGGTCGGCTCCAAGACGTGCAAAGAGGCCCGCTAGTTTAACACCCTGAATGCGAGGCGCCCACCTGGAATGCCATGTTGCCCGCCTCCCTCAGGGTGGTGTCGTCCCGCGTGCTGACGCGCTGCGCCGCCCCAACCGCCCCAGCGCGCATGGAGCGGATGAGCCCTCCAAGCTCCGACACCAGCTGCTGCCTCGAGCCCGACCGGTCGGCCGGCGCCAGCTGCTCCGCGGTGACGCTCCGCGACTCGTAGTGCGCCAGGCTGCGGCCCGCCTCCCACAGGCCCCGGAAGTGCCGCGTACGACCCCAGATGGACCGCACTCTGCCGTACACCACGGCACCCGCCCGTACGGCGTTGATGTGTTCCATGGCCTGCGGGTAGGACAGCTCGAACGTCCGGATGTGGCCCCGGGCCTGGGGAGGGAGGAGGGAGGAACCGTGGGCAGGTACAGCACTTGCCCACCTGCAGAGGGAGTACGTGCTGTATTTTTGCCTGCTGTGCTGTCGAGGATAGGGTGCAGCGGGGAGTGCTGAGGCTGTTGAGGTACCGGGCACTGGCAGGCAGCAGCACAAGCAAGCTGCGCGGGGGACACTGCACCGCACTGTACGGCACAGGTCCTGTCTGCCGACTCACCTCGTCCAGGGGTATTTTGGCCTGCGCGGCCAGTAGGCCCGGTCCCATGCCGTACACGATGCCAAAATTCTGGCGGGCGGCGGGGCCAGGAGAACAAGGACATGTTACGTCACCATGCGCACCTGCTCAAGGTTTGCACCGGTAACCTGCAACGCTGCAAGCCGCGCCAGCCAGGGCTTGATGGGGCCTGCACCCGCAACCTCGCTGTGTTCCGAGACCCCCTCCGTTCCCCGCCCCCGCGCACCGTCTGTTTGCCAATCTGGCGCTGCTCTGGGGTGATGTCCGGTCGGTTGAACAGCAGCCGGGCCGTCTCGGTGTGCACGTCACGGCCCTCCGTGAAGGCGGCGGTCATGGTGGGGTCCTGGGGCAGGGGGAAGGGCACGCCACATGGTCATGCAACGTTACAGGACACGTGCAGGAATATGGGAGAATCGGAGGTTCACAGCTTTTGTGTCCAGGGGATGCTTCGGGGGGTCACATTGGTGCAGTGGATGCAGTTACGGAAGGGGAGCGAGAGGCGTGCCGGTGCGTTGCAGCACAGCTTGGCGCCAGCTGGCTGGCAAGGCGCCAGAATGGGTAGATCAATATGCAGGCGCCTACCGGCTCGCAGCCCCAGGCCCCCCTCCAGCAACGTGAGGCGCTCAACCCGGTCACATGCCCTCTAGACGCGGCAGCTCTCCATTCATGGTACTGGAAGGAAGCAACAGATCATCCAGCACCCCCAATACCCAACACCTTGCGTGCGCACAGGCCTCCCGCGCACCCACCCCTGTGATGTGCGCCAGCAGGCGCAGCTCGATCTGGGAGTAGTCGGCTGCCAGCAGCACACAGCCGGGGGCGGCGGTGAGGCAGCGCCTGAAGTCGCGGACCAGCGGGTGGGAGTCGCGCGTGGCCTGGCAGGGGCCGAGGCGCGTGCGGGGAGTGTGAGGGAAGTATGCCGGAAACGCGAGGAGACAAACAGTGTGCGTGGGGCATCAACACCGCGCAAATGGCAGGGCGGTCTGGAAGGGCTACGCGCGTTGGGCTAGCACGACCGCCCAGAGGGCCGGCACCCTGAGGCCAGGCAGCCCTGGGCACAACTGGGTACCGCACGTGCCGGCAGGCTGGACCTGGCCATGCACCAGAGACGTTGGCAAACCTGCACATGTTCGCGTACGTGTAAACAGTGTACATCGTGCATGTGTGCTACTTGCACTCACGTTGGGCAGGGCCATGAGGTTTGCGCCCGTCATGGCCAGCCGCCCCGTGCGCGTGCCGCCCTGCTCCACGCTGGGGTACAGCCGACTGGCGGAGGGAGGGGGGAGAAAGGGTAGGGGCGGAAAGAAGCGGGTGTCGGGGGGAAGGAGATGGAGGATTGCTTACGGTCATTCGCAAACGAAGGGGCTGGAAAGCGTTGCTAAGGGGTGCCGCACCTACGTGTTCTGAGGCCTCTGCGACCAAGTACCAGGCACGCCGCCTTGGACACATGCAGCCCCAGGGGCGGTGTGCCGCTGGCTCCCGCAGCTCCCAGCCCAACGCCCGCAACCACCCCTCCTGCGCCCTCGCGCCTCCCCGCCTCCCTGACCCCGTCCCACGTACCCGTATCCCGTGCACCTTCCCTGCTGCCCCTGCACCGCGCGCCCCACCTGCTCGCCTCGTGCGTCGCCCCCACGAACTTCTCCACGTAGCTGGTGGCCAGGTGCGACAGCTGCGCATACTCTGCCAGCACGCCAGTGATACCGGAGGGGTCGTACTCACGCAACAGCGACACGGCCTGGGGCGTGGGGGTGCGGGGGCGGTGGTGGTGGGGTAGGGGGAGGTGGGGTGGTGGGGTGGTGGCGGGGGACGGTCGATCGGCCGTGCAGGCGGGGTTTAGCAGACAGGAGTGCGTGGTATGATAGATGCATCGTTTGCGAGAGCACTGTCGATGACAAACAAGGAACCAGGTGTGGGAGAAAGCTTGGATCAATACCTGCGCAAACTGCGTGCCTTGATGGTACCGACCCACCTCCTGGCCGGTGCTCCAGTCGCCCTTCTCGGTGAGCAGCTTCCCGTGCAGCCCCGGCGGCACGAAGTCCTGCAGCCGCATCACCTGGTACAGCAGGTCGCGCTTGCCGCCCACCGTACGGATGTCGTACGACCGGCGGCTCGGGGCCTTGACCTCCAAATCCACCTGCACGAGGCGGCCGGGCTGCTGCTGCTGCTGCCGCTCGTGGTGCTCCACGATGGCGTCGGCCTGCCGTTGGAGCTGCGGTCGAGGGTAGGGTAAAGAAGGGTAGGGGAGGAGGCGGGGTGGCGATGAGGTCGTGCGGCGGGCAGGGGGGTGCATGGAGGAGCACGGCAGGCAGGCAGCTGTTACAGGGCATTAGGGCAAAGTGCCGTTGCCGGTAGAGGCACACGTACTCGAGGCCTGGACAATTAGAAGACTACAGATGTAAGTTACTTCTGGTTAACATGCACAGCTAGTCACGCCGGGCCCTTGCTTGCATGCCTACTGTACGGGTGCCTCCTCTCATGCTCAAACACAACGGCTACCCCGCGTGGCCCCGGCCTGTCCTGCCCTGCCCTGTCCGCACCTCCGCCATCTTCTGCATGATCGTTGGGTGCAGTCGCCGCAGCCCCGCCAGGTCCACCTGCAGGCCCGCCAGCTCCATGTGGGCCAGCACCACCTGGGGAGGGGAGGGGAGGCCACACGGGCACCATGCGGCGTGGGGTGTGGGTGACCTGCCTGGTGACGAACGTGCGACAAGCCAAACCTTACCACCGTGTCAAACTCAACCCATCACGCACTGCGAAATTTTGTGAAAGAATCAACGGAAAGGTCCGCTTGGGAGGCCTCTCTCTCCCCAACGCCAAGATATGGACGTATGGGAGATGACCAACACAAGCCGCAAGTGAGCCGCGCATGCAGCGCCTCAGCCACGCGGCGGCGCGGATCGGCTGCACGCCATGTGCAAGCCTAGCAGGGGATCGCAGAGGCGTCGGGGTGCTGACGCTTATCATTCAGGCCATCTGCGGCCCATCGAGCCTGCGCCCTCCATCCCACCACCCACCTGCACGGGCACCTCCACCTCACGTATCAGCAGCGCCTGCTGCCCCTCCCGCGGGTCGCACAGCCGCCGCTGCAGCTCGCCGTACGCCAAGGCGTTGAGCAGCGCCTCGCCGGTGGCACGCACACGCCGGCCGTCCACGCAGTCCGGCCCCGGCGGCAACTGCACTCCCTCCTGCTGCACCTTGCGGGCATTAGCCTCATCGCCACCAGCAGCAGCGGCAGCAGCAGCCCTGGCCTGCATCTCCGCCGCCACCAGCCGCCCGCCCACCAGCGCCCCGTACGACTGCACACCCAGCATACGTGCCGTACGGTCCAGCGTGTGCAGCACGTACTTGTTGTCGCCCGCAAGCCCGGCGGCGCTGTCGTGCAGTGCCCCGTCGGGTGGCTTTTCGTCGGACACGGTGGGGTCCCGGCCCGCCAGCGCCTTGCGGTCCTGGGGCTTGAGCTCCATGGCGACGCTGGAGTCCATGACCAGCGCCGCCGCCAGGGTGTCGAGGTGCGCGCCGGCGGGCGGCACGGCCACGTGCACCCCGCACGCGGCGCACTGCCGCACAAAGCGCTTGAGGTTGTGCGTCACCACCACCCACCGCCAGCTGCTGCTGCTGCCGCCGCTGCTGCTGCCCTCGTTGCTGGTGGACGGCACGGGCCGCAGCAGGGGCACCAGGGCGCGGGCCGCAGCTGACGCCGTCAGCCTGCTGCCGTCGTCGCCCCCACCTTCCACAGCCCCTCCCTCTGCCTGTGTGTCTGCAGGGGGCCACAGCGGCTCCAGGTGGGCAGCTCCCTCACCCTCGGCCTCCCGCTCCTGCTGCTCCAGCTCCAAGTGTACGGCATGCATCAGTGCTACGTGCTTCTCCGCCCCCTGCCGTACAGCATCCACGGCCGGCCACGCGATGGTGAGACCCACGGGTCTGCCGGCCTCCTGCAGCCACTCCGCCTGCGGCCCTGCAGCCGCCAAGCCGCCGCCGGCAGCCCCCGCCCCTGCCTCCCCCTCCGCGTCACCGTCCGTGGCTGCCTCGTCATCGCTAACCCAGGCTGCTGCTGCTCGCGCCTTTCCGCCCTTTCTAGAGGAGGTCGATGCCTGCCTGGCCCTGCTTGCGGCCGCACTCACTCTCCGGTTGGTGCGCGGCGGCAGCTCCCAGTGCATGAACACCGGGCAGCCGTCGTTGAGTGTACGGCACAGGTAAGACACTAGCTCTTGCAGCTGATGCAGCCCCAGACAGCCGTAGGAACGAGGAAGCTGCGTGAAGCTGGCAAGGGAGGCCAGGTCTGGGGACTGGGCGGCGGCGGCAGACTCGGCAGCCGAGGCGGCGGCGGCGGCGGCGTCCTGGGCTTTAGGGGTGTCGTGGTGGGTGCGGCCCAGACCCAGGGGAGGCTCCAGCCGCTGTATCCACGACGGCAAGGGCGGGGCGCTTGGTACAGGTGGTGGCGGTGGCGTGAAGGGCCAGCATGGGGCCGCGAGCGGTGGGGGAGTGGGTTCGGGCGGTGGAACGTGAGGAGGTAGCTCCACGGGTAGCTGCAGGGGTGGGGCCTGCTGGGATGAGTGGACAGGAGCAAGCGATGCGCTGGCTGCGTTCTGCTGCTGGGGCGGGTATGGGGCCTGTTGCGGGGATGGCGGGTACTGGCTTTGCTGCTGCTGCTGCTGCTGTGGCTGCCAGCCTGGGGCTGCGCTTCGCCCCGGGAATGAGGACCGCCCCTGCAGCAGCTGCTCCCCGCCCGGCAGCGTCCCGCTGTTCCCCCATGGCTGTGGTGCAGACCGCTGCTGCTGCCCGTATCCGTGCTGCTGCTGCTGCTGCCGCTGCTGCTGCTGCTTATATTGGTGCTGTTGCTGTGGGTGCGGGTGGTGTGAGAACTGCTGTGGGTACTGCTGCGGATGCTGCGAGCCCTCAACGTTTGCAGTCCCTGGCGTGGAGTACGGGTATGGAAATGCGTACGAGGGGGTTGCTGCACTGCCTTGCTGCATACCGGCAGGAGCGGTGTAGCCGTGCTGCTGCCCGTACGACTGCTGCTGCACGGGGCCGGCGGGCTGCCCGTCGTACGGCGGAGGCTGGCTGGAGGGCCCAACATCCGGAGGACCACCTTGCCCGTACTGCACGGTCCCGGCAGGCTGGTGAGGAGCGCTCCCCTGCTGGGCCTGTTGGCGCGGAGGCGGAGTTACTGGCGGAGGCGGCGTGGAGGAGGGCTGCTGCTGGTACGGAGCCGGGGCTGCGCCGCCGTACGGCGGGTAGCCTGCTGGCGGGGGGCTGCCGTACGAAGGTGGGGCAGAGTACGGGTCGCGAGCAGGTGGGTGCTGCGGTCCTGTGGGCTGCGGCGCGCCGGAAGAGGGTTGCGCTGGAGTAGATGGCGCATGGTACGGGTAGGTCCGTTGAAGTTGCTGCTGCTGCTGCTGCCACGTTCCCGGGGCCAAGGTGGAGTGCCCTCCCTGCTGCCCGGCAGGGGGAGGGCTGACGCTAAGAGGCGGCGGCTGCTGCTGCTGCTGCGACGCAGCACGCGCCTGCTGCTCCCGCAGCGTGCGGGGCGGAGGCCCCCGGGGCAGTGGCGAGTGGCCGAATGGCGGGACGGAACCGTACGCTGGGACTCCGGATACCGGGCGCCTACCCAGCGGCGGCGGCGACACAGAGGCGCCGTAGTAAGATGGCGGCGGTTGCGACGTTGGATTGCCGTACGGTGGTGGTGGCGGCGGCGGCGTAGGCTGGGCTGTAGCAGGGTGCTCCTGGCGGCTGGTGTAGGGCCCTTGATCGTAGGCCGTCTGCGGTGGCGGATGCTGCTGCGGCGATGGCGGCGGCGGCAGCGGCGGCTCGGGTGTTGATAAATGGCTTGAGCCGCTGGGCACCACGCCGCTCGCCGCTACCTGACCCAGGTCCAACGGCGATGGGGATCTGTCGTACGACGTGCGTAGCCGCTCGGCCTCCAACCGCTCCCGCCGCTGCTGCAGCAGCTGGCGATCCGTAAGCGGCGGCAGTGGCGGTGGCCTTGTTGGCGGCTGCTGCAGCTGCTGCTGCCGCCTCAGCCTCCTCCCGTCCTGCAACCGCTGCAGCAGCGGCAAGTCCTCAAGGTAATCGCCCTGGGAGGGACCCTGCTGCACGCCGCCATCCCCGCCGCCTCCCGGAGGCTCTGGTACAGCAGCACTGCCGCCGCCTCTACCCGCGGCCCCTGCACCATCAGCGTTGGCGCCAACCACATCTTCAAGGGCCTTCACTGCTCCAGTCGCACCTCCATTGCTGGTGTGGGTGCCATGTATGTGTTCTGCCATGCTGCCGCCACTCTGGTAGGGTGCGGGCGCCACCTCGGCCGCCGACCCGGCCTGCCCCGCTGATGGCAGTGATCCACGGGGCGATGCTGCCGCACGCGCCCTCTTGGCTGCGGCACTGCCCTGCTTTGCTGCCGCCACGCCGGCGCCGCCCCACTCCGCCGCCAGGCTCCGGAGCCGCTGTGCGAGCCCGTCCGCGCCGTCCCCATCCCCGTGGCCCACCGACCCACAGGCCACAATGGCCTGCCACGGGTCCAGGACAACAGCTGCACCACCCAGCCTGGCCCCGCTGATCGGCCCTTGCCCACCTCCTCCCCCGCCCGCCGCAGCAGTCACGGCCCAGTCCCGTCCCAGCGACACTGCCGCAGCTGCCCGCAGCAGCGCCTGCTGCTGTCCCGCCTCCAGCGCCGCCCCCCCGGGATCCCCCAGCGCCCGCCCCACCACCGCCCCGAACATCGCCTCCAGGTAGCCCCCGTGCTCCACAAGCCTGTGCAGCAGCCCCGCCGCCTCCTTCAGCTCGCCCTCGCCCTGATGCCACCTGCCGTACAGGCTGTCCAGCACGGCCCGCGGGGTCGCACCGAACGCTCCCAGCCGTATGCCTGCCGCCGCCAGGTGCCGTACAAGGTTGTACGACCGGGCAGGGCCGAAGTCTGGGGCGCCGGGGAGGTGCAGGTCATGGCTGCCGCGCGTGGCCCAAAAGTCGGGCAGGAGGTGCTGGGGGAGGGGCTGAGGGGGGCGCAGGGAGGGCCGCAGGGAGGCGTGGATGGTGAGGGTGAGGTCCTGCGGCTGTTGCGGCTGCTGCTGGGCGATGTCCTTCGCTTCAGGTGTTGAGGCCTGCAGGGCGTCAAGTGGGAACCATTATTACGCCACACGGTCCAGTACAGTTGGCAAAAGCGTAGCGACTGCGGTGTAGCAGGATGCGGCGAAGGGGGTGACAACGCGAGTGTAAGAGCATAGCTGAGGCAGCTAGACCGCGAGGGTACGGGCGGTTACTAGGGAGTTAGCGGCAGAGCCTGAAGCTGAGAGCGAAGCTGCGGACGTCTGCACTTATCAGTTTGCTGTAATCAATCCAGCTGTGTTAATGGTCCCCCGGCCCGCGCGGGACAGACGAATGCGTGCTTCTGCAAATGCTATGCAATGCGGTAGCGATTGCGGTGTGTGGATCAGCAGGCTAAGCTGAGCAGCACGGGTGGTGAAAGGACGACATTTACCAGAAGAGTTCAGTTGCACTGCTAAGGACAATGTACGGATGGTGCAACCAGCAAGGGAGCTCCCATGGCAACCAGCGCCTCTCCTCACCTTGCTCCCCCTCTTGCCGGCAGTGGTGCCTTTGCGTCCCACCACCGCTGACAGGCCGCCGCACCACCGCACCTCCACAGCGCCTGGCACCCGCTGCTCGCCCCCGAGCACAGATCCTGGTCCGCCATTGGTGCCCGCTGTATCTGCCCCTTGCGGCGAGCCGCCCTGCCGCTCATCCCACGTGCTCCGTGCTGCCTGTGGCCCCATGCTGCCGCCTGCCACCGCCGCGCCCAACCCGCTGCCACCAGCTGCTCCCCACGTTCCCACCAGCGGCATGAGCCGTACATCGTCGCTCAGGACGTGTACGACAGCGACCTGTACGGCATCAGGGGGCGAGCCCGGCATGCCATCCTGGCCCAAGGCTTGGGCTGGTGCTGCCGCGGACGCCGCCGCCAGGGTGGCATCTCGCCGTGCGGCTACCAGCAGCCCCACGAGGCACCCGGCCGACCGCCCCGGGCACCTCACCACCGGCAGTCCGGCCCTGCTCTCCAGCTCTGAAACCAGCTCATCCACCAGGGCCGCTGCCGCCATGCTCCCACCAAGCACAGCGTCGCCTGCTGGCGTGGCGCCCGCAGTGGATGCTGACGACAGAGGAGAAGCCACAGGCAGCGGCAGCAGGGAGAGCAGCGCAGCAGCAGCTGATCTGGATGCTGTACCGTCAGATGCCGCAGTACTCGGCGCGGTCGCCGCAGGTAGCTCACTTGCAAACTTCACCCGGCTGGCATCACCACCGGCAATGGGCTCGCTGGCCCTTTCCGCCAACATCAGGGCAGCCTCTGCCGCCACCGCCGCCAGCCCCAACCGGCCCTCCAGCACCGGAGCATCCGCCTCCGCCATACGCCTCTGCTGCTGCTGCTGCTGCAGCTGATCCTCCGCTGAAGCCGCCAGCGCGCTCGTTTCCGACCCCGATGCTGACGACGTCAGCAGCTGCTGCAGCCAGGTCAGCAGCAGGTGCCGCCACGTGGGGCCAGGGGCCTGGCCCAGCAGCACCACCACCCCGGGGCACACCGACTCGACGGCATCCGCCACCCGGCTGAGCACTCGCGACACGGCCTGCAGCTGCTTGGGCCCTGGAGCCGTTGGATCAGGGGCCCCAGCGGTGCCACGGCCGTTGGTGCCTTGGGCAGTGGCAGCATGGGCTTTTGCTGGGGCGGGGGCGGTCAGGCCGCCTTCGGAAATCAGTAAACTGTGAAAATCCACCAGAAGGAGGTTGTGAGGGTTACACTGCCGGCCTTCCTGGGGCGTAACGGTGTTAGGGCGATGTGGGTCGGGCGGGGAAGTCGATGCGGCCGCAGGGGCAGCACGGGGACCAGGAGAGAAAGCCTCCTCTGAACTCGCTGCTGTCGCTGCTAGCCTGGACTTGGTGGTGGGGCTGAAGGAGGATGACGACAGGGGCCGAGGTGCGACCTGGCGTGGGCTGCCAAAGCCGCCGAGGTTGAGCGCTCGACGGTTGCCCGGATACTGTAACGCAAGGCCTCGACTGTCACCTATCCTCACAGGGAACGCCGTCGCCGTTGGCGTATATGCTGCTGTGAGCGCATGCGCAGGCAGTGGGCTGCCTTGCTGCAGGGGTGCGCCTAGCAGAGCTGAAGCGACGCGACAGGCGATGCCCGGCATCCTGACACCCGCTGGTCCTGCCGCAGCAGCGCGTAGGAGCGAGGGAGTGTATCTTAACAGCTTTACTGGAGTTTATGTCAGATGCATAGCACCCAGCGGCGGAGCAAAGCCCTTGAGGCTGTTCGCGGCAGTTGAGCGGCCGCGGTCACAAGGCGCACATCACGCCCAACGGTTCGCGAAGCAGTCTCAACAAACTGCAATATTCACAGCTGAAATAGGGATCCAGTCGCGAGGTGTTGGAGCGCTCCTGATAGGACGTGGGCCCTGCCGGGCAACGCCAATGTGGGCAGGCTGTAAGGGACAACAGCTCCAGCACCTTGGCAGGAGCACCGACGCACGAGTTTCTTTATCAGGCTGTCAGCTGGGTTCGCCCTGTAAGTTGAGCGCTGGTGGCCAACAGCGGATCCCGTGCTGCCCTGCACATGTGCATGCTGTCATCCTGACATTGGATCTGAGCCGTGCGCTAGCTGCCCCACCACGTCGCCTACGCTTCAACTCACTACAGCGTATCATTCGTAATTGACACTTTTGTCGGAGGAGCGGCTCCTCAGGTGCACGTACCCATGGGAGGCACGAACAGGCAACAGGCGCGGCAACAGGGGACGGGTGCGTGGCAGGGGGAGGTTGAGCGCAGCGTGACGCTGAGGTGCGGGCCCACATGCAGCGACTACCCACCCACCATAATGGGGTCATGGCCAACCTATACTGCAACTGCAGCGAATGGCATGCCCGCCCAAGCAACTGCGTACCAGGGGATCTCCCCTGCTGCCGAGTGCCGACTGCGAGGCTGGTGGATGGCAGTACGGTACAGTGCTTCAAAGTTTTGCCACAAGTTTCTGACAGAACAAGACGGCCTAATGGCTAATTGCAGTATACATTTGATTTGCAGCTCTGTGGTTCAAATGCAGCAAACACCCTGACTCAAAAGGATACTTTTGCTGGAAACAAGCAGTTGAGCTGCCATCCACCGGACACAAGCAATAGAGACTTGCTTGCTTGTAACTTACCGGTATTGACAAGAGCACAAATGCAGTGCACCTCAACGTCCTTCGCCAGCCGGCCAGGCGTGCGTCCGACTCCTTGTCCGCTGCTGAGGGCCCCAGCCGCGCAAACGCCCAAACAACACAGGACCGCCGGTGTCAGTGATGCGGCGTCCATTAAGTCTTTCACCTCGCACCCGCGTCCAGCTTGCAGCTCGTGCGTCGCGGCCAGCAGCAGCAGCAGCACCAGCTCGCCACCCTCCCAACACGACGACATGGCTGGTGAGCTGGTGACCCACACGCCCTCCACCCGCTCCTGCTGCTCGCACAAGCATAAGCACAAGCACCCGCACCCGCAACCCCACCCCCCACGGCGACACTACCACCAACCGCAGCACCGACACCCCCACAGACCTCCCCGACGACGCGCTGTGCCTGGTGCGGGTGCTCCGCGCCACCGCCTTCGACACCGGCCGCATCAACGTCCCCTCCGCCGTCGCCCTGGCCCTCCACCCCAACATTGACCAACTTCGCTCCGCCCCCGTGGCCCTCAGCCCCGCCTCCTCCCGCCCCGGCGCCCCCCTGCCCCCTGCCTGCACCCTGGTGTCCCGCCCGCGCAAGAACGGCAGCTTCGAGCGCCACCTGTCCGGCCTCAACGCCTACCTGCGCGCCAGCGGGGCACGTGCCGACGAGCACCTGCTGCTGGCCTCCGTGGGCCCCCCGCCCTCCCGCAGCAGCCCCGCCGCCGCCCCGCCCCGCCTCGCCCTCGCCGTCCTCAAGCAGCGCGACCTGCCCCCCGCTGCGTACGACAAGGTCCTGGCCGACCTGGGCAGCAGCAGGGTGTGGGTCGGGACGCGGGGGGAGCTGCGCCAGTACCTGGACCGGGCGGCACGTGGCAGCAGCGCCCACCAGGACACTCCCGCCGCCACCGCCGCCCCCGCGCCCCGCTCGCCCCGCCTCACCCGCAGCTCGCAGCCGGAAGGGCAGCAGCAGGTGCAGTCCCGGCTGCAGCACATGCTGGACGCTGGGCTGCACGCCGACGCTGTCGCCGAGATTGCAGAGTGGCTGGCCGCGCCCAACTCGCAGAAGCAGGTCAAGACGCTGCCCCACAGGGCGCTCCTGGGCGGCAAGGTCAACGTGTCGGAGGAGATGGCCATGCTGTTCTGCCCCCCGGGGCCGCGCGGGGTCAAGCCGGAGCCCGTCAGCGTCCCCGCCGAGCCGGTGCCCCCCAGCCGCCTGCTGCCGCACGTGGTGTTCCGGGGCTCGCCCAGGGCGGGGCAGGACGGGTACATCGAGTGGACGGTGCAGGGGATCGGCGCTTGGCTGCGCGGAGCGGGGGCGGAGCCGGGGGATGTGCTGCTGGTGCGGGCGGTGGGGGTGGGGCGCGGCGCCGGGGGCCGGGCCACGGCGGTGCGGCTGCTGCTGGTGGCCAAGGCGGACGTGGGCGAGGCGGCGTTCCGGGCGGTGCACACGGAGCTGGTGGTCAAGCGGCCGTAGGGGAGGCGTGGGACGCAAGGAAGTGGCCGGGTAACAAGCATTACGCTACGGCTGGTTTCGGCTTGCGAAGGGTTAGGGGCAATGCTGCGGGCCGGATGCTTGTGGGCCTGGTGGTGTGGGACATGAGTTGGCACCTGCCTATCGTGTGGACTCAGGAATCATCTGGAGCTGAGGCCTGGTTGCGCGTTGGAGCTTACCTGGAGTGCGGTGTTTCCCTGTGCAAGAAGTTTCGCGGAGGTATTTGACCAGTCTGAGATGGAAGCCGCGTCGCCTTGGACGGGTCTCGACGGAGTGCTTGTCGCCGACCCAACAGGGCAGACAGAGTTGGCGGAGACACGTTTGGTTAGACGGCAGAGACGCTGTGGATTGTAAACGAGTCTGCAACGAGCATGTGATAGGTACCGTCAGGTACCGTGTATGGGCTGTGCCTTGGACAGGACTCCAGCCAAGCTCAGTGTTGTTACATTGGAGCCCCACCGCTGCTTGCTTCAAGTGGCTGTTTACTGCGCACTGCGCTGCGAACACATGTACCAGAGGGCCTGTCATCCCACGCGACCGGCGCAGGCTCAGTTGCAACCACCTACCACGCACCCATACCTTGACATGGGTGCACGAAGGGGATACATGCTGGTGAAGCCAGTGCTGCCAAGGTGCCGCCAGCCTGGCCTTCCCCTGCTGACCGGCGCTTGTCGGGAGGGGTTAAGCAGGATGGAGGGTACGTAGCAGGGTACAGCGGTACACCATAAAGTGGGGCCGTGCAGCATGCATGAAGGCGCACTGTCGAGCACGGCTCACCGTGCCAGAACTCAATAAACAAGCGGTATCGTGCCATACGGTTTTACAGTTTTGGGCTTCGGCCCATCCCAACCGGAAAACAGGGCTGGTCCCGACCACCAGGGCAGATCAGATCAGATCAGATCCCCCTCGCTGTACAGATCGATAGGAGCCACCAGCTCCAACACAGTACAGGCCACGGAAAACGGGCCTCAGCCACTGCCCCAGCTACTGGTCCGTTTAGTGTTACAACAGGGTGTGTCAGCCCAAGACGGTATGTGACATAGCAGTCCTCCAACAGCACCTGTTGGTGGAGCACCGATGCCCACGCACCAGCTGCCACGGCACGTACATCTACCGGGACGTCAGCCTTGCAGGCCGCGGCAGGTGCGTTGTGGTAGCGGTTTGCATCGGCGTCCACTTACGGCTGCTGGAGGACCAAGTGCCGGCATGAAAGCTGTAGTCATTATTTCTCAGTCACTAAGACCCCTCCCTTTTCACCTAAACTCCATTCAAGCCATGCACTACCGTATCATATCAAATACCCATCCCGTCAGTTGTATTCAATTGCAAATCTGTATTGTCATCCCCTCCACACAGACGGGCACAATGGCAGCCCCTACAACGGTGATCCTACGGCTATTCTGCACACCAAGGCATCCTACAACATGATCACAACACGCAAGTCCTATCCTGGGCTACTTTTCAAGTTCACACGTGACATCGTCGCCTTGCCTGCTCATGCACCCGCTTGCCAACACACATGAGCCAGTGCCCTCCGCCCCTTACCCTCGTCACGACGTCACTCGTGGTCTCACAGCCATCGAACAGGATAAGCAACGGCACCCCGCTCGCGCATCCGCCATCATGCGCAAGTTGGAAAAACTCGATCAGCAAGCCCTCGGTCTTCGTCCATCCGGCGACATCTGCTCTTCCACCATTGCACTGCTCCTATCCATTCCTGCCCTGCTCTCCGAAACCCCTCGCCCTGTCACTACCACCACCATTACTGTCAATATCACCACCACCACCATACCCCTTACAACACCAATCTAGTGCTGCTGCCCGGGCCCTGCGCCCACCCCCGGCGCCGCCTCCGCCCCGACCCTCGCCGCGAACTCCGCCACCAGGGCCGTGAACAGCTCAGGCATCTCCTCCTGCGGCATGTGGCCGCAGCGGTCCAGCAGCACCAGCTCGCAGCCGGGCAGCATGCGCGCCAGGCGCTGGCTGTTGCTGGCGGGCACCAGCCTGGCGAACAGGAAGGGGCAGCGAGTGAGGCGAGGGGCGAGGGATGCGGAGGGGTTACCGGGCGCCAGATGGTGTTACGGGAGGCCACAAGCCGAGCGGAACGCTTGGTAGGTGAACAGCAGTCTGTGAGTTCTGAGGTGTGGAGGCAGTGCGGTGGCACGGCAGGGCGTGAGCAGGCAGCGGTCAGCAATCGCAGGACGGGCGAGGGGGAGGAAAGCGGCGTGGCCTGAGCTGTAACTCGGCGCCTGCGGGCCAACCATCCCCCCGTCCGCACCCGTCTGCACCTCCCTCACCTGTCGTATAGTCCGTGGATGAGCAGCACGGGCAGGCGGCGGGCGGCCACCAGCTCGCCCAGTCGCAGGGCCAGGTTGGCGTCGTCGGGGCCGGCGTCGCCGCCAACGTCGTCAGGGCCAGGCGCGGCGCCGCTACCATCGCCGCCATCAAGGGCAGGGGACGTGGACGGGATGAGCTGGCGGCTCTCGGAGTCGGCGGCGGAGGCGCCGCCGGCGGTGGCGACAGACACGGCGGCGGCAGCGGGGGAAGCGGCTGCTGCCTTGGCGCGGCTGAGGGCCTCGCGGAGGCTGCCGGCGCTGTGGGCAACAGTGTATTGACGGCAGTCAGCACGGAATACGCCGGTCAGTGGATTTTGCTTCATCAAGCCCTGGCTGTGCTTGTTGTTCATGTCCGGATCCCGCCCACAGCGGCCCTCCGAGGCAGTGGTAGCACATCGTTACTCGACACGCCACGGTCTTCAGTCCTCCTGCCCCCAGGCCCCACCTGGGCGCCACCAGGCGCGCCAGCAGGAACTTGACCATGCCCTCCTCCCACCCCCTGACCAGCTGCGGCATGCGGTAGGCGTCCACGATGTCGGGCGTCACGAAGGAGGGGTTGTAGTACGCCTGCTGCAGGCCCTGCGGAGGGGGGAGCGGGAGTAGGGCGGCCGAGGGTGGGTTTCACGGTGAGCTGGGGCTGGGTCGGGAGGTGCCGAGGCCCCGCACCGGCGCAGGCGCACTGGCGCTGTGCTGTATATCGTGGCACCGCGAGCGCCGCAACCAGCGCGCTGACACTCAGCCGTATCGACGTTGCGAAACGCCACATTAGGCATGAGCACCTTGCCCCTGAAGTGTGGATGTTGACGAGGGAGGACCACTGGACGCATCGACAGCTCAGAAGGTCAGCCGCCAACAGCGGTGGCCTTAACAGCAGCCACCCGCCGCCTCACCTTGACCCAGAAAGCCCTCCTCCGCACTAGCGCCCGCAGCAGTAGCGTGATGATGGGGCTGAGCAGCCGCAGCACCGCCAGCAGCAGCGCCGAAGCCCACCCCTGCAGCGCCGGACCCAACGCCCGCAGCAGCCTCTGCCGCCGCCGCCGGCCCGACCGTCCCGCGCTCCGCGCCCCGGCACTGCCTCCCCCGCCCGCCATGCCCGTACCAGCCGATGTGTAGTACGGCATCTGGCCAACGGGGTACAGCCGCCGCACCTCGGGCGGGTCGGTGGGGTGCGACCCGACGGGCTCGGCCTCGGGGAAGTGCAGCTCGCGCTTGGGTGAGCCGCTGCTGCTGCTGTTGCTGCTGCTGCTAGCACTGCCGTCGGAGTCCACAGCTGGTGCTGCGCGCTCGGGCGACAGCGTGACGGCGGCGTAGTCTGCCCCCGGGAAGGCCAGCACGGCGGGCGCCACCAGCACCAGCCCCGCCAGGCCCTCGGGGTCCGTCACCGCCTGGCACGACAGGGACATGCAGCGCGGGCGCGATGCGGTGGTCAGACGTCGTAGCATCACTAGGTCAAGGCACCATGCGTCTCAGTGTGCGGCGCAGTGTTGCCGGGTATGCATTCAGCGCGCAGTTCCTTGCCATGGTAGGCGCAGTGCCGTACTGAGTCTGGCGGGTTGGTGCGAGCCCTGGGCCCCACTGCAGCACCCGTGCCCCACTCGTAGGCCCACGCACCTCTAGCGCAGCGCAGGCGCCCCCTAGGGAGTGGCCCAACAGGATGCGCTTGATGGGCGCCGGGGCACCACCGTCGGTCCCCGCCGCCGCCGGCTGGCCCTGCTGCTGGTGCGACTGCTGGCTGGCCGTCAGGGTCATCTTAAGCGCACTGTGTGAAGCCTGCGGCACGGCGCCCTTGCTGCCACTGGTGGCTGCTGGGGCGGCCGTCGCGTCGCGGCCCGTAGAGGTGGAGGCCACGCCGCCGCCGCGGAGCACCGAGCGAGGGGTCTCGGGCATGCCGTCGCTCTGCAGGCAGTCAGGTCACGCACAGGGTCGTCGCAATTTGGGGAAGCGGGAGCTGGCTCGCTAGCCTTGCAAGCCTGCCCACCCCTCCTTGCCCTACCACCTGTCACGGCCACGGGCACATGGTCATTGCCATCAACTCGTCCGCCATCCCACGCAAGCCTCACCTCCACGCTGCTGGCAGAGCCTGACGGCGACAGGCTCCCTGCCAGCCCCACACCGTCGCCGCCGCCATTGCCCTCCGCCTGCTCCTGGGACTGCTTCACCTGCCCTTGGGCATGTGCGCCAGCGGCAGCAGCGCCTCCCGCCGTCACCGCCCCGGCCGCGCCCCCTGCCCCTGGGGCGGGCGGCAGCAGCCCCAGCTGCTGCAGCTCGTAGTCCATCACTAGACGGCCGAGCCGCCCGTTGAATGTTAGGAAGTAGGAGGACATGTCGGACGGCCTGGAGACAACCATGGAAGGCGGTAAGGTGAGCATTGGCACCTCGTGGCCAACGGATGCCGCCAGTCCGGGCGTAAGTCCGTGTACTGCCTGGCGTGCTCCGGCAAGCATTCGTCGTGCAGCAAGCCGTGCGCACGGTCCCGTCCAGCACAAATCGGCCAGCACCACACGGGCTACTGTACCCAACCGCGGTGACTCCCACATCGCCCGCGCCCCGACCCCTCACCGCTGCGACAGCCCGAACCCGGGCATGTCGTGCGCCGTGACCACGCCCCGCAGGGCGCCCGCCATAAGCTCCTGCACGCGCTTGTACGACCCCAGGTTGGCCCCGAAGCCGTGGTAGCAGTGCACCGCGCACACCGGCTCCGGAGCCGCCGCAGCCGCAGCCGTCAGGCTCCCGCCATCATGCTGCTGCTGCTGCTGTTGCTGTGGTGGTGGGTCCGCCAGCGCTGCTGCGGGTGCGGGTCGGGGTGGTGGCAGCGGCAGCTGGCCCACCTTGACCTTGACGTGCACGCCCAGGCTGCCGATCGGGCGGAAGCGCGAGTCTGGGTCGCCCAGCAGCTCGAAAGCACGCTCGCGGGCCTGCACATACCGTATGACAGGAACGGCGCACACTCAGTCCGGCTCCCGTCTGTCAGGCTCTGCACAACCACGTGTGCTGGTCGGCGTCAGAATGGTTACTCAGCAGCTCTCTGCCGGGCAGGTAGACCCCTACGGATCCCCAGAAGCACACAGCCGCCGGCCTTAGGCACACCTCAAACCTGTGCACCTCAACGTGCACCGGTGCCCACCCCGCATGGCCGCCGCACCTTGTACGACCCCTCCATCCACAGGGTACGCAGCAGCTGTGCGCCGGCCGCGGCCAGCACCACGCCCGCCGCCCGCGCGAGCCAGCCGCCGCCGTGCCACCGACCCAGCAGCGCAAACAGCCCCAGGCTCAGCAGGGCTGCTGCTGCGACACACACCGCCTCTTGAAGCAGCGTCAGCGTCGGCTGGTAATCCAGATTCAAAGACAACTCCTGCTCACCGTTGCCGTTGGCATCACGGAAAGGGGTGGCCGCAGCTGCTGAGGCCGAGGATGCCGCAGGGCGCGTACTAGGCTGCCGTGGTGAGGCCCTCCGATGCCCTGAGGCAGGCTGCAGCTCCGAGTTGCTGCGGCTGCCCCTTCGTGCCTGTGATGGCGGGGAGGATGCCGGCCCCGTGGAAAAGTCGGACATGGTCTGCAAAGGGAGGGACGCGGAGGTAAAGTCTGCACTCGAACAGATTGCAGCCGAGTTAAGAGGGGTGCACGTGGCAGGGGTTGTGGTGTCCGTGGCAAAGTATGCTTGCAAGTCAGTGGCGACCTCGCCAAGCATGTTGTGCTATAATAATGCTACACATGTGATTCTTTCCACGGTTTACTGCTACATGTCTATGACATTACCTTGTCTGTACCGCTGCAAGTCGCGATGCTTGGAGAACGTAGCCAGCGATTGCGTAAGCGCGCAGCCGAGGATGAGATGTTGGGATGTATGTAGCTAAAGAATTGGGAGCTTTTTAGGCCCCACATGACTGTGGAAGGGCAGAGGTCGCGCGATAGGCGAAGGGCGCGCACTTGTGGAACACTGCTAGTGGCCCCCGCTGGCCATGCGCACGGGAAACCACACCTGGACGTTAAGAGGTGTGCCAGGGTTGCGAGAGAGAAGATGGAGTTCCCGAGATCGGGATTGGCGACGGTTTCCTATGTGGCAAATTAGATACAACGGGGAGTGCGCTTTATGATGGCAGTAAGTGACTTTTTGATTACCCTTGTAACAAATCTTTTTAGAGGGACAGTAAATCGAAAGATCAACCTTGGACGGTTTAGGTCAGCATTTGTATTTGCCTCTGGCACGCCTGTAAGTCCCTGCAGGACTGCAGACCGTTAATTTGTTTTATATATCGTTAAGCGCATGACATTCATCATAGACTGGCCAGCTCCGATTTGGTCATAACAATGGCGCAGAGGTATCATAGGCAGGGGAGACTCCCCAGCACCGCGACTCCCCGCACCACTAAGGGGAGCTCCCCTGCTCCCCCGGCTTCCTAGGTTGTGTCAGCAAAGGCGTTCACACATGCCAGTCCCTCACCATGGATGCTCACAGTGTAACCAATGCGAGTCCCGCAACGACAACGATACACTTCTGTGCGGGTCGGCTGCAATGGCAGTTTCCATCAGGGGAAACTGGTTGTCCTGGTGCCCAAGGCACCTTGCGTCGACTTCACAGGCAGAGCAAACCCACCACGCCCACACGCACAGGACTACGCCACCACCTCAAAACTCACGCCACTAAAGCACAGCCCAGCGCGGTCGTTCAACGCTGTTTGTCATGCTCCTAGCCATGTACAGCCTCGCAATAAGGCGCGACACACTCCACACCACCACACGCCTTCCTACCAACTACCCCCGACCAGCCAAGCCGATTCCCTTCAGTTCCTACTGCAGTGGACTCCATTGTCCTTACCGCGCAAACGCAACAGGCGGCCGCACAACCAACGGTAGCGACCACACCAGCTGCTCGAAGTGCGGCCGCGGCGAGCGCTGCTTCTTGTCCATGGCCGCGAAGTTGATCCTGGGCCCCACCGTCAGCTCGAAGCGCAGCACCCAGCGCAGCGCCACCATGGGCGTGCGGAAGGAGGGCGTGGCGGTGGCGGGCAGCGAGAAGGTGAAGCTGGTGAGGGCGGTGTCGGCGGTCAGCTCGTGGTGCTCGGCGTGCAGCTTGCGGATGACGTAGGGGGCGGCGCCGCCGTCCGCACCGCCGCCGGAGCCGCCTGCAGGGCGCTTGGGCTGTCGGCCATGCGGAGGAGTGGGCCGGGAAGGCAGGGATCCCAGGTGTGAGCTTCATGTATTAGCAGGCCTGCTCTGCAAGTGTTGCAGGTGGCGCCAAGGACGTTTGTGGAACGTGTCACCCCTGGCATGGTATCAGACGGCACCGTGCCCCAGACGGTGGATGCTACAGTATTCTGAGCCAGGCCAACAGTCTGGACCAGGAGCTCGATGTGCCCGTGCGCGCGCTGAGCGCTACCGGTACGCGGTAGACCCCCTAGAGCCGCTGCAGCATTCCCGTAGCCAGTGACGTCGACTGCCTCCCTGCCCACCTGGTTCCCCAGCCTGCACTCTGGCGCCACGAGCTCCTCGCTCTCCAGCAGCACCACTACGTCGTGGCACGACACAGGAAAGCGCCCGGCGGGGGCGGGGCCAGGCACGCCCCCGGCCGCCCCCGGCCCCACGCTGCTGTTGCAGCTGGGCAGCTGCGCCGTCGGAGGCCGAAAGTCCAGCACGCCGCCGAAGGTGGCGCCGGGCTGGAGCGGCACCTCGAGGGGGGCCTGTGGGCACCGCAATCAAGGCCCAGTGCGCTTGAGACGGGCGTATACCTTACCAGCAAACTGCATTGCCTTTATGCCAATGCTGAATGGCAAGATCATCGCGCCCCGGCTAGCGTCTATTGCCAAGGAGTTAGAAGCAGCCAGTACCACGATTTAACTGCCGGTCATACGTTCGCCGTCTAGCCCTGCTGAAGCACGCCCCTTGCGAGCAAGCACGCGCGCACGTCAACGTCCCTGCGCTCACCTGCAGCAGCAACCGCAGCAGCGGTTGGTCGCCCACGTTGAGGGCGTACACTTTGCCGAACAGCGACCCCTTGCGCGTGGGCATGCGCCCGAAAGGCCCTATGCCACTGGCCCCCCCCGTCCCGCCGCTGGACAGCTGCCGCTGCATGTGCATCGCAGAGGTGCCTGACAACGTGCGCTGCCTCACGACTCCGTTTGGAGCCCGTGTCCCTCCTGTGCCGCTAGCCGACGGCCTGCCGCTGCCCGCGCCCTCGCGCAAATCGTCATCTAGGTCTGAGTCTGTGTCAGGTAACGCGTCCGCGAATGTCCCAGACGACGTGTGCCCGGGCAGCGCGGCAGGGAACGGGCGGTTGACGCCGAAGGGAATCAGGCTGCGGTGCGGGGCCTTTGACGGGGCCGCGCTGCCGAAGCTAGACTGGGAGGGAAGGGAGGCCACGGCGGCCACTGGGGCGCCGCCAGCCGAGGTTGCTGCGGCTGCAGCGGCGGCCGCTGCTGCTGCTGCCGCTGCAACTGCTGCTGATGAGGCATGGCTGCCACCTAGGGACGCGTCAGGCGGCTTGGAGTCTGCCGACCGCCTCGGCGCCCCTTGGTCATGCTGGTCCAGAAAGACCTCTTTCCAACGTATTCTGCAACAAGCACAGCGTCAGGGGACACAACCGTCTTGTTTCGACTGATAACGCGTAGCATTGCCGTCAATGCTGGTGCCAAGGCATTGTGCAGGCACAGGTCCGTACATGCTCCATCACCACATCAAGTAACTGACGGTTTCCGCTGTAGCGTGGCGGAATAGCAGAAACCCAGATTTCCTGTGTTCGCCTGTAGCAGGGAGGCCTGTCCTGCCTGCAAGAGCCCTTTCGGCCAAGGTCGTAGATAGGGGCGTAGCTTGGCACTGGTTACCTCGCGCATTTCCGTCACATCTGATACCACCGTCAAGTACATCTACATCTACGGCGCGATTCCTTCGGTGGAACCCACGCTCGCCCCCCATACCGCGAACAATATCACTTTCCTGCTTGCAGGTATCCCGTCAGTGGCGGCTACTCCCGGCCCCGCTTTCCGTGGCGGCTGCTCGCCGCCTTCTAGCCGCTTAAGACGCAATGCTGGAAACCCGTTGGTGAAAAACCACCCACCTGCAGTTGTTGCGCCCAAGTATGTAGTCGCACATGCCCACGTCCTGGTCATCGCAGCCGCCGTGCGCACCCCCTGTTCCGGCTCCAGGCGGCCCCCCGGCCCCGCCAGCCTGCCCTCCAGGTGCCCCAGCCCCCGACCCCGTCCCCGGCAGCTGTGGCGACGCCCCAGTCGCTGTCCCACTTCCTGCCGGTGGTGAGTGCGGCACCACCCCAGGTCCCGCCCCAGCGCTGCTGATTCGCCTGCGAGAGTCCCCTCCAAGGGGTCCCCCAGAGAGAGCAGGGCTGGACCCGCTGAAGAACGCCCCGCTCCCTGGGTTGCTCCCCCGGCCGTACTCCCGCGGCGTCGGGGGCATCTGCCCGCTGGACGCTCCCGCATACGCCGCGCCCCCGCCGGTGTTCTCCAAGGACCGCCGTTCTGCCGCTGCTGACGTGTTCCCCGGGCTGGGCCACACCATGAAGGACGTGGACGCCACCGTTTCATACACGAGCGCCTCAAGGCCCCCTGCAACACCACAGTACACGCGAATCTTAGGCGCAGGTAGCCATCCTTGAGTTGGCAGAGCCTCAAGCAGTGCAAGGTGCATGCCAGGCAGGGCGAATTGAGGTAGGCTAACAAATATACCGACTGACAGACGTGGGAGCTGTAACCTACCTCTGTGCACCTCGTACACCGCCTTTACCTCAATCAGGTACACGAACCGTATGGCGCTGCCGCGGAACGATGGCGGCAGCGCGGCCGGCAGCCGGAACCTGCGCAGCGTGGAAGGGATGGCCATGCTTGTACTCCGAGCTGCGCGGCACGCATGCTGACTTTTGGGCACCCAACAGCGCATAATCGTGTGGATTCACGGTAGCCGACGGAATCGCGAATTGCAGGCCATGCCAGTGCGGTGGAGGCTGAACGCACCTGAGCTGAAAGTGCTGCGTGGCATGCTGCGCCAGCACGTGGTCGCTGACCAGCACGGCCGGCTCCGTACTGAAGATGCTGCGAACATTCTTCTACGAGCGCAGGGGGCAGACGTGGGCGGCAAACGTGTAAGGCATAGCCTGGCTCCCGTTCGGGCACAGTGGGCCGTGTGGGCAAGGTACCTCAGCTTCCGTGCACTCGTGCTACTGCGGGAAGACCCACATTAGGCGCCAAGCAACATGACCACGGCCTGGTGAATGAAAGGAAGTTTGAGCATTGCACAACTAAGCATGCTGCTAAGTGTTGGCCGGCTTTGTGCAGCGATCATGCCCTGTCATGTCGGGTTCTTTCACTAAGACCAAGCCTCACAAGAAGTTGAGCATGACACCATTAATTAGACTTGAACATAGTACATCGTACCCGAGCATCAGACGATTCTATAGGCACGTCCGGGCGGTGCAGCCGGTGAATGAAGCTTGGGTCTGTCCGCTCTGAGCCGCTCGCCTGAAAGCTAAGCTCCTTTATATGGATCACTCCAGGCTGTAGCTGAGACAGCGAGGACTTCGCGTCTTCGGAGGAGCTCTCGGCGTCGTTGCTTATCTGAAGGCAAACCAGCTCAGTCCCCGTCAAAAGCGACTTGCGTACCGCAGTACAAGCATGATGTCACTTATCCTCACGCTCCTCCGCGAGTCAGTTTAAGGTCCCTTACTCGAGCTGGGACATTGCCCAGGGACCACCTCACCTGTACTGACACTTGCACAACCTCATTTGGCAGGAAGTAGTTCTTATTGAGAGTAAGGTTCACCTGCAAGGCCATCCCGCTATGCTGGGGTGTTGCGGAGCCGGGTCATCGGTGTTGAGTAGCTGGGGGCAGGCAAGCACACGTGCCTTTCAAAGTAAGATATCGGTGGCGAGTGTGCAGAAGTGCGGGGGTTGCGAGTATGACCCTCGGGCTACCGTGTGCAAGGAGTGCGGGAGGGCAAGAGTCAGAGGGAGTCCCCCATGCGTGTGAAGGACGCGTCATGCTAGCACACGACTGCAATAAACTTTGACTTTATGTATGACCATGTAATCCTTTAACTACTGTTTTGCCTACTGACGAACACGCTTGGGAGGAAAGCAGCAGGCATGTTCGCTGAGTTGACGCGGTCGAATTGCGTCTACCAGGCTATGATGCCATGAAATAGAGCTACCAAAATCACCTTATGTCTGCTGATGACGACGATGATTTCGACGTCGAAGCTGCCTTTGCTGCCGAGCTCGCCGCGCTGGGCTCCGAGCCCCTGGGAGCGGGAAGCGAGAACCTCTACGCAGGGAGCGCACTGGGCGCTTTGTCGGAAGGGCAGCTCAGGTCCCTGACCACCGACACAACTGACCCAGGTAAGCGGTACCCAGGTGCCCCGCGTCAAGCCCAGTACCCACCAGGCAGCCCTTGTGAGTCCCATCACCTGACCACCGACTAATAGCGATTCCGTTGTTCACCCCGTTGCGTCTGAGCTGCCTACGTGTCACTATGGCCCTGTAGACGAAGACGGGGATGAGGAGGAACCCGAGTCCTTCCGCCTGCTTCGGCAGGCCTTGGAGCGCAGGGAGAGGGCCCTGGACGACTTCGACCGGGACCTGCAGCAGGCACACCACCAGATCACCGCAGGTGTAGGCGCTGTCAGTGAGCGGCCTCTGGGCACAGCCGTCCCAGCGGGCTCAGATGTAGAGCCGAAGGTGCTTGAACAGACGCCAGGCAGTGCTGGGGGCGAGGGTGTTGACGCTGGGAGCAGTGGCGTTGATGGCGGAGATGTCGGGGAACGCCAGGAAGCGGGCGTGGTGCCGAATGTGGGGCCGTTCAGCTTCCTGCCGTCCAGCAGTGCGGCACGGTCAGCGCTGGTGAAGACGCTGTTCAAAGATGCAGCTGCAGCAGTTACGGCAGCGGAAGAGGCGGTGGCTGCTGCCAGCCCACCTGAGCCGGCAGTGCATACGTCGCAGGCGGACATGCGGCTGAGATCTGTGCTAGCGGCGACGCCTGACGCGCAGCAGCGGCAGCAAGGGCTGCAGGAGACACCAGGGACTGGCGAATGGCCGGGAGGCGAGGCTGCGGACAAGGAGGCCGTATCAGCAGCAGAGGAGCGGCGGAGGGTGCAGGTGGGGCCGAGGCGGGGGGCGCATGCCGGTTGTACCTGCAACCGCTGGCGGCACAGAGCTTTCTGCCGGGGGCTCTCTTTGCTGTAGTATACCGCAACGGTACTGCTGCGCCCTAACGTGCCATGCTTCCACTGCAGGAGGAGTACCGGGCGCAGGAGGCGGCGCGCCAGGTTGGTGGTAGAAGTTGGGGGCCTGGTGTTGAAAATGCGGACGTATCCAGCTGCATAGCATCGTAGTGGATACTTGTAAATGTGCAAGCGCTACTGGGACTGCAGGCTGAGCGTCAGCGGCAACGCGAGGAGGCACAGGCTGCCGCAGCGGCGGAGGCGGCGGCCGCGCAGGAGCGCCTCCGCCACATGGAGCAGGAGCTGGAGCGGCAGGTGGGGGGCGGCATGCAAGGGTACCGGGTCCAGAAGCTGACAAGAAGCAGGTGCCGTTGAGGTTACTGTAGGCACGCACGTGGCGGCTGGACTCGTGCGCATTAGCGATCAGGCAACTAGGCCGACATGGTGGCGTGCCAGCGCCCAGTAACCAAGCTTCGTGCTTGTATGTTGGCCCGGCAGCGCCTTGAGGCCCTGGCAGCCCTGGATGCGGAGCGCGAGGCGGCGGAGGCGGAGCGTGCGGCGGAGCTGGCGGCGGCGGAGGCCGAGCAGCAGCGGGTGGCAGCGGAGAAGGCAGCAATGGAGGCGCGGCTGGAAGCGCAGGCGAAGGAGGCGGCGGCCAGGGAGGCAGAGCGGGCGGCGGCAGCCGAGGCGCGGCTGCTGGAGACGCTGCACCTGGTGCGTGCGGACGGAAACATGCATCCGGGCGAGGGTTTCGGTGGTCTTACGATGAGTCGCTCACCACGCCTGTGGCATTGTGTCCTATTACAGGCCCGGCGCCACGTGGCTGCGTTGCGCATTGGTCGCGCTTGGCGGCGCTACCTGGCCGGCCCCACGCGCGCTGCCCGGCTGGCGGCGGTGGTGCGCATCCAGGCGGCGTGGCGGGGGTGCAGGGACCGCAGGAGGGTGGTGCAGCTGCGCAAGCAGCGGGACGTGATGCGGGCGCTGGAGGTGAGGGGGAAGGTACTTTTGCGACACCACAGTGCCTCGCATGTGTAGTACCGGTATTTGGGCGCCGGCTGTACGGGAAGCCGATACGTTGTCTGGGTTGCAAACGTGTATTCATAGCTGCTTAGAGCAAGCATGTATAGAATTCTGAACGAATCATATGTGGCCTTTGGGACTACACCGCGACTGCACGGGAAGCCGTGGCGTAGTTGTGTGGTACATTGTGTGTAAATGTAGGTCGCAGAGTGCTCAGTCCACCTCGTAACGTTCACCATGCGCAGGAGGCGGCCGCCAAGGGGCGCCTGGAGGAGCTGCGTGCGGCTGCGGAGAAGGCCCGCGAGCTAGGTGCGCACGCACGTTGCGCCCTGGGGTCACTGCGTCACAACATGTTGGATTCCCTGTCCCCGTCTTCCAGATACGTACCTGCAAAGGCGCCGGCCCAACGACCAGCACGTTATGGTCCCAGAGTAAGGTCTCGCATCACCCGATGGGAAACCCCACAGGCATGGGCGATGCGGCGCTGCAGCGCATGTCGGCGCTCGAGTCGGCGTCCCAGGACGCGGCGGCCAAGCTGAGCGCCGCCGCCGCCAGCGGCACGTGCCTCCCTTTCCGCGCGGCGCTGGCGGCGGCGCAGCGCTTTTCCCACCTGGAGCAGCTGTGCCGGGATAGCGTGGCTGCGTTCGAGGGGCGGAAAGCAGCGGTGGAGGCAGAGGTGGCGGCAGCGGCGCAGGGTGAGCCACGTGCGGGGAAATAAGTCCACTCAATTGAATGGTCGAACAGCACAGGACACCCTCCAGTCTTGCATGGGTCTGGCTCTGAGCTGAGCGGCGATGCGCTGTTGCAAACCGTACCGGTATTGTGTGCAGACAAGCCGATGGCCGAGTTCACGAAGCTGCTGGACTCCGCTGGCCAAATGGGTGTGGAACCGGCCCGCATGGCGGCGCTGCTGGAGGGCGTGCGGCGGCGCGACGCGCAGCTGGCGGCGGCGCTGGCGACGGCGGCGGCCGCGCCTAGCTTCGACGCCGCAGGTTTTGCACTGCTCACAGAGCGCGGCATGCGGCTTGGACTCAAGGTGCGAGCCTGGAGTGTCGGTGTATGCATGGCAACACCCGCGCAACGACCGCATGGCACCCAATTCGTGCGCCTTCGCGCCGTCCAAGTGCTTGACACGCTGCGTCATGTGCGAACATGCGCAGGGAGATGTGGCTGCTGCAAAGCACGTCCTTGAGCGCCGCCGGCGGGCGCTGGCAGTGGTGCTGAAGGAGCGCGGCGGCGCTGCCACGGCCGCAGAGGTGGCATCGCTGGCGGCGGAAGCGCGCGGCCTGGCCATGGAGTCGGAAGCGGCTGGGCTTGAGCAGCAGCTGCGGCGGCGACAGGTGGAGCTGCAGGGCGCGTTGGAGCACGCCGCGGTGCACGACAGCGCCGAGCGCTTCGTGCGGCTGCTGCGGCGGGCGGGGCGGCTGGGCATGCCGCCGGCCATGCTGCAGGTGGGGCTGGGCGGAAGGGGTTTCGGAGTTGGCATACGAGTAAAACGCGAGGAAACCGTGTAAGGCGTCAGGGAATCACGGAAACACTGAAGTGGGAAGAAGCATCCGGGGGGCTACAGCAGATATGGTACAGGGAGGTCCCATTGTGGCTGTCGGCATCGAAGCCCTGCACGCGCTAACCCCATGTCGACTACCCCCGCAGGCTGCCCAGCGCGCGCTGTGCGGCCGGCAGGAGGATGCTGCTCGGGCGCTGCGCTGCGCCGCCTCCAGCGGCACGCTGCACGCCTTCCTGGGGGCGCGGGGGGCGGCGGTGCGCGGCGGCTGCTCGCTGGAGGAGCTGCTGGCGGCGGACAGGACGCTGGCGGCGCGGAGGTCGCAGGTGGGGGCAGTACACTCTGGTTCCCCAGGCTCGCCTGGAGTACCGTCCAGATTGAATCAGGACATGCAGCTGTCAATGCCCGTGTTCATTGTTCGTATCCTGATCAGGCGTGGTCTGACCAGTGTATGCCACTCGTGCAGGTTGCCTCCGGCCTCCTGGGTGCAGTGGCGGAGCTGTGCGGCAGCTGCAGCGCCACACCGCCCTCCTCCCGCGCGCTGCTGGGTCTGGCGGGTGCGCTGGGGCCCGCGCTGGGGCTTGGGGACCCCGTGCAGGCGCTGGAGGCTGCAGCCGCGGCCGCAGATCCGCTCGTCCTAGCGCCCATGCGGCTGGGAGCAGCGCCAGCAGCAGGGGTGGCAGGAGGTGTGCCTGCCGCGGCGCCCGGGGCAGCGGCTCCCCAGCAGCCGGCTTCCCAGCACGGCCAGCAACACGGAGGCGATGATGCAAAAGAGGGTGGTAATACTCGGTGTGCAAAAGGAGGCACCAAGGGCCCGCCCTACGCGGACTCGCTAGCACGTGAGCCGCCTCTGGGAGCGGTTACGGCAGCGTTGGAGGCAGCTTGGCAGCGAGGTTTGCTGCCAGCGGCTCCGGGGAGACCACCAGGCAGCAGTATCGCTGTTGGTGGCAGTGCAATTGGTGGAGATGTGCAAGGGGAACAAGCGAGGAGCAAGGCGGACGTGCAGCGGGCGCTGGGTGCAGTGTGGTCGCTGGGTGTATCGGCGCTGCAGCTGGGGCTGGCGGACACGGCCTGCCTGGCGCTGTGCGCACTCACGCTGCACTGCAGCGTGCGCCTTGCGATAGGTGGGTGCCGGAGCCTGGGATACGCTGGGTATCAGCACGTAGTCGTACACGGCTGCTGTGCCAACACCTCGCGGGGGCAACGCTACGCACTTCCACCCGTCCGACGGGAAATCGAGTGGCCACCCTGCATGTTGACCAGTCAACTAGCACCAACATTGCGTACCCGATGGCGTCCGCGCAGGGTCTTTCGAGCTGGGGGCTGCGTCCGCCCAGCGCGACCACGCCGGCGCCCCTCAGCTGCCCTCCTGGGAGCAGGTGGCGGCGGCTGTCTCCGCGCCTGGCGGGCCGGATGAGCTGGCAGGCCGCCTGGTGGAGGTGCTGCGGCGGCGCGGCGCAGTGGAGGCGGCCTGGGCTTGGCCGGGCGTGCGGGACCTCCTGGTGGGTGGGCTGGCCAGGGGTCAGAGGAGGTGTGCTGCTGATACAGTGGCACGGGCGTTCATGTACGTTGCCTTACTTAGGACCGGAGACCATTAGATGCGGGTGCCTTGTAGAGCACGGTGCAGCGTTTCAGGGAGCTTGCGTGGCCCGTGCCCTAGCGCTGGCAGCGGCCGCCACTGCTGATGCGACTGCCCCACGCAGGCTGAGGTTGGCGCATGGCGGACGCTGCTCCCAGCCCCGCCGGGGGCCCGCCCAGGCCTGCAGCCGCAGCTCCCGCCTCCGGACGCTCCAAGGCCTCCTCCTGGCGGCAAACACCCTTTCACCACCACCACCACCTCTCTGCCCATCACCACCCTCACCGCAACTCCCGAGCTGCCCAGCACGCCCTACTACCGCACAGCGGCAGCTAGGGCCACCGCACGCCCAGCCGCCCAGCTCTCCGGCCCCTCCGGCCCTCTCACCCGCGCCATCATCCTCCGCAACGCCCCCGCAGCCGCAGCCTCTGCCGCCACCCCACTACCAAGCAACGGCACCGTACCTGTCCCCAGCGCCTCCACCCTGTCCTCCGTGCAACGCCTAGATCTGGGCCTGGAGCGGCTCCACAGCCTGGCAGGCCTGGACGTGCTGTGCCCCGAGCTGCGGCACCTTTCCTCCAACGTAAACCAGCTGAGCACGCTGGAGGGGCTGTCAGGGCTGAGTGCCTTGCGGGAGTTGTCGTTGAAGGACAACGCCATCGCGGCATTGCCTAAGGGGGCGCTGCCGGCGGCGGGGGCGCTGCGCCGCCTGGCGCTAGACTGCAACCGCCTGGAGGGGCAGCTGGCGGGCCTGGAGGCATGCAGGTACGCAGCGCGCAAGCATCCGCCGCACCGGCGGTCCAGGACTCACCCGTTGTCAAATGACTGTGCAAGGCTGCCGCACCGTTCTCGCATTTTCGTCGTCTGGGTGACCGTGTTGGCGGTTGCGTGCTGCCCGTCGTGCATCTGCCGTCACCCCTCACCGGCCACCCCCCTCCCCAGGTCCCTGCGCGTGCTGACGTTGGGCGACAACGCCCTCACCGACATCGGCCCCGCCCTCGAGCCCTGCGCCGCCAACCTCTGCGTCCTGGCCCTGCCCAACAACAGCCTGCGCTCCATCGCCCACAGCTCCCTGGCCCACTGCACGCTGCTTCGCCACCTGGACCTCTCCGCCAACCGCCTGACCACCCTGGACGGCATCCAGCACCTGCCCCTGCTGCAGTCCCTCTCCGCCCGCTGCAACGCCCTGCCCGGCCTGCCAGCGCCCCTCGCGCTGCCGTACCTCACCTCCCTCGACCTCAGCCAAAACACCCTCACTGCCCTCTTCTCCACCACGCCCACCTCCACTCCCACCACACCCGGCAGCCACCAGCAGAGTCTCGGCATACTCCTGCCCTCCCTGGAGAAGCTTAACCTCCAGGACAACCGCATTGAACGCATCGGACCTGTGAGTCACATGCCCCGCCTGACCTCCCTGGACCTGTCCTTCAACTCCCTGGTCTCCCTGGACGCGCTACAGGCCCTGGCGGTTGCCGCCCCAGGGCTTCTGGAATTGCAGCTGTCGGACAACCCAGCGACGGCGTGGCTTGCGGCGTTAGACGGGCCTGCAGGCCGCGCGGGGCTAGGCCTGGGAGGTGCGGCAGCGCTGGTGGGGTTGCAGGGGCCTGGCAGGGGGGGTCGGGCGGTGGCGGAAGCGGGTGGGGACCCCGTGGTGGCTTACCACCGCATGGTGCAGTCGCTGCTGCCTGGGCTGAGGGAGCTGGACCACGTGGGGATGGAAGAGGCTGCGCGGGCAGAGGCGGTGCTGCGCGCGCACACGGCGGCGCCGCTGGCGGCGGCGGCAGTCATGCGGGGGCTGCGCAGCGGCGCCGTGGTCGCGCTGTGCGTCCCGTCGCGTCCCCACGCCCAGCAGCACCAGCAGCAAGCCAGCTCCAGTGGCAGCAGCTGTAGTAGCAGCAGTAGCTTGCAAGGCGGTCGCCCACCAAGGCTGCATTGCGCGGGCTTGGTGCTGCGCGCTGCGTCAACAGCGCGGTGCCAGCCCGCCGCTCTGCGAGCCGTGCTTAGCGGCGCGGCGTGCGCAGGCGGCATGGGTCTTGCCGCGGCCGCCCCCGGGACGCGGCATTACAGCCCGTGCTTTGCCCTCCCGCCGGCAGCGGCTCCTCTGGGCGATACTGCAGGACCAGCAGGTACCAGCGTTGCAAATGCATCTTATGGTGGGCGGACCTCGCGCGCTGCTAACGGCACAGGCGAGGGTCTAGGGGCGGCTGCGGTAGGAGGTGGTGGCCAAGTGCCTGCAGCCGACTGGCTGACGCGTGCAGAGCAGATGTGGGCGGCGGGGACCCCAGCGGAGGCGGCGGCGGAGCAGCGGCGGCAGCAGGCAGCGGCGCAGATTGTCGCCGCGGCGGCAGCGACAGCGGCTGGGGGAGGTGGAGGCGGGGCCAAGGTGGCAGGCGCGCCATCAGCCGATGAGCTGTTTGCTCCTTCGGCGGTGTCCGCACTAGGTCAGCTGGCGAGCAGCGGGATGCTGCTGGACTGTGGTGTACCGCTGAGGGCCCTGCAGCCCCTGGCGAAGGCGCTCCGAGGGCTTGGGGGCGCTGCTGCCAGCGCAACAGGCCGCAACCACCAGCGCTCGCAACAGCAGAAGCCGCCCGTAGACCCAGCAGAGGTGCAAGCGGCGTGCGACGCCGCGGAATCTGCCGTACGGCAGCACCACGTGCCGGAGCTGCGACGCCTCGTGTACAACGTGTGCGGGGGTGGGGGCCACGGCGCGCTGCAGGCTCCGGAGCCGCTGCTGCGGGTTCAGGCGTCGTACTTTGCGCGCCGCCTCGCATGCGACGGCGGCGGTGCGGCGGCTGTTATCCAGGCCCACTGGCGGGGCCTGAAGGCGCGGCGGCTGGCGGCGCTGTTGCGTTCGGAGCACCACCAAGTGCAGTGCAGGGAAGCGGCCGTTACCATCCAGGCGTGGTGGCGGGGGCACCGAGTGCGGTTGGGGTCGGACCTGGCGGCGCGGCGGTCGGCGGCGGCTGCCGCCCGGGAGGCAAGGCGAAGGGAGGAGGCGCGGAGGAGGGAGGCAGCAGCGACACAAATACAGGTATGGTGCCCTCAATTCGGGACGTGCTGGTACTTTTCGCATTGCATAGAAGGTAAGGTTGCGATCTACGTGGCATGCGTGCTGTACCTTGCCAAGTGGTCCATTTGAATTGTGCCATGATGTAGACCGGCCGTGGACTGTGCTACTCGGGTCCGCTCCTTATATATGGGTGCTCCGGATCTTCCCTGTAGGCCTGGTTCCGCGGCCATGTGGTGCGCAAGCGCCTCCGCGCCGCCCGCGCGGCCGCCCGCCTGCCCGCCTCCGACCTGGACGACCTCCCGGGCTTCGACCACGACCCCGACGACCCCGCCGGCCTGGGCGGGCTGGAGGACATGATGGCCTTCCTGCAGCCCCTGGAGAGGATGTTCGCGGAGGAGGAGGCCGCGGCACTGCAGCCAGCCAAACCCGCGGCGGGTGCTGGAGGCGTGCTGCTGCCGCCGCAGCACCCAATGGCGTGGGCTACCCCGGCCACTGCTGCTCCCGCGGCGGGAGCGCTGCCGTTGCCGCCTCCTGTACTCACAGCTCCCCTCCCGCCGCCGCACACAGTGGCGGCGGCACCTGTGGGGCCGTGGGTGGCGCCGGGTGCGCTGGCTTCCCTGCCAAACCGGGCAGCTGTGCCCCCGAGCGACTGGTCGCAGGGTGCTGCTGGCCTCCAAGCACATGCTGGAGGCCTGGGCCCGGTCAGCGGACAGAGTGGGTCGCCGGGCAGTGGCTTCCTGCCGCTGTTGCAGCGGGGCTCGCCACCGCCGCCTTCGTCGCAGCCGTCGCACACCCTCCTGCCGCCCATTGCTGGCGCTGGAACCCACAGCGGCGGCGGCGGCGGCGGCCGGCCGTCACCGCTTAACATTACCGAGTATGCGGACGGCATCGTTGACCCGTATGGCAACGGCAACGGTCTGCATGACAATGGTCGACGCAGCAGCATGGCGGGGGCTGGGGAGTACGGCAGCGAGTACGGCGGTGGGGCCAGCTACGTGGCCAGTACGCCGGGCAGCGTGGTGTCTGTCTCCCCTGGGCAAGAGGAGCGGTGAGAGCTGGGGGTTGTTCGTGTTCTATGCACAGGGCAGTGCATGCACACTCACAGCCTCTCCGGGCTTTGCCCGTCTCCTTCGCACCCCGCGCCCGGTTTTCGCAACCTTATCCCGCTCGCCTTGCCACAGTTTGTCCCGTGGCCCCTACTTGCTTGGACGCGTTTGGCCAACGCACCTCCCTTGCCACCCCTTGCACGCTTCCCCCTGGCAGCCAGCGGCGCCACCTGGAGAAGCTGCACAAGCTGATGGCGGAGTGGGGCTTCAAGGACCTGGCCACGGCGGAGGCCTACCACCGCCGCACGCTGCGGCAGAGGCAGGGCGAGACGCGCAAGAAGCTGGAGGTGGGCCTGGGGGCGGGGCTGGGGCGGGGTGCCACCGTGCCACCGTATCAGTTCCATCGCCTGCCAGCAGCGCATGCAGCGGCGCATATCGCGTGTCTTGGCCAGCCGTTCGCAGCCGCTCATGCGGATGTGAAGTCGGCTGCCGCTGATGCTGTTCTAGGTGCAAGCAACGGGCGCACATACGGTAGTCTTGGCTCATGATGGCGTCGAGATCGAGGCAGGCCGCGCGCACATCCTACACCCCGCAGGACAAGTACCGCGACCCTGTGACCCGCTTCCAGAAGCTGCGGGAGGTGGTGGACCACCGGCCGCAGCTCAGGCCGCAGGTGGGCACCCCCGCGAGGCCAAAGGCCGCTCCGCCCCTCGTGTTGAAGACACCCTGCTTACCGGTACTACGGTATCTGTTACTGGCGGTAGTTGACCCTGGTGTCCATTGTGAGTGGTACACCCTTGCGCCCACGTAGCGGTACCCCCTGATGCCAAGCAACCCACGTCTCCCACCCACAGGACCTGGCCCGCCTGCCGCAGCACGGCCGCACGCTGCCCCTGCAGCCTGGCTCGCTGCACCCGCCGCCCTTGAGGCCCAGCGCCAGCGGCAGCGCCGCAGAGCCCTCCGCCGCTGCCGCCTCCGGCCCCGCCGGGCCCGGCCACGGCCACGGCCCTGGCCCTGGCCCTGGCCGCCCGCTGCGCGCCCTCAACAGCGCTGACGGCATACTTAGCGGCGGCATGGGGCCCGTCGGCTATGGCGGCAGGGGTGCGGGCAAGGGCGGCGGCGGTGGCGGTGGCGGCGCCGGAAGCCCGGCCGGCAGCAGCCTGTCGCTGCCGGGCGTGCTGCAGCGGTGCAACAGCCACGGCAGCGCCGCCTCCGCACCGCTCTTCCGCGGGGCAGGCAGCGGTGGCGGCGACGAGGCGGAGGACCGCCTCTCGGTCCGGTCGTACAACAGCGGTGCAGGCGGAGGTGGCGGCGGGGGGGCCGGGGCCCCGGGGAGGGGAGCAGCGGCCACCCTGCCGCTCCCGCGGCGTGTGAACGGGCTGCCGGCTGTGCCGCATCCGGGGCTAGGCTCGCAGGCTGGCGGCAAGGGGGTGCTTCCTGCCCTTGCGAACAACTGGGTCATGTCGCCCAGTCAGACGCCCCCGGGGCATGATGGAGGGGTGCCGGTCGTGGGGGGTAGGGGTGTGGGGGAGTTGGGGGCTGGGGGCCGTGGGGGGCCGCTGGAGGTGTTGGCGGCGCCGGCGCTGAGGGCGCGGGGCAGCGCGAGCACGGGTAGCACGCCGCCGCGGCAGCCGCCGGGCGCATTGCGGGCGAGGGAGGCTGCGGGTGGGGGGAGGTGAGGAGGGGGATGGAGGCAGCGCAGTGGGCTGTAGAAGTGTACGGAAGCTTCGCGAGCGTGACAGGCGGACCGGGTGACAGTAGTCTACCAATGGTGTGGTGCCCATCATGCCATTCTGGTCATGGCTGCAGTGACTTACAGTGATTGCCAGCGTCGTCTAGCATGTGCAAGTACTGGGTGTCGAGCAGCGGCGTTATAGGATTAGCGGGGATAGGAATTTGGGGTACTAGCAGTGTACCGGTGCCGGTCTTCACGCACCATACCTCGTACTGCTGCAGGCCTCGTATCGCCTGTAGCCCTGTACGGAGTGAACGGAACATCATGCGGTAAATTCCCAAGACATCATTTTATTACCATATAGCAAGGCATGGGAGCACATGAATGTGTAGTGGCTTGCACAGCGCCTGTGGCCGTACATGATCGATCAGAGTGTGTGGCATCTGTGCTGTGTATGCCGGTATGTGTCAGGGCCTCTTGTGCAGGTGGTCTTCCCTGGCCTCGCGCTCGGTCAAGAAGCACTGAAAGGATAGCGCAGGTTCAAGCCTTGGACCTTGTGAATGTATCACGCAACAACCGTTACGAAAGAGACCTCCGGTTGTAGCAGGGCTGGAGGGGCGTACGCCTGCTATTATGGTGAAGGTACCCCCGGTTAGAAATGGCAGTATTCTTCTGTTGGCTCCTGGCTCTCAGTCCTCCCCCCATAGTCGACAGGGATTACCGGTATTAGGGTCCTTGACGCGAGCCATGGCGTGAGCAGGGGAGTCCCCATGAAGCAAAACGTTGGCGGTTGTGACAAGGTTCCGGCAACACAGGCAGATGACCAGCAACAATCGTGCGTCTCACTGCTGCCGAAACGGCGACGTTTATTGAAGCATATTGCAGCCTGCTGCTTATGGTAGTTATGCAGTGATGGCGCCCAGCCGCGGCGATCTTCGTCGCCGCCAGCATCAAACGTACCGCTATTTGGATGGCATAGCTCTAGCTGACTCGCTGAACAAGTCCGTAAACCTCCTTTCATCGTTTGTGAGCGGCGCTGGCCCGGATACCGCTGGAAGCAGCCTCACGATCGAGCTGTACAACCAATTACAAGATGTCAAGCGGCTGGTCAAGGAACGTCACGACCGTGGACAGGCGTGTATCGAGCTCTACCTCCCTGTTGTATCCGTAGTCAACACGCTGCTCCGTTGGCCGACATCGCCATCTCCGACAGTTCAGGACATGTCATTTCAGGTCCAGACGGCTTGCGCAGCTGCTGAAGTGCTTCAACAGCTTGCTTGCCGGTCATCGCGGCTAGCATTTGCGGTCGTGTCTGCGCTCAACCGCTGCGACGCGCTCGCGCTCTGCAGCAGGCAGCTCGCCAACGCAACCCTGCACTTAAGCTGCTCAACAGCTGCAATGAAGAGCGATGAAGGCGACGACGACGCTGGCGTATGGGGAACGTCCCTGGCCCAGACCCTTCACATGTCCTGCCTGACGCTGGCGCCTTGCTGGGCGTCTCTGGCCACAAGCATTCTGTCCTGCATGCACTCGTGCCTGGAGTACTCGTACGAGGCGGGGGCAGCGCAGGGGCCAGGCGCCCAGGGCCAGGGGGTCGCGGCGACGGTGCTGCGGCTTTCGCGGGAGCTGGAGGCGGCTGTAGCAGACAGCCACTTGTACGACCACCTGGCTCGGACATACCTTGCCAGCCTCTCGGCCATGGAAACAACAGGGAGCCTCTCGCCTGCAGCAGCGGCGGCGGTCGAGGGCCTGCTGGTCCAGCTGACCGACAGACTGCACTTCCACCTGCAGACTGCATCCAAGCGCCTCGCGTGGCGCGCTCCCGGCACCGTGGAGCCCCTGTGGGGCCCTCCCACCTGGCGGCCGGACCTGTACGGCAGCTGCATGCAGCACCTAGTCCTGGTGCTGGGGCTGTACGCCCTGCGCGGCTTAGACGGCGGGGAGATGTACGGCATGCCCGACCAGGGCTACCGCACGCAAAGCGGCCGGGGCATTGGCACGGTGCCAGGAGCGGTGTGCCAGGAAGAGGTCGAGGAGGCCGGGGAGGGGGGCCCTGCTTCTGCTCCTGCTGGTGCTGGTGCTGGTGCTGGTGCTGGCAGCCATAGCGGCGCGGGGCGCTGCTGGGTGCTGCTGCCTGAGGTGTTGGTCAACCTGTTGAGCCTGCTGCATCACCACATGGAGCTGCGGCTGGAAAGGCAGCAGCGCAGGCGCGCGCGGCAGCAGCAGGCTGCGACCACAGCTGAGGGGCATCGGCAAGGGGCGGCAGGGGCCCCAGACCTCCGTGCTGCGGGGGCAGGTCCAGGGGCCGGACCGGAGGCGCCAGCGGTGCCAAGAGAGGAGGCAGGACCAGAGGCGGTGACGGAGCCGTTTCTGGGGATTGAAACGGCGGCGACGGGACGAGCCGCAGGATCAGAGGCAGGGACAAGGCCAGGAGAGGCGGCAGGGCCAAGTCCCGGAGCAGGTTTTGGGGTCGGGCTGGGCGCGGCGGGCGCGGAGGCGGGGCAGGGCAGGGGCCCAGTAGCAGGGGCGGCCCCATCGCGTTCGTGGCACGCCGTGGGGCCATCGGCCGTGTTCGACATTAGCGCGCGCGTCGCGAACGTGGCGCTGCGGTCGGCCCACGCGTGGCGCAGAGACGAGGGGGAGCAGGCTGCATGCGCAGGTGCAGGTGGGCTGTCAGGCAGCGCTGGCGGCAGCTCGTGCACGGACATAGCACGGCTGGCAAGGCGCCACGTGGCGCCACTGGCGCTGCATGCCCTCGCCACGTGCGAAGCAGCGGTGTCTGTGCAGCAGGCGCAGGCGGCGCGGCGGCAGCGGCGGGGACCGGGCGGGCGGGAGGCGGAGCAGCGGGACGGTGAAGCTGGCGGCGGGCAAGGGCAGCCGGGTGGCAGCAGCTTGGTGAGGTGGCTGCGGCTGTCGTACGATGTCGCATGGGCGTGCATGCGCTGGAGCGACAGGCAGCATGTGGATGCGCTGGCAGCCAGGCTGGCCGGCGCCCTAGGCGAGGCGCCAGCAGAGGACGGTGGGTGCGGTGAGGGTGTGGTGGAGGGGAGGTGGGCTGCGGTGGGAGCCGAAGCGCGGGAGGGGGCGATAGCAACGCGATACGCACTTGTACTTGCGTTCATGGGAGAGGCCCACGCGCGCAACTACAAAGAAAGCGATACAGAAGTTGGTTGTGTCCATGCTTGTGCACTCTCAGCACGCTTGCGTGTTTAAGGTTTCCTTCCGCTACCCTCGCGAGTCCTACGAGCCGTGCTATGGCCTGCTGCCTGCCGCCCCTCCCCGCTGCAGCAATCCTCGATTCCGAGCCCCCACCCCCGCTGGCGGCGGCCCTGGCGGCAGGCCACGTGCCCTTCCTGGAGCGCCTGCTGCGCCGCGCGGGCCGGTTGCGGCACCGCGCCGACCTGCGGCTGTGCAGGACGCTGCTGCGGCCCGAATCCCGCGCTCATGGCCCGAAGCGGTACAGCCTGGTGAGGCTGTTGCCGTACAACGAACCTAAGAGCGTGGCCTCACTCGTGGTGACGATGTGCAAGCTGCTCGAACGGGCGGTGTTCGCCGTCGACGGCAGGCAGCAGGAGGCCGTTAAGTTTGCGACCGCGCTGGTCACGGCGGCGTGCGGGGTGGTGTGCCAGGGCATCGAGTGGCTTGACAACTGCGCGCCGGGCGCTACCGGCGGCGGCGGCGGCGGTGAATGCGGCGACCCTTCCACAGCTGCCTCCTTCGCGCCAGCTGCCCCTGGCGGCGTTCAGGGAGACAACGGTAGGAGCAACAGCTGCAGCAGCGGTGGCGTGGAGGGTTCGGAGGCCAGCAGCAGCAGCAGCAGCAGCGGCGGCTGCCACGGTGGTACCGGCGGCAGCAGCGTCCGCAGCGGTGCCTCCAGCCATTCCGCTGCTGCCGCCCCCACCCAAGCTGCTGCGTACGCCCAGCTACAAGCGGTAACATCCTTTGCGGCAGCTGAGCTGCTCCCCCGCATGCTGCGGCTGTCGGCGGCAGTGCGCACGCTGGCAGCCTTCTCGCCGACGCCTGTGCCCGCCGCGGGCATCATGGCCGCGGTGTCGCCTGCCGTCGTGGTGGTGGTGTGGGAGGTGACCGCCGCCGTGCTGTGCAGCCGGACCGCTGGCGGCGAGGGGGCTGATGGAGCCGCAGCGGCGGCGGCAGGTGCCTCGGGCGCGTCGGGGGCAGCGCGTGGCGGTGCCGGCCGCTCGTGGAGTGGGCTGCTGTTCCCGCCCGGTGTGGAGTGCGAGCTGGTCAGCCTGCTGGGAATCAACCTGCTGGGCCTGGAGACGTCCCATGCCGAAAACAGGGCAGCTGGGCAGGGCGTATGCATGGGACAGGTCGTGTCGGTGTGCGCTCGACTTGCAGAGGCGTTTCCGGAGCAGGTGCGGGCTGCAGTGGAGCGCATGGGTGGCAATGACGGCGGTCGCGCATGGAGCCCGGGGGTCATGCTGCGGGTTGCGGGTCGGGCGCGGAACAGGGGAGACCACGCAGCGGCGGAGCACGCGGTGTGGCTGGCGCGCAGGCTTGCGGGTTGGGGTGCAGCGGCGGCTGGGGAGGGGAGTGGCGGCAGAGGAGGGCCAGCTAGAGAAGGAAGCAGCAGCATGGCGCCGGTCCCGAGCACGCTACTCCTTTGCCCGGCGGCCGCCGCAGCAATTGCCTTTCCTGTGCGGCGGTGCGGCTATGGCGGTTGTGCCAATCTGGCGGGGGACAGCGAGGCGGAGCTGCAGCAGGGGCTCAAGCCGTGCGGGGGGTGCGCGGCGGTGTGGTACTGCAGCCGGGAGTGCCAGGCGGCGCACTGGCGGGAGGGGCACCGGGCAGCGTGCGGGGCGGCGGCGCAGGCGCAGAGCGGCGGGGATTCTGCGCGGACGGGCTAGGAGGTCCTGGCTGGTGCGGTTAGCGTCCGCCATGCCCGGCATGCGGCTAATAGTGCCGGATTGTTATGAGCGTGTTCGTTGTCGTCCGTGCGTTCGTTGCCAGTGCACCACGCACGGCACTGCTGTGTGCCACCAAGCGGCACTGAAAACATCGGCTTTTGTAGTCGGTTGCCTGCGTGCACGGTATGGCGGAGGCTGCTAGCGGGCGGAGGGTGGCGCGTTTGCTGCTGGCAAGGTTCGCAATCGGCGCTGTCGGACATTGGGCTGCATGCCTGGTTGCAATGCGCAGTTTTAGTACGCTTGTGTGCTGTCCGTCTGGAAATGGCTTCAGATACCGGTAGCGGCCGCCAACGTGCTGTACCGTACGGATTGGAGTTGTACACATGAACCATCACAAGGAGCCGCACTGTTGGTTGCTTTGGCAACTGGTTTGCCAGCTTGTTAGCAAGAAGCCATTGTTGCATGCAAGCACGAATGCTGCTCTGCTGGCGCCAGGGTGGTGCTATGTGGTGGTGTTTGGAACGGAGGCATTAAAAATTGGTGTTTACACGGTTCGCGGCACCTGCAGTCGGTACAAACCTTGTCGTGTTGGAAACATTGGGCCGCACTGGTGCAGAAGCATGCCGTGTGTACCTGCTTGCGCTGTTGCATTTGGTTGTAAAAGCGGGGAGTCCTGTTGCGCGTAAGTTGCGTGAGTTGGAGCTAATGGTGGTGAATATCAACGCTTCTCTGTAGATACCGGTATGAGTGCATCTGGCATGTAAACCGGTGTTTCGGAACACAGCAGCAGGAACAGGCAAATGCAACAGATGCAGATAGCCGGGGAGCCCGGGCAAGGCGTGCCAGCCAATGCATGGTGGTAGGGGGCTCTGCAGTCGCCTACTGCAGGGGGGAGGATTCACGCCGTAAGTACTGTCAGGCGCCAGGCGCCCCACCCGTGCCCGCCGCCACATGGCACGGTGCTGCGGGCCAGTGCTGGCCTGTCAGCACATGCGGTACTGGTGCTAGTACTGGTAATGGTGCTGGTAGCTTGGGCCCGTTCAGCGGTCAGAGCGTGACGGCCCAGCCATCGCCCATCACAGCCGGATCCCCCACCGCTGGTGCCGGAAACAGCACGGCAGGCGGCCGGCTGGCGCTGCTAAAGGAAGACCGAATACGCAAGTGTTGCGAATGTTTGCGGTCAGAGCAACGGTCTGCATGACACACGTGACGCAGCAGCACGACGGGAACTGGGAAGTACGACAGCGAGGGACCCCAGGGGACTGTTGAAAGCACGCACGCTAACTGTTGAAAGCACGCACGCTAAGCCTACGAGTGACCGAGTATGTCACTGCTCTCGCTGCCGTTGCATGACCCCTACGCCCCGAGAATCGGTAAGTAGCAATTGGTGAGTTGCGCGTACGGTAGTGTGGGAGTGCACTGCCGTCGTGCGGGCCCAGGTGGGCCCTCCGGTAACCTACGGTAGTTTGGTGCGTTGGATGGTCCTTGCATGGGTTAGGTTAAGGGGTACCCAGGGCTGGCATCTTACATAATTTTCACTATGAAGTCCAATTTCCAGCCCGCGGAGCGGAAAATTTTGGAGGGATTTAATTGCAATTGACTAAACTTCCGTCCCGGATTCATGACTAAATGATTTCCGGTTCACTATGTATACCACGCGCCAAGGCACCATTTTGTGGGGCCCAGCCTGACTGCTGCCCCTCGTGCTGATCTGCGGACATGCCCCCCTGCCGCCAACATGCTCCCCTGTTGTTCCCTTGCTAAGCACATGCC
>VFQN01000992.1_pt1 | contig 50095 bp, 65 predicted proteins | sample 3512371 | NCBI WGS metagenome assembly VFQN01 (sample SAMN10412370, study PRJNA504923) | tailings metagenome | isolation source: Replicate 2 from Balatoc abandoned mine | place: Philippines: Itogon, Benguet | collected 2017-08-28
GCGTGGCGTGCCGCCTGGAAGTGGGTGCGGCCCTCGGCTTGGAGGGAGGCGGCGTTGGAGGGGGCGAGGGAGTCCAGCAGCACCACCTGGAGAGGAGGGCCGAAGGATGCTGCGTGGGAAGGGCCCTTGCCTGCGAAGCGGCGGACTACCCAGTACGCATCTGGGATGTGATTTGCCCGCATGGCAGTTTTACTATGGCACGTCATGCCGCATACGCAATATGCCAATTCCTTGCAGCGCCGGAGCGCACCTGCGTCCACGCCCGCCCCCTCCGTGTGTACACGTGGCATCCGTCGTCCACCCGCACGCCCTATACGTTGTGCCCCATACCTCGCCTGACGACCAGGCTGGTCCCGCCTGCTGGGGTAGCACGTGGGTCCACCCACACGCATGCCGCATGCCCCATGCCCCATGCCCCATACCCCGTGGCCCATGCCTCATGCCGCATGCCTCATGCTGCATGCCCCGTGCCGCACGGCCCACCTCGGTGGGGTCGTCCACCCTCACGCCCATGCCGCCGTCCGCGCACAGCTTGAAGAAGGGCTCAATAATGGCCACCGCCGCGCCATTGGGCAGCGCCACGGTGGCCGCACGCATTGCGGCCAGGTCCGATAGGTTGGCGGGCAGCATGTTGTACACGTACAGCTGTGGGTGCAAGTTATGTCAACGCCTCAGTAAAGGAACAGCAGCAGGGAACTGAACGCGTGCGACGGAGGGCAGCACGCCGCTGGAGATGGCACATGATAGGCTGGTGCAATGTGTAAGGCACGCAAACGTCGAGGAAGGGCGCACGGGTGTGCTGCCGTGGGAGTTGACTGCATGCACGGCAAAAAATGCTTCTTCTTTGCAGGTGGGATACGTACCCGCACCACGTCGCCTTTCTCGTCCTCCAGAAGGGTACATATGCTGGTCATTATAAAAGGATCAACTATGAGCTTTCCCCGTAGCACGCGGCCGCGATGTGTCGTGCCTGTGCGCAAGTCGCGCACAGCGATGGGCGACAGCTGCCCAAAGGGGCGAGGCTGCGAAGCCTTTGCCGCCGGCTTGGCTTGCCCAGGGCACGTAGTGTGCATTACAACAGTATCCGACGCGCCGTAGAAGTTCTTCATCATACTGTTGTACTCGCGGTTGTGCGCTGCGACCAGTTCATCCTTGCTCGGCACGTGCCCTGCCGATAGCGCCGCGAGGCGCTGAAACATGTTGGACAAAGGGTCCATGTTTGTTGGACTACCAAGTTGGAGGCTGGGAAGTCATATATTTGCACGCGAAAGGCCTTTGCTTCAGTCACGTAAGCAGGTAGCAACCCTGCCCAGACGAAAGAGCAGTGTCGCCCAGTAGGGCAAGCCACGTAGAAACCATCAAGGGACACCGAGCGCTACGGGTGATCGTGCAACCCGTGACGCACCCGTGATCGCCAAGATCCGTTGGTGATGTCGGTTGCATACGACTTGACTTCCCCCCGTGTGGAATGGAATTGAATCCATGTGATTCGCAACGGTTTTTGGCTGCAACACATTCCACTGAACGCATTCGTCTTGACGGGTACGGGCGTAACGACAGGGGATCGTTTGGCCTGGGCATACCGTAGGCTGAAAGAGGCATCCCTCAGACCCTCACACAGGTCCCTTGCAGCCATTCCTGCACCAGTGACGCACGCACACCGTGCCCAAGTCTTGGCAGTTGGCACGTGCGCGCCCTGGCACTGGAGCACACGAGCGGACTGCACAAGCTAGCCCCGCTCTTCACCCAGCCCTCCCTGCCAGCTCCGCGCTTACTTGCACCCAGGGGAGCTTCCACCTGATATCCCCTGCTTCTACCTTACTCCCCTGCTTCCACCTGCTTTCACCGTGGGCATGCAGCCATGCACTGCGCTGGGTGACCGGCTTACCTAGTAATTGCAAGCTGCGGCTGTAAGCAGGATATGCACATCACATTACCAGCGTAGATTGTGGTGGGTGACAAAGAGTTCCTTGACTTGTTACAAGGCCTAGCCCACGGGCAAACTCAACCGAGATTCGTACGCGACGCTAGGCACGTCAGCCAGCAACAATGAAAGACATGGAACTATGAAGGATATGGCCAGAGATACTAATACCAGAGCGCGCAAGTAAGCCGCGCAAGCGATCAATGAGCAATGGGTAAGACATCACTCACAGGCCCACAGAATTAGGACACTCTCGTGAGCAAAAATAACTCTCCTGCTCAAGAACTCGTTCATTGTATGCAGGTGCCTACAGCAATGCATGGAGGATTCGGTGACAAGCCCCATGCACATGCACACTTTGCTTCCCCAGAGGTGGCGGAAACCGCAGCGCGCCACGGACTTTGCATATTTTAGGTGTCGCGGCCTGCGCCGACATCCATGCCACAGCGCCGCTCACCATCTCGTCCTCTTCCTGCCCACAAGACGGGTCGCGACCAACTCCCCTGACCGCCTTAGGGGTCACAAGCCCGCCGGGACCTCCACCTCACTTAGCAGCCCACCCACGCGACGCAGCCGCCAAGCTCACATGCGAAATCCGTACCCCGCAAATGATCCAATCATGCACTGCTGCGTCACAGAGCGAACAGAGCGCCCGAGTTCCTGGGCGAGGGCCCCGGCGAGCCCTGCTTGCTGGACGCCTCGCTGCCGCCGCTGCTGGACGCACCTGCGGCCAGCAGCGGTCCCGACCGGGAGCGCTGATGCCGCTGCAGCATGATGCTAAGGGCCTGCGCGTGCTGCTGCTGTTGCTGCTGCACGGCGGCCAGGGCGCGGGTGCGCGCCGCGTCCACCACCGCGCCGCTAAGGCTGCCCAGGCCCTTGAAGGCCAGAGTCAGCAGCGGGGCAGGGTCGGTGCAGCGCGCGAGGCGCGTGTTGACCACGCGGCACAGCGTCTCCATGCTGGTGCAGCTCTGGATGCTGCTCGAGCACATCTGCGGAGGGAGTAAGAACAACAAGGATGTCAAACGTCGAAACTAACGTGGTGAGACTTAACGTGGTAAGCAAGGCGCACGAAAGGCATCCGCTGCAGCTTGAAGAGTCCTCGTAACGAGGCAAGGATCATGTAGCAGAGCAGTATCAAACGCAAAGACCGCCTGTTCGGCACCCGCCGCACCTTGATGATCGCCATTGCCATCCGCACGGCCACCTTGGAGCCCTCCACCAGCAGGCAGTCCCACACGCGCACCACCACCTGCAGTGCAGCACGCCAGCGTTCCGTCAATACAGGTGCTAACGAATAATATGCAATGCCGGCTGACCAGGGCACGGACCACGTCCGAGCCCATACAAGGGGTGCTCGGTGAGATGCATGCTGCAGGAAAGAGCCCCACACCTCCAGCATGTCAGCCATGCTCACCCCGGGCCCTGGTGGGGCACTGGATTGCCAAGAATCGTACCCACCCGGCACTCCACCGGTTGCTCACCTCGAGGGGCAGCGTGCGGACGAAGGCGGTGGAGAACCAGGACGAGCACAGCTGGTCCACAGCGTCGGGGCCCAGCTTGGACAGCAGGGCGGCCAGCGCCGGCTCGCGCTTCTCCAGCAGCTGCTGCAGCACCAGCACCTCCACGCGGGAGCCCAGCGGCACGTTGCCGCCGCAGTGGGGGAACATGCGCTGCTCCAGCAGGGCCGTCAGCGTCCAGAAGGCCTGCAGGGGTATGGCACGGGAACGCTGAGGTAACCTCCTTTGTTACACGCTGGGCCTTCATGTCGATACGCTTTGAAGAACAAGAGAAGGACCGTGTCATAAGCGCTGAATGGTAGGACAGCCAGCTCACCTTCTCTTCGTCCTTGCCGAAGACGGAGAGCACCAGCGCAGCAATGTGCACGAGGCCCTTGACGTAGCCGCAGGTAGGGTTGCGCTGCATGTAGGCGAAGACCATGCGCGAAAGCGCTTCTGCGCTCTTGGCGGTCGTGAAGAGGCGCCGCTCAGCGTACGCAGTGCGCACCAAACGGACCTCATCCTCCACGGCGAAGACAGCCTCGTCGGGCAGGTCCGCGGTGGAGGCAGCGAGGGTGGTGTAGCTGCACCCCGCTGTTTCCGCAGCATCGGCTATCTGGGCAGCGCCAGAAAGCACGTACCAGGCTACCGAACGGAGGGAATCCGGGCAGCCGTGCTTGCGCGCCTCGTCCTTGATAACTTTAATGTTCACGTTGCACTCCAAGGTCTGCCAGCAGCGTGCCTCCTTAGCCGGGGTCCTACAAGCATAGCACAGTAGGTCGCGGGGGTTCAACGGTGCCAGACTCAACGGGCGGAACGCTTTGGTATGCGAAACCCAAACCCAAGATTCCATTTTCAACACTCGCTCACGAGTCCCAAATCCACAAAAACCGGCCCGTTTCCTAGGCCGACCAGGAGCATGACGTTCGACCCCGCAACTGGCGCCTTTGGCACCTAACAAGCCCTGCAGAGCTCCTAACCTGCAGGCTCGCCTGCAATGTACTGTAAGCTCTTACCTCGCCGTGCTGTGCGCAGCAGATGACGGCGTGGTGGCAGCGAAGAACCCAGGCGCAGGCGCCGACGCCGCGAATCCCCTGGCCACGATAGCCATCGAAGCAGTCTAAAAGAGGCGGTTCACTCATCAGTTTGTAAAAGCGGGGTACAGGCGGCACGTCGTGGTGCCGTTGTGGAAAGCAAGAAGGAGGTGTTAAAGACAGCGCTTGGCTGAAACGAGTTGCTTGCAGGCGTTGGTAATACTGTAGCCTCAGGGAGGTAGGAGGTGTAGTGTCGGCGACCGCTTTTCGAGGAGATGAATCGTATACCGATGCAGGAGCTGATTCGGCGAAACCGGGCGGCGTTGGCAGGAAGTACCTCTGTAGAAAGCTGCATGAATATCACTGCATAGCGGTGACAACGATGCAGCTGCCCAAGGGCCAACGGCCGCGGGACAGCTCATGCGACAGCTGGTTCCGCACCCAGCTGCTCCCGGCTGCTCCCAGAACGCCCTGGCTGGTCCTGGCTGCTCTAGCCCCGTGTTAACCCTCGACCTTCTGCCCTCGACGACAGGTCTCAGCCCCTGGTTGTCTATTACCTTGCATCATCTTGCAGGGACAGCTGGTCCTGGCCAGGGGTCCTGGCCCTGGTCCTGGCTAACCCACCTGAGATGGGTCTCCCCTGGTGCACCTGAGTTTGGCCCATGGGAGGAAGCAGGAGGGTCAGGGTCCCCTGGTCAGGGTGTTGTCAGGCAAAGTCCATATACACCTAAGGACTTGAGGGCAGAATATCCCCTCCCCTTACAAGACGTAAGGACACCCCAAGCCGACGCGCCTGACGGACTGGGTTACTGGAAGGGCCACAGGCAGTACCAGGGCAGTACACTCCCTCCCAACGTTTGGCGTGCTCGACAGCACACGACGTCCCTGGACATCTCATCTCCCCGTCCCGTTTGTATGCAGCTAGCTGTCAGCTCCAGGCCCCTGGCTCCAGGTATGCGTCACAAAATCAGTAACGGCGTCGCCCCCGAGTCACCGTAGCGCTGGCTGACCTTATGGGCTGACCTGGCTTGGTTGACGGCTGGGAGGCTAGCTGTGTCGGTTGGTACGGTACGGTGCTCAAGCACCACTAGGCTGGCACCACTAGGCTGGCACCACTAGGCGTCAGCTAACCCTCCCGTGCCTCTTGCGGCCACGATGCACTTGGCGGGATGATATCCGTCAAGGGTAGGGGCAGCACGGGGGCCACGAGGGCAGCAGCACGCACGCGGACGGAACCAGGACGGAACACGGGGTGTTGCCCTGGTGCCCTGGTTGCCTGGTTGCCCCTGGTGTTGCCTTGGCCGGAGGTAAACCTCGGGTCGAACCTTGCACCCCGTAGCTGACGGAGGGGGACTTGCTGGTGCTGCGGATCCCGCGTCCTGGGTGCTGCCGCATCTTCTCACCAGACCCCACTTCTCACAGGCTGATTACGAGCGAATCGCCCAACGGTCCACAACGAACCACCCACCAAATCGACAAGAAGCGCTGGTTCCCTCAAGAGCCGATACGTTATCAACGGTGCAAGTGTTAAGGACGACAGAATGGCTCCTGCATCCATCCAAAGCGCCGCTTGGGCTTGGGTGTCCTCACCGTTCGGCTTGGTTGCCGTCGCCGTCGTCGCCGCGGTAGGCCAATCAGAACAACACCATACATATTGTGCGATTACACAGTCTGCGACATGTTGGAGTTGGCTAGGGCTCACGCTGCCACGCTGCCTGCAAGTTAAGGCTGCCGAACTGCACCGCTGCGCCAACAGATAACATGGCTTGGATGGTACCCGGATGCTCGCTGGAAATATCGTACAATTCCAGGTGCGCAAGGGGCTCAACGGCAAACCTGGTGAACGGTTCCTGACCGTTCCTGGCATCCGGCGAACGCCGAACCAACCATCGTATCTCTTACCGATATATGACGGTCTACATGACTTTGGTAGATGCCATGAAGTGCCGCTTCACACACGGGAGCGTTGGGGGAACAAGAGTAATCCAACCTGCAGCCGCACCTCCTGCACCTCCCCCCTTCCCTCGCCCCTTTGGCCTCAAAACGCGCCGTCGTGTCCCAACTCGCTACGCTGCCCCTGCCGATGAGATGAGATAAGCGCACCCGGCTCCCGACCGTCATCTCACTGGCTACAGGCCCGTTCGGCATGCCCTTTCTGGGCAACGTTGTGGACTTCATTGCCGGTGACCCAACCGAGTACATCAACAGCCTCGCGGAGCAGTATGGCCACGTGTTCAAGGTGCGGTACCCCACACCCAGTCCCCGGGTGCCTGGATCATGATGGAGGGCATCCACGCGGCTGCATTCTGTCGTCACACCCTTTTTTGAGTCCTGAACGTTCTTGCGAAGCAAAGGCCCTGGCCACGTGCAGCTGACATGCCCCCCACCGCCCCGCTCCCCCCATGGCTCCCGTCCCCAGCTCTGGATGGGAGCCCGGCCCTGGGTGATCGTTGCAGACCCGGCCGCCGTAAGGTGGGTGCACGCAGCGCACGAGCAGCAGCAGCAGCAGCAGCAGCAGCCACGCTAAGCAGAGGGACGCGCCTCACCCCGATGCCTTCTCGCTCGGCTGTTCCAGTGCCTGGAAGCGGGGGAACCTGGCGCGGGCATGGGCATAACGCGGCACCGGTGCCCCCGATAGTAGTAGAACCAGGGGCTTGAGCGCCAGCCGGGGTGGTGGTGGTATAAACGCAGAGCGGCAAAGTGACTGAACCGGAAACATGGGGAGGGAGGGAAACGGGCTGCTCACCGTACCACGTACGTATGCCGCTGTGTACCTGCTGCTGGGTGCGCGTACCCCGTAGCTCCGCCTGGAGAGTGGAGACCAACTGACACACCCACACGCCATGAGGAGCGTGTGCGCACACCAGTCGCGCCGCTGCATGCCCTGTCCGACACGCCGGTACCGGCCCTGCAGGCGCGTTGCCTTCCGCGAGTCGTTCCGGCCGGAGGACATGGGCACCTACGCGCACGCGCTGGTGGGGGAGAACTACCACGTGGACCGCACATCCGTCTTCGTGGCCAGGTAACAGACGGGGACACGGGCGCTTTTAGTGCGTGTGTCCCCGCGGTGGGGACGAGCTAGGGGTGGGTATATTGAGGGGGCTGGAGGGGGTGGGGAGCAGGAGCGGGAGACACGTGATAGTGTCGGGGGCTTCTGCCACTAGGATTGGCTGCACCTCCACCGTGGTGGCACGGCCGTACTGGGTGGGATGCCTGGCAGGCGCCCTAGCTCCCAAAGCCCCATTGCCCTGGGGCTCACGAGGGCCCATGCTTGCGAGTGCTGATACGGTGTGACTGGAACTGCGTAATGGAAACCGGAGTGGTGATCTTCTTCCGTATGTCAACCCCTGGCCGGTGTTGTGTTTGCAGCGGCGAGCTGTGGCGCCGCGGCCGCCGTGCCTTCGAGTCGTCCGTCATCCACCCCTCCAGGTGGGCACGGACGCGTGGCACTGGCACGTGGAACCATGCGTGGCCAGTGTACGGCTTAGGGTAGCTTCTCGTGGGTGGCACTCACTTCCGCGGTTGCTTTCACGGGGCTGTAACGGATCATGCCCTATGCCATCCATGACACTCTGCCGTCAGGGGGGCCCTGCACCGCATCACACAGCACACTTGCTTCGCCCTCGACTAGTACCTACTTGTTACATGCTACTGTGTCCCCGCAATTGCATCGCTACCAACACTCTTTCGCACCAGGAGGGCGGGCCCGTACTCACCGTCCCTTCCCGTCCACCTCGCCACCGGCACCGTCACAACCTTATCGGGCTTGGCACATCCTGGCCTCCTCCCCTGGGGCCTGTCCGCCTCCTTGGGAACACACCCCGTTCTCGTATCCCTAATACTCTTTCTAAATTATGATCGCAAACTTCCCTTTCCCCTGCAGCCTGTCCGGCCACATGCCCGCCATAAACCGCTGCGTGGGCCTGTTCGTGGAGCGCCTGGCAAAGGTGGCGGCGGGGGGGCAGCAGGGGGCCACGGGGGCGGCGGGGGGCGGCCAGGAGGGGGCGGAGGGCGGGGCCATCAACTTCCTGCACGAGGTTGGCAACTTCACCATGGCTGTGGTGGGAGAGACGGCGTACGGGTGAGCGTGTGGGCGGCGGGATGAAGGTGGGGGGTAGAGGGGGGCGGGGAGGAGGCGCTGGCGGCCTTGTGGCGGAAGGACTGTTCGGTCATGTGTGTGGAGGCCAAGGCCGTGGAGGTGGGGCAGTGCTGCGTGGCGCTTCTCGCGGGTAATGTATAGTGTGCACGGGGCTGGCCTTCGGGTAGCCACGGGCAGCTTGCTTGGGTCTCTTGGGGGATAGGCACCAGCGGAGCACGCCTGGCCCAAGGGGCATGGCGTCCGTGTTGCGTGTCACATTCATAAAGAAACGCCCTCGGGGGTTGCTACCTTGGTCGTAAGCGTTGGGGGTGAAGGCTCGACGGGAAACTATCATGTCCATGGATGCGTGCAACTGCCGCGCCCGCGCTTGGCCGTTGCTTGCACACTTTGGCTGGTCCTTACCATACTCCCCGCACCCTGTCCCTTGACCGCTCCGCTGCGTGCCCGCAGCATCGACTTTGGCACCCTGGAGGGCACCCCCGAGGACGCCTCCCCTGACACGGCCCCCTCCCTGGGCCGGCAGCTGGTGGACGCCAGCAGCAAGATCTTCCGCTACGTGCAGCTGGGGCAGACCAGCGCGTACGTGGGCCTGCAGGTGGGGACAGGGGTGCCGTGTAGGAAACAGACACGTGCAGATATGGACCCGTGCGGATGTCGGGACTGAAAGTATGCACAAGAGTAGAACGAGCGATTGGCTTTGAGGGGTCACGGCAAGCTGGGTCAGCTGGGGCATACCAGCAACTAGTGAGGGCTGGGTGCCGTGTGGAGTTGCCGTACTCCGTATGGGTCGGTTCGTAGGGACCAGGAGGAGACACAGAGTCCCTTCCCGTCCTTCCTCGTCCCCTTCCCAGTCCCCTGCCCTTGCATCTCATTGCTGTGTCGGTGCGCCTACGTTCACTTCCCACCGCCTTTCTCCCTCGCTCCCCGCCATCCTCCAGTCCCTGCAGCTCATGTTCCCCCTGACTCTGACGCCTTACACGGTGTCCTCGCGTTTTACGCATACTTCGGACTCTGCAGCTCCTCGTTACATCAGCGTGCCTATCTGCATCCTTCTTCCACATTCCCCACTCTTCATGTGATGCCCCCGTCCCCCTCCCTGCAGCTCATGTTCCCCAGCCTGCTGCCGCTGTGGCAGCTGCTGGCCACGTTCCTGCCCGACACCAAGCAGTCGCAGAACATGGCGGTGCGCAGCAAGGTGGTGGAGATATCGCGCATCCTCATGCGCCAGTGGCAGGACAGCAAGGCCGCGGCGGCGGCAGCGGCAACCGCCAACGGTAACGGCAACGGCGACGGCGAGGCCGGCAGCGGCGGCGACGGCGTCGCGCGGGTGTCCCTTAGCGGCGCCGGCGACGGCAAGGCGCCGGCCGGGGCTGCTGCTGCTGGTGGTTCTGGTGCTGCTGCTGCGTTCCGGCAGGTCGGCGGCGGCATCAGCTCGTCCAGCTTCATGGCTGCCATGCTGGAGGGGCGGCGGGGGGCCAGCAGGGAGGACAGGCTGAGCGACCTGGAGGTGAGGGGGGTTGGGGATAGGGGGTGGGGTGGGGTGGGGTGGGGTGGGGGGAAAGACGTTACTAGGACGAACGGTCGGCTCGACATTCTGCAGGCAAGTACCATACCACCCTGGTGTGGAGTCGCCGGTCCGCCGAGCTGCGCCGAGGCATTCGCTCCACGATTGGTCGATCTCCCCGATTGGTAGCGATAGGTGTCTGGCTGAAAAGCTGTCAGTAGTATGTCAGGCTGGCTGGACGTTAAGCTGACGTATGTGCGCGTGCGTGCCCTAGGATGCCCCACCCGACCCAGCACGACGCGTTGCCGACAGGTCCGCTGTGACGCTTCCCATACTCACCTATGAAGAAGATCATCGTATCATGGCAGGGAAAGGGCAAGGGGGGGGGTGGAGGAAAGGAGGGGACAGGGGAGGGAAGAGAGGCAACGTCCGTGGGTTGGTGGGTTGGCGGTGAGGTGCGTGGAGCTGTGGGTGGGCGCATAGAAGCATGTTGGGTCTTTGAAAGGAGGAGGACAGGACGCGAGGTGGGGGGGGGCAAGGGTGCGGCTGTGAAATGTGAAATGGGGCAACGCTGTCGGTTGGTGGGTTGGTGGTGAGGCGCATGGAGCTGTGGGTGGGAGCATAGACGCATGTGGGGTAGTTTGAGGGAGGAGGAGAGGACACAAGGTGGGGAAGCAAGAGGGTGTGGTTGGAAGGGGGATATGCTGGGCAGGAGAGGTAGTGCCGGTCACGTGGTGAGGGGCCTGGGGCCTGGGGTCAAGAGGGCAGGGGGCTGGCTGGGTAATGGGGAAGGACCCTGGGGAAGAGGCTTCACAGGACGTTGGCGAGCAGGATGTGCATTTCAATGCACTGCGTGTGTTGCCTGTTGTCCTGGTGCTGGGGGGTGGGGGAGAAGAGCCAGGCGTTTCCAGTTGTTAGTCGAAGGGCCGTGGAGGTGAGGTCCATCCGGTGTGCCCCATGTGGCCCGCAGGTCATCTCCCAGAGCTTCACCTTCATCCTGGCTGGCTACGAGACCACCGCCAACGTGCTGACGCAGGCCGTGTTCCACATCTCGCAGGTAAAGCAAAGGCTGCAAGCATTAAAACTACATAAACCGCATTCTGTATGTATATTGATGTCGTGGTGTCCCGTGCTGGATTCCTGGACAGCACGGGAGGCTTTCATGCACCGCAGATAGCACGCAGCACCAAAGCGGGGACAAGCTCTAGTGTGTTATCCACTCTGTATCGGTACCCGCCTGCACCGATTCTGGTATCTGCGTTGTGGCCTTTCGTGTCCGCCTAGAAGAAGTGCGCCCTTCGCACCGCTTTCCCTGAGCTCCGAGGTCCATGACCCGTTTAGCCTGGCTGGTGGATCTTCCTTACGGACTCTGCACCGCCCACCACCAATGTACTGATACAATGACGGTACATGGCAAACATCGTACTGGTACATGCATGATTGAACCGAAGCCCGCCCTGCCTTGTTGCCCCCAGAACCCCGAGATGGAGGCCCGGCTGTTGGAGGAGGTGGATGGCGTGGGGGAGCAGGAGCTCACGCCGGAGCTGCTGGCCGAGGTGCGAGGAACTGGGCAAGGTGCTACGGCGCATAAATGCGGCGTGGCTTTGGCCGTGCTTCAATGTCGTACCGCCTGTGCATGTTGCATGCGCACCAGTTTCCGCCGGCTGTGGTGTGTCCAGTGCCTAACTACCTCCTTCATACCGGACATAAGACGCAGCAACACCATATCAGCACGTGTACTTGCATAGGGCGGTGAGCATCTACCCTCCCCCCCATCCGCCCTCCCGCCTTACCAAACACACACATCAGCCACACCGTCGCCCCAACTGAAGACTTAACTCAACCGCCCGTCGTACCTCCCGCCCTGCCGTACACTGCAGCTGCCGTACACCGACGCGGTGCTGCAGGAGACGCTGCGGCTGCACCCCCCGCTGCCCTTCCTCATGCGCCGCCCCAAGGAGGACATCGACCTGGGGGGAGGCAAGCTGCTGCCCAAGTGAGCACCCACGCGTTGTGGTGTATACAACGCACAGTACCACAACGCACAGTGCTGCCCTTGCGGCATTTACGTACAGGGCTTTGGAACCGAGCGGCACAGTGGAGACCTTGCCGGCGGCTTTCCGAGCGCCGGGTGTGCTACGGCAGCTAGCCCTGCCCAAGCGTCCGTGCGTCCTCCTCCTTCCCTCTCTCTCCCCAGGGCCACCTAGGCAGCTGCTGCGCACATCCACCTGACAAATGCGTACCGTTCCACTTGACAAAGCACTCCAGTCCTCCTCCGCCACCCTGTCTACCTACATCAAGCCTCCCTCCCCCTCCCTCCTCCTCTGCAGGAACACCTTCACTGCGGTGCACATCCACCTCATCCACCGCAACCCGGAGGTGTTCCCGCAGCCCGACCGCTTCCTGCCAGACCGCTGGCTGCCCTCCGGCCGCACAGCGCTGGGCCCCGCCGACCCCTCCTACTACGCCCCGTTCGGAACCGGCGCGCGTATGTGCGTGGGCTACAAGCTGGCGAGCATGGTAAGCATCTAAACCATGATCACCGCTGCCTTCCAGGCCTCTTTGTGCCCCAGATAGCATATCGGTTATGAGTCGGCTCTGGGCTGGCACACATGATGACCTTGCATAATGACCCGCCGGAAGAATGTCTCCTCCGGACCTCTACAGGAACACCTACGAGCCCCGAGTTGCCCTACGCCAGGTGTCAATTTGGCTGGCCTGCCGTGCGTGATTCCGGATCCCACCATGGGCACGCATTGCGCGCGTGTGAAGGTCTACAGAGGTCCGCACCGACTGTCATTCAATATCCTCGTAGCGAGCCGGGTACCACGTGTTTTGCCTACTCTGGCGCCAACAACTCCCCTCGCTTGTACTTCACCCCGCGCCCCCCGCCCCCCCTCGCCAGGTGTCCTAGGCGCTGCTGGTGCGGCTGTACCAGCGCTTCAGCCCCCGCCTGCACCCCCGCACGCCCTTGCCGCTGCGCTTCAAGACCGGCCTCACGCGCTCGCCAGTGGACGGCGTGTGGGTCACCCTGGAGGAGCGGAAGCGCGCGTGAGGGCCTTGTGGCCTCACGGCTGGGGGCTTGGGATGCAGGCGGCCGAGCGCTGGCATGGCAGAGGCTTAAGGCCGGGGCACCCAAGCAGGCCCGGAGGGATGTACGGCGTGTTCGTCAACCTGAACGAGCGCAAGGGCGCGTGAGGGCCTGGGGCGCGCCGGCGCGGCGGGCCCACAGCGGCGCGGGGGGCCCACAGCCGGCATACGGTAACAGGTCGAAGAGCTAATCACGAGGTGCTTAGATGCAGGTGAGCGCCCCTGTAACGTTGTTACTGGGCTGACCGCTGGGCTAGGGCGGGGGCCAGTCCCGGCGGGTGGTTCTGCGCAATGGTCAATGAGGAGGGGGCACAGGCAAGGCACGGGTGCTTGCAGCACTGATAGGTAATACCTTTGATAAACGGTTTGGGTCACCCTTGGGCACAATGAGCTGGGTGTTGAGATTTCTGTTGGGTGTTGGGTGATTTTTAGGCTCAGCACAGGTACTCGTGCATGCATTTCGTAAAGTTGGGTGTTGTCGTGCGTTCGGGAGGGTCTGGTGTTTTGGCATTTTGCGTTTACAGTTCAGGCCGCAGTGTGGGAACCTGATAACAGGGGAGGGGATTGGTGGGAGGCAGCCTGGTGCAGTCTTAAAAGCCGTAACGCTTGTCACGTAGCTCGGAGCTCATCACTGGTGCTGGGTCAGTACGTTATTGCTGACCAACATGCTTTTCGAAACGGATGTTGTACTGGAGAGGTGGCTGGCGGAACGATTACACAACGCCCTCCCTAGCCGAGGAATGGAAACCGGAGCGGCAAGAGTCTTCGAGTTATTGGAATTGAGGTCGCTGCAGGCAGGTGCCACGACTGCAGCGATAGGAGAATGTTGTATAGCAGTGCTGAACGCTTACGTGTTGTTCTTCGTGCTGCACATGCTCGTCATACCGGGCTTGCTCGTGATCGGTGCATGGAAATGCGTGCCGTGCATGGCTAAACTGGAAGTGCTTGCTAGCTAGTGTGCATATGGGTGGTCCTTACCATACTTGTTAGCAGGCGTCCCCCGCTTTGCTGTAGGTGGTTTGTGCCAATCACCGAGCCCACGGTGTTGCGAGGTTGCTGTACAACAGGAAGCCTGGAGGGGCTCCACAAAACCTCATGCCAATGTTGCTCTTCTGAGAGCAATGTGGTTGGTATGTGCTGCGTGGCGCAATGCATGGTGCAGCACAGGGCAGGATGCGTGTGGATGCAGCGTCGCCGGCAGTCCCTTCCACAGCTCAATGTAGAGGAACATAGTTACCGCCGCCACCCGACGGCCGACGCCAAAGCCTTACCGGTATTAAGGTATGCGGTATGCAAACACGGCCAGTTGCTTCAACAACCATGGTAAGATTAAGGCTTGTGGAGCTTGTGGCTTTCCTGGGCGTGTCGTACTGTCTGGCATACCGGCAGCGGCAACATGGCGTGTGAAGTTACGCCGCGTGCGTGATGAGAGCAGGTGAGAGTGCCGTGATTTGTTTGAAGTATGCTGAGTACTGCAGCGGACTGGAATTGACTAACAATTAGTTGGCCCAGGTTGGCCGTAGCACAGCGCCCGTCCCAACGAACAGGCGGGCTACTTCTGACCCGCACCACAGTTCCACAGCTCCGAGACCAGTCGGCCAGCAAGGGGGGGAGGTAGTGATGGGGCTGGCGCTGGGTGGTTATAGGGCTAGGGTACAGCCCCTACTAAGACATGCCAGCACCCCATCAGCACTGGTCACAGAGGACCTCGACCGGCCGGGATGTCGTACCACACCCACCGCACCGCTAGGCCAGTTCTTCAGAGTCTTGGGTAGAGTAGGTCGTGGTGGTCCGTGGAGCGTTCTTATCCGCCCACAAGTGCTTGCCAAGCACCGAATTCCTAGCCCCTGTAACCTTCTCACGAAGAAAAAAAAAGCTGCTTTGGTTTAGGTTGGTTGTTTACAGGGGACCCCTTCCGGTCCGGGTGTCGTGCCACACCCACCACCCCGAGAGGGCAACGAAACAGCCCTCCCAAAGCAAAAAGGCCAGCTACCGCCAAGGCCTAGTCACGGCCGTGTCACCTGCACCAGACCCGCACACGGTTAACCTGAAGCGCTGTATGCTGTTTTGCGACAGGCAACAAAATCTCGCCTAGCTCAGTGGAAGAGCACCCGTTTAGTACATTTATATTAATTAGTGGGAGGTCTCGAGATCGAAACTCGAGGTGAGAAAGGTATGCTTGTTTTGTAGTCCATCACCTTAACCGCTCGGTCTGTCCAGATGGTTGTGTGCAGGTCTCCAGGTGGACTCCTTGACAGGGGCCAGTCGTTCGGACTGATACGCGTGCGACCGTACAGCATTTCATGTGCCAGTTGGTACAGGATCCTCTGTGAGCCAACGGCAGCCTCTCTGCAGGAGGTGAGGTTCAAACCTGCAAGCACGGAAGGAGAGCATGCAGCTAGGCATGCTGCAGGGGATGGGCGTAAGGGGTTGCGCGGGTCGCAAGGTCGGCCGTGAGCTACTGGCAGGCAGCATCAAGCGGGTGTGCGCCTGCACCCAACCGGGCGTGGCTCTTGGCGTGGCTGGCCATTGAGGAATTCTTAGGCAGCATGAGTGTGGGGGCGGGGGAGACGCCCGAACTCGTGGTTGGCCACAGTACATGAATGGCCACAGCTGCGTGCTTAACAACAACCTACTGAAAGGCATGTAGCAGCAGTACGTACTGGGGCAGTATCTGTCAAGGGTGACAAAGTATCTAGGTGTGACATCCCATAGCGACATCCCGACTGTGACGTGTGAGGGCGAAGGGCGGAAGGAGTCCCCTTCTCCCCTACTACCCTTCAACCAAACAGGAAGAGTAGCATGTGGCAGCCATTGTGCAAGCAGTAACAACAACCCTTTCCTGGCCTGTTGCACCAGAACGCGCACAGCAGGCGTCAGAATAAAAGGCGTGCCCAGGCCAGGTCGTACCGGTACACCAAGGCGGCAAGCACAAGGTTATCTACGTAAAAGGTTGAATAAGGCCCTACAACACGGTTGTTGGGGCTTGGGGGCGGTCTGCACCCATGAGCTGGGGAGGCGGCACCGGCGTGCCAGCACGTTAGGCTCCAGCGCCCCTGGTCGGCCATGCGGCGCGCGCCAATCCGCAATCGGCAATCGCCCACCTTGGCTTGCCGGTCCCGGGACACCCAAGGAAAATTTAAAGGATATGACATCACTGATCCCTTCGCTGTGGTCGCGCCGATGAAGCACGCAACAACGGCAGCTGTTTTCAGATTGCGCGGAACGAAAATTTGCGTGGTATTATACACCATACTTTGAGTGTATAGCCAGTATCTTGGTCCTACAAGTAGTTGTTTGCTCTCTTTGTTTGGGTCAAGCACTAAACTGCCATCCTTCCCGCCTCGGCGACTTTCCAACTAAGCGGTCCTCACAGCAGCACGAACTAAATTTAAGCATAGCAATCTTAGCTATGTTTCATGGAACATAATTGGATGCGTTGTTCAGATGGGTACCCGAGAGGCGGAGCACGAAGAGCAGCTGCAGCGGGTCGCCCATGCGCTTCCTCCTGCTCCACCGCCACCTGGCGAAGCCGACGGCGACGAAGATGACGAAGAGTATGAGCTGGAAAGCGACTTTGATGTAGAAGACAGTGACTCGGACGAGGACGAGGAGGACGTCCCGCCGGAGGGTGAGGGTCAGCAGCCTTGCTCCCAGTTGCGCACTGCACCGCAACCCTTCCAGGCGGTGTCAGCGTGCAATCCCTCGTGTGCGCTCCTGCTGTTGTGGGCAAAGGCGCAACGATAGTTTGGCTCTGCGCACATGCAGCATGTGGGTTGTGGGCAGGCCACAGTGTGGGCACCGTGGGTTAGGCCGTGCGTGAGTAGACGCATGCCTTTACATGCCTGCCCCACAGAAAACGGCATCGAGGAGCGGCAGGATTCCCTGGTGGAGCAGGAGGATGGGGAGGGGGAGGGCGAAGAAGAAGAGGTCCTGAGCGACAGCGAGTGCGTTGAGAGCGACATGGAGGAGGCGGAAGATGACGACGCGGAGGGAGAAGCCGAGGGCGAGGGCGAGGATGAAGAAGCAGAAGATGAGGTGAGCATGTCAACCAGCATGCGAAGCCAGTAAGGTATGATGCACCGCACAGTACCGCTGCGCATTGTGGACGGGTAATTGGGTTTGGCACTGTGTGCGTTCCTGATGCAGTTCCGCTGGTTTACATGTTTGCATCTCCTCGACGCCAACGTGCATATAGCAAATCTGGAAACATCTGATAGCTTCACATCAGGAATTCTTCTCCCATGCCATGCTGTGCAGGAGGTGGCTGTTGCGGAGCAGCTGCCTCTGCCGTCGCAGCAGCACCCGCCAGGCGTGCCCGGACATCAGCCCGCAGAGGGCAGCGCGCAAGCAAGCATGCCTAGTCACAGCAACGCCCAAGGCGGGCCCAACCATGCAGCGCCCCAGGCCACATGCAGCTCAGTACCTGGCTCTGCTTACCCAACCCGTGCTGCCACGCCCTTGGCGTGCACAGGTTCTATTGCTGCCCCTGAACTGCTTTCGGCACAGGCCGTGCCCACCCAGCCTCCGGGTGAGCTAACGGGGCCGCCTACATCGCTACCGGGGCAAGAGCAGCAGCAGCAGCAGCAGGTTCAGGCGATACTGCTTCCGGCCCAGGGGCAGTTCCCCAGCCAGCCAGGCGCCTTCGTTGACGGCGAGGAGCAGGGCGCCAGTGCCAGCGCGCTGCAGGCGGCGCAGCAGCAGCAGCAGGATCAGCTACACCAGCAGGAGCTGTCGCTGCAGCAGCAGCAGGACGCGCTGCTGCGGGACTACGGACAGCAGCTGTGCGGCGGCGAGGCGGGTCAGCAGCCGCAGCAGATGCAGAGCCAGGTGAGCAGAGCGTACCGCTGCGCACGAGATGCATCTGGCCCTTTGACTACCGGTAACTTCACCTTGGCACACGTGCGATTGGATTTGCGGTACGGCAGCTAGCAGGCCGTGGGTGCTGTTGATGCATGCGTCGACCTGTTCCAGGGCTTTGTGAGTCGAAGGCCTGTGCAATATTGGGCGTCAAAGTCGTAGACTTCGCTGTTTGGCTTGTGCGCAGGGCGAGGCTCTGGCGCTTGGGTTGCCTGGCGACACTCTCAACGGCGGCGCAATCGCTGCCGCTGCCGCCGCCGCCGACGCAGTTGCAGCCGAGGGTGGCAGCACGCCTGGCCCAGGGCCGGGCCCGGGCGGGCAGCAGGGGCCGGGGGACGGCGCCGCGGGCGGATGGGTGCCGCCGAGCGGCATCTGCCGGCGCACGCGTGCACACGTGTCCCTACGCGACGTGGAGTGGGACGTGCTGGAGCAGCAGCTGCCCGAGCACGTGGACATGGAGGAGCTGGAGCTGGCGGAGGACGACGAGGAGTACGGCAGATTTCTGCAGGTAGGCGGGGTCTTGTACGGCTTGCTGTACAGTGCGTCGCACGTCACTCGATGTGGAACAAGCACTGCTGAGTGCAGCACCTGGAACAGCATGGGTGCCGCACGTGGGTACATTTCTCTGTCGTAGGGCTGCCTACCGAGCCCTTCTCCCTCACTGCGCGTCCTCCCCTTGTGACAGGCCCTCTTCGACGACACCAGCCTGCTGCCGGATGACGCCTCCGACTCTTCCGACCCCGACTTCCTGGCTGACCTGGACATGGACGAGCTGGACGGAGACCAGGACCTCGAGCACGAGCAGCGCCTCGGCCAGCGCGGGGAGCACCTGCAGGCGGGAGCCCAGGGCTGCCCGGAGGGGCAGGCGGGGCCCTGGATGCGGCTGCTGACGTCGCCAGGGTCCCCTGGCGGCGCCGGTGCGGCGGCGGGGGCCGGGGTGGATAGCCCTTCGCGGTACACGCGCGCGCGGGGCAGGAGGCAGGACGACGCCGGCGGTAAGCTGGGATGCTCTAGCGGGCGCATCTTCGTCGTTGTAGAATGGCTGCGTCCATCCCCGCTGACTTCGTGTAATTGGAGTCCGGAAGCATGCGATGTTGTAAAGCGGTTGACAAGGCTACCTGAACACCGCCTTGGCTGTTGAGGCTTGCAGCAGTGTTGTCCAGTCCTGACGAGCCTGCCATGAACATTGTGACACCCTGCAGGCGATAACGTGTACGGTGGCGACGGCGGTCCGGTCGGCCCCCCGCCGCGCAACTTCAAGGTGCCGTACTGGGCTGGACTGCCGGAGGCGCTGAAGCGCGCGCCTGGGGGCCCCGCGGCCAAGGAGCCCCTGGTGGAGATTGACGTGAGCGAGGTGGTGGCGGCGGGGCCGGAGGCCTTCACAGACGAGCAGCTGGCCACGCTGCACGCGCAGGTGGGGATTTGCACAGGGTCCTTGGCAGCTTGTTACTTGGTTGTTATCCTTTCCTGGTTTTAGGAGAGAGCCCCTTTTCGTGAGCCTCGCAACACTGCGCGTCAGCCGGCCGCTGGTTCCCTGTCGCCATCATCACCTTGGCTGTATTAGCGTGCGCCTACGTGCTTGCCATCAACCGCTGAGCGCTGACTAACACCTGCTCCTACCGCTCCCTTCTCGCCTGTTGCCCCTCCCCCAGGTGCACTGCCACTGCCAGATGCTGGTGCAGGTGTATGCGCTCATGGCGCGGGACCCGGACGGCGAGGCGCAAGAGCTAGCCACCAAGGTGCGCCCTCGGCAGTGATCCTTATGCAGTTTTAGTCAGCAGCACCTGCATTGCGACAGCGTGCACAGGGACAGGGACGTCCATGCAGTTGGCGCTACCCTGGTGCAATTGCGCCAGGCGCTGGGGGCCGAAGGCGCATGTTGAGCAGAGGGAAGAGGTTGCGGCGACGCCGTTCACTGCCATGCCCGTGCCGACACTGACATATGCGCATACATCGTACCTTCCCACGATGCAGACACTGGAGCTGATACAGGGCATTGACACGGCGCGCGTTAACAACAGCCTGTGCCGCCAGGGCTCCGGCTACCCCGCCTACACCCCACAGCAGCTCAGCACGCCTCCAGGCACAGACGCCGCCTCCGGTCTGGTCTTCTCACGCCTGACTGCCGCGAACGCGGGAACCGTGGGCCTGATGCCCGACTGGAGCGGCGGCGGCGCCGCCGGCGGCGCTGCTGGCGGCGGCGGCCGGGATTACGACGACGACTCAGAGTCAGACTCGGATGGAGACGGCGACGAGGAGAGCGATGGGGAGGACGGGGCAGCTGAGGGCGAGGAGGGCGGGAACGCGGGGGTAGACCCTGGGACGGCGCCCAAGCGCAAGCGCGGTCGCAAGCCCAAGCGCGCCGCGCCCAAGTCCGCTGCCGTGCGCAACCGCGTGGCGGTGAAGGCCGCCGCTGCGGCCGCCGCGGCCGCCTGCAAGGCCACGCTGGGCCCCTCGATCCGCGCCTTCCGCCCCGCCTTTGGCGAGGCTGCCGCTGCCCTCCCGGCCGCGGCTTCTGACGCGGATGGCAGCAGTGGCGGGGGCGGCGGCGGCGAGGCCGAGGCATGGTCGGTTCTGGACGTGGCGCCGCTGCGGCTCTTCAGTCAGGTGCAGGCGGGGCTGCTAGCGCTACCGCCGCTGCCGCACAGCATGCTGCGGGCGCAGCGGGAGCTGCAGCTGGTGCGCAAGAGCACGCGCAAGCACCGGCGCGCCAAGAGCGTGGACCCGCTGCTGTCCACGCTGTTCCACGTGCAGCCGGCGCTGCAGTGCCTGCAGGTGGGCGGCTCTGCGAGGGGCTGGGAGTGGGTTGGGGAGACGCCTGGATGGGGCGGTTCAGGTTGCGGCACAGCTGACACTGCCTGCTCGTTTGTCCTACTTGCGACACGTATGCCTGTGTCGACAGGTCCGTTCAATTCATGGCTGTGGAATATTTGCCTTGAGCCTGGTTAAAAAGTGTTCGGCCGTTCCTGCTCGCAGGCGCACATGCTCCCGGCGCTTCTGTACACGCCCTTCCCGCCCAAGCCCCCCTCCTACTGGAGCGTCGCGGAGGACGAGCTGCTCGCCTTCGGCATCGCCAAGTACGGCAACAACTGGCTGCGCATCTCCGAGTGCCTCCTGCTCAACCGCAACCGCCAGCAGATTGCCAACCGCTACAAGAACCTCAACGCGAGGCGCAGCGGCAGCGTGGTCCCGCACGGCGCAGCGGGTGGGATGGCGGCAGGACCAGGGGACGGCGGGGGCGGGGCCATTGTGCAGAGGCCGCAGGCGACGCTCGCGCAGGCGCTGCTGCAGCTCCCGGCCCCGCCTGTGCCCGTGCCCAAGCCGCGGGGTGCCAAGGGATCTGGCAAGGCGAAGCAGCAGCAACAGCAACAGGGCAAGGAGGTGAGCGGGCGCGCAGTGACAAGTTACCGTGTCCCGGAGGGCCGTAAAAAGAGCCGTCTTGCCGTAGCGCATAGCTGACTCAGCTGTTTGCGCACCGCTGTGAGTACATTGCGACTTCACCAAACCAAGCCTGCATGCCCAGCCGCCGCATTAGGAATGTTGTTCACTTGAGCGCTTACCCACCTGTTCACCGGACCTTTCGTAGGCACCGTCGGCCTTGGCGCTGCCGGCCGCGGCTGCGCCTACCGCTGCTGTCCCATGGCCCGCCGGGCAAGAGCAGCAGCAGCAACAACAACTCCTGCTTGCAGCCTCACTGGCTAATGCGGGGCGGGCTCCTTCCCAGGTGCCCGCAGCAGCACCCGGTATCACAGCCACGGGCGTTACGCCCCAGGCCGTAACGCCAGAGCTCGCACTGCAGGCATTGCTCATGGCCCAGCAACAGCAGCAGCAGCCCCAGCCGGCCGCACAGCAGGGGATGCAGCCGCTGCAGCCGCGGCCGCTGCAGCAGCACCAGCCGCCGCTGCCGTACGCAGCTGCTGCTAAGGGCTACGGGGTGGGTCAGCAGCAGCAGCAGCCCCCTGCTCCTGCTCCTGCTCAGGCCCCCAACATCACCACCCTGATCAACGCGGCCAAGGCTCTTGGCCTCCCGCCTGCAATGGCTGCAGCAACTATCCTGCAGGTGCACAAGCAGCAGCAACAACAGCAGCAGCAGCAGCAGCAGCCAATACCGGTTGCCCCACCTGCTCCCGTGCAGCCAGCGCAACCAGCCTCTGCACAGCAGCTGCAGCCTGTGCAGGCCGCGCTCGCTGTGTTACTGCAGCAGCAACAACAGCATCAACAACAGGTGCAGGGCCAGGGCCAGCTGACGGACGCGGCGGTGGCGAGCGCCCTCCTGAGCGCTGTGGCGGCGGCTGCATCAGGCGGGGCGCCACAGCAGCAGCAGCAGCAGCAGCCCAACGGCCTGCCCCTGGCGCTGCAGCTACAGCTGCAGCTCCTGCAAGCGCAGCAGCAGGCGCCACGTCAGCAGGTTGGTACTTGGTGCTTGCGTCCATGCCGCACTCTCCGCTCGGCCTTGGTTCCTGCCACCTTCTTGTGAATGCTAGCTATGGGGGATTGATGCTTCTTGCGTTGCCCTGCAAGGTCACTCCCCAGTTGCGAACTCAAGCACATCTGCCACGCTGAGTTGCTGACCCTTTCCCGCGTCATGCCCTTGCCCCCCAGATCACCCTGCCCACGGCAGGCCTAGCGCTGCCGCTCGCCGCCGCCCTTCCCGCCGCCGCCCTGGCCAACGCGGGCCTGGCCGCCGCCCTCCTTCCCGCGCTCACCCAGCACACCTCAACAGCCGCAGCAGCCGCCCCCACCGCACCCTCCACCCACGCCCACGCCCCGCAAGCCTACCCTGCGCCTGCAGTCGGCCCCAGCCAGCACAATTTTGGGCACGTGCACAATTACCCAGCCCATGCGCATCCACCCTCCGGCCCCACACAGCCTCGCGACCAGCCGTACCACCCCGTACCCACCCGGGCGCCCCTGCAGCTGCCTCCCTTCGCTTTCGGGATGGGCGGCAACGGAACGACCCATGGGTCAGCTGGGCCAGGCGGGGCCGCGAATGAGGGCACGCAGGGGCCGGGCTTTCCGGGGCTGGCTGCGGCTGCCCAGGGGGAGCCCTCGTGGCTGGGCGGGCTGGGCCTGGACGACTCCCGCAGCGCCTGGTCGCTGCTGCACCATGCCCTGGAGCCGCCGGGCAACACCCTGGACGTGGATATGGCGGAAGCTGGGCCGTATGCCGCCGACGGTTGTGGCCATACGGGGCAGCAGGCTGGAGCAGCTGGGGACGCGGCTGCGGGAGCAACGGCAGCAGCCGGGGCAGCGAGGGAGCACCCTCAGCAGCCGCCGGCTGGTGCAACGCCCGGCCCTGCAGTTGGAGCCGATTGCGACGGCCCGGCCGGTCCTCCCGCATCTGGAGGGTTGCACGCGTTGCGTATGCCGCCATCGGCAGGGCAGACACCCGCAGGGGACGTCCCCATGCCGGCGCTGTCGGAGGGCTACACCCTTGGCGGCCTGTCCGACATACTGAACACCCGCTCCGGCGCCGTAACGCCAGCCACGTGCCTGTCCCCGGTGGGCGGCAACTTCTCCACCCACTCGCACGGCAACACGATGTCCCTGCTCGCGGCCTTGCTCAACCATGGCACGCCCAGCAAGAGTGTCGCCCCGGGCAACCGGGGGACCCTGACGCACTTCGGGACAGGTGGCGGCTCAGCCCTGGGGCTGCCCCCCGGCTCTCACGCCAGCGGGCGCGGAGCCGCGGGGCCTTTCCGAGGCATCACCAGCCCTCTGGGCCGCAGGCCACCTGCCGTCCACACCACCACCACCGCAGCCCTTGCATCCGCGACCGTGAGCCCTACGGAGCCGCGGCAGCTGCAGCCCCCACGGCCCAACCACCAGCAGCAACAGGAGGAGCCCCAGCGTAACCATTTTAGCCCCATGAGCCCACCTGACCGACCCAACAGGCAGCAGCAGCAGCAGGCTGAGGCAGCGGGCCAGCAGCAAGCGCCGGGGAGCGCCCGCGGGCAACGGCCCGTTGCGGCCGTGGATGTGACGCCCTCCTCAGACCCCAAGGCAAAGAGGCGCAGCCGGATAGCTGCTGCCGCCCTCGTCGAGGCTGCCAGGCGTGGCCCGCTGGGGCTATTACGAGAGGAGGACGAGGAGGGGGATGCAGCTCAGCCGAGCCCCTTCGAGGGCACGGCCCAGAACCTTGCAGACGGGGGCGGCCGGCTCGCGGAGGATGGCGGCAACGGGGAGGAAGCGGAGGGGGATGCAGACCTGGAGCAGCTGGTCCGGGCGCGGAAGCGGTTGCGGCTGGACTTCAACGACGACGGGAAGGAGGCGGAGAAGGACGATGATGCAGCGCTGGACTCGACGCGCAAGCCACCTAGGCCTGCCGTGGTGGATGGCGTTGAAGGCCGAGAGGCGAAGGGGCAGGAGGAGGGTGTGGGTGTCCCCGCGGCCGCTGCGGCGGTTGCTCAGGACCGGTGCAGGTGGGAGGGCAGCGGTGCGGGCTCTGGAGGATGTGAGAATGGGGGTGGCCAGCTGGGCAGCCAGCAGACTACCAGCAGAGGGGAAGACCCTGCAGGTGGGGCGCTTGGGGGCGGCGGCTCCTTTGAAAACACAGGCGCCGCTTGTGAAGGCGGTGGTAGCGGCTGTGGGTCCAAGCGGAGGAAGCCAACGTCTCGTGCTCCCGGATCTGCTGTGCCTGGAAAGCGCAAGCGGCAAGCTTCGGAGGCGCCGCCGAACGAGGCGGGGGCGGTTGAAGCAGCCGGAGCTATGGCGGTGCCGGTGCAGCAGGGGCCAGCAGCGGCCGCACCGGATGGCGCGGCGGGGCCGTCCGGGGTGGCAGCGGAGCAGGCCCCGAAACCGCCGCCGCGGTTGAGGCTTCGGGGCGGGGCCAAGCCTTCGGGATCCACGCCAACGGCTGCAGTTGCCGGTACAGCACCCGCTGAGCCGCTTGCTGAGGCTGGGGAACTCAAGGTGGCGCCGGCGGACACGAGCGTGCCGGAGCAGCCGGCGCAGGCGCCGAAGCGGGGGCCAATTGACGCAGCCGCTGCAGCAGCTACGGGCAGCACGGAGGCGGCAGCTGGCGCCAAAGCCGCCAAGGGAGGCCCTACGAAGGGGTCAAAGCGCCTGGGGTTGCCGCCTGCAGCCCCGCCCGCCCGCGTTCGGAGGGCCGCCACCGCCGCTGGGACTGCTACGGCAGCCATGGGTGCAGCACCGTCGGAGCAGGAGGAGCAGGGCAAGGGGCAGCCCGCTACGACGGCGGGCGCACCTGCTGTGCATCTGGCTACCGGTGCTGAGGCAGCAGCCGCAGTCGCGAAGGCCATCCCCTCCGATGCGGCTGCCGTGGCCGCTGCCTTGGAGGCCGCCGCGGGCGGGCTCGGCCTCTCCTCCCTTGCCTTTGGCACCGAGACATCCCTTGGCGTTCCGGACTTCGACCTCGTCTCGCTTCTGCCTTCCATGAGCACACACAGCCTCGGTGCCCTAGGTGGCACATCGCCCGTTCCCCAGAGCGCGACCGCCGCCACTGCCGCCCAGCGCGCGAGCGACACCCACGGCGCTCCGCTACCCCGGGCGCTGGCCGCGGGGGCCCGCGGCAGCACTGGCGGAGCAGCAGGTGCCCTCCCACCGTCTTCCTTCTTGTCCCCCACCCACCAGCACCAGCAGAACCTGCTGCAGGTCACCCCGTTCGCGCCCTCCACCTGCAGCCTGGGCACCCTAGACATCCTCCCGCTCTTCAGCGGAGGGTCCTGCGACCTGTGGAACGCCCTACATGCCTCCGGGGCAGCGACCCGCGGCCCTGGCGGCACCGGCGGACCTGGCAGCCGCCATGCAGCTGGCCCCGCCGCCACCACCACCAACACAGCAGGCGCCAACAGTGGCGGCGCAGGCGCAGGCGCAGCCGGGGGCTGGGGGCCTGCCGGCGGGATCACCAGCGCCGGCGGCAGCGCGGGGACCAGGACCTTGGGCTGGCTGGCCGCCCTGCACACCAACACCACCGCCGACACCCCCAACGCCAATGACCCGTGGACGCGTTTCATGACGGCGACTCGGAGCCCCTCGCCTGCGGTGCAGCATGGGACTGGGATTGGGGCCGCCGGCGGGGGCTCAGGTGCTCGGGCGGGGACCCTGGACCGGTCGAACAGCGCGTTCCGACCGTACGGCAGCGGCGGCGGCGGCGCGGCGGCGGGCGGCACGGGCGGCGGCGTCGTGGCAGGGTCCACAACGGCTCCACCCTTGGAGGACGACGCTGCAGAGGTTGACCTTGGGGCTGCCGGGGGAGTGGGAGCAGGCGCTCCCCCTGTCGACAAGGGCGAGAGGGGCAAGGGTGCAAACGCTGGCGCGGAGGCGTGTGCTCCACTGATCACGCCCCGCGCGCCGGTGGCTGCGTGCCAGGAGGCCCCTGCCTTCCAGGTGCCGCAGGACCCACGGCCGGGCAGGCTCGCAGCGGTGACGCCAGTGTCCACCGCAGCAGCGCCCGCGCCGGCGCCAGTGCAGGCACGTGCCGCTGCGGCAGCGGCACCGTCACCCGTTGGGGAGACCGTTCGGCTCTTCGGACGTACCGTTCCAAAGCCGCAGCCGCGCCCACCTGCCGAGCTGCCGAACATGCCCTCGCTGTCCATCTCCTTGGCCCCTACGCTGGCGGGCATGGCGGCGGAGGCCCGGCCGACCCATGGGTCAGCCTCCGTTGGAGCCCATGCCGGAGGGGACGGCGGTGGAGCAGCAGCTCCGTCTGTGGACCTGGCCGCTGCCCGGAGGGCAGAGCTCAAGGATGCCCCTGACCTGGCGTCACCGCCGGGCGGTGCGGAGGCCGACGCGAAGCAGCTGCAGAGCGGCGGCCCTGGCGACGGCGCACATGCGGCTGGGGACATGCAGACTCCGGACGTGCGCCGGTGCTTTGGGGTCGGCAAGCGGGAGCAGGCGGGGCGGGGCCGCGCCGACCCGGCGAGGCAGCAGCTGGAGTTGATGAGTCCGGACGCCGCGGATGCGGCTGCGGAGCAGCCCACGCCAGGCTTCCTGCGGGCCGCTGAGGCAACGCCGAATGCGGGTGGGGCAGGTGTTGCGCTGGCGGTGCCCCTGTCGTTGACTCCCCTTGCCCCGCCCACCGTGTGCGCCAACAAGCATGTGCGGATACCGTCGGAGTCGCTGCGGCAGCGGAGGCAGGGCGGCGGCGGCAACGCGCCTGCAGTGTCGCACTGGGGCTCGCACGAGCCTGTCTGCGGAGCAGGCGTGCAGCACAGCCAGCAGCACCAACAGCAGCAACCGTCCTGCAGCTCAGATCTGGCACGGGTGGGCAGCGCTGACGGCAGCAACTGGCAGCAGCCCAACAGCGCAACCGCGCGGGCCGCAGTCGACACGCCGGGCCACATCACGTGCTTCAGCCACGTGGCCTGCAACGGCCGTAAGGCCGGCGTGGGGACAGCAGGGAGCGGAGGCGAGCAGCAGCAGCAGCAGCATCTGGGCACGCCGGGGACATCGGTGGGCCAGCCAGTTTCATTTGCACGTCCGGGCGAACGGGAGGCGAAGTGCACAGGGGGCGTTGGGGTGGTTGCTCTGGCGGTAGAGCTTGCAAAGGGGTCCAATGACCCTAATGCTGCGTGCGAGGGCGGCACAACTGGGGCTGGCGCTGAGCCGGTCGTGGCTGCTGGTGCAAGGGCAAGCCGTGAGGGGCCTGCCGCGGGTGCTGCGGATGGCAGAGACGGGGTTGGCAAGGATAGCGTGAAGCAGTGGAGCAAGGAGCAAGACCAGTTGGTCCTGAGGGAGGCGTTCAAGCTAGGGGACAGCGCTGGAACCTGGGTGGCGATCTGGAAGCAGCTGGGTGGGGACGGGGGGCAAGGGGGCGTTGGGCAGGTGGGTGAGCGCCAATGGACGGTGGAGGAGGTGGAGCAGCGGGGCAAGATGCTCATGGCACGGCTCATGGCTATGGTGTAGGAGGCTAGTAGCCCTACGCGCTACAGAAGGACATGGCATTCTACCGGTATCATTTTTGTCTAGCAATGCCCTAGTCGAAGTATAAGGGCTTCGGCGGCCGTGGGTGTGCACAGTGCGTGTCCATTAAGTGCGTGTCCATTCACTTCAGTGATTCCCAACTGCATATTTTTTTCCCGCGTGGGCTAATAGCCCATTACTTTACTTGCATGACGCACATCGACAAGCGTAGCATGTAGCATTGCGGCCTTGGTAGCTGCCCTTGCCAAAATCTGCGCCGAGCAGCCTGCCCCACACCTGGTGCAATGAAGGCGCTGTGCTGATGATGTATTTGGGCGCCACGTTTGCAGTGCGAGCTGCTGTCCCTCTACGCGCTTGGGTGCCTTTGGGGTGCCAGGTGGGTGGCTGCCTTGCTGGCTACGTCTGATTCTCGTGCTGTAAGCTCTACCTGGCTGCACACGCTGTTGGGCCTGGGGGTAATGCTACGCAAGCCGTGCGGCTGTCCAGGCCTGTCCTGGGGCAAGGGCCCCCGCGTGCGGTGCGCCTCAAGAGTGATGCCGGCAAAGAAAACGGCCTCCGTTTCGGGTTCACTGTGACAGCCCGTTTCCGGTCATTTACAGCAGAGCAAGTGGGATTGGCTGCGACCGGGAATGGTCGCCCACGCCCCCTCCAAGCAGTAGACGGTGCACATACACATCTGGGAACTGACTGACCAAGCAAACCGAGAGCACCACACACGTACGTGGGCATTCTGATTGGCGACGACCACAGGTCACACAAGACAGATCCTTCCTTCGACCTACTGAAGTACTGATACCATACAGACCTGCTCCCGTACCGTCAAGAGCAACTGTTTGAGCAAGGAGGCAACAACACGCAACAGCCCTCAACGGCAACCCGATAAAGTACAGCAATTGTAGCTAGCACTGCAGCACAAGCGCAGAAAGAAAATTTTTATGTATTTTGGATGTTGCAAGAAGGTGCGCGTTAGGCTCTGCCGTGTGAACGTCATCACATGTACCCTTCTTGTCTGTAATTGTCCCGTGGGTCCGTGCACTAGAGGAAAACCACCGCTGGCTCACGCCAAGGGCAGACAATAGCTAAGGTACAAATAGCTTGATACATGCACAGCAGAACAATTAAGCAGTTGCGAAAAAATAAACACGCGGCAATGCTCACTGCTTTTACTCACAAGGATACGCACCCACGTACCAACGTACACGGCCACACGGGCCCAAGAACAACGCTCATAGTGCAGACGACAACACTCCACCTGGGTCCAAAACTGATATGTTTACAAGCTGGAAAATAACATAGGCTGTGCCAAACGGCAACACAATACACGCACCCGCCCAGCGGACGCCCCCGTAAGATGAATGCCTACCTCTCCGCGATGCACCTCAGCGTCATGGAACCCATCTCAACGGATTAGAGCAACCTCATACAAGCACGTAGTCTTCCGGCTCCGGCGACGACTCCACCAACTCCCACTCAGTCCGAAGTCGCTCATCGAGCTTGAAGTCGATGTGCTGTTGCAGGGCGTTCTCGAGAAGGGTGTTGAGGCTTACCGCCGGTGGCCTCAAGCAGTTAGCGTCCACTTGTGCTCCGCAAGACGCAGCATCGGAGAGGTCGGAGTGTTGCGACGACGCTTGCGAGGGCTTCGCAAGCTGCAACCGCCGAAGCTCATTTGCTGTCACCTCTCGCCAGTACACCCTGTGAAAAGGCGGTGGATTATGAATTTTTGGGTGGGCTTCCGGTGTCTCGCGGTCGACTCGGTGCCCGAAGGAAGTTGGGGGATTCATGTCACTCGAATCAGTCAACCCCGCCTAGCTCACCTGGACGCAAACTGCTGTGACGGAGAACGCGCACGTGACACGCGACGTGAGCGAGTTGGCCGAGTGTGCCCAGAACGTCCCCTCCCAGTCCTGCCATTGCCCTCCTCGTCGACGCACAGGCGAGGGTCAGCGCGGGTCTCAATGACCATGCGAACCATTGTGTTACTGAAACACAAAGGGATTCAACAAGGAGCGCGTGCTCGTGTCTCAGTAGCACAACTAGGTCTTTGTCGAAGGCCTGACCGAAGGTAGCAGCGACACGCAAGGTAACGCCCAAATAACTATCTAGGCTTGAGTTGTGTGGCGTAAAGACAGATTCTCAGTTACTACTTCCCCGGTGCGCGATGGCCCGAGCCTCAGATATTCAGCGGTCGAGGGACGATGCTGACTTGACTTGAGCACCCATGCAGGCGTGCATTGATCGGCAACTTGCAGGACTCTTCACAACTGCGAATGCATTCATTCATGATATACCTCTTTATGCACACCGAGTGGCATCGTCAACTCGGAGCATCTGTCACTCTCCGTCCGCCGAATCCAAATTTTCAGCTGAACTTGGCACCTACCTACCCAAGCGGAAGCCACAAGCTACTCAACTTACCTAACCAATGGTGAAATTTCATTCTTGGATTGCTGCTGCTCGCAACATCGGCGCTGAAAAGGCTAGTGGGTGCCTAGAGCGGGCGGAGCGACTTATCTAGTATGTGATGCGAATGCACGAGAGCTGAATCGCATTTCTCGGCACATCCACAATGGCGCATGAGGCGTTTATAAGCGTCAAAGGCCCGCAGCCGGCGCATGGCGGGACTGCCAAGGGAGTTGCGCGCGACAAAACACCACCGCCAACGCGCCACAACCTTCTAAACAGCATCTTGATGAGTGTAAATCGGGACACTACTGGCGGCATCTCAGCAGGTGCCCCGCTACTCCTCAGTCCTCACCTGTCCATGGTGGCAACCTCCTGTGCGGGTCTCAGACCCCGGCCCAAACCCGTGGCCCAAAGCCAGGCCCCAGCCTGGCTGCCCCCCGGAGCGACTCTCAGCCGTGCATCTGCCGCTCATCGTGCCCACCGCGCCTCATCTGCCCCCTATCAGCGTCCAGGGTCACACACGGGCAAGCCTTCCACCTCACCCACTGTCAGTCCAATCGAGCTTCTACTGCAGAGCCACTACCATGCAGCGCATGCTCGCAGCAATTCCCCACCACCTGCCCATCCGCATACTACAAGGTGGCCTAGCCCACCCCCTGCGCCAAACTTCTCTGGCTACACGCCAGCTGCCACTGCCGCTTGGCCTCCGTGCGGCATGATGGACGATAGCGCAGGCACCAAACGATGCGGTGATGTGCAGAACCAGCAAATGCGCAACCGTGTGCCAGCCGGCAACGGGAGAGCAGAGCCGGTGAACAGACCAGCGCTCTCCTCCATCACCAACACCCTTCCAATCGAAGGTAAGGACCTGCAGCAATGGAGACAGGGCCCAAGTAGCACCACCAGCGCTTTGCACCCGTTCTTGGGCCACTTTTGGGCATTGTATCTGCAGCCGTCTGCAGTTTGCACCCATACGTTTGAGTGCAGAACGTGCGGCACATGTGTTTCTTGACGCCTTTTGGCGGTTGCAGGACGTTGCAGCAGGTTACCCGGCCCAATGCCACACACGCCCACAACCCCACCAATTCACCCTTCCCACTTGACCAGGTGTTAACAACAGCAGCGGTCTGCTCGGCGCAATGGGCTCCAAGCAGCTGCAATCGCCCAGCTCCCTCGGCCCCCTGGAATCGTTGGTGCGTGAGGCTCTGGTCGTCCGCTCCAGCAGGGACACGTTTGCCTCAGTCAGCATGGATAACGGCAGGGGTCAGTCATGGGAGAGGCGTGCAACGTCCGGTGCAGCGGCAGGGCGCCACGGCGCGAGCGCAGGCACGCAAGGCAGCGAGGGGCCGGGGTCGTGGCTTGCCAGGTTGGCAGAGCCGCCCGCAGGCACGGCACCGAGCTACATGCCGCAGGCGTCACCCAACCGTACTAGCAGCAGCGTGGGGCCGGTGCACCTGCACCGGCCCTGCGCAGTGCCGGCGCAGCTGTTGCAACGGGGTGACCTGGGGGACGACCATGAAGAGCTGCTGCCGCTGCCGCTGGGTGAGGTCGGCGGAGGGGCCTGGGGGCAGGCGGGCGCGCGGGACGGTGGCGGCGGAGCAACGCTGCGGCTTGTGGCTTCACCGCACAAGGCTCCGCAGCGGGCGGGCGGTGCAGACCGGTATGCGCCCGCTGCTGAGGGCGGTGATGGCTCAGCTGCGTCCGTGCCCCAGATGCAGCAGCAGTACCAGCAGCGGCTAACACAACAGCAGCAGCAGGAGCAGGAGCTTGATGACCGGGAGGCGAGCGTTGACATCAGTGCCTTGGCACAGGGTGATGCTGAGCTCGGGTGGCGGATAGCTGCTGCACGCGCGGCAGCAAGGAAGCCAGCGCCCGCGGCAACAGGTAGAAGTGGCCAACCCGGTCAGGCAGCCTCCGACGGGCGCATGCGGGCGCATGGGTCAGACACGACACGTTACTCGGCCTTTGACGCGGATGCTAGTGCTATCGCAGGCCAGCTGCTGCAGGAGGCTCAGCAGCTGGGCACAGAGCACTCTCCGCTGAGCGAGGGCATGATGAGCACGCTCTTCGGCGCAAGGGCCCCTGGCTGGTCAGAGGATGCAGGAGCCAAAGCCGCCGGGCCCATGGCCCGTTCTGGGCGCGGCAGTTTGCAAAGAAGCCACGCACAGCGCAGCAACGGCTCCCTTACGCCAGCTCAACCACTCTTCCCCGCTGCGCCGGTCAGCCGGCCGGCCCCAGACTTGCTGGGAGGCTTCTCCCCTTCCCCCAGAAGGCCCAACGCAGCTGCATTGGGCGGGCTCCGCGCTGGGGATGTGCATGCGGACATGGGATCACTGTCAGGTGCGGGTGGTGCTGGTCCTGGCGCCGGGGTGCGCTTGCCGCAGTGGGACACCCCGCCGGGCCAGGCCACCGGCAGCAGCGGCAGCAGTGATGCCTCGCCCGCTACCCAGGCCATGCGCGCCTTCTTGGGGCGCTGCGGCGTTGACGACGTGCCAAGTTCCAGGTCGGTGGCCCTAGGGTGCTGTGAACACTTATAGCAGCTAGCCGCAAGATCGTTGCATCGAGAGGTTCTGCCACGCTGTCATAAAGGATAGCAATGTCAGTTACTCTGCTCCTGCGTCGTATGCAGGTCCCGCAGCAACATGCCAAAGCCTTCAGCGCTGCATCCATCGTTGGCGGACACGGCTAGCAGCAGCCGCTGGGCACCGGAAATTACTGCTGGTACGTCGGTGCTGGTTGAAGTGCATAAAGAGGATGTACCCCAGTGTTGAGCTCAGCTACTGGTGACGAACATTTCCGTTGCAGAGGTTCAGGGGGCATGGGGCCCTTTATTTATGATGCGTGCTCCTGCTGCGAGCGGCCATGTGTATCCGACTACCGCACCCACAGGCGTCGAGGGACCGCGGCAAGTGCAGGGCGCCAGTGCCAGGCCACAGGCCCAGCAACGGCCTGGAGCCAGCGGGGGCTCTTACGCGGCACGGCACCTGCTGAGCAAGGCGTGGACGGGCTGGAAGCACCGGGTGAGTGGCACACTGCAGAGCACTACCAAGTCTGGCTCTCCGTTTAGCGTGTACAGCGTGTTCTCTGCATGACTCTTCGGAGTTTCCTCAGCTGGTATGGGGTTTTTTTGGATCAAGCCTTTAGGCTTCCGCCGTTCGGCGTGACTGCTGTGATAATTTGTGGTTATCGCAATCCTTGCCTGCCATGTGCCTAGGTTGCGCTCCGGCGGCTGCTCAGCTACTGCGAACGGACACGCAACGAGCGGCGGCTTGTGCAGGCGTTTGGTGCATGGCACGACGAGGTGCTTGCTCAGCAGGTGCGCCGTACTGACGACGTCTGTCCTTGTCCTATGACCGTGTGTACCAAAAATACAGCATGCTCACAAGACATCACGCAGCCCAAAACCCTAACACAACGCATTGTAAGCCGCCGTGCAAGTGGACGCTGTATGGAACCTGCCTTCCGGACGCCTGCGTGTTTGACATACCGCTGTCAGCAATCGTCCAGAGACCTTACTTGGCTTCCTGATCACCTCGCTGCACGTTAGGTACACCCACCGGACTCTGCGGTTCACCTGTCGAGCGCCCGCTAATTACCTGGCCCCTCCCGGCCTCTCCGCATGCAGATGCACCGCACCTCGACCCTCGCCGCCCACGACGCCGCCCGCTCCGTGCTCCTCCAGCGCGCCGCCTGGACCGCCTGGAGCGCCCTGACGCAGCAGGCCGCCGCCCGCCGCGCACACATACTCGCGGCTGCCTTCCGCACCCGCTGCGCCTCCCTGACCGGCCACGCCCTGCGCGGCTGGGTCAAGCACTGGGCGCAGCAGGCCTCTGTGCGCGTGCTGAGGCAGCACCGGGCACGTGCCACCGCGCGTCGGTGTCTGCTTGCGTGGCAGCAGCTGGCGGCGCAGCACGCGGAGGCCGTGAAGCAGTGGACGGGGCGGCCGGGCGGGGGCGTGCGTGGCGGGGCAGGGGGCAAGGGCGGGGGTGAGAGCGCCAGCTCTGCTGCAGGCTGGGAGCAGCAGCAGCAGCAGAGGCGGCTGCAGCCACTGCAGCCGCTGCAGCAGAACCACCAGGGGAATAGCGGGCACTGGCAGCAGCAACAGCAGCCGCAGCGGCAGGGCGGCCGAGGGAGCGGTACAGAGCCGTACAGCGGGGCGCTATACGGCGTGGTAGCGGGGCAGGGAGGCAGTGGGCAGGAGGTGAGGGCGCCCGCTAGCGCCTTCGGTGGCACGTGGACGCCGGGTGGCAGCAGCCATTCCGGCGCGTGGCAGTCGGAGCTCACATTTGCATCGTCTTCAGCAAAGGATGCAATGGACAGAAGCAACGGTGCACTAGGTGCGCACGCTCAGAGCTCGGTGGCACAGCATGACCACGCGGACGGCGGTGTGACGTTGCGGCACTGGCAGGGGCAGCGCACCGGCAGCGGGTGGTCCAACGACGTGCTTGACGGCCAGCACGACTCTGGCAGCGGGGTGACTGGAACCCAGGACGCCTCAGCAGCGTCCGTCGGGGGTTCTGGGGCGGGGTCAGGGCCGGGACTGGGTGCTGGGTCTTGGAGAAGACACCGCAGCCCGCAGCAGGAGTCGCTTGAAACGTGGCTGCCATCCGGGTGGGAGGCGCTCCAAGTGGCACATGAGTCGCGCTTCTCTGCTGCAGCGCTGGTTGCGGTGGAAGCCGGACAGGGCCATATGCAGCAGGGGCCTTGGTCCGGGCAAGGAGGCAGCCGGCGCGATGGGCAGGCGGAGGGGCAGTGGGAGGGGCTGGACGCGGAGGAGTCCATGGAGGACGCAGTTGCGGACGAATTGGCTGCGTCGTACGGCCGCGACGTGCACCGGCTCCTGCGGTTACGGCACTGCTTCCGCACGTGGCTTGCGCTTGCAGACCAAGCCGTTCAGGTTGGTTCGTGGTGCAAAACCATCGTGTTGATGTTGTGTTATTGTGTTAGCTGGCCTTCGGACGCACGGTAGGTACTGTCTGCTGCAGGATCGACCCCTTCAGGAGCAACAGCACTGTCAGCATGTTATGCGTGCCTCGGCACACCGACAGCTCAGCGTATCAAAGTACCCGTATCCGTGGTGATTGCAGCGTATCAAAGTACGGTCCTGTATGCGTCCCACGTGTGTCTGGTGACCGCCTGCATGCCACCTCTGTCCACCCTTTGCCCCGCCCTTCCTTCAGGTGATGCGCACCCAGCAGGACCTCAAGGCCGCCACCCTGGACGAGCTGCGTGCCGACGCGGTGCAGCGCGAGGCTGCGGACCTGCTGGCCGCCCACCGCTACCTGGCGCCTGCCTGGCACGCGTGGAGGTTGGCGGTGGCGGAGGCAGCCGAGCGCCGCACTGCTGGGCTCCAGGAGGACCAGGAAGCGGCAGAGGTGCGTGTGCCTGACCTGCTGCATATGTAACAACAGGCGCTGTTGTGCATGCCTGCACAAATGTTCGAAGTTGTCTCGGGTTACGATGCCTACGACGCGAATCGCTTGTGCTAACTGTGCTGTGTATGCCCTGTGTACGACAGGACGGCAACGGCGCAGAAGGTTACGTTGGCGCGAGTGCGCCCTCCGCCTCGGTGTGGTCCTCTGGGAGCTCCCCGTCGTGGCAGCCCTGGTCTGCGGCGCCCCACGCCGACGCAGCCCTCATCACGGCCGTGGAGGTGACGCAGAGCATGAGCTCCACCAGCAGCAGCAGCGCCTCGGGGAGCAACAGGGAGGGCGACAGCGGCGCTGCTGGCCCAGCGCGTGCCGCTGGGTGGGCGCAGGAGCGCGAGCGGCTGGAGCCTGAGGCTCTAAGTGGCTTCAACTCGGGACGGAGCGCCTTCCATCCCAGCGGGGGTTTCTTGCCTCTTCCGGAGAGCTCTTTCGACGGCGCCGGGTCGCTGGAGGACGCCCCAGGAGCCCCTGCATCTCCCCTTGACCTCGCCTCGCTTCGGGCCCAGTACCGGCAACAGCAGCAGTCAGGCCGGCAGGACGCGCCTCTGCCAGCCCCTTTGGCCAGCAGCCAGTCTCAGCCCCAGGCCTCCTCCTCGTCCGACGCGTCGCCAGCAGTGTACCCTAGGGACGGCACCCTCCCCCGGTCGGTGTCGGCCGGCGGTTTCACGGACAGCCACCTGGGCTCCGGGACACCGCCCGGCTCGCATGCCACCACCCCGCCCGCTGTGGCGTCGTCAGGCGGGGCCGTGAGCCACCGGCGGCTGACGCGCACGGGCACGCCCCCTAGCACAGCCGCTGCCGTCACGGAGCTTCCCCCGGATGAGCTGCTGCAGCTGCTAGAGTCAGACGTGGAGTGGTACGTCAACAGGGGCCTTACCACGACCCCGTCGCCGGGGCAGCAGCAGGCGGCAGGCGTGCCTTTGGCTTGGGCTGAGGCGGGGCCTTCTGAGGCTGCAGAGGCGGTAGTCCAGGAGCCGTACGGGGGAGGGGAGCAAGGGGAGGAGCTGCTGGTTGGCCAACACTGGGAAAATGCTGGGGAGCAGTATGATGGCGACGGGGGATGCGGTGTGGAGGGTGAGGGTGAGGGTGAGGGTGAAGGAGAGCAGGGCGGCTGGTCAGAGGTGCCGCCGGGAGAAGGGGTTCGCGGGTGGGAGCTAACGGCCGACGAGGCCGAAGGTGATGCAGGGACGAGCGCGAGCGGCTGGGCAGGGTACGATGCTGAGGGCAGGAGTGAGGGTCTGGGCGGCGGGGAGCAGGGTGTGGCGGTGGGCGGGGGCAGCGAGGAGCTGATCGTGGATGCGTGGTCGCACGAGGGTCCCTACGCGGCGTCGCCCATGAAGAGCGAGGACGGGCTGCCGTACAAGTGCTTTACGGCACTCCCGGGCGGCATGCTGAGGTTGAGAGGGGGCAGGTGGTTCCCGGCCGATGACGTAGACCACCGGTAGCTTGACTTGGCGTGTCTTACGAGCCACCACGAGCGACAGCAGGTGGCAAAGATGGGTCTGGATGCCGCCTTCCCATACACAAGATTGGACGCTTACGTCGTAGCATTTTTACAAAGGGGCTCCCATGATGCGGTGCGGCACTGGCCACACAGACGCATAGCCGCCTGGCGGCAAATCCTACCCCTGACGAGCAGGATTTCAAACCGGACCAACACGGATCGAAGCATTGGACAGACGCGTACGGCGCATGTTCAATACCACTGTAAGCATCTGCAGTGCCGTAGCAGTACGTCTTATGTATAGGAGAGCAAGTACCCGGATGCTTTTGTCACGAACAGGTGTCTTGTGGTGATCGTTCTACGTCCTGAGAAACAATGCTGTGGAAACCGCCATGTCTGGTGCCTGAAGCCCATGCGCTGACCATGGTAAGGTAAGCGTATGTATTGGAGCTCTTCAGCACGCGGTCAGCTGATCACAGTTTTTGTCAAGGGCTCAAGCCTGCGGACCCTGCGCGGCCATGCCCTCCTCCTCCGCGGCTGCGAGCGCCACCTTGATGGTTGTTGCCTTGAGCGCCTTGTTCAGCTGCTCCAGCAGCATGCGGCGCTGCCTGGCCGGGAAGTGGCACGACTCCTGCAGTAGGGACAACATAGGACACACAAAGCAAGCTGTCAGGACATGCCTGTAAAAGAAGGGGCCTTGGTACACGCACTTTTGATAGCAAACATGCCAGGGGCCTACCAGTACTACTAACATGCAGGTAGGGGCAAATAGGTCCTGGCGCCCACCTTGAGGTAGGACGGCAGGATGTCCGACGCATCGCCCAGCTCCAACGGCGTGTACGTGAACATCTTGTCGCCTGCGTTGCCCCCGGCCGCCACCAGCAGCTGTAGCTCCTCGTCGTCTAGCTCCACCTGTAACCCACGCAATACACATTAGCCCGGGTAAGGCACAGGTTTCCGCAGGCCCCATTGCTACACAACACACAGTGGCCTCAGCACGACGGTACATGCGAGTTGCCGGTAGCTGCTGGGACCTGTGGCGCAGTCCTAGGTGCGTACCGAACATGCATATGGCATTGCCAAATGCTTGCGCTCGGCTAGGTGTCCTGGACTAGGCAATGCCGCTGGGATGCGTCGACGCACCTCTCTGAGCTCGAAGGACATGCCGCTGGCGTGGTGCGTGAGGCGGCACGTCTCGGGCGCCAGGCACACGGTGTCCACGTGCCAGTCCAGCATGCGCTCGTACATGATGAGCTTGGCGGTGCGCGGGGACGGGTCGGTGCTGCCGGGGCGCAGGGGTACGAGGCAAGAGAACAGGGGACGCACCTAGTTGCAATGACCGGTACTGGTTGCAAGGACGCAGGCGTGCGAATAAAGGCAAACCAGGACACAGTGTGCCACAGTTAGCGCGCATATCTGCCACAGGCGGCTCCTATGCACAATATGCTTACCTGGCGGCAGGGGGACCTTGCGCAGGCACGTCAGCGGGCGCCTGGGCACCCGCCAGCTCCTGCAGCTGCCCAGCACCCCGCGACGGCGACGGCCTCAGGGCGGGCGTGCTGGCCGCCAGCTCGGCCGCGCGCAGGGGCGACCTGGCGGCGGCAGCACCCGGGGCGGGGCTGCGGGCGAGGGGTACGACGACGGCCGGCGGAGGCGCGGGCACCGCGGCCGGGGCCCCAGCTGTGCGGTTGGCGTTCAGCGGAGATCGCAGCGGGGCGGGCTGCTGCTGCTGAGCCTGCAGTACGGCGTGCTGCTCTTGCAGAGCCATGGCGCGGGCGACAAGGCCGGACACGGTGCAGCTGTCCTGGTTGCTGGCCATGGAGCCCGAGTTAATGCCGGCGGCAGCTGCGGCCGCGGCGAGGGCGGCGGCGCCAGGGAGCCGTGACGGGCTGACGCCAGGGCCGTGAGCGCTCTGCACGTGGTCAGGGCAGGGCATACAAAGCGTTGCGGCATTCTTCTAAAAAACCGGAAATCGCTTGTCGGTGTAGCACTTCAGGGAGTGCATTGCCCACCACTCCAAATCCAGTTAAACTCACCAATCCGGCCAGGCGCCCGGGGGACGCGCGGGGTATGGGGCCACGGCCGTTCGCAAGCGGGCTGGCTGCCCGCTGCTGCAGCGGTGAGTCTGTGCCGCTGCCGGCGGCCTGCGCCTGCATTCGAGAGGGTACGAGCCTTATCATGTGGCATGTGTCGAACAGCAACCTCCTGTTAGGTGCAAAAGCAATGGCGCTGTCATGCCTACCTGTCGGCCCGGCACCGGGGAGCGGGGCAGTGGTGCGGCGGCGGCGGCGGACAGTAGGTGCGGCACGAGGGGCCGCGGGGGCGCGCCGGCCGCAATGACGCTCTCCGGGCACTGCGGCTCAGCAAGGATAAGGGCAGGCTGATGGGTGAACATGATAGCCTTGATGGATCCTGCTTAAAAGCGTGGTCAAAGGAAAGGCGATCAAGTTATGGAGCGTAAAAAGCGCACCTGCTGTGTGGCCCGGTCGCCCGTTGTGCCGGCGGCCGCTGGGCGCGGCGCCTTGCAGGCGGAGGCAGGGTTCAGGTCCACGAAGCTGTAGTCCTTCTGCGGAGGTAAGAAACCAGTCAATCGCACACGTACAGCTGGAGTGCTACCTTACCCACCGGGGCCACACGCTGCAGCGGACCCGCCAGGCAGCCAGCCGTGCTACCATTTGAACAGCATTCCAGCAGCGCCGTGGCTGCATCTGTACAAGCCCGGATTGCGGCGTGCTTGCAGACTGCACAGACCCACCTGCTGCTGGGGCCCGACCAGGTCGAAGGCCTCCGGCGCCCGCATGGCGTGCGCGAAGGAGACGTCGGCCGCCATGGTGGCGCCCATAAGGCGCTGGCCGGCGCCGCAGATGCCGTCAATGGGGCTGCCGGTCGATCGCCTGTAAAAAGAAGCCGAGTATCGATACCGTAAGCAGCCGAAGACACCAGTTTTCGTGCAATAATAGGTTGGAACGATGCCTAGGTGCTAGATGCATACAGGTAGCGGCATTCAAGGTGGGCAGGCGAGAGGCCGGCTGTTGTGGGGTACAGGAAGGGGTCAGTGCCGACCTGGTCTTGGTGCTGGGCAGCGCAGTTGTGCCGGGCGCGACAGTTGCAGCTCCGCTGGGGCCAGCGCCCGCCGCTGCGTCGGTCTGGGCGTCCACGGGCGCGGCGCCGGAGGCCAGCCGGCTCTGGATGCTTGGCGTTGGGAACCTGCGTAATCAGGCATACATCGAGTCGGCGTCACACCTCTTGCATATGTGCTGCAGGTACTAGTCACTAAAAGGAAAGAGATACGGTACACACCGTCACGGCAAGCAGGTCGGCTGATACGCAGGCCTTGCTGCAAGGAGAGCAAAGTGGGTGTGTCATGGCCCATGAAACGTACCTGAGATGCGGAAGCATGTCCACCACGCGCTGGCACTCTGTGCTGACCCCCGCGCCGCCGCTGAGGCTGGTCAGGCCCTGTGGATGCACACAGCACAATGTCAGCACGTTATAAGCAAGTAGGTTTTCGGCGCTGCAGTAACAACAGAGCCAGTACCACGCTTGCAGGTGACCGGACGATGGGTACAGATGACACCCCACGACAGGTCGGGCCATACGGACAGGTAAAGGCTTGACAGCGACACAATACGCACCTGCAGCCGGCTGAGCGGCAGTCCAGGAGTGGGAAACTGCACGCCGACACCAGGCGACGGCGTGGGGAACTGCAGGGCAATGGCCCGCGTGGCGGCGTTCGCATTGAGGCGCTCCAGCGCTGCCTGGGCGGCGGCCAGTGCCGCGCCGATGCTGGGCGTGGCAAGGCGGCTCCCCGACGCGGCGGCAGGAGACGCCTGAGAGGAAAAGCGGGTGGTGGCCATGGGTCAGTCAGTATGGTCTTTGAGCATAGCTGAAGCGGTACCATTGTGACAGGCGCTCATTCCGGCGCGAAGTGGTGCAGGGTAGTCCCGAGCTACACGCCGCATGCCCCTGTTCTCTAAACTGTTCCCTCCTCACCGCTGCAGTGCGCAGACCGCCGGCGTTGCGGACCTGGCTGGGGCTGGCCTCCGGGCCCGCCCCCTCCCCTTCCCCGCGCGCTCCCTCCTCCCCCTGGCCCGCCTCGCCCTGAGCCGCCACGGGCCCCGCCTCGCCCTCCACCTCCCCGGCGTGCTCTCCGTCCCCTGCAGGCTGCCCGTCTTCGTCAGTGGCGTTGCTGCGCGCCTCCCGCTGCTGCTCCTGCGCCTGCTGCTCCTGGTGAACCATCAGCAGCTCGGCGCGCACGTCGTGCAGGGCCTGCTGCGCCTGCGCCAGCTCCTGCTCCTGCTGCGCCATGCGGTGCAGCAGCTCCGACCGCTCCACAAGCAGCTGCGCGACTTGCTCCTGTGGCCCGCCAGGCGGTGCCAGGACAACGACGCAGGTTTGTCGCAGGCGCAGGACAGAAGCCATCGACAAGCCGTCGGGGCTGTGCTATTGTGTCATAGCGGCTGTCGGGATGTGAACACCTTGCGTGCTGTGGCTGAACTTACCATGGCAGCTTAAGCACAGGGCAAGCAGTACAGCAAGAGTGATGTTCGCTACCCTACCTCCAGCGTCGCAATCCTCTCCGCTGTCTCCTGGCTGCCCGCCTCACGCGCCATCTTCTCCGCGCGCTCCGCCGCCGCCTTCCACAGCTGCGCGTGGTGCTGCGCTTTCTTCACCTGCATTGCGCAGCAGAGGCGCTGAGCTACTAGCGTTCGTGCGTTGTCCTTCACAAATATACACACGTTTATTTAAGACCCCGGCCGCCCTTCCCAACCTAGCTCAGCAGAGAGAAGGCAACGCAACCTCAGCAGAGCGCCCAAGACTATCCAACGATACGCCACCCACCTGTTCCTCGGTATTCCTCAGCTGCTCCTCCAGCACCTTCTCCAAGTCGTTAATGCGGACGTCCTAGGTTGTTTGGGATGACAACAAAAGGGCGAAGGGGAGGAGGAATCGGTCGTCGGGGAGCCTCAAAGCATCGGCCCTCTCCTGCGCAACACGAGTGCATGCAAGGAAGTCGCAGGCAAGGCCCCCAGTCCCAGTTCCCTGGTGGTACCTTTAGGTCGTCGTACATCTTCTGCAGGTTGGCCAGCTGGCGCTGCAGCTGCAGCACCGCTGCCCTGTCATCCCTGCCCACGTGGTCCAGGGGCGGCAGGGGCGCGGGCGCGAAGGGCTTGAAGGGAGTGGTGCCCGTGGGCGGCAGGGGCTGGCTGGCCGCCACCGCAAGAGGCGGCGGTGCGGCAGCCCCCGAGATCGGAGGCGCCTGAACCGCCGCCGCACCCGCAGCAGCACGCTGGCCGGCGCCGGCGCTGGTCCCGGCTGCCTCGACCGCTCCACGGCCGCTGGGCTCCACTGCAGGCATGGCTGTCGCCGTGCCTGTCTTCTTGGCCGGTGGAGGCACGACGGCCACCGGCTCCCCTGCACTGGGGAGCTGGGCCTCCTGGCCCCGCTGCTTACCCCGATCAGCCTTGGCTGCGGCAGCGGCCTTCGCCTCTTCAGCGCCTTCCTTGCCCGGCGGCGCCCGTGCGGCTGCAGCTGCCGCCATGCGCGGCTCGTGGGCAGACGCCTTCGCAGGCCCGGCTGTGCCCCGCTGTCCGGCCACAGGGGCGCTGGCCTTTGTAGCGGGCTCCTCCAGGCCGTCAAAATCTAGCCGCTGTACTGCGTTCTTCTGAGCCTTGGAGCTGCGGGACTTCTTGCCCCCGCCCTGCCCACCCGCGTCCTGCTCTGCAGCTGCTGCTGGGGGAGCAGCGCCCGAAGGGCCCGCCCCGTTGCCGGCGCGTGCCTGCGGGGCTGCCTCCGTTGCGCCGGCAGCTTGCACTGCTGCTGATTGGGACCCCTTTGGCCCGCCCTGAGACGATGACTCCTGCTGGCTGCGCTTGGATGCACCGCCGCTGGTGTCTGTAGGTGGGCATGAGGGCAGAGCGACGAAGTGGAGGTCAGCGACGTGACGCTTAGTTGTTGTCAGCAAGGATGATGCCCTGTCTGAGCTGGCTGAAAGCCAGTCGTCCCTCGAAAACAGTTTATGCACACAATCCCCATGAACACTTTCCACTCGCAAAGTCGTTTCGGCTGATGAGGCAAGGTACTCACCCGTGGCAGCGTCACCTGTACGCTGTTGCCCCTTGTTGTCCTTAGACTTCGTAGTCCGAGCCTTCTTTGCTGGGCCCTTTCCCTCAGCAGCTATCATCGCCGTGCCTGCATGGCCTTCGTCCTGCTCAGCCGCTGGCAGTTCGAGTTTTGGCTGCTCCCTGCCCTCGACAGGTGCAGGCTGGGTCGAGGCCTTGCGCTTCTTCACGTTCCCCTCATGCTCAGACGGCTTGGCTGCTGGCGCCTCTGTCGAGGTGGTGTGGGAGCTTGGAGCCCCCGTCACGCCCTTAGCTGACCCCCCTGCCGCGGCCCCCGTCGCAGGACCCGAGGTTGGGTTGGGAAGCGAGAGACGCTTCTTGTCTGCGTGGTCGACCGACTGCTTAGCGGTGAAGCCCTGGTCCGACGACCTGGACCGGGCCCTAGCTCCTCCGTTGGGGACGACATTTAACATGACGCTGCTGGAAAGCATTAGAGCTTCCCTAGCTATGCCTCTTGGAGGCTTGCCTATGGGCTGGGCTGGTCCATCCTGCAGTAATTGAATTGGGAAAGGAGACTCAACATCCCAGGAACGGCGCAGCCGGGCCACCACATGTGTCTGCGCATCTGTACCTTCATATTTTCGGTTTCAGGGGGCTTCGCTTGCCCTTTCTTGTGTCCCCGCGACGAAGTCATGGTCTGTCGCTGTTTGAACTGCGATATGACTGCAGCGTGGGCCTTCGATGTACTTTCCAAAGTATTACGTTAGGCTGCTTATAGATGATGGACAATTGTTGTTAGCCGGCCATGCTAATTTGGGTTTGCAAACCCAAAAGCAGTGCCACAAATTTCAGCGACGCGTTAAGGATAACACACGACGAACAGTCATGAGAACAGCTGCTAATGTATCGCGTTCTGCATTGTATGCGAGGTAGCAAGTGACTGACTCAGCTGGCCCCATGCGCCGTGCGTCGCTGCAGGCCGCTGTGCCTGCCCTGCCCTGTGGGCGAGTGTGCCGCCGATGCTCCTGCATCGAACCGTAGCAGTGCACACGCTGGAGATTACGTGCTACACACTTTGTGGCTGTGCAGGCCAGCCACAATGCTATCTCCCTGCAGTCTGGACTCTGCTCCAGACAGGTCTGGATCAGGGGGCTCTCCCCTGGCCTGGAAAGCAAATGCACACCCATCCGCGCTGTCACGTGAATTGGGGCAGCTTTGTCAAGTAAAGCTTCAGCGCACTGGCGCTGGAAGTACAGTTTGGCACCATGCGTACGTGCACAGTCTCGAATCAGACAACTTGCCCACATGCAAACAGTTCCCTGTCCTGGGCAGGGGAACGAGTGGCCCGCCTCCGCACCCTCTGCCCCGCCTGCGTGCATTCCACTGGCACAAATTGGTAAGGCCGAGCAGCCGCAACCGTTACTTGTATGTCCCTCTCTACTACACTTTTTAACCCCAACACACGGGATTGGAGGGCCCTCAGTCTTGCTTCATGTGCCACCGCATCCTGCTACGTACACTGTCGCACACGACCACGAGGTCAGATGTGTAAGCACCCTGGCAGCCTGATCTATGTCTGAAGATGTTTGACGCTCAAACTGGTACTATAATGGCACGACAGGGTCGTCCCGTGACATGGGAGTTCCCAGGCCGCCTGCCCGCACGCTGGCACCCTGCCCATAGACCCAGAGGCTCCCCTGCACTGACCCGACCGAACGGCCGAGTGGTTGGCGGTGGTCGTTGGACCGTGGACCACCGTGGACCGACAACACTGCTTTATGCATATGCAATGCACTGTTCATCTATACGCACCTAAACGTACTTGTCCATGCGCCGCGCCGCCAACTTGCGGCAATTGCTTTACGAATTACGCTCCGAGTGTTTGGTTCGCAACGATAATCACAGCCCATACTTGGCTACAATGATACAGGTCGCTATTCGAGGTCAAAGCCTTGCAGGAGAGCACCGGTGAGGCCTAATCCCGGCTTGGCAGGTCCCCTGAACTGTCCCCTGCACCTGCTCGCCCCGCTCCGACCGCCATGTGTCCTGGAACGGCACCCATGCTACCCCTCCCCGCTTGCCAGGGCACCATCATCTGGACTGTGGGGCCACCCGCTAGCTATGCGTCGTGCTCCCCCCACGCAGCCGGCAGCACGCCCCACGGCGGCACCCCTCCCCGCCTTCCCTAGCCGCCTCAACGCCAGCGTCCAGCCGCTCAACGCCCTGAAACACATCTCAGCCGCAGCCTCCGCTACTCCTTCCCTTCCAGCCCCTCTCCGACCTCATTACAGAAGCGTATTCACGACCGCCACTGCAGCTGACGCACCGCCCTCCAGCAGCGCTGGGGACTCTGGCGGGCCCACCTCCCCGCCCCCAGCCGACATCGAGGCCACGTGCCTTCGGTGCGTCATATCGGGCACCACCGGTGATGTGGCCGACAGCCTCAGCGACGTGCTGCTCAGCTTTGGCGCCCAGTCGGTTGTGTAAGTGCCGAGTTTGGGGAACACGGGCTACGCAAATAGGGGTTGCGGTGCAGGGGCCCAGAGACGCAGGGAGGTACCGGCAGGGAGGTACCGGGAGGTACCGGCAGGTACCGGCATATCATGTCCGCACTGCCAGGCTAACCGCCGCACAGGGCAATGTGCACTAGCGCTGTCACCCAGACACAGGCACGCAAAAAAGGTCATGTCACGTGCGTTGTCCGCGTGACAGGCCCCTGCCCCTGCCCCGTGCCGCCGGTCCGCCCCGGCCCCTGGCCACCGCCCCTCAGCGTGCAGGAGCACCGCCCCCCGGGCAGCCCCGAGCAGGAGATCTACGACGACGGCGACGCCAAGCTGTGGGACAGCTGCGACGTGGTGGCGTACTTCTCGCTGGAGGTGGGCAAGCGTACCGCATACGGCATACTGCCACGTGGGCGTACTGCCACGTGGTGATTGCAGAGATAGGCTGCCGCGCAACGCATGATGTGGCTTGCGCTTTCACTTCCAATGTGCAAAAGGCAAGACGCGATTTGTGCGCACCTGCAGACGGACGTTGAGTCTGTGGTGGCTATTGCGGAGGACGCCCTGGAGCTGGGCGGCGGGTCGCTGAGCTGGGCGGTGGAGGCGGTGGCCAACGAGGCGTGGGTGGACCAGGTGGGGTGGGGTGGGGCATGGGATATGGGGCATGGGGCATGGGGCGGTAGCAGCGTCAGCACTGCGTGCTGTGCTGTGTGCGGTTTCCCGTGCCGATACTGCTGCCAATGCCGCTGCCGACACTGTTGTCGCGGCTTTTCCGCTGAGATGGCATCGTGGGTGGAGCAGGTTTGCGGGGCTGGGGCCTGGGGCCCGGGGCAGCAAGTGGGGTACGCACACTGCTGATTGCGCAATGCTGCTTGCGGGTTGCTAGCTTCCTACGGTTGCTGCGCGCCCAAGGCATGGGTCGGTGGGTGGAGCAGCAGGTGGAGCAGCATGTGCAACTAGGCAGAGACCGGCTCGTAGGCGTTGCCAAGCACTGCTGGCACTCCGCGGCTACGCCACAAGCCCTGACTGCGGGTTGCGCTAGGGGGTATGCCAGGGCGGCGCCTGCCGCCTGCCCCAGTGAGCCCTCGCAGGCGCCAACCGTTCTACTCTGTGCGCCCGGCCCATGCCCCTCTGTGCGCTCCACAGATCCGTGCCAGCTACGTGCCCCTCCAGATCACCGAGGACCTTTGGATCATTCCCGAGTGGGTGAGTCTGTGTGTATACCACGGTATGCGGTGTGGGATGTGGGCGCAGTATGCACAAAGGGGCGGGTGATGAGCAGGTGTGCCGTGGCGGTAGCGCTGCGCTTGTGTAATTCTACAATATCCACTGCCGTCAGTGTGCGTTCGTGCGAAGCTGTGACACGAGCGGCGCCAGTCTCCTTAGCGCACAACCATCAACCCCTACCGGCTCAGCTCGACCCACCTATGCGCTCTCCTTCCTCCTTGCCTGCCTCAGTCTGAGCCGCAGGACCCCGCTGCCACGCATTTGCTGCCCTGCGCTGGTCGCCTGGCCTGCTGCCGCCTGCCCCGCCTGACCAACCCTTATCTTACGCCCGTGTCTGTCATACCCAACAGTCCGAGCCGCAGGACCCCACCGCCACCAACATCATCCTGCAGCCGGGGGTGGCCTTCGGCACGGGTGAGCGGCTGAGGGGGCCCCGGTGCACGGCACCGCTTTCCAGGGAACACAGACGCATTCGAGTAGCTGCATGACATAGTGTGGCTGGCCCGCGCCTGGTCGCACGTTGCAAGGCGGACGTAGGGAGGCCCTGTCGGGCCGGCAAAACCATCGGAAGCGGGAGCAGCTGCAAACATAAGATTGTGTGTCCTGTGACCTGGCTAATTCACTGCGAGGCAAGCCGCAAGGACGAGAAAGGGGCAGGTAGAAGCGGAGAGGAAGAGCACCTGGTGACGCATACCTGGAAGCGCTCGCACTCTGTGCGCCCCTTCCCGCTTCCGCTACCACACTGCTCTTAATGCACTCTGCCCCTTCCCCCGTTGCACGCGTCGCCCCAGGTGAGCACCCCACCACGCGGCTGTGCCTGCAGGCGCTGCGGGAGGCGGCGGCGGCGGGCGGCCTACAGGGCGTGGCGGTGTGCGACTACGGCGCGGGATCCGGCGTGCTGGCGCTGGCGGCCCTCAAGTACGGCGCAACGAGGGCGGTACGTACGGGCAAGCGTGCCGTACCTGGGTGCCGCACGGAGACACCCACAGTTGCACGCTTCCGACCTCTTAGTCCTGTGTCTGGTGTCGGGCCTCGATGCCTTCCTTGCTAACCTGTGGTACACGCATGGCGGCGACACTGACATTGGCTCCTTGGGTACGGCAGGTACAGCGTCACCTTTCACCTGTCAACATCTGACCCCACTCACCCGGCATCCCGCTCCGCCTGCCTTCTGTTGCATAGGTCGGCACCGACATCGACTCCCTTGCGGTCAAGGCGGCGCAGCGCAACGGGGCGCTCAACGGCTACAGCGAACCGCAGTTCCAGGTGGGTAGACAGTGTGCCTGCCCGGCCCCTGGTGCCACAGCGCCCTCTTATGGCTATATCACAGACCGGAATCCTACCACTACTTCCGCCGCGCATGGCCCCCATCAGCCCAGCGCCTTCATGAACACGCTTGCAACCATGACCGCGACCCAAGGGCTCACCGGTACTTCCTCCCGCACAGGTTGACTGGTAGAGCCTCGGGTTTAAATGGGTCGGAGCGCTGCAGGCGTCGCGTGGTCTGGGCTTCCTTTGCCGCCTCCTGCGCACGCCGAAGAGATTAACCGTGCAACTCCCACTTACCTGCATCATGCACACCGTAGTTCACGCACCTCACAGCACCTCGCGACCGCCCACAATCCCACCGGCCCCCGCGCCGTCGCCGCACTGTCACCCTCCAACCACCCATTTTGCGCCCCCGCCTCGCGTCCTTCCCTGCCCTTCACCCAAGCCCACATCCTATCCGCCCCCACTGCCGTACATGCCTGCTGTACTCGTCTGCCGTACAATGTGCCCCCGCATGCACAGGTGTTCCAGTGCGGCGCGGGCCTGGAGGACGAGGAGCCGCTGGCGGCCGCTGGGCTACCCCCCGCCCTGCGCGCCTTCGACCTGGTGGTGGCCAACATCCTGAGGGGGCCGCTCATAGAGCTGAGGGAGCGCCTGACAGGGTGGGTGGGTAACCGCAGCGCTGCAAAGTGAAATAATCGCCCAATGCAAGGCCTTGCTGGGGCCGACAGCAGGCGGGTGGGTGGGTTTAGTGCGTTTTGTATAGGCCGCCCACCGAGCTGCGGGAGCGACCGACAGGGTCAGGGTGGGCAGGAGTGCGTGGGGCGGGGGGTTGGGTAGCCGAGTGTGCAGCTGCTTTCGGTCAGATGGCTAGTGCAAGGGGTCCAGGATGCATGCTGGTGAGGGTGGGAAGGGCTTGTGGCGTGCGGGGTGCATGCTGTCGTGGCCGGGTGGATGGGTGGGAGCAGGAAGGCGGGCAGGTGTCAGGCCAAGTGTATATGCAGGTACAAGGCATACGTGCACGTGCACTACTGTAACCAGGCATCACGACATCACCAGGCATACGTATAACGGTATAAGTCCAGCCCAGAGCTGACTCCTTCCACATGCCTGGTGCCTGCGTGGTGTTGGAGTGGGGCACAGCTGACCGCCGCGCGGTGCTCCTCACTGCACCCTCCTCCACTGGCACGCCGAGACCCAAATTTGCGTTGTTCCAGCCTTATAGCCTTACACAGAGTACCATACTTGGCCACCTGACACGTTCTGCGTGCGCTGCCCTGCAGGTACGTTGCGCCCGGTGGCCGCCTCATGCTGTCCGGCATCCTGGCGGAGCAGGTGGGTTAGCGTTGGGGTGGGCGGACAGGCATGTGCATGGGCAGCATGGCATGTATTTTAGCACGTGCGCAGGAGGGAATGATGAAAGAGGGTGGCGGGCTTGCGGCTCAGGGCCGCTCCGTGTGAACGGATGGGAAGTGGAACACGGAGGTATGACGGGGTGTCCCGGCACGTTGTTGCCTTTGTTGCGTCCTTGCGTGACTCTGTGGCTTCCACTGGTGTTGCATAATCACTTCTGTCGTACAATTCTCAAGTAGTCAGGGTATCTCCATGGGCTGGCCAGGCGCACGGGCGGCCACCCTGCAATGCATCATCCCCAGCTGCTTCACGGCAGCTACGTACCGTATGCCGTACTGAACGATAACAACGCGCACCTGTTTAACTCCTGCTTTGCTTCGCTACTGTGTGCACGCTGCGCATGTGTCCAGGCCCCCGAGATCATGGCGGCGTACGGCAGGGACTTCACTGACTTCCAGATGGGCACGGACCAGCAGTGGGCCTGCCTCATTGCCAGGCGGAAATAAAGCGGCAGA
>VFQN01000993.1_pt1 | contig 50077 bp, 83 predicted proteins | sample 3512371 | NCBI WGS metagenome assembly VFQN01 (sample SAMN10412370, study PRJNA504923) | tailings metagenome | isolation source: Replicate 2 from Balatoc abandoned mine | place: Philippines: Itogon, Benguet | collected 2017-08-28
GAGCAGGAGCAGGAGCAGGAGCAGGAGCAGGAGCAGGAGCAGGAGCAGGAGCAGGGGCAGGGGCAGGGGCAGGGGCAGGCGCAGCTGCAGGTGGACCCGCCGGTGGAGCAGTGGCAGGCGCAGGCCAGGCAGGCGCTGGAGGTGCAGCAGGAGCCTGGCGTCGCCGGCGACCAGGAGCAGGGAAGCTCTGGGCAGGCGGACGCAGGACTGGCTGCGCCTGAAGGCGTGGCTGGTGGCCCGGTGGATACCCCTGTTACGCCGGAAGCGCACGGCCACGGTTCAGAGCACCAGCAGCATGCAGAGGAGCAGGCGTATGAGCAGCCGGGGCAGCCGCAGCAGGAGCTGGAGCAGCCGGGATTGCAGCAGCAGGGGCAGCAGGATTTGCAGCAGCAGCCGCAACAACAGCAGGATTTGCAGCAGCAGGCACTGCAACAGCAGGGACTGCAGCAGCAAGTGTCGCAACAGGTCCAAGACGGCCAGCAGCACGCCGAGTACCAGGTAGTGCAGGAGCCAGACCCGTTGCAGCACCAGCAGCAGCAGCAGGTGCAGGAGCTGCAGCAGGAGGAGTCGCAACAGCAGGTCCAAGACAGCCAGCAGCAAATCGAGCACCAGCTCGTGCAGGAGCCAGACCAGCTGCAGCAGGAGCAGGAGCAGGAGGTGCATGGCGGTGATCCCGCGCTCCACCAGGCTGCAGAACAGCAGGGCGAAGCGGGTGTGGACAGCATGGGCGCAGGGCATGAAATGGCTGTTTCCGACACCGACGCCATGCGGAACGCCTTCTCAGAGGCGGCAGCGGCGGCCGTCAGCGAGGCCGCCGGGGACGCGGACGCGACCGCCGTGGCAGCGGCGGCGGCGGCTGCCGACCCGCACGCGACCCCGCACGTGGCGGTGGAGGCGGAGCCCCCCGCGCCTCCCCCCTTGGGCAACATGACGACGGAGGAGGTCAAGACCAGGTGAGGCCGCACCTGGGCGAGGGGGTCGGCGGGACTACTGGTATGCAAAGGCGTGTGCGGGGTAGCGCAAACGCGCAGTACCTCGCCAGAGAGTTCCGTGCTTGTACGGCAATGCTACCTGGCTGCGCACATGATCACGCCACGTGTTGTGGACAACGGGTTAATGGGGCGCCACGGAGTGCCCGGATGCCTGTGCCAGCACCTAGCGCATCACACCTGGTAATGTGCCGGTTGCTCCTGCTGCCCCTTTGCTGCTCCCCCCTCCATGCTCCTCCTGTCCCTCTGCCGTCCCCTCTCCCCCATCCGCAGGTTCCTGGATGCCACCGACCTGCTGTTCGCCAACACGGGGGCACGCGACAGGCCCGAGGGGCTGCGGCAGCTGCAGGAGCTCAGCCGCCTGGTGGAGCAGGCGCTGGCGGCGGCGGCGCAGGCGGTGCGTGGGCGCATGCGTCACAGTCGCAGGGCATGACATCTCGTAATCGTTGGCTGACGTCAGAGGAAGGCTGACGGCGCAGCGCAGTACCGTGGGGGTCAAGCTGGCGGGCTACGCATTGTCTGCTTCTCGTTGCGACGTAACCTACCTGCGCGTGACACTCACAATGTGTGCCGTACCGCGTGCTGTTGCCGTACAGGAGCGAGCGCGCATGGCGCCCCCGCCCACTGCCGAGGAGCTGCAGCAGCGCGAGGCGGAGCTGCAGCGCGGGGAGGAGGGCGCGGAGGGCGGCGCGCTGGCCCAGCAGCCCGCGCGCCAGCTGCCACCTCCCAAGCCGCGCTCCCTGGCGTCCGAGATAGCCACGAGCCGCCACCACGGTGCGACTGGGGGCAGCAGGGTCCGGCCGCAATAAAAGTTTGCGCACACACAGACGATGGTGCAAAACTGACCTCTGACAGCTTCCAGACCGTTCCGTTCCCTGCTCGCGGTGCGCGCCCCAGGCCTGCACGCGGCAGCTTCCGCCACCTTCACGCTGGCCGCGCTGGAGGCGTCCGGCGTGGCTCCCCCCGAGCTGGGCGGCCACGACCCGCTGCGCGCGCTGGTGCGGCTGCACGCGGCGGCCAGGGGCGGCAGCCTGGAGGCGCTCTTGGCGCTGGCGGACAGGCACGCGCAGGTGGGGGCAGGCTGGTGAACACGGTGGCGGTGGGGGCCGGGGGTTAAACCACAGAGCGGTGAGGTCCAGGGGTATGGGAGGGCCAGTGGGTCCATGGCGCTGGTGGACAGGCACGCGCAGGTGGCAGCCGGGGCAGGGGAAGATAGAGGGGACACGCGTAAAACGCGAGAAACCGTGTAAGGCGTCAGGGAAGCGGGGAGGGCGACAAGGGTGGACGGCGCGGATGAGTGAAGCAGTGGGATCTGGGGTGACCCGCAGCCGGCGCCCAGGAGTGCAGCTCTAGCTTGCTCAAGCTGTTGCCCGCGGGGCGTTACAAGTGTAGGCTGGTCGTTGCTCATGCTTTACCTTCAACTCCCAGGCGAGCGCGGGGCCCTGCTGTGCCTACCGCTACCGACTTTGCGCGTGCGCGTCCTGTTGCTTGTCGGGTGGCCTGTGCATTCACACGCCCGCAGGGTGCCGGCGTCGAGGCCGACTGCTCCCGCGCCATGACCTTTGCGCGGCTGGCGGGCCTGTACCTGGCGCAGGACGTGGACGCGGAGCAGAGGTGGGTGGCTTAGGGGGGGGCACTGGACTGGTGGCACTGTGTGGTGACGGAGGGGGAACCAAGGGGCAGGGGCAAGGGCAGGAGTCAGGTAGGCAGCAGTGAGCCTAGACCAGTGAAGAAACTTGCATGGGTAAGAGTACTCCGATGACTTGAAACGCCGGTACGCGACACAGCAGTATGCGAAGCAAGTGATACTGCTTACGGCTAGGAGAGAAAGGTTTGGCAAGTTGTCATTGCCACGCCACAGCTGCATCGGCACATATGGCCTCTTAGCTACAGCTATGGAAGCCTCCCTGGCCGACATCGACACCCGCTCACCCGCTCACCCGCTCTTGGTCTCCTGGTGCTCCCGCAACCCCTCGTTCGCCCTCCAGGTACGCCGCCCCGCTGGCTCCCGTGCAGCTGCGCGAGCGGCACGCGGACCGCGGCTACGTGGAGGCGGAGGACGCGGAGAACGGCGCCGACGTGGTCAGCCTGGAGGAGGACATGGCGCTGAGGTGGGGGGAGGGGCCGGGGGGAGGACGTGGGGCGCACGGGGTCGGAGGCAGAGGTGGGGAGCACGGATGAGGAGCACGGGCAATGGAGGTGCGAGCAGTGGTGGTGTAGTGGCGTTGGAGGAGGAAATGGCGCTGAGTTGGGGGGCTGAAGGAGAGGGAGGGGAGGGGTTGAGAGCAGAACCGGGGAATAGATTAGAGCGGGAGGAGGAAGCAGGGGAGCGTGGGTGGAGAGAAGGGCAGGAATGAGGAAGATGGTGGGCGAAGTTGGGATGCTCAGCTTAGGTGTCTTGCCAAGAGTACACAGACGGACCTGCGGTGAAGAGCATTGGCGCGCACAAAGCGAAAGAGAAGGGAAGGGATGGTCTGCTCCCCACGCGGCGCAGGCGGTACAGGATCATGGGTTTGCTTACCGGCACCCCCCAGCCCTCTCCACATGCTTGTACTTAATTTTCCCCTGTCGCCCTGTCGCCACGTGCGCCTACCCCCAGGGGCAACGCCGACGCGCAGCGGCGCATGGCGTACCGCCGGCTGGTGGGTCGCGGCATCGAGGCGGACCCCGAGGGCGCCTTCCACGACTTCCAAGCGGCGGCTGCGCAGGGAGACCCCTACGCCATATTCAACGTCGGCTACATGCACCTGCGGGTGGGTATGGGGCGGGGCCAGGTCAGGAGGAGGCTTACCATGTCCACCGTGGGCTGGAGCAGGAGCTTGGATGAGCCCCCTCGCACGGCACTTGCTCAGATGTATTGTGCGGCCACGCGTTTTACACACTTGCTGTGGTGATGCACCTGTGCGCTTTGGGCGCGATGGCTGACGCTGAACTACCTGGCCCACCGCTACGGTGGTGTGCGGTTTGCATGTACCCCGCAGGGCCTGTTCGTGCCGCAGAACTACACGGCGGCCAGGGAGCAGTTTGAGCTGGCGGCGGAGAAGGGGTTGCCCTCGGCGCACAACGGCCTGGGCGTGCTGGCCTGGAACGGACAGGTACTGACTCCGTCCCGTGCTGACTCCGCAATTATTGCAGCAGTGAATGCGCTGGGGTTTGTAGGTAGGACTTTCAAGCTGGACTGCTCATCTGTGTTCCGTTTATCGCATGCACCTCTCCTCCGCCCTTCCGTGTAACCCGCACAGGGTGTGGCCCAGAACCTGACGGCCGCCCGCGAGCACTTTGAGCGCGGCGCCGCCCTTAACAACAGCGACTCGCTGTACAACCTGGCCACCATGCACTACCACGGCGCGGGGACGCCCGTCAACCACACGCTAGGTGGGTGGTGAAATCGTGCTCCGGGTGCGCAGAGCTTTAAGCATGGAGGTCTTCGGCTGTCCTGTCTTGGGGTGCAGGGTGCCAGGTTGCAGCGCCGGCTGGCTCGAACCTACCCTGGCGGTCGTGACCGAGCAACAGTTGGCACCGCAGGACAGCGTCTAAGCTGGTTTATGAGCAACGCGACAGTGTCCCCACTTGCTCGGTTGTCCACGCTGCTCACCGCATGCATTCGCCTTGTTCGCCCCCCTCGCAGGTGTGGAGCTGTTCACCCGCGCACACGAGCACGGCCACTGGCGGGCGCCGTACATGCTGGCCCTCGCGTACGACGCCGGACAGGGCGTGCCCGCCAACTGTACGAAGGCCATGTCGTACATGCGCATCTTCTTCTCCGAGCGGAGCACGTGGGGGGACACCATGACGGCGGCGGTCAAGCAGTTGGACGCGGGCGACCCATGGGGCGCTCTGGTGTCGTACATAACGGTCGCGGAGCAGGGCAGCGCGGCGGCGGCGGTCAACGCGGCGTGGCTGCTGCGGCGGCGGGCAGGCTACAGGGGGGACAATGCTAACCAGCTTGCGGCCAAGTACTTCCAGAGGTGAGGCTGCCTAGTGCTGGATAAGGCTTTGTGGTTGGCGTCTGTGTTTGTTCACATGTACGAGGGCATACCAACGGAGTTGGAATGTTATTTACCGGATTATGGAAGGCTCCTTTCATGCAGCATAATCTCGTAGGTGGTCGTGCCTGATATGGTCTAGAGCCAGATGTCATCACGCCCAAGTCTGTTCCAACCCTGGCCGTTGCAGGGCTGCCCGCATGGGCCACACGGGCAGCATGGTGGAGCTGGCGCACCTAATGCTGGCGGCCGCGCCTCCACTGCCACCGGGACCCACACCCCCAACCCAGGAGGCAGGCGAGGAGAAGGAGCCTCAGCCCGGTGCAACGCCCGCTCATACCCCAAGCAGCGACCAACCTTCAAGCGGCGACAAGGAGGAGGATACAGTGCAGGAGTCGGAGGCCGTGCCGGCAGCGGCGCATGAGGCGTCGGCGTCTCCTGCGGCCGCAGCGCCCGGCGACGCGGCAGCCGCTCCTGACGCACGTGCAGAGAGTGCCCAGGCTGCCGAGTCCGTGCAAGCGGCGGGCGGCGACGACGGCACCGCTGAGGTGGACACGGCCGCAAGTGCAGGTTCAGAGAGCACGACCCAAGATGAATCAGGCTCAGCCGCTGGGGCAGCAGGCGGGGCAGAAGGCGGGGCGGAAGGCGCGGCGGCGGAGGCCAGCAGCAGCAGCAGCAGCAGCCGCCCCCCGGCGCCCCCGCCGCTGGTGCCGCCCGCGGACATCCCCAAGGCGCGCGCGGTGCTTGGGCGGTCCACCCAGGCGGACGCGCTGGCGTGGTACGCGGCGGCTGCAGCTGCGGGCGACCCCGAGGGCGTGTTCTACCTGGCCTGGTGCACGTACCACGGGGTGGGCGCCAGGGCCAACGTGTCGTACGCCCGGGCGCTGTACATCAGGTGGGTAGGGCGTGGCACGGAACGCTTCAGCTTGGGGCTGGAGGCAGTAGTCACGGGGAAGGTCCAGGGTGCAGGTTAAGGGTGGTACGAAGGGTGGTGCAACGACACCGGCCAAGGCCCAGCAGTTTGCATCGCCATAAATTGAAAGTGAAAGTGACAAGGAGCCGGGGAGGGAGGGGAGCGCTCGTAAGCGCGGAGCAAGGAAGTAATGAGGGCGTTAGTGATTAAGCTACGGGGTTGTTGCCCTCGCACAGGTCGTTCGAGCTGGCCGGCATTCGGTCCCCGCGCGCCCTGGCCCCGCTGCTGGCCCTGGCCGGCATCCGCATCGACTCATGGCTGGCGCCGTACGTGGGGCCGTACGCCCTGGCGCGGCTGCATGCCGTACTGGTGGAGCAGCACGAGTACGGCAAGCAGTGGCTGGAGACGACGCCGCTGTGGAAGACACTGCAGGGCATGCTGCGGCAACAGGAGCAGGAGCAGGAGAGTAGGCGGGGTGGTGGAGGCACAGGCGGTGTGCAGGGGGGTGGTGGTGGTGGCGCCGGCGGTGACAGCAGAGATAGCTGGAGGAAGTGGAGTGGGACTGACGTGAGTGACACAGCGTTGAGGCTTGTGCGGGAGGTGGTCAGTTGGGCGCGTGCGCAGGGGCCTGTGCTGGCGAAGGCTGCCGGGTCCTTGGGCAAGGTGCTGCAACAGGGCAGCGAGGGCGAGAACGTGGTGATGGGGGCGCTACTTGCGGCGCTGCTGGTGGTGCTTGTCGTCCGGCGGAGGCGCATGGCTGGCAGGACGCCATAAGCCTTTGAGCTTGTGGATTATGCATCGAGGATATGCATGCGTGTTTTGCAGTGAAGCAGTAGAATGTCATGACCGCACAAAGCGCACATGATGGTGGGACCTGGCTGGGACACACGAGCTCGTAAGCAGGCTGGCAGCAAGTGTTTCGTGGTAATGGACGGTGACTTCATCTGCTGCAGGGCCACTACAGGGCCTGTGAGGTGTGTTCACAGGAGGCGTAGAGCCTGGGTGTGGAGCCTGGGAGAGTCGGACGGGACGCAGCCAGCAGCAGGAACACGAGCCCGGCCTCTCGGCTCTGACCAGCAGGCGCAAGACGTCTCGCTTCGTGCCCGTACCATATGCCGCATTACACTAACATTCATAGCTAATGGTTTGGCTATGTAACTGAGGCTCGAAGACTACTGTGTACGGCAGCATTGAAACTCTACTCGCCATAACGCGCATCCACTGACATGATAGGCACTTTATGGTTCGACAATCCAGTTCAAGTACCTCATAACTACACCCGTCGACGGCCGGCAGCCTGTTGACAAGTTTCTGTCCAGGTGAGCTCGCAAGGGATAGGCTCGGCGAGACGTAGTAGCGCCCTTAACACTGTAGGTAGAACGCTTTGGATAGGTGGGTTGTGGGATGTCAGGTTGCCATATCGACGAGATCGGTTACGGGTCCGCTTTCGAGAAGTCCTAAAAAGCACTCAAAACCCCAGTCATTCTGACTGGAGACCCTCCTCTCCCGCTGCTTTAGTTATGCGCGGAGAGGACTCGCGGACAGGCGCGGGAACTCGTTATTGCGTGGAGGGGGAGAGCGGGAAAGCACATGAGCAGCCGTGGACCCCCAAGGATCCTGGATGATGGCGGACAGCTTGGACGTTGGTTGCTTTTTTGCGATTTGGAGGGAGGGCGTGCTCTATTGGCGGGCGTCGATGCGCACACGAGGAGGGAGCGATGGAAGCGTGGCGGAGCGTGGTAGCGGCTGTTGTGGAGGGCTTGGCACGATCGCGGCGCGTTGGACTCCTTCCTGCGGCCAGGAGGTCGCCTGGCCTGGTGCTCGGGGACCGTCCTCTGACATCGCATACACGGACCCGCGTGGAAACCTCCTCATTCCTCGTTGCACAGGAGCTTCACACCGGGGCTTGTACCGGCCAAGGGCCGTCCGGTCGGCGCCATGAGCGACGCCCGCGTGTTCGTGGGCAACCTGCCCATGGACGTGCGTGAGCGGGAGGTGGAGGACCTGTTCTACAAGTACGGCAAGATCCGCAGCATTGACCTGAAGGTGGGTCTTACGGCAGAGCGGACAGAGATACTGAGGGCACATGAGTCGGGTTTGCTGGACATGAGAGTTGAGGGACACTGCTACAAGCTACCCAGCCTTGATTGACTTGCCGCTGCTCCCAGTCGCCTCATGCGGATCGTATGTGTCTTGCCATGCTTTCCCGGGCCTCTGGCCTACCTGTGTCCAATTCGTTTCTGTCACTGCTGCCTGTGTGCCTCACAGCTTGGGCCTCGTCCCCCGGCCTTCGCTTTCGTGGAGGTAAGCCGCTTGCGTCGTTGTGGTGACACGGTGGCTAAGACATTTTGCTACCTCGTGATGCTGGATTGTTTGGCATGCTACCGATGGTGGTCTACATAACACTCGAGGGGCCGTTTGCTGTCATCCCTTGTCGACTTCGCCTTGTTTCTTGCTCTGTACATCCCTGCACCTCATCCTACTGCACAATCTGAGGGACGGTGTGCTGTCCGCAGTTCGAGGACCCTCGTGACGCCAACGACGCTGTGCGCGGCCGTGACGGCATCGAGTTCCAGGGTCAGCGCCTGAGGGTAAGCGAAAGTCAAGCTATGCACGTCGGGACGTACTCCACGCCCTGCTGTGGCGTCCGCATCGCCCCGAGCTGGGGGCCGACATTCATGGCATGGGTTAGGCCATGTACGTACGGCTTGCTGAGAGGGCGATGCTGCCTGTGTTGCTGACGTCAGGACCTGATGCCTTCCCCAACAGGTTGAGGTCTCTCACGGTCGCCGCGGCGGCGGCCTCGGCGGTGGTGGTGGCGGCTTCGGCGGCGGCGGCGGCAGTTACGGTGGCGGTGGTGGCTATGGTGGTGGCGGCGGCGGCTATGGTGGCGGCGGCTACGGAGGCGGTGGCGGTTACGGGGGCGGTGGCGGCTACGGCGGTGGTGGCGGCGGTGGCGGTGGCGGCGGCGGCCGCAGCCTTGGCCCCAACCCGTACGGCCCCAGCCGCCGTACGGACTTCCGCGTCATCGTGACGGGCCTGCCGCTGAGCTGCTCGTGGCAGGACCTGAAGGACCACATGCGCCGTGCTGGTGACGTGACGTTCTCGCAGGTTCGTAGCGAGGGGCTTGTGGGCGCCGAGGATCGCGGTCATGCTTTCCTGATAGGGGTTGTGAAGGGTTCTCGACGGGAGGGTGAGAACGTATGGCACGCCCAAGTTCTGGGGCATGGGAGTGTCGCACCTAGCCGTGCGAGAACTGTGCGAGTGCTCCACATGCACGTCCACAGGCGGTGTCCATCGTGCGTATGTTTCAACTGCTGTGTTCCCCTCCTCTCCAAACCCGCCAGGTCATGCGCGACGGGCGCGGCATGCTGGGCCTGATCGACTACGCGGCCCGCGGCGACATGGAGACGGCCCTGCGCAAGCTGGACGACAGCGAGTTCAAGAACCCCTACGACACGTGAGTTAAAACCCCATTCTGTCTCCCTTTGGTATGCAGTGTACCGTGGGCACTACAGTTGTTGTATTCCTAAAGAGGTGTTCTCTGTAAATGTGCACTCTGCGGTCCCAATTGCGCGTTGTCAGTGGATACAGTAGGCATACGGTACATTGTCTGCCTTATGTCCGGTGCAGGGCCCGCATCCGCGTCAAGGAGGACACTGGTGGCGGCCCCGGGGGCTCCGGTGGCGGCGGCGGCAGCAGCCGGCGGCGCAGCCGCAGCCGTAGCCGCTCCCGCGGCAAGAGCAAGAGCAAGAGCAAGAGCCGCTCCCGCAGCCGCTCGCGCTCTCGCAGCAAGAGCAAGAGCCGCAGCCGGTCCCGCTCCCGGTCGCCGGTGCGCAGCAAGAGCCGCTCCCGCAGCCGCAGCAAGAGCAAGAGCCGCAGCCGGTGAGTGGCAGACTGTGTACCGGATGCGGTGCGGGAATGGGATATATGGAATCCCTTACAAGCAAACACATAGGAAAGTGCACTCACTGCCACCTTCGGGAAGAAGAAGACCGGCCGATGAGTGGCAGATTGTGTACACCAACACGTTCGTGTTCTTCTGCCATGAATCGCTGTGCAACGGTCCTTTGCTCGCCACATACCAGCATGTCTTACGGTCTGCTTTTTGCTTTAGCTGTGCGTTGGCTGTCCCGGTTCTGGCAACCTGCCGTTGCACCGTACCCACTGCCGTTCCTTCACCCTCGGCTCGCTGCCACCAGGTCTCGCAGCCGTTCCCGCTCGCCGGCGCGCAGCCCGCCGCGGGAGGAGGAGCGCCGGGAGGAGTAGCCGCCGCGGTGGGCTAGGACCGCCTAGCTACTGGAGGCAGCGCCTCTGGTGCGCGTGCTAGTGAGCCGATGTGGCTGCTCAGATCAGGTCGGCCGAGGTCGTAGACGGGCGGCGGGCTTCGTTGGGGTACGGGTGTTCAACGGGCCCGAATGGAGAGTCGCATGCTCCTTCAGGATACACATTGATTCCGTATATGCCGTGTCTAGAGAAGATCACGGTACAAAGGATGAAAGGAGGCTTGTGGCTGCTTATGATTTCTCGCGGGATGCCTGTTGTCTGGCACGCAGATTGGCGAGTGATGGATCCATGCCAGTCGGTCCGAAGGGTTGGTTGACCGGTGTCTAGATGTAATCAACCTTGTGCCATGCCTTCAGTTGTCAGCTTGTGCCTGGCACAGAGCGCCACTTTCCCCACACCTGAGATCCGCCGTGCATCAAGGTCAGCTGGTTTACAGCATCCGCGGGTCACCAGCGATCAGCCAGCACCGAACAGCAACCACCCTTTCCCTAATGCCATCAGGGAACATGAGCGTGGCAGTGTACTGCAAAAATGAATCACGGAACGCCGCACCGAAGCACTCATGCACGTGTCAGGCAATTCGGCGCTGGAGGCAGCGCAGCGTGCAGGGCGGTACTCCTGCCGCCCGTCCGCTGCGCGATCCCAGGCCATACACCGTATGTTTCGCAATGCCGCCAACCACCACCACAAAGCAAAAGGTCCAAAAGCACCTCAATTCGGTGCATGGCGCCGTCGTGGATAAGTTGTTGCCAAACCTGCCGTCATTGCAGCGCACGCACAGGCATCTACGCCGTCAAAGTACCGGTACTAGACCGTACCTCCCATCCTGAGATCTACGTGCATTTGCGTGCCCTCCACAACTATACGAATGCTTCTCCCCAGTTCAATTGGTCGGTGCGTACCCGTGCGCCACGTGCCCGGCATGTGTGTGCGCCAACGCCCCGCCACCCACCACAACCTTAGCCTCATCCCCCACACCCACGCCCACACCCTCGTCCAGTCCCCCAGGGCCCTCCCCCGTCATCAGCACGTGCACGTGTGCGTGTGCGTGTGCGTGGCCGCTGCGGTCGCTGGTCAGGCTGATGGCGCTGCTGCTGGTGCTGAGGTGGTGGCTGCGGTCCGCCTTGGCACTGATCTTGCGCAGCTCCGTCTCCACGCGGATGAAGGTCCACTGGTACCTCCGGAACACCTCCAGCAGCGTCATCACCACACCCACCAGCGTGTGGTTCTCTAGGTTGCCTGTGCAAACCAAGTTCCGCAGACGCACGCGTCGAGGCAACACAGGCTTGTCAGACGGTGTCTCGTATCCGAAGTACATGGTGCACGCTACACCGTGCAAAGCGTGCAGCGTTAATACGGTACCGGTAATGCGGATGCGCAGGCGCGGCGCCAGCGGTAACACCGAAAGGCTACAGCAGGTCTGCAGTACCTGGTGCTGCATCCCCAGCAGGCCTCACCCATGAGCCTGTGCGTCCACGTGAGGCGCAGCAGCAGGTTGGAGCCCACCGCCCAGCCGTACCACCACCGGGCGTACAGCAGGTCGGGCCGCAGGCTGGGCAGCCGCAGCGCGCCGCGAGGGGCCTGCGTGTGGCCGCCGCCTGGGGGGCAGGAGCAGGAGCAAGAGGCTTGAACAGGAGTGGATAAGTATGGCATGCATCTCCTTAAGGCAAGCTACTGCCGAGTACCAGGAGTTGGGAGGCCGACTTCCGGTGTGTGCCCGCAAGTGTACCAAGGTACCGGCATGCATGCCTACATTTGCGAGCTGCCGATCAGGGGGGCATAACAGCGAGGAAAGATGAACCGGTGCAAGCATGCGAGCTCAGCGTGCAATGTACTCAGCGTGCAATGGATGGCAAGCTGTATGCAGCTGTAACGTCCTCCAACCTTTTCCCCTCCCAAACCCATACCCTTTGCTGCACCGTACCTGGCTGCATAAGCCACGGCATGTCCCAATCCATCTCTATGTCCCAGTAGAACGAGTACAGCGAGTTGACGAACATGGCCGCCAGCCACACATTGTACAGGCTGTACCGCCTGCCCGCTACGTGCTCCTCATGCTCGTACGCCGTGAGCACGATCGCCGGGAAGGCGGTGGCGTACTTCAGGGCGTTGAAGAGCTGCGAGCGGTTGCCGGTCGAGCGGTACACTATGATGCATTGTATGAAGCGTATGATGAACGGCAGCATGAGGGCGACTAGCACCGGCACCGCCACCGGCGAGCAGGTCTGGGCGCTGGTGTGCCGGGTACCGGAGGCGTGGTGTGCCTCGGCCACGTGCAGGGTGGGACCTGGGAGGGGAGGCAGGTGGTCCAGGCGGGATGCAACAGTTACAGCGCGGCAAGCAAAAGCACGCACAGCCAGCCAAGGAGCCGGTGCTGCAGTTCCAGGGGCGGTGCCACAAGCACTTGCCAGAACCCGCCCACGTGGGGTTTCAGGTGTTGTGTGTTGCGCTATGGCACCTGTTCTCGGGTAGATGGGCGCCTTGGTTGCTCTGCGCTCCCTCCTGCTCTGCCTGGGCCGTTCCCCACACCCCGGCCGCCTGCAAGAGTCCGCCACCGTACGCCTCCTTTCACCCTGTGCCTCGAAGCCCTATCGGCGTACCCAGCACCCTTCCGCTCCCCTTCCAACCTTGGACCCCTCTCCCTCGCGACCCCACCTGCGACCAGCGCGCATGCCACCCTGCTGAGGTCCCCGCTGCTGCGACTGAGCGACGTGAGCACATCTGCCAGCAGGAAGTCCGCCCAGCTGACCTCCTGCAGCGGCACCAGCACCCGCGCCAGCGTCTCCCCGAAGAACAGCCGGGCGGGGCGCGCCAGCACGTCCACGGGGGCCATGACGAAGAGCAGAGCCAAGAAGTAGACGGCCAGGGGGGCCAGGTCCGCGACCAGGAGGGACCTGGCCGCTGCGGACACCACGAACAGGGCCGTGCAGGTGAGGCCCAGAGTGGTGAAGGCCAGGGCGAGCTGGTGGAGGGAGGGGACAGGGGGAGTGGACAGGGGGAGGGAGAGGGCAGTGGGACGGGTGCGGGATGGGAGGTGGGATGTGCACAAGGGGTGTGAAGGCTGGGGGTGAGGAGGGGAACGGCAGCTGAGTAGGGGAGTGGGACCGTGCTCACCCGGTAGATGTCGCCATGTGGGATCAGGTACTTTCGGTCTTTGGGGCTGAAGCAGGCGTCATAGTCGATTTTGAGGGCGGCGAAGCGGTGTACGACGTGCCCCCACAGCCACGCTGCCAAGGCGATAGGCAGCAACGGCTGGAAGTAAAGCAGCAGCATGCCCCGGACTGTTTCCGATGCTGACGGAGCGTATATGCAGCATGTTAGCGCGCATAGGCAGCACCACGCGGTCGCGACCTGCGAATCGACCCGGACCGCTTCAGTACATCACATGGCAGGACTTCGCGCACGCTTGATGTTACACGATTACGCACCACAGTAGGAAGTCGTTTTGGGCTTCCGGCCCATGCTTTACTCCTGTGAAAAGGCCGAAGCTGTTGCTGTTGCGCGCCCGTTCCATAAGCAACGGAGGCAAGCCAAACAAGCAAGCGACTATTCACCTGTCCATCACAAGTTAACTGTACAGTCGCAACGTCAGCTGCGTGCCCCTTGTCCAGCCATCCTCGCTACCCGCTCTCCCGCCATGGCCCGTTCCACAATACAGCGACAAAGCCGTGCTGTACACGACTCTTGATTGTAAGTATACAGAAAGGGATAGCGCCTGCTGTCCTGCCACGTGCCATGGCCGTGAGGGGGCTCAAGCCCGGCAACTCCCAACTGTGACCATGCGGTCATTCGACGGTCCGCGAGCAACCCATCCACCACCCGTCCTACGATGCACACTTGTCATGCAACACCCCAGTACTCTACACGTCGCATTGGCGATAATAAGCCTGCACCCGAGCCCCCCGCAGCCCCACTGATCACGTCCATACACCCCATGCCCATGCCAGCCCTTCACTCGTCCTCCTCCCCGCCCTCGTCCTCCCCGTCCTCCTGCTCCGCCTTGCCGCTGGGGCTGGCCGCCCCGCCCGCGCCGCCCTGCTTGTAGATGCGCATCGCGCTGGCGTAGCGCGCCTTGTCCTTGTTGGCCAGCTCCTCGTAGGGTGCCTTGTCCTCCGGCGACATGGCCTTCCACCGCTCGCCCAGCAGCTTGCCCACCTCGCCGAACGCAATGCCTGCGGCAGCAGTGGGCAGCAGGGGCAAGAAGCATGCGCGTTCAGCTGTGCTACAAGTATAAAACCTGGAGCTGGGGCGGAATGTATGCGGTAGCAGTTGGTTGAAGGGGTTGGCCGGGGCATGGGGCCTGTGCGCGATCAGGGGCGGGTGTGGCCTAGGGGGTGAAAAGGAGCTGGGACTTAGCGCGACGTGTGTCACGCTGCGGGCGGCGCGATGCCTGTGGCAGCAGTGCGTTGCAGGGCAAGGACAGAAGAGTAGTGCGTGCTCGCGCAGGTGGCGAAGGTGCTACCTGCCGGCGTAGACTCTGCTCGGGCCGGGAAAGGCGAGACGCCAACACGCTGTAATCCACGCGCCCCAGCGCTCACGTCCATCCCAACCCGCACCCACCCGGGTTCTCCGCCTTGATCTTGTCCCTGTTTGCGTTGGAGAAGTACATGAAGCCCGACAGCGCCTTCTTGGGCGCGTTGGGGTCCTTCTTCTTGCGCTCCTTCTTGGCCGGCTTGCCGTCGCCCTCGCCCTCCTTGCCCGCGCCCTTGTCCGCCTTGGGCTTGCGCCCGCCCTTGGCCTTTGGCGTGCTCGCGCCGCTGCCACCCGCGCCGTCGCCGCCGTCCTCCGCCTTCACAGACGGCTTCGCAGCTGCAAGGAAGCAGGAACAGGAAGGCATACCCGCGGGAGCAACGGGTCTGGTGTAAGTACCAGAAGCAGGTATGGTGGTGAACGGGGGGCAGCAAGGGCGCAGATACGGTATCGCCCGCGTGTCAGAGCTGCTTTGCAGCCACTGCCCTCCTGCCGGTATCGCGCAGTGGGGCGGCGTGTCTGGCCAGCCTAAAACGCAAGTCGGGTCGTGTTGTGCAGGCCCATGTGTGCATAGAAGGCCCACAGCTCACCCTTAACCGCTGGCTTCTTGGCGGGCTTCTCGTCCTCGCCGCCCTCCTCCTTCTTCCGCTTGGTGCCCTTCTTGAACGTGTCCGCCGTAATGCCTACACCGCGTGGCAGCACGCAACACAGTACCACAGTAAGTACGTGTGTCCTTGGACCTCTCAGCGCTGTCCTCGCGGCCCTGGTCCCCCCAGCGTTCCAGAGACCGCAACCCACAGCGACCATTGGACTCCCCACCGCACCTCACCTCGACCCCGCCGAGCGCCCTTCACCGCGCCACCTCCTTAGCCCATGCCTGCAATGCCCACTCGCCCCGAGCCCAGGCCTCCCTGCTCTTTTCCCACCCCCTTCCCCACCCTGTCCCCCCTCCTCACCCTCCTCCTCCACCATCTCCGCGTCCCCGCTGGCGTCCGCGTCGTCGCTGATGTCCTCGCTGTCGCTGGCCATATTGGCCTCCGCGTCAAAGTCCTCGTCCTCGTCATCCTCGTCGTCGTCCGCCTCAGCGGCAGCGCGCCGCATGCCTGGGGTCACGGCCGACGCGAAGATCGATGTTAGAGCGTGCTTGTGTGGGCCGCATGGGTCACGGAGCGATAGCACGGCTGCGACTGCTGTGTGCAATGATGCGACAGCGCGGTGCTGTAACGGGAATGCGCCGCTTTGGCGGACGGACAAGCACAGATGCCCAAGACCGCTGCTTCTCTTGATCGACTGTGCGTACCACAGCACGCACGATGTGCAACCGTGCCTCGTACTAGGCAGTACCGTACTCATCAGCACCGCCCCCACCTGGGTCCATGTCGTCTTCTGCGTCCAGCCCCGCCGCGCCGCCGCCGCCCGGCCCCCGCTTGGCGGTGGCCAGGTTCTCGATGGGGATCTTCTTACTGTTGATAAACTCAAACAGGTTGTGCCACTCGGAGCGCTGGATGTTCCTGCAAGGGGGCGGGCCGGAGTGGAAGGGTAAGGCGGATGGGGGAACAATCAGGGCAGGGCACGTGAGTGCTGCAAGGGGAATGGCGACGACTGCAGGCTGCGTGACTGGTTACCTGGAAGGGATGCCGTGGCTTGAGGCGAGGCGCATGTTCGCAGCCGGCCTCTTTCCTGGCCATGCAGCCTTCCTACCCGTCACCGTGTACTGACAGCAACCGTCATCCGTGTATATCGCGTCGGCAGGTGGGGTGTGTGTTGTGCGTCACGCCCGCGCACCTGAACTGGTGCTCCGTGCCGCCCTTGACGCGCACAAACAGGTCGAAGGTGCGCACGGAGGATGACACGCCGCCGCTGCCCTGCCGCCCGAACTCCACGCTCTCAATGTCGTTGTCGGGGATGAGCAGCGGCGGCTTGTGCACGTAGAAGAAACCGCGGTCCAGCGGGTACAGCTGCAGGGCGGGGCGGGCACGGCCGGATTAGATAGATGCAGGTCAGCCTCTGCAAGTCGCTTGCGTTGCAGCCCGGTGCAACGAATGATAGGGGCTGGTCTAGATGAGGTGCAGTGAGCAGGGTGGTTGAAGATGCAGGCGCAAGCTGCTTGCGCTGCCGTCCATTGCAGACAATGGTGAGGATGAACACGTTGTAGCCGAGGCGCCAGCACCGCGCCACGTGGCATACGGTACAGCAACACCTCCTCTCCAGGAAGGACGCCGCGCCCTCTGAGCGTACGCAGACGGGCGCAGCGTGCACCACAGCGACCCCCGCAGCGGCAGCACGATAGATCGGGAGGCACCCCGGGGGCCGCGCCCCCTGACCGGCAACCACGCTCCGCACCTGGCCGTCGTCCGCCTTGTAGGAGCAGCGCACCGACACGCCGTCGCCCGCCGCGTTCTTGAAGTGCCCCGGCCGCGTGATGCGCGCCCCAGACAGCCCCCGCAGCACCTTGGCGAACACCTCGTGCATGGGGCCCGACATCTCCACAGACAGCTTGCCGCCGTTCTGCAAAAGAAAGGACAAGAGGGACATCATGGAGCACAACAGCGTAAAAAGCAGGATCCGGTGGCATCTCCACAGACAGCTTGCCGCCGTTCTGGAGGCATCAGGGGGAGGGAGCCACGTGGGGCAGCGGGATCGTATGGTGCACAGGGTCAGTGGAAACCTCCACAGACAGCTTGCCGCCATGGTGCATTTTGGATCACACAGCAGCAGGAGCAGGGTCATGCGGGCATCTGCCGCAGGCTTCTGCCAGCTAGCAAGCCTTGGATGCGGGTTTGAGTTGAGCAGGGCGTTGCAGTGAGGAAATCAACCTCAGCTCTAGTAGCGAGTCCATGCCCTTAACCAACCGCACACCAGGGGTGGGGTGGTGGAAAAGGACGCGGACAGTGCACCACCACCACCATCACCACCACCGCCACCACCACCACTGCCTTGATGGATGATGGGCCACGCACCTTTTCGTTCTTTGCCGCCAGCACCTCCTCCGTGATGTCCAGCTCCACGGTGGTGTCGTCGTCGGTGGGGAACTGGCACAGCAGGTGCGCGTAGTAGGTCTGGAGGAGGGGGGAGCACGGGGAAGGCCAGTGTGTTAAATAGCATGCGTGGACGACTCGTCTTCCAGCTGCCACTGATGGAGACAGGAGTAGATGCGATACAGAGCGAAGCGCTCAACAACCCACGGCATTCGGGCTCGGAAGACTCAAGTGTGGGGCTTCCAGGCCCTCTAGCAGCAAGGGGCCCCTCCTGTGTAGGCTGCACACGCGGACATGCGCGCCAGCGTCCTGCCCTGCGTGCCAGTGCGCATGACTATCCACGCAATCGCCCGACGCACCTGTCCCTTGCGGATGGGCGGGTCCAGCGAGATGACCACCAGCGTGTGGGGCGTGTTGTGCTTGGGCAGGATGAAGATGCGCTGGATGGAGGTGTAGCGCACCTTGAAGTCTTGGGACTGCGGGGGACCGGGCAGGGGTGAGGTGGGGGTGGCGGTGGCGGTGGGTTACGGGCGTCGGCGTGTGAAGGGGTCCATTGCGGGGCGGAGGTGTGGCAATTTGTGTCCTGTCCCGTGGGTGCAAAGCTACCGCTTTCTTGCTGCTGCTGGCCGGTACTCCGCAGTCCTGACGACCGACGTGCACAAGGGCCTTGACCGCACGGCACCAAGACACCACAGGCACGCAGAGCACGAAAGCGTCCCTTCGCCTGTACCACAGTCTATGACACACCGCGTCCTTACGCACAACCTTTCCACCTCGGTTTCCACGTCCCTTCCACCCCACAGGCGTGTACCGCAGCAGCACCGCTCCTACCACTGCAACCAAGCACCGGCCAACTGCCCCTCGCTGTGGTGTCGGTCGCCACGCCCTGGCAGTGTGCTAAGCCAAAGCTGCCCCCCAGCCCGCCCGCCGCCACCCTCCCCGCGCACCTGTCCGCCCATCTGCAGGTAGCCCAGGTGCATCTCAATCTCGAAGCGGCCGCGCGGCGCCAGGATGCCCACCTCACTGAACACACACACCGGCTCGTCCGCGGCGGCCGCCTCAGTGTCCGCGTGCGGCAGCAGCTGGTCAAGCAGCACCTGGGGGCCGGGGCGGCAAAAGGGACGCCAGACAGTTCGCACGTCAACTCGCTGCAGGCTACCAATCGTATCGGCAGGACACACCAGGCTGCTCTTGGGCGGGAAGCTACTGCCTTTCACCAGGTTTATCCCGTCGCTCCTGTCCCATTGCTCGCCCGACTGCCACAGCCACCATGACCACCACCACCACCACCACCACCACCACCACCGGGCAGCAGTTCAGTAGGCACACGCCGCACCTTGGTCGCCCAGCACGTCCCATGCGTGCCGCCACCACCCGCACCCCACAGCTACACACGTACGCTTCCACTACACGCACAGCAGCACCCTCAGCCACCCTTCGGTCGCCCCCTTCTTGCTGTCCCCCTGCCGCCCTGCTCCCGCTCCCGTCCTCACAGCCCCACAGTCCCGAAGTAGGTGCACGTCGCACCTGGCAGCCGGCATCTCGCACCCTTGCCGCCATCACCCAGGTCCCTCACGCCACATACACACGTCCTACCTGCTGCCAACGGCCTCCTTTTGTCCCTTCTCTTCTGCCCCCTGGTCACCTCTTACCCAACCCGGAGTGCCGCAGTGGGCACATGCCGCCCTCAGCTGCTCCACTGCACACACACCCAGCCCGCACCTTGGCTGCCGGCACGTCCTCTGCGCTGGACGGGAAGTCCTCGTTCCCTGGCGGCACGTAAAAGGCCAGCTCCGTCAGCATGTCCTCCGCCACCTCCCCCACCATGTCGTCCGCGTGCAGCTCAAGCATCACGTCGTCCTGGGGGAGCAGCGGAAGCAGGTGGCCGTTGCAGTGTGAAGGTTCAGGTGTCTCCATAAGCCTTCAGAACCCTCGTCATTCAGGGTTCCGGCGGTGATGCAAGGGCATACGTGACACAGAGTACCAACAACAGATGATGAGTCGCGGAGGAGGCTGGTGGGGAGACCCATGAAACCACAGTGCCCACGCCGATGTGGGGCGGGAGCCCGGGCACGAGCACGTGCACCCGCGTTCGTGTGCCCTGCCCTCCCCCTCCCAGCAGTGTGCTGTCACGCGCCACCGGGACCGCCTCTGGCTCCAGGTGGCGAGGACACGCGTCGGGCGTGCTTTCCCCTCTTCCCCGCCACTGCCCTGTGGCGTGACGGGCGTGGGCGTCACCTGCCCGAGGCGCCTCGCTCGCGCTCGCGCCATGTCCACGCAGGTGCCCGCACGACCATGCCTAAGTTCCAGAGGTAGTGCCGTATTGTCGTACAACGCAGCACGCGCAGTCAGCCGCCGCACAGGGGCACCAGTATTGTCCCATCAGCCGGCCCCAGCAGCCCAGTTGTGCGTGGTGCACCCGCCCACGCTGGCCAGCCGCGTGGGACGTGCCTCTTCAGGCTTAAGCGTCCCAACCCGGCCCGGTCAAGCCAGCCCCACATGCCCCGGACTGGAATACACAGCAACTCATCCTGCTGGCCCGTGTCTCCGCCCGCGCCGTCGCCGTGCCGCCGCCTGCCAAGCCCCGCCGTCTAACCCCCCCGCCGACTCCCCTGGCCCACTCTCACTGGTTCCGCCTTGTTCCTCGCGTGCTCCCACACCAGTCCCCTGCGTCCTGCTTCCCCACCTTTGTCTGCTGCGCGGTGCACACGTCCGGCAGCGGCAGCTCGAAGGCCACCCTGCCGTCCACGGTGAAGGCCAGGGAGGCGCCCCGGATCTGCACGCCGCCCCAGTTGTGCCCCGACACGGGCAGCGCCTCCTCCGCAATGCCGTCCGCCAGGCCCAGAGTGCCGCGGGCGTAGGCCTGCAGGGGCTCGATGTCCTGCAAGGGGGAGAGATAGGGGAGAGGGGAGGGGAGGATGTGTGGGTGTGTGGGGGTGTGGAGGGGTGCGAAGGGACACGGGGTATGGTGTAGAGGAAACGGGGCAAGGGGGGCAGGAGGTAGAGAGAGCAGACGGGCCCCGGTAGGCTACGGAACCTCTGAAGGTCATACGTACCAAACCGCACGACCGCCGTTAACCTCACCTTGTCACGGAAACCCAGGAAGTTCATGGTGGTCCCGCCCTTCCGGCGAACTGACAGCTGACACCCACGGGGCACCTTGCTCCAGGTGATGAAGTTGATTTCTGCACCCAAGCGCGGTAGCACGTTACCCCACGCCCCCCGACGGTCCTCGCGCAGCCTTCAGTCCACCAGTGCCAACGCAGGAACAGTTTGCGCGCCCTTACCATCCTTCTTGACCTCCACCACCTTGCTGCCCTGCTTTCTACGCCATATCAAGCCGGCCGGCGTGAACTTGAGTTGTCCAGATGACTGCATGACAATTGGCCAATGGTATTTACGCCTCCTGAATCTCCGCGCGGCCGAACAGCCGCCTAGGTAGAGCGCTGAAGGCACCCACCACTCCACCACGGCTGCCAAGCCAGATATCTCCAAAAGCCTGCGCTCCATCGGCCATGTTGGCCTGCCCGGAGAGCTGGGCGCGGAATTTAGCGGGCCTTTCAGAGATCGAGCGGGAACAGTCGACGCGTCAGCTGTTCTGTCTTTTGCAACTTAATTCGATATGATCTTCATCGAAGAATTGTTCTGTGCAAAGGTCGAGGCTGAAGGGTTGCAAGGGACTGCACTGCAGGAGGTGCGCTGGAAAAAGGACACGGCAATTGAAATACTGTGCTTCCTATACTCTATAAAGTAACATCAGTAACAATAGTAGCGCATCAATAGCGCAAACGGTGTGCTTGTGCAGGGGCAGCTCCTCTCGTCCCATGCGAAGCAGGGGAGCTCCCTGCTGAGCGTGACAGGCACATCGGCTCTGGCTCCCAACTTCCCCGCCTAGCCCAAAAATCAGAGCCAAACGGTGGCGTTCACCCGAGTGTCCAGTTGCACTGGGTTAGCATGTCGCTAAGATCAAATGCGAACACGAGTACCTAGGGTACTAACTGGGGTGAGAACAGGTGAAAGCACCTCAGTGTCGAGCTGTCCGTACAGGTCCGTATGAGGGTAATTAGGGGGAGGTACGAAAGGCCGATTAGCTGCAGCGCAGGGGTGGTTGGCTATTGCCGAGGGACGTGAGGAGACGGAGCCCCTGACTGCGTCCTGAGCCCAGCTAACCCAGGTGTGGCGAGAGAAGAGGTGTCATGTTCTCATGTACATAATCCCACCAGTGGACTTGACAGTTGACAACGTGCATCCGAGCTTTGGGCCCTGACCTAGGGTAGCCACAGCGCATTGGGCAGATCCAAGTGCCACGTGCAAGAGCAGTCGCCTTTTCATGATCACAAGAGACGCCTTCAGTACTTAACCGCCTATGCCTTGCATGCAGCAACCAATGCCAATAGACTATCAGGTAGAAACCGTACAGAGGCCTTCCTAAACACACGTCACCTTGCGGCCACTGCTGCGTGCTCAGCAGTTGCTGGGAGGCACAGCTACCACGGTCGGCGGTGAGATCCCACAGCTGAAGGGGATACACTTATAATGAACGGCCACTGCGTTCAACATGCAACATGCAATCCCTGCATACAATTCTTAATCCCATCACTACGTAACATGCACACGGCATCGTATGTCCCTGCAAGCTGCCCAACGCACAGCCCCCGGAAGAGCCACCCAAGGTGTCGCAATCGCTATATGGCAAACCCTTCACGCAGTGGGGGCCCTTAGCAATCCTCCCGCAGCCGCCATTCATGCTTCTACTCCTGCTAATATTGCTAATGGGCCTGCTGTTCTTGCTGCGCTTGTTGCTGCGCGCTCTGCAGCAGCTCCTGCCGCACCCGGGCCATGGCGCTCGCCGCCGCCGCCTGCGCCGCCCTGCGCGCGTTGGCCAGCGCGTTGGGGTGCGGTGACACTGCCACACACGTCCAGCGCATGCGGGCCTGGGGCACGGGCAGACCAAAGCAGCTTGACATAGCAAGGGCTTTTAGGGCACTTCTGCGCTCGCAAACCGGCAGCATGAAGCAATAAGACGGATGCAACTGCATGCGCCACCTGCGGGCATCGCCACACCCCCGCTCTCGTGGTCGCTTTGTCACTTTTCGGACCACCACCTCTGCAGTTGCAGCCTTGGCAGCACATGGATGAGAGGGCAATCACGGTGATGCACCTCGCCTGCCTTGCCACCTTGCGCTATGCTGCACCCCTTTCCCCCATCGACGACCACACGCACCTGCAGCTCCTGCTCCTGGCCCCTAAGCCACGCCGCCCACTCCCGCAGGTACTGCTCCGCCGACACCTGCTGCTGCGCTAACACACATCCCTGGCCCAGGTCCACCAGCAGCGTGAGCTGCTCCAGGCGGGGCAAGCGGCGCGGCAGTAGCCCCGCCGCACACCGCACCGCCGCCTCCGCCCCCTCCCGGTCTGCCGCTGTGGCGTGTACCCGCAGGGAGGTCAGGTGGGGGCAGTGGCAGGACAGCAACCGCAACAGCAGCCTCAGCCAGCAGGTAGGCGGCTCAATGGCGTGAGCAGCTGCGGTCGGCTGTGACGTGGTTGATGGTGGGGGGCAGCTGCTGGTGCTGCTGGCGGTCAGGTCCCACCGCGGGCTGGTGTGTGCTGACCGCGTGTCCGTGTCTTCGTCCTCCTCAACGCCATGGTGGTTGTGGTGCTGTTGCCGCAGCTCGTGTGCTGCGCCCAGGCATGCGCTTTCCGGTGGGTCAAGCTGCAGCTGCCTCAGGCCAGGCAGGCACGTGGCAACGGCACGCAGCCCAGGAGGGTCGTACCAGGACAGGGAGCCTGCGGGCATGGGTGGGGTGAGGGTGAGGGATGTGCAGGCAGGTACTAAATGGGCCCGGGTGGGGCGGTGAAGCACCTGCGCCATGGCAGAGGCGACACAAGGCCAAACACGGAGTATCAAAAAGAGACGAGGCCCTCGGCTATGGAAGTAGCGCAAACTGGCACCGTTTTGGCCCCAACTGAAGCAGGTTGTACCCCTGACCAATATCCGGATGAGACGCAGACAGACTCACCCTCGCAAGGCAGGAGCACGTCCCTGCTGGTGGCCGCACTGCCCACCACCCGCAGCGTCTGCACACCGTACCAGCAGCGCAGCAGGCGCGCCAGGGCCTTGCCGCTGCTGCTGCCACCCCTCCTCCCATCCCCCGCCTCCACAATCCCTCCCCCGCCGCTGCCTCCCTCTCCCCCTCCCCCTCCGCCGCCCTGCCCCGTCTCGCTGGTGCTGCAGCCGCTGTCCACAAGGCTCACCAGCCGCAAGCTGCCGCCGCACCCCAGCCTGTCCGCACACTCCACAAACGACCCCTTGAGCACCAGGTCTCGCAGGCACGCCAAGCCGCCATCCGGCCGCCCTCCCTGCCCTGTCCCTGCCTCGTACCCCGCCCCCGGCCCCGCAAGCAGCACCACGCCTTGCAGTGACAGTGACGTGAGGCTGGGCGGCAGGCACGCACCCGACACCACCGCGGGCCGGCGGTCTGGGTTGCCGAAGTGCAGCGACAGGCGCTGCAGGCAGCAGAGCCCGCCCAGGGGCGCCAGCCGCGCAGGTGCATGCAGCAGCCAGCCGGCATCAACGCCCGCCTCCGCCGCCGTACCCCCGCCGTCGCTCGTGCCATCCGCTGGTGGAGCAACACCGCTGCCGTTACCTGCACTCCCAGTGGCTGTAACGCCATGGGTTGCGGTCGGCTGAGGCAGCGGGGGAGGCAGGAGCGGTAGGGTGTAGGCTGCGGACAGGTGCAGGCGGGTGAGGGCTGTGAGGTGGGCTAGCAGGGCGGCGGAGTCGTCGCCCACGCCTAGGAAGGGCGCCCGGCGGTCCCCAAGCGCCAGGCAGTGCAGGCGGCGCAGCGGCAGCAGCAGCCGCACGTGGCCCAGGGCGTCCTGCACGGCCGCGTGCGCGGCGGGCGGGTGCGGGGGCGGCAGGGGCTGCGGGTGGTGCAGGCGGGTCCACACGCCGCACACGCACACGGGGCGGCTGGGGGCTGCGAGGGAGGCCGCAGTTGAGGTGGAGGGACCAGCAGCGGTGGATGTGTGGCTCGGGGCTGTGTGCTGGTCGTTAGAGCGGAGTTGTTGCGGGCCGAGAAGGGCGGTGGTGCTTGCTGCAGCATCCAGCTCCACCCAGGGGCCTGCAGGGGCCAAGCTCCGCTCCCCTCCCTGCTGCTGCTGCTGCTGCTGCTGTCGCTGCTGCTCCCCTTCGTCCTCCTCCCACTCGTCGGGGTCCAGCCACAGGCCCGTCAGGGACGGCAGCGCGCTCAGGGGCGCAAGGGACGCGCTCGATAGTGGGCATCCCCCCTCAGTCTCCGGCCACCCCTCCGTAGCCTCTGCCCCCAGGCCATCGTGACCATTCTCCTCCACTCCACCCGCACCCCCAAGGCCCCTTCCTGCCTGCCCCGCCTCCAACTCCTGTTGCAAGTGCTGCTGTGCGGGCTGGCGCTGCTGCTGCTCCTGCCCCTCCGCTTGTTCCTCATGCTCCGCCGCCGGCGGCGGCGACACCACCAGCTGCACGAACTGCAGGTGCTGCCAGTACGGCTGTCGTACCTCGCTGCACAGCCGTGCCGGCGGCACCAGCACCACGTCGCGCTTGCCGGACTTGAGCAGCTGCAGCGGCAGCTGCAGAGGGCCGTGGCTGCTGCCAGCCCCGCCGTTCTCCCCCGCCAACACCCCCAAGTCCCCCCCAGGCCCAGCAGGGACATCCATGCTGGAGCGGCGCCCACCGGTGGCGGACCACCGACCCAGCGCCGTGCTGCCCGTGCCAACCTCCTCCCCGCCCATAACGCAGCGGCAGGGTTGTAGCTCCTCCCCACTTCTGATCCCAAAGCCATGCCGGGCGGACGAGCTGCTCGTGCTGCCGCTGCAGCAGCAGCAGCAGGCGCAGGCTAGGCCCACCAGTGCGCCCGCACACAGGTTGGCGCTGCCTGCGCCGCCGCCTAGGTACGTGCCTGAGGCCGGGTGGCGCTGCCCCGCACCGCCCAGGCCCCCGTCTGCGTGGGGGTCCACGGCGCAGCCGCCGCAGCGCCAGCCGCCCTGCCCCGAAGCGTCCCCATGCTGCTGCTGCTGCCGCCGCCACTGCAGCTGCCCCCAGCTGCTGGGTGAGCCACGGGCGCCGCTGCCGCCGCATGCGGGGCAAGGCGGGGCCCAAGCCTCGTAGCGTATCTGCCAGCGCAGTGCCTCGGGCTCAAACTCAAGCTCCGTCTCTGCATGGACACAGAATGTGAGGAGGTGGTCACGCTCGTACGGCACGGCATGTTGTGGGGTTAGGCAGTAAAGCCTCACGGACGTGGCATGTCGCCGCCATGCCCTGCTACACAGTCGTATCATAATCGGTTTAGGGTTGCCTTGTTGCACAAACTACCCCCAGCCCCTGACCTTTCGCCCTGTATGGCGCAATCCCACAGTCATAGGAGCGTACTGACAAACCCGCACTCCCCGCCGTCCCTCCCTGGGCCCGTCACCCACCATCCAGCACAGCGTCCTGGTACAAGTGCTGCGCCGTGATCGCCAGGCAGCGCAGCCCACGGCCCTTTCCGACCGACTCGCCTAGGGGTGCATCACCCGCCCCCGCTGCCCCCGTCGCCCCCGCCGCCCCCGCCGCGCTGCTCCCTGCTCCTGCGTCGCCCGCCTCCGCTCCTCCGCCTGCCTCGCCCCCAGGGCCCTGCTGCCCTCCTTGCTGCCCCTGTCCCCGCTGCACCAGCGCCACCGCTGCGTTCCACACGGCGCACATGTGTGCGTTGTCCTCGACAATGACGAGCGAGTGGTAGCCATGCACCTGCACACACACAGCAGCAACACCAGCCACAGCGGTCTCTCGCTTAGCACAGTACCAGGATGTGCGAAGAACCTACAGCGGCGGCTGCACGACGCGCCCCCGACGAGTCCCAGGTGCATTGGCTACGCACTCGGCTACCATTGGCAGCCCGCGCACTGCGCACCCACGCCCCACGCCATGTGAAACCACGCCCAATATCAACCTGACAAGTCATGCCCAACACTAATCCCCTATGATGCACGTGCCATAGACCGGTGCACCAATCCTGCATATCCAGTTGCTCCCTACCCCCACCCACATGCAGGTGCTCCAGCTGGGTGGCAGCCGCCAGCAGCTGCGGCAGCGCAATCAGGTTGGCGTGGGCCATGCACAGGTGTCTTAGCGCGGGCAGGGCGCCCAGGCCCTGCGCCAGGGGCTCCGTGAGCGACACGCGGGACAGGCGCAGGCTGGTCAGCTGCTGGTGGAGGCGGCTGCCCCGCTGCAGCAACAGCGCCAGGCAGCTGTCCGGGAGGGGGTAGCGAAGGGGTAGCTGCAGCTGCAGGCGTGAGAGGTCGGCGGCGGGAAGCTGGGAGAGGAAGGCCAGGCAGGCGTGCAGGGAGGCCTCGCATGGCTTGGCACGTGCCTTGGACTCGTGCAGCAGCGCGGCGGCGATGTGGAAGGAGGGGCGCATGGGGGCCATGGATGCGAGGAGGGAGGCCCAGGAGGGGTCGTGGGAGGGATGGGGGGCGGCGGAGGGGGCGGGAGGGGGAGGGGGATGTGGGGGAGGCCCGGGCGAGGTGCGCGGTGGGTGTTGGGTGGCTGGCTCTGGTAAGGGGCCAGCATTGGAGCCGCCTGCATGGGTCTGAGAGTGGAAAGGCCCAGAACTATGGTTTTCGGTGTCTAGGGTGTCGCTGGCGCTGTGGGGGTAGAAGCAGCGGGTGTCCAGCAGGAGCGGAGACAGCGCATGGGCGAAGGCGGTCTTCCAGGAGGCGCAGACGAGCCTCGCCGATAGCAGCGCAATACGGGGCAGAAAGGCTGCAATGTGCTGCAAGCAACAAACAGAAAGCGTTTTGTTGTTTGGACATCCAGCGGGCCGCAGCAGTCCCGGCGAGCGGCTCGACACTGCCGAGCGGATTTTACGCACTGCCGTTCGCTGCCACACTCCATCACTAGAAGGATGAATGGCAGATAAATAAGATGAAGGATTATCTACTTACTTCGCATACACCGTCGGGCAGATGACTCCAGCACCTGGTAACCGGCGCTTGTCGGGTGCTGTGATCAGACATACTGTCGCAGGTTTACATCATCGCTTACTATTAGATCGCTGCAACCTCTGCTGCGCGACGGAGGGAAAGGCCGCTGTATAGGTGATACGCTGAAGCACGTATTACAACGTACGGCATTTACAGGAGCAACGTAGGCAGTAGGCCAGGTGACGCTTCCCTGAGGGGAACCTCTTGTATAGCACCTTCAACAAGCTGCACCCACGTGACAGCCTACTTTGTGCCCAGCAACAGTTGGAACTTGGCGTGCGCACAACTGGGACACCACGTGCTCCACGGCGTGGCATGGATGCCTTGTCAAAGGCTTTGCCTCCCTGCCTTCCTCTGACCACAGCTCAGCCGTCAAGGCGCTACACACCCGAGCGTCAGCACCGCTTCATCACAACCTTTCTCTGGTCAAGCCCGCCCGCGACTGAATGCCAGAACCTCCTTGTCTCTGCTTTCATCAAGACATCCAACGTGGCATGCCGTCAAGCGGCACGGCACTCAGACAACATGGAGAAGCACCATCGTCATTCTGCTGCGCGCCTGCCGAGCTGCCGTGCCGCTTACTTCTTGGCGGCAGGGGCGGGCTTGGGGGCAGCCGCCTCCAGGTGCGCACCCTGAGGGGCAAGTGGCGGCCGGGCGGGAATTATTGGGGTATGTAGGGGACGCATTGGGAGTGCCCGGTTGGCAAAGGCCATCGCTATCTGCACACGTGCTACTGCGGACGTATTCCCCGAACCAGGCCCCGAACCTCTAGGAAGATTACTGCTGTTGCCGCACGCCCAGGTTGGCCGCTGTGACGCCCCAGCAGCGCGCTCCTTGCCATGCGCGTACACCCCCCTGCCGTGTCCCCCAATTTCCTATATCTAGCGCATCAGAACCCTCAAGAGCCGCCCGCGGCATGCCTCCGGCGCACTCACCGATGCAATGCGCTCCTCGCGGCGGGCGGCCTTGCGCTCGCGCGTGGCCTTGTTCTTGGCGCGCCGCGCCTCGAACTGGTCGGCGATGGTCTTCTCGCGGATCTGCGGTGGCAGCACAGCACAGCAGCCGCAGGCAAGACCGGCGGGTGGCGTCAGTGGCGTCCAGCGACCCAGCGGCAGCACACGGCCGCAAGCTTAGGGTGCTGCACGGATGAAGGCAAGTGCGCCAGCCCAGGACCTAGCACACACGCCCACCTTCTCGGCCTTCTGCTTGTGCACCGCCTCCATCAGCACACGCTTGTTCTTGAACACGTTACCCTTGACCTGGGGTGGGGGCGGTGACGGTCACGGCATCGAGTTGGTTACAGGGCGCTGCAAAGACTCCGATACAGGACCAATACACAGCAATACCGTTTCCTACCGCCTGTTCGTGCCCGAAGCCGCTGTTCCCGGAGAGCCACACCCAACTGTTGCCCGACGTCGGCACACCGTTGCTGCGTGCTGCATGCCTACTCGCTTGCGCTCTCCTCCATCGCACCAAAGTTCTTCGCCCCGGCCCGCACCTTCATGTACAGGTCGTGGTAGAGGTGCTTGTCGATCTTCTTGCTGTCGCGGTACTTCTTCAGCAGGCGGCGCAGCACACGCAGGCGGCGGATCCACATCACCTTCTCGGGCAGGCGCGCCTCGCGGGTACCGCGGCGCTTACCTGATGCAGGGAGACAGCGGCAGAACCAGGGGCAACGGTTTACAGGCGGCACCGAAACACAGGTGCAATGGGCCTCTCACGGGAGCACCCCTGCATTCTGTGTTGGACATAACAGCAACGAGGTGAAGTGCGCTCGGCTAACTCTCGTTGGAGAGACATGTTCGCGACAGCCGCGCCCCAAATGAAGCACCGCGTGCTGCTGGCTGCTGCGCAGCCGCAGCCGGCGCCTCCCTTTCTGCAGGCTGCTGGCGACAGCCAGAGAGGCCGGGCACCCTGCCCCACCGCCCCCGCGACGCACCGTATCCGGTGTGGCGGCCCTTCGCCTTGGCCTCCGCGTTGCGGCGGGCGCGGTCGCGGGAGTGGATGACGGGCTGCTTGCGGAAGATCAGCCCATCCTTGATCAGCTTGCGCACGTTCTGGCCTGCGGGGGGGGCGTGGGCGTGGGGGACGGGGTCGACTGGGTGGGCGAGGGCGGGTCATGGGGGAAGGCGGGAGGGCGAGCCCGGCCGCGGAGAGGTGGGATCTGGGGGCCCGAAGGGTTAACATAGTGGGTTGAGAGGTTGAAACTGTGATTTTGGTGCGGCTGCTTTGTGACGGATGGCTCTGTGGCGCTGGGTGTGCTGCTGGTGCCAGCGGTGCTGTTCAAGGAGGTGCCACGGAAGCGGTTGTGCTCGCTGGACACCGTCATTCCGGGCACAGCTTGTCTTACAGCTACCCGAGGCTCGATGTGAGCTGTAGAGCCTGCGTCACTCCGATGATGGGGAGTCCCTACAAGGCTGGTTGCGGTCGCAGTCGCTGTGCAACACCCTCTCCTCCTGCATACATCGCCACCCCTCGGGCGACAAACTTGCTATGACGCGCTGCACTTCTGCTTCAAGCGACGCTGTGTGGAGAACCGAAAGCCCTGAGCCCTGAGCATCGCGACCGTCCCGCCGACCCGCTCCCGACGACCCTAGAGCTAGCATGGTGCAATAAAACTCACGTGAGTTGGCCATGGAAATCTCGTTGGCTTCATTTGGGTCCAGCCAGACCTTCCGCAGACCGCATCCCATAACTGAAGCGGCGAGCCGCTTCTGAAGCTTTAGGGACACCATCTTTACTAAGTTAAGCAATATGCCTAAGGGGAAGGAAAGGGGCAAGTCTCGCGTCCTTTAGGGTAATATCGATGCCGCCCTACGCATGGGTACGAGGAGCAGAGAAAGTCCTCTGGGAAGGCACGCCTCGTTGCAGCACTACGCTGGCCAGTGCGCCAGCAATGCCATGGGAAATCATACCGATGAAACCAGTTCCAGAGCCCTCTCTGTACGCCTGGGACCTCTTCTTGCCGCTTGCCCTTCGTCTCCTTGGTCTCCTGACTTTGCCTTTTGATCTATGCTATAATCGTTTCCGCGGCAAATACGATCTTGAAGTCGCATGCGCGCCTTGTGAAGCCGCGAGCGGACGGTCGACTGGCACGTGTCGCTGGCCGTCGCCAAGCTGTGAGAGCGGAGTGCCCGCTGTGCCGCCACAGACGTTGGCATACGTGTACAAGTATGGGGAGCTGCACATAGGGGCGTCGCACTTAGCATGTGTCGTGCGGGCCGCGAGGCCATAGCCCCTTACCCACGCACCCGCGCATACCAGGCACTTGTGCAAGCTACGTGCGTCAAGTAACTTTCCATCTCTACCAATGGTCCGATCAGCGTGACATCCCCCGGCCCCCCTAAGCACAGTTGTGCTTGATGTACTAAACCGCGTTGCGAACAAGGGTAAACCCCCCTTGGGGTTGGGGCTGCCAAGGCCTGCCTGGCCATCCCGGCTACCGTATGCCGCTGTCGGCAATGTGCCCCGCTGCCACTTCGGCCTGCGTTTCTGTCAAAGCATGAGACCTTCATGGAGTATACGCCGAGGCATAAGCAGGAATGGTGAATGGGCGCCTTTTGGTGCACACGGGCCATTATCGGTAAGCAGGACTCCTGGAGGCACCTGGACCTGTCTGGACACACTACCTACTCGAGCGACCATCGGCAGCCGGCTCGTTGTCCGCGAGCACAAGGGAACCCCCAGTCCTGTTGTCCTGCAGCGTTCTCAGAAGACGCGACTGGACTACAGCGGTACCAAGCTGTGGCGCACCGTGGAACCACTACCCTTTGGCTTCAGAAAGGCTGGCTGGAACAGCTGGCTGCCATCCGTAACGGTTCACCACGTGCCGGCGGCCTTGTGCCTCTTGGCAACCGATGGCGCGATGGGCTGTGACATACGTGAGCCTGCATGCCTGGGTTTCGATAGGGCTACAGTAGTCCGTAACTCAGCATGGAATGCAGAAGTTCCAGTGCCAAACATCAACTCCATCCCGTCAACACTGGCGCATCCTGGCAGGCGGCCCTGGGCGGGCCCACAGGCCAGTCCTCCACACTACTACAACTAGACGTCCCGCGGAGCAACGCCAAAGACGCCGTCCCCCTTTTGAGGCTGAGATATGCATGCCGCAACATGCATGCCGTCCTCGCCAGCCGGCAACCATTCCGTGTCACCGGTACCCGTGGCAAAATGTGGAGTGCTTGCTGCTATAACTACCGCCTGATGCTTTTCGCGGGACTGCAAACCCGCGGGATATATGCATGCTACCGGTAACACCAAAGAGCCCCACCACCACGCCTGAATGCAAAGCCTCAAACTGCCTGCCCTCAACAGGGGCATGCCTGCCGCTGCCACCAGGGTTTTCTGAACACAGCCACATGTCAAGCGTCAATCCACCCCACGTACACTTGCACAAGCAAGCAACAAATAACGAAGCCACCGTAGCCAAACCTTATTTACGCGGCCGCTGTACATCCCCACTCAGTCCGCCTTTGGCGGCGGCACCAGCTGCGCGGTGACCAGGTCCGTGACGCGGGGGTAGGCCGCCTTCTCGTCCAGCTGCGCCTGCGCCCACAGCAGCAGCTTGAGCAGCATGGGCAGACGCGGCTCCCGCTCCTGCGGCACAAGTAGCACGCGCGGTGTCAAAGTCATTGGGACGCCAAGAGCACAGGCGCAGTGTAGGCCATTGGAGGGCAACCAGCACAAGCAGCGTACGGGGTTGAATGGCAAGGGAGCAGTTGCTAGTGCGGAGTGAGAGGGCCTGCTACTGCAAAACCGGCGTTAGGTGCGGCACTGACAGCTGGCAAACGAGGGTCCTGAAAAGAGTACTGTGGGAGCACTCCTCCCCTGCCATACGGAGAAACGCCGCATGCAGCTACCTGGGAACTCGAGCGACATCACAACATCACCAGCACCAGTGCAAGCGGTGCCCTCGCCTTTGCACGTACGGTGCGCAACGGGAAGCATGGTCGCCTCGGCACGACCGACCGCGAAAGTAGGTGCGCAAGCCCAACACAAGGGGCACCGTCCCGCCCGCCGCACCTGCGCCTGGCTGGCCAGAATGGCTGCGTTGAGCTCGCTGGCCGTCTTCTGGCGCTGCGCCACGTCCAGCAGGTCGGCCACGGGGGAGGAGCGGCTGTCCTCGAACGCAAGCAGCGCCACGGTGCGCTCTGGGGGGCCGGGGGAAGGCGGGGGTCAATGATACTGACGGGTACAGCTGCGGTTAGGACGCCTTACATGAGGGCGGAAGTCCTCGAAAGCCAGCGGTGCCACGGTGAGCTCCAGGGGATTAAGGGGTAGGGGCGGAAACAGGCGGGGTTGAGGACAAGCATGAGGTATCGCACGGAATAGCATGCAACATAGGTGCATGCTGTCAGCTGGGACCTGGAACGCGCCCATTAGTAAGGTTCCAGATTGCTGCCACGCGCTGGTCCGTCTTGTTGTGGGCGCTTCATGCCTTGGGGATACGGTACTACCGGTTGGCGTCACCCTCCCCGGCCCCTGTCCCCACACCCAGGTAGTCCAGGGACGTCGTGTAGTACACACAATACCCCGTATTAATGGTGTGCGTGCATGCAGCCGAAAGGCCAGCAGGTCCGCCCCGACTTGTCCATCTAACGTTCGGGCGCTGGGCAGCCCTGTTGGCACAGCAAGTCCTGGGAAAACCACCGGTCTGTGTCACCCCCAGGTCCCCCACCTTGCCCCCGCCCCGGGCCCCGCCCCCTCCCTCTCTGCCCCTCACCCAGCTCCTCCAGGAACGCCGTGTTCTCCACCGCCAGCGGCGCCAGGCACTCCGCCGCGAAGTCCAGCGCGCCCTCCACGTTGCCGCCGCGGATGAGCTCGATCAGCTGCTGCTGCTGCAGGTGGAAATACAGCTCGGGCTGGGACTCCAGGATCTGCGCGCGGTGGGGAACACGGTGGGGGCGCAGCTGGTCACACACGGTGTGTGGAAACAGTACAGAAGGCAAGCGGCGCAGAGGCTGCAGGCAGGCAGGAACCTTTGTTGCGACTAACCCGTAAAATTGTTTCCTGCACATCGCCAAGTAACACCCACCTACTTCTGGCCCCCGTGCCCCACTGCCGGCTGGTCTGGCACGTGTGCTGGTCCCCACGCTGTCACACGTGTGGGCCCCCGACCGAGTGCGGGTCCCTAGCGCACCGCCTGACCCCTCGCCCCCACCTCGGGGTCCAGGTCGTTGACGCGCCCCACAGCCGCCTCCACGTTCCCGCTCTGCAGAGCGCGCCGCACCTGCAACGAACCGATGCAAGCAAGGCAGCAGGCGGCCACATGAGGGCCAAGCAGCGGCAGCGACATGATTCAACGATGAAGCGGGTACGTGGACAGTGACTGGTTCACTGAGTCCCTACTTCCTGCACCGATGGGATTCGTCATGTCCGTGACCGCCACGTACCTCCTCGCGCACTGTAAGTTCCCCCCGAGACCGAACACGACACCCACAGCAAAGCAGCCAACCAGCCCCGGCCAACGCCCCAGCAATGGCGGACTGGCATGTGTCAAGTGCCTGGCACATCCTGCACCGTGAGATGGTGCCTATGCCGTGCTGTGTTAGCACCTATGGAGCTATGGTGCAAAGAGTGCATAGCCGGCCCCAAACCCAGTATCCTGCCTGCACCTACCTCCATGCGGTCCGTGATGGCGTCCAGGTTGACGCCAGGGGATGTCTCCGACTCCGCTTCAAACATGCGGGCAGCCTCAACGTAACCCTGCGGTGGAACGTGTCGCAGCCCATTGTGGGGTGCAGCATGCGGAGAAGGCAACGTGCCGGGGTACCAGGCAGCTGCTACGTCCGCCTGCCAGGTGGGGTCATCAGTGCAGTACTACAACGGCCGCCAATTTCCACAAGGATTCATTTTGCCATGCACAGTTTTCTGTGGTAGACAGGCGCCGTGTGTTCATCTGCCACGTGCCAGTGGGGCGGCCGTGCCCTGGCCCTCCGGGAGTGGGCACCAGGCCTACCGCCACGGTTTTCAGCGGGACCCTTATGTTCCTGACTTACGGACTTCACGCACATTCATCTGTGCTCACCTCGGTAACGAGGAAGTTCATTATTAAGCGGTTCATGTCCTCCTTTGGGACCCGCACGCTCGCCAGCTTCTGCTCCCATGTTTCTAGAGGAATGACCTTCTTTGTTCCAGCCTATGTGGGAGCCACAATGGTTGTTATCAAGTCGTTACCATCTGGGCACGTTGGTCCCATAAAAGCCCTGCTTGTTGCGGACTGACCTCCCCCCTGCCCATCACAGCGTAGAGATGCCGTATACGAGCAACCTCGTCTGTAAGTTGTTGCACAATAATGTTGAAGGGATGAAAAGCCACGTTGCCAGTGCAACAGGAAGCGGAAGAAGTGAAGAGATGTTCTGTGAACGCGTTGGCAAGTCTAGATTGTTCGCTATATGCACACGAGAACATAGCAGTATCGGAAAGGGGGCCAGACGGCACAAACGTAAAAGCTTTTTGGCTCCGAGGCCATCCATGTAGCGCGGGCAAAGACAAACAACGACGTGCCGAGCGAATGCTCTACATACTGCAAATGTCAAAAACGCTTATACTACCGGGGAATTAAGCGCATGCATCCAAGCCCAAATCGTGCATATCCCCAGCACGCTTTACCGCGTCCCTCTACTCCAACCTTTTGGTGCCTTAGGAATGCCAACAGCATCATTGTTCGAGTATGTAGCGTCAAAACTCGATGAGCCACCTCTTACTCCAGAGGAGGTAAGCGGCTGGAGCTGCACCCTTCAGGAAGGGGCACTCCGCTCCCTACTGACCCTACCCTGCTGGGACGCAGCTGGAGTTCCTTGCAGAGCACGAGAAGATCTCCATCGTGCCAAACTTCAGTCTCAACCTACCAAATGCAATGCTAACATGTGTTGAGGTAGGGTTGTAGGCAGGTGGCAGGCAGCAGGGTTGGGGCCAGAGTACGTGGCAAATGCCCCGAACGACGGCGAGCTGCACCAGGGCCCTTCCAAGGTTCCCGGTCTTACAGAAATGGAGGAGTTCGGGACGGGGCATCCATATCCATTTCCTGCAACGGCAACTGCGCTGACTATGGTGCATGCAGGGTACGTACGGGCCTTTCCGGCCAAACATCCCCGTGGTCGTCCCCCTGTACCTAGCCCTGGCGCTGTTCCGGCGAGGGAAATGCCGCATCCAGCCGCCGGAGTGGATGTCACAGGACAAGCTCAAGGGTAAGCCTCCTTGTCTCACTGGCAGTTCTCCTCCCGCTTACACCCTTTGTATGGTATCTGCTAAGCCAGATGCCGTTTGCCGGGCATGGGGTCCAACTGTCACGTGCAGCATTCACTCACGGCCCCACAGTGCAGTGCTACCGGTACAGACGGTGGTATCAATGTTCATGCTTCCGATGACGCTTTGGGCTGGTGGCCTCCGGCCCACGACTTCGTACGGCATGTGCGTGCAGGCGTGCTGGAGGAGGAGCGCACCATCCCGCAGTACTTCCAGCCGGTGCCGCAGTACTACGTGGAGGTCGCCAAGGTGCTGCTGACGGAGGCGAGGGCCATCTTCGGGAGCAATACGGACGTGCACGAGGTGCGTGTTGACCTACCGGTGGCTTGGTGCACCCCCAAGGCGTAGTACGGTAGTGTATGATGGGGCAAGGGCTACTTGCCGGCACAGGCATTGTCGTGATACCTGTACGGAGCGAGGGCGGACCCGGTGACGGTGCACTGAGTCAGGTGCATTGCAAAATGTGTTGGTGTCGCTTTAGCACAAATTTGTGAGGCGTTGATTGCTGTTAAGGTTGCTACTGCACCTGTTGCTGCCGCAGATCACGGACCTGATTGAGGAGCTGAAGAAGGTGCGCAACAGCAAGATCCTGGACGGCCTGCGCAAGGTGTCGGGGCCCATCACCGTCAAGCTCAACAACCTGAGCGCGTCGGAGAGCAACAAGATCCGCCTGCTGTTTGAGAACTCGCTCAACATGTGGCACCAGCTCACAAAGGTGAGGTTGCCTCCCTGCTGCACAGTGGTTACATGGACCGTTAAGTAGCTGGTGCCTGGGCTTACGCGTGCCCCTAGTGGCCGGAGCAACAGCTGGCTGCAAACTGATGAGTGGCTGCCCCTCCTTCTGTGCAATTGCAGAACGACAAGGAGTGGCAGGAGAGCAGGCTTGCGGGCAACGACACGCCCGCCACGTTGTGAGCCGTGAAATGCGGCGCAAACGGTTTCGGTGCTGACAGGCAGTTGCATGACGTGAGGGGGTAAAGTTGGCTCGGGACATACATACCGGTACGGACAGGCCACAGGCGCGCATACGGCGAGACGCCTGCCGCGTGGTTAGGAGGGCCACGCAATCCTTGTCGGCTAGGTAGATTGTTGCTGCGATGCGTCTTCATTGCACGGCTGGCAACTGACTGGCGACAGGCAATTGGCGCTGGCCAGGTATGCGCCTTACCTGGGAGGCCCATGCCTCTGAAGACATGTATGGCACACACGACAAGACATATTGAGCATTTACGTTGGTATTACGGATAGGCCCTGTGACGCTGCGCTGCTACTAGCCTTACGAAGGAGATGGCGCATGCATCAGCTGGAAGTACTGCTCTATGCATACCGTAGTGGTGTCTTGCTTGCGCACACCGCTCGGGCAAGACCAGCATGCGTGGCAACGTATGTGCACACTTTTATAGGGGTTGCATATTTCCTTTGGCATGATACACCATTCATCCGCCACTACGATGGCATTGTGCATGTGCAGAGGTGCATTGAGGCCTTGAGGGCTCTGCCCGTTGTGCTGATATTCAGAACCGGTACGAGGACGTACTGGAATAGGCTGGGACCAACAAGTGTACCCGATTACAATGTAATCGTCCCGAATAGCCATCGCCATGTTCAAAGGATACCGAGTATGCCAGCACCTCCGCGGCGTTGCAACTCTTGTGCACCCCCATCGACTCCCAGCGCACAGCGGCTTCGCACAGCAACCACCGTTCACGGAAACAGCACCATCCCAGAGACTAGCCAAGCATGACCACAGCCCTTGAGCACCTCCTTAGTCCAGCTCGTTCAGGTTCACGTCCGCTAACCCCTTAGCCACGTCCGCTGGCCCTTGCCCGGCAGCAACAGCCACCTTCGCGGCCGCCTCCACCTCCCGCTGCTTAGCAGCCCCCTGGTCCACCGACCCCAAGTGCGCCGTGTCGTCCGACCCTTCAGGGCTGTCCAGCGAGCCCTGCTCCTCCCCCTGCCCGGCCGCGCTTGCCGCCCCGTTGTCCTCGCCAGGCACCGAAACCGCGGCAGGTGCTGCTGACCTGCTGCTGCTGCTCGCCGGGCGGGCCCCAGCTGCGTCCAGCTCCCGCTGCGACGCCTTGACGGACTCCAGGTAGGCCTGGGAGTCCTGCTCACCGCTGGCCGCCCAGTTGCCCTCCGCGATGGGCGCGCCCGCTCCGGCTAGGCCCTGGCGGGCACTTGACACGTCTGCATACAGGGCATGGCAGGTACGCCACGTCAGGCGCACTGGTTGCGCACAGGTGGTTCCACGAACTAGGTCTGCTGCCACGCAAGCAGCGTGCATTGTAAATGTGTGCAATGGAATATAAGACTGAGATAGCACGTCTGTCGCTGTGCCGCTGTCGGCCTTGCCTTTTGCCGTCCCGCTCTGAACCCCTGCGATGCAGGCCCAGCCCCGAGCAGCATCCGAAGGTCCCACCTGCGGGCTCCTCCTCCCCCGGCCGGCTGGTGTATGCCGCCAGCCTGTTTCGCGCCTCCACCAGCTCCGGGGGGTCCTCCAGGAACTCGTACTCCGTATCGCTGAGGTCGTCGAGGGCGGGGTCCGTGTCGCCGTCTGGCAGGCCCATGCGCTTGCGGCGCTGCGAGCAGCAGGGGGTAGAGCGGCAACAGGCCATGTCCCATGTGTCACAGAGGGCTCCAGCTCAGCAGTACTTATGCAATTGCAGAGCGGTGCACACCGCGCGCCCTTGCGAGTCGAGCTATTCTCATCAGGACGCATGCTGCGTGTGGGGCTCAGTCCATATCACCATATGATGAAAGTATGCACGTGACCCAAGGGGGCCGCCCTGGCCCGAAACACTGCTGCTATCCCCGCTCGGGGTGGACTAGCACGCTTACCTCCCGCCAGCCCTGTGCACGCATTTGCATCATGAACTCGTGGTTCTTCCGTGCGCGCTCGTCCTCCTCCTCCTTGAGCTTGTTGCGCATCTGCCGCTCCGCCTCCAAGCCACCCTCCGCCCTGCGTATCGTACATAAACGTGTTGAACCGCAGCGTACATCGTCATGTTATAGGACAAGCGCACGGCGTTGCCTGGCGTACACGTGTGTCTACCAGTAACCAGCTGAGAGGCACACGCCTAGGCCCCCTTGATGTGAAGAACTGCACTCACCACGCCTCTGCAGTCCTGCGCTCGTTCTCAAACACCGGCCGGTCATCCAGGTAGGTGAGGGAGGGTATGCTGGTGATCAGCACCTTGCGGTAGTTTTTAATGTTGGAGACCACGGGGTTTCCTTTCAGGTACAGGCAGCGGAGGTCCGGGATCTGCTTCAGCACGTCCAGAATTGCAGGGTCCGCCAGCTCGTTGTTCTGCAGGTCCAGAGTCTGCAGTGACGTGCAATCCGCCAGGTGCTGCACTGACTCCAGGGTAATCAGGCGGTTGTGGGTGGCGATGAGGGTGCGGAGGGACTTGCAGCAGGACAGGCCCTCAAGCTTGGCTATCTGGTTGTTGCTGATGTTGAGCGTGTCCAGGTTCTCCACGTTCTCCAGCCCGCTGATTTTCCATAAGCAGTTTTGCTGGACATATCTGTGACCGTGAAGGCAGTTAGGGAAAGGCCAGACTGTAACTCTGGGGTAGCAGACGTGCCACTCCGACCATCACACATGCAACATGCCAAGGCTGTGGATAGGCCAGACCACGACTTACAGGCACTTGAGCTCCTTTAGAGGTGGCAGGCCCTCAAGAGACTCCAGCACGTTCCCTTCGAGGAATAGCGCCTTTAGGTTGACATACTCCTCGAGTCCAGCAATTTGCGAGAACCCCTTGAAGTTGCAGTAGAGCTTGTCGTTCAGTGAGGGTGTTCTGTATAAGCCATTATTTTTGCAGATCTCTACAAGAGCCGCTTTGGTCATGCACGCACACATTCTGGCCGGCAGGTGTTACGTGTGAGGACGCGGCCCAGGGTCAGCGCTGATACGCTTGAACAATAGCGTCAGTGTGTAATTTACTGCACACAGGAAGTCGACAGCAACATTAGGCCCTTGTTCTGGCGTCGAACAAGCGTAGACTGAAGGACTGAAGACTCCCATGACTCCCATGCAAACAGTTTGAAGGGCTGGTGCTCTACAGCGGCAGTCGCCCTACCTAGTACTAGCTGTAATGTTATCATCATAATTATGGACTGCATTACTTGGTACACGTAGAAATGAGTTAGCGGATGCGGATGCGAGCGACAGACAAGGACGGATGTCACTGCCAGCAGAGGCCCGTGCCGTCTTGGCGGGCTTAGAAGCTTGTGACATTGCTACATTATCTGCAGCTGTAGATAGCGCGCGGCAGTTGCTGCATCCACTTCTCCCACCAAGCCGGCTCAGCAACGATGAGCTACGGGGGACAGCGCGCACACTCGGGCCGCTTGCAACTGGCCTGGTGAAGAGCCTTGCTTCCATATTTGCTGCTGAGGCACTAGGCGGCAACCAGCAGCGATGGTTCGTGCTGGGAGAAGCGGTATGCCTAGCACTGGACGCCCTCGACGGCCTGCGCCCAGTGCTGAAGGCCTCCCGGCAGGAGCTTGATGCACAGCGCTACAGCTTCGTACGCAAGCTAGCAACCAAGGGGCTGCACCAGCATGCTCTACTGCAGGGCAAGGCCCTGGTGGCCTCGCTGTTCGCCTCTCCACATGGGGCCCAAAGCGGGGCCTTGGTGCCGAGCGACCTTCACATCGCCGGGATCACCAACCTGCTCATCTGCTACTGCGAGCTGGTGCAGCAGGAGCCCCGGCGGGCTGCTATGCTGTGGGCAGACATCAACAGCTCCTTAGACAGCCTGCTGAAGCTGGCAAGGTAACCGGGCTACTGCACCCCATTGTACGCCTGGAATGCACGATTGACGGCCCTTAAACCGCAAACCCGGCGCGGCCATGGCTTCCATCTGTGCTGAGGAAGCCCTATGGCTGTGGCTGCAGGGAGGCCCAGGCCACGCCAGACCAGGCGCATGACACTCGCCTGGAGCCGCTGCTGCGGTGCATCGGCAAGGTGCGTTAGCAGTGCGGCAGCAGCTAAATGAGGAGTGCATGTGGGTCAACTACCTTGACGACTCAGGACATGGCTTGCTGCCATCGCAGGCTGTGGAGCTGCTCTTCGCGACGGATGCCCTGGCGGCCCTGGGCAGCACCTTGGCAGCACAGCAGCTGGCCGCCTTGGTGTCGTGTGGGGACCTGTGTGGGCAGCGGCACATGGTGGAACAGGTGCGCGGCTGGGTCAGAGCCTTGCCGCTGTGAGCACTGCGGTCACGTGGCCTGCCTGATGTGGGTTGATTTCGGCCTGAACGTATGTCGCATAACGGCTTTGCCATCAAATGTGTACGTATGCCGCAGAGGCTTCTTGAGGAGGTAGCGGCCGCGACTGACTCCAGCGTGCTAGCGCGGATCTTGGAGGCCCTTTTGTGCCACCTCGGCGAAGCAGGTGCGTGTCAGCTGAACCTGTTCGTATGCCCAGCTGCTGCAACAACAAGCAAGCGCACGGGCACCAACTACAGACCACTGACGATATGTACTCGGTGCGCAGGCGACCTGCACACAACCTTGCGGGTGCTGCTGCACCACGTTAGCGTCCGCGCCGTGCAGCAGAGGGCGGCCCTGCCTGGAAAGACTGACAGGTGAGTCACAGTGAGCCCTGTGAAAGTCATCTACTACACCGCTGCTGAGCAGCTTCTCGGCTGCTCGTTTAGGCTGATGCACATAGTTGATACATTGAAGTGTAACACAACTTTGTGGTCCATGCTGCGCTCAGGCAAGGCAAACCTGGCGCGGTGACCATGGTAAGGGCGGCCTTTGCGTTGCTACACAGCTACGGTGCGGTGCTACAGGAGCACAGCAGCAGCAGCACTCCTACCAGGCCTGTAGGAGCCGCGCTGGCGCCCCTGGAGGAGGCTGTAGGCTCGGTACAGGCGGCCGTCAGCAAGCCGCAGGGGAAAGAAGTACAGTGGCTGTGGTGGTGCTGCCTGGACATCCTCCGCCTCTCGGTTTCCGGGGTGCTGCAGCAACTCCTGGCTGCACCGCAAGATGCAGGTGCGCGTACCCTCCCCACTAGCAACAAGACGGTTGCCCACTATGAAAGGGTCTGCACACCGTCGCCCAGTTGGTGTGGCGCAGTGTGGCCATGATGTTCACAGGCTTGGTACGGTATGTTCTACTGCGTAGGTGGCCACCTGCGCGACCTGGCCAACTGCATGGAGCTGCTGGCCACTGGAAGTCTGGGGCTGCTGGCGGACGCACCAGCACCTACATCGGCGCCACCGGTGGGTATCGCCGTCTCTACTTCAAGCCGTCTAGCCTGCAGAACCATCTACCGTACGGCAGCAAAGCCGGTTCGTGCTTGTTGTTTTAAGCACTTTGAACGGTGCGCGGTGCAGGTGGCACCGAGCGGCAGCGCTGCAGCTGTGCTAGCCGCACGCCTCCACGTGGCGCACTGCTGCGCCACCGGCCAGCTGTCCAGCCTGCAGGACGACGTGTCGCGCAACCTGCAGCTGCTACGCCAGCTCCTACCAGAGCTGGAGCACCTGCACAAGGGCACGGAGCTGGGCTCCGCAACTGTCGACCCGTCGGTGCTGCAGAGCTTGTCTGCGGGCCTGGGCAACGCAGGTGGGTCCTTGGGTCGCCTCTGCTGCTGATGATGGTGTTGTACAGGCACGTAATGATGCAGTTCCCACCCCTAAGCTCTGCCTTTGACGAACTGCACACCTCCAGGACTGGATTTGTTGCAGGGGCAGCACACTGCCCCTGCCGCGGAGCTGCTGCAAGCAGCAGCGGAGCTGGCGTTGTGCCGTGCGCAGCTGTTGTCCAGTGGGATGGCGTCAAGTGCATGCATCTCAGCGGGAGCAACGTCCAGCCAAACAGCCAAGCAGCTCGTCAAGAAGTGCAAGGCGCACGTGACGGCGCTGGTGGAGCTGTCCGCACACGAGGCTGCCATGGCGGCCGTGGTCCGGTACATCCCACAGCTGCACCGGGTAGGTCCCACTCTATGGACCATCACTGGGAGGTCGTATGTGCACCGTCTTGGATGCTGCAAAGCAAGCCTTACCCACCCGGTTCAATTGCAGCTGCCTACCGCTTTCAGCTGACGCCCTTCGGGTCAGTTGTTCTCTTTCCCGCCACAGTACTGCCACGACCGGATGGTGCTGCTGTCGAGCCTGGTCAAGCTGCACGTGCGGGCGCAGCTGGCGGTGGCCGTGGCCGCAGCTGAGGCCCTCGCGGCCCGCGCGTGCGCCGCGTCACAGCAGCAGCCGGCGGCGGGCCCCGTCACCAGCGCCCCTGCAGCCCCACGTAAGGGCGCCCGCCGCGGCGGACGCTTGCAACGGATGCAGGCAGACGATACCCAGGACGAGTCCGCCGCAGGGGCCCCTGTGCCAAGCGGTATTGGACGTGGGGCCGGCGCGGTTCCTTCCGCGCCGGCGCAGCCGCCCAGCCTGGCTGAGGCGCTGGGTGCCATCTGTAGCAGGGAGGCGGGTGGTCCGGCGTGTGGGCTGCGGGAGGCTCTGGACGTGTACGCGATGCACGAGCTGGAGCACGTGGCTGAGGAGTGCAAGCGGGAAGCGGGAGTGGCGGCGAGCGCCTTCCAGCCGGCGCACGCCGCCGCTGTCACAGGTACGGCACACGGCGTTGTGGGCACAGGTGCATGGATATGTTGCACGCTTTGGCAGGACGACTTGGGTGCGATATTCCAGCATCAACTTCAGTCGTGCTCCTAGCCTTGCTGATGTATAACATAGTATCCTATGACATTTGCTGCAGGCACGCTGTCCCGGGTGGCGAGCAGCCCCATCGCAGTTGCCCGTGCCGCGGTGGTGGAGTTGGTGGCTGTGCCTGGCATGGACGCCAGCGCACGTACTGCCAAGCTGCGGGCCGTGCGCACCACGCTGGACGGGGCGGTGGCACAGGCGGGCATGCTGTCCGGCCCGGGTGCCGATGCACGTGACGCAGAGCACGTGGGACTGGCAGACTCGGCAGCTCTCGTCCACGCGTTGCTGGCTGCAGCCGTGGCTCAGCAGCAGCCCATGGTAAGCACCCACACACAGACAGGAGCGGACAACCGGTGCAGATTACGAGTACTCAAGCTGCTGACATGTCTTCGTTGCAAGTATGTAATAGCGGGAAAAACGTAAACACCCGTGCGCTGCGACGTTTGTAGGATGACGCCGCGGAGCAGGCATTCCAGAGCGTCGACCGCGCGCTGGAGCTATGGGGCTGGCTGCTCGAGGCGGGCGCGCCACCGCTCCTGCGGCTGCCGCAGGCGTCCCTACACGCCGCCACGCAGGTGCTGCACCTGGTGCAGCTGCACGGCTGCGCGAGGCCGGCCATGGTGGAGCGCAGTGCCAGCGTGGTGTGGCGGCTGGTGCGGGTGCTAAGCGCACAGGTACGCGCATCGGTACACTCAACTGCTGCGAACATGACGCTCCAGTGTCGTGCAGTCCCGTGCAAGTAGGAGCAAGAGGCCAGTCGTTGACGAAATGGTACGTCTACCCAACGACACAGTACGTAGCACGGTGGGCTTCGGTGTAACGGCAGTCCTTTGCCCCTGCTCCTTGGCCCTCGCAGGCTAAGCTGACCGACCAGCAGGTGCACTCCCTATGCGCCACCTCGCTGGGCAGCACCTGCACCGCCTGGGCCGCGGCCCCGCAGCCCTGGCCTGTGCTGGGCTGTGCTGCAGCGCTGGACGGCGAGCCGCCGGCCAAACTGCACGCAATCGTGCAGCTGCTGCAACCCCTCATGTAGGTGCCAGCTTTGCGTACCGATGCAGTCCGAGAGCCAAACCTGCTTGATGTTTTTGCAGAATGCGATACTTTTGCAACAGTTGTAAGGGTAAAACCGTTTTTTGCATATCTTCTTTCCTCGTCGCAGGGACCAGCACGTGTCCGCATCCTATGACCACGTGGCCGTGGCGCAGGCAGCGGAGGCCGCGGCGGGCGAGCTGGACCGCGGGGCCTTCCTACGGCACGGGCCCGCGCCGCTGCTGCTGCGCACCCGCTGCCATCACGTTGCAGCCGCGGCGTACCTCAGGGCAGGAGACACGGCGGGCGCATTCACCCACGCACAAGAGGCTCTACGCATCACGTGTGCGCTCTTCGCGCTGCTGGATCGCTCCGACGCCGGGAGCGGCGGCGGTGCTAAGGAACCGGCGGCGAGCTCAGACAAGCTGGGGCGGCGGAAGCAGCAGCAGGGGGAGCAGAGCCCCGCAGCTGCTGCAGCTGCGGCCGTGGATCAGGGTGCGGCAGCCTCCATGCAGGACTTCACCGTGGAGTCCGACGACGAAGGTGATGCCGTGGTGACGGGTGGGACACAAGCCGCCGCAGGCGGACTCAGCTCAGGCTCTGCGACGGCGGCGCAAGGGCCTAGTGGAACTTCCACCAGCAGTCCCCGCCTTGGTGGGTCGCTCGCTTGGGTGGTGGTGTCAGAGCACCTGGCGTCGCTGCACCTGGCGGCCAGGTCCTTCGAGGTTGCTGGTAGCCCGGAGGACGCCGCATGCCTGTGGCGTGAGTGCCACCAGACCGCGGGGGCCTTCAGGGTGTGGGGGATGCAGCTGCTCAGCTGCTGCGGCTTGGCGGAGCTGGCGTGCAGGCGTGGGGATGCGGAGGGCGCAGCGGCGCAGCTGGAGGCATCGGACTGCGCCTGGGCGCAGCACAAATCGGAGTGTGGGGACTCGCGGGGCGCCAACGCGCTGTCGCAGCTGCTGCATGCGGTGCAGCAGGCTGCCAGGGCTCGTCACGAGCTGCTTGTTGGGCGGCTTGACCCCGCGGTGCGGACGTGCGAGGAGGGGCTCAAGGCATGCGAAGGCGTGCTGGCGGAGGATGCCGGGCGGGAGGCGACGGGCAGAGCGGAGGAGGGGCCCGGGCGGTGCTTAACCCTGCAGTGGCAGGCTGTCAGCTTGCGTTGCCAGGTGCAGCGGCTGAAGGCGGAGGCGCTGGCGCGTAAGGGGCAGCGGGCGGAAGCTGTCAGCCTTCTGCAGGCGGCGGCAAGCTGCCTGCAGACCGCGGTACCGGGTGGTGAAACGCGGTCAGGCGGACCACGCCGAGCTTGCGTGCCAGCTGGAGGCAGCCGCTCGTCGCCTGACGCCGCGGCAGTGTGGCCGGTGGACGTGGCCCTAATGCTGTCGCACAGTGCCGCGGTGGCCAGCGAGGCGGGGCTGCACGGCGCGTCGTGCTCAGCAGGGCCGGCGGTTGTGGGCTTGGGGTGCCGTAGCCAGTGGCAGCGGCAGGCACCCAGCCAGAGTACAGCGGAGGATGCGGATGTCGATGTGGCTGTGGGCGACGGGGCAACCCAATCTGACCAGGCCACGAAGAAAGGTACCAGTAAGAACTTGGCGCCGACTACAGACATCCTTGGCATTCCAATATTGACTCTCTTTGCTCGTTCGTTGCCTGTTGCAACCTGCCTCTCCATTGCCTTCAAACATCCCTTCCTATGCCGGTCCACACACTCTCCTGACCTCCCACGGTGCAGGTGCCAAGGGCAAGGGAGCTGGCGGTCGAGGCAAGGCTGCGGCCAAGGACTCCATAAAGGCCAGCCTAGAGCCTACCACGCCATCCTCCACCGCCCAGGGCTCTGCAACCCCCGCGCTAGCACCGCTGCTCAGGTCGCTACAGCTATGTTGGCAGGTGCCCCTGGCAGCCGCACATGCCTGCCGGCTGCTGGCGGCCGCGTGCATGCAGCAGGCTCTCCCGCACGCCACAGCCATGTTCATGCACCTGGGCCACGGGGCGTGCTACGCGCAGCAGCAGGCCATCCAAGCGCGGCCGCGGTGGGGCCTGCAGCAGCGCGCGTCCCTGCATTCAGATGCTGGTACAGCTGCTGCATGCAGCCCTGGCCCTGCCTCGGTGGCGGCACCGGGCAGCTGCGTGAGGACTGCAGCGGTAGAGGTGGTGCAGGCTGTGTTGCTGGCTGGGGAGGGTGCGGGTGAGGGCGCCCTGCCCGGATCTGGGAGGGAGGACGGCGGCGGCTTGGTTGCGGCGTTAGAGCGAGGTGCTGCGGGCTGGGTGCAGGGCGCGCTGCAGGCGCTGCCAGCGGACGGGCTGATCGCCAGCGTGCTGCACGAGGACGTCCATGGTAAGTTTTAACAGAATGATACCATAACTGGTACTATCGCTTTGCGGTCAGGAGTGTGGGCTATAAGGAACGATTTTTGCTGTACTGGCCTGCGTAGACACTGAACATAGCATTTCTATATTTTGCTGGTGTTGCTGCTGTTGTGGCTTTTGCAGGCGGCGTGCTGCTGGGGCGGCTGGACCGAGGTTGCACGCCACTGGTAGTGCAGCTGCCGGGGTCCGGCCCCAGTACCGGCGGCAAGGGCAGCAGCAAGGGTGGCTGCGCCGAGGGAGGCCTGGGCGGCTGCCTGGCGCAGTTCCGGCGGGTGCTTGAGGACAGCAGCGACAGCATGGGCCAGGTGGACCAGGACGCACCGCACAGCCAGGCGCACAAGGCGCAGTGGTGGAAGGTGGGTGCACGCGCGTGCCCTCGACGCTCCGTAAAGATATGCCGTCCAAACGGCTCACAGGGCGCTGACGCAGCTCCGAACCCATTCACGGGCCATCAAAACTGCACAGCCGCATGTCCTCATGCTGACCTACCACGTACCCATGCTGCCGTACCATACTCTCCGCCTCCGCAGTCCCGTCTGTCCCTCGACCAGCGGCTCCAGGAGCTGCTCGGTGCCTTGGACCACAGCTGCCTGGGTGCATGGCGCTGTCTGCTGCTGCCCGTGCCGCAGCACCACCGCAGCGTACTGCTGGAAGCGGCCGACGCCTTCCTGCACACCCACCTGCCCGCACTGCTGGAGGCCGGCTGCGGCAGCGGTCAGCCCGGCAGCTGTACAACAGCAGCAGCAGCGGTGGCCAGGGAGCTTCTGGTGGTGGTGCTAGCACACATGCATCACCTGTCGCAGGAGGAGGTCAGCGAGATGGTGGGGGTGCTGTGTGGCGGTGGGAAGCACGCAGACGCCAATGGCGTGGCAACCGAGCTGATGGCTGCAGAGGCCGCGGTGCGCTTGCAGCTACTGCAGCTACCGGCGGCCGGAGCCCAAGGCGATGCCCAGAGTGGAGGAGGCAGTGAGGGGAGGGCCAGCAGCAGCAGCGTGCATAGCAGTGACGGTGCTACAGGGGAGGGTGCTAAGGCAAGTGGCGGGGCTGTGGACCGGCCGGCAGCAGCATGCACGGGGAAGCAGCAGCCCGGCGCTAGCTGCAGTGGTGGAGTACGGGCTGGGGTGGCTGCGGTGGGGGCACGTGCGCGGGCGGCCGCGGCAGCTCGAGGGCAGGCGGCTGTGGCGCAGGTGCAGGTGCAGGAGGCTGCGGGTGGCGCCCGGGGGCAACGGACCCAGCGCTTCACCGCCATGCAGGCAGACGCCTCCGGGTAAGGATCCATGTGTGCTGCTAGCCATGCACACGCATGCAGGCTGTTTGCTACTGCTGCAGCTCTGTGTGGATTCCTGTCTAGCATGCTGGTGAGGGACTCCTATGTGTACTCTCATGCGCTGCAGGCCAGTGGCCAGCGCTCAGGCTCGGGGGAGCACACGCACCGGCGTGGCAGCAGCGTCCAAGTCCACCACGCGTTCTTCCCGGACGGCGGCCCTCAGCACACAGGCGGAGGCGCCAACGCCACCCGCTGATGCCCCTACTCCGCACCCACCGGCTGATACCTCGTCATGCGAAGACGCCACGGCAGTATACACGTGCACACGGCAGCCTGTGCTGCTGGTCCTGGCGCACAGCCTGCACGCCCTGCCGTGGGAGAGCATCCCCTGTTGCCGTGGCCAGGAGGTCTACCGCATCCTCAGCCTGCCGGTTGCATGCGCACAGGCGCAGAAGCAGGCCTGCGCGGCGGCTGCAGCCATCAGCAGTGCCCCCGACGAGGCCTCAGGCAGCACAGGCACTGCCGCGTCGGCCGGGGGCTCTGCCTACTTTGTGCTCAACCCCAGCGGCGACCTGGTGGACACGCAGCGCACCTTCCAGCCGCTGCTGGAGGGCCAACCGGGCTGGCGGGTGCGTGGAATCCTGCGCGCCCGGCAGCGACTTAGCCTGACCACTTGTTTGCTGCACAATCCACAGCATGGTGCACACTAGCCTGTCCTCTTCAAGTTGAAGGTGTTTGGTTTTTGAGTAATTGCGCATTACAGCATGACTTATAACACCAATTGGCTGAATAAGCACAGCGAGATGACTACCGGTGTGTGGTCTGGGCTGCAACCACCATGAAGTAACGACCAACACATGCATGCCCGCAGGGTCTGGCGGGCGAGGCGCCCAGTGCTCGCTCGCTGCTGGGCGCGCTGGCGTCCCCCGACCTGCAGCTGTACCTGTACGTGGGGCACGGCAGCGGGGAGCAGTTCCTGCCGCTGCCGGCGCTGAGGAAGCTCCAGCAGCAGCAGCAAGGGCAGGGGCCGCATCGCTCCGCAGCTGCGGGCGGCAGCTCCGCGCGGGTGCTGCTGATGGGCTGCAGCAGCGGCCGGCTGCGGCAGCACGGGGCCTACGACCCTGTCGGGGCGGTGGCGGCCTTCGCGCTGGCAGGTGGGTGCACACTGCGCAGTGGCACAACTTAGTGCATCGTATCCTCTGCTTTTTGCTGGTGCCTGACACCGTTGGTGGCATGTAGGGTGTTTTACACCCTACATTCCTGGCCCCTCCGCTAAGCACACATGATCTCAAGTCCGCTAAGGGTACCATAAGTCTCAAGCGTGACACGTGCCCTTCCTTGCTTGCTTGGCTGTGTGCAGGCGCTCCGGCGGTTGTTGCGAACCTCTGGGACGTGACGGACAGGGACATTGACCGCTACTGCCTGGCCCTACTGCACGAGTGGCTGGGGGTGGGCGCGGGGGCGGGGGCGGGCGCCGAGGGCGGAAGTGGAAGCAGGGTGGCGCGCAGCGCCGTCGCATGCAAGGGGCAGGCACAGCAGGCAGGTGGGAGGCGAGCGGGTAAGGAGGGGCCTCGGGTCGCGGCGCAGAAGGCGGCTGAGGCTGTTGAGGCGGAGTGTGGTGTTGGGGAGGGGCAGGGCGGAGTTGCTGGGGGCAGCAGCCTGGGGCGGGCGGTGGCAGTGAGCCGGGCGGCTTGCAAGCTGCCGCACCTCATTGGTGCTGCACCGGTGTGTTACGGGTTACCGTCGCCGCGTGCATGAGACGAGATGAGTGGGTTGGGACAGCAAGGAGTCGATGAGGACGATGCCGAGCGTGTACTGGTACCGTACCTGGTCACTATCACCGCGCATATAATTAATTATTTGGGCAAAAAC
>VFQN01000994.1_pt1 | contig 50072 bp, 44 predicted proteins | sample 3512371 | NCBI WGS metagenome assembly VFQN01 (sample SAMN10412370, study PRJNA504923) | tailings metagenome | isolation source: Replicate 2 from Balatoc abandoned mine | place: Philippines: Itogon, Benguet | collected 2017-08-28
CGAACGACGTCCTGATCTCGATCCCGCTCTTCGTGTTCATGGGCTATGTGATCGAGCGCGCCAATATCCTGGACCGGCTGTTCAAGTCGCTGCAGCTTGCCGCCGGGCCGATGCCCGGCGCACTGGCGATCGCGACATTGGCCACCTGCGCGATCTTCGCAACCGCGACTGGTATCGTCGGCGCGGTGGTGACGCTGATGGGCCTGCTCGCGTTCCCGGCCATGCTGCGCGCCGGTTACGACGTCAAACTTTCCGCGGGCGTGATTTGCGCGGGCGGCTGCCTGGGCATCCTGATCCCGCCGAGCGTGATGCTGATCCTGTATGGCGCGACGGCCGGCGTATCGGTCGTGAAGCTTTATGCGGGTGCGTTCTTTCCCGGCATCATGCTGGCGAGCCTCTACATCCTCTTCACGATGTTCATGGCGTTGCTCAATCCAAGGCTCGCGCCGAAGCTGCCGCCGGAAGAGCGAAACGTACCCATCGGCGCCGTCTTGTGGTCGCTACTGACCTCGTTCGCGCCGCTCCTGATCCTGATTGCGGCCGCGCTCGGCTCGATCGTGTTCGGACTTGCCACTCCGTCGGAAGCCGCCGCCATGGGCTCGCTCGGCGCGCTCATTCTGGCAGTGGTTTATGGCGCCGATTATTCCCGCAACTGGGCCGTCCGGCTGGTCCAGGGTTACGGCATCCTCGCCGGTCTGCTTCTGGTCTATCTTCTGGTCTGCGCATTCACCGCGGCGAACGTGGATCGCCGCGTTCTCGGCGCGATGGGTTTCCTCACCCTTGCGGTCGGCGCCGTGCTCATCCCCCGCAGTACTTTCAACCTCGGCGCCCTGAAAGAATCGGTGTTTCTCACCGCACGGACCACAGCCATGGTGTGCTGGCTGTTCATCGGCTCGTTCCTGTTCTCGGCGGTCTTTGCTTATCTTGGCGGTCACGAACCGATCGAGAAATTCGTGCTGGCGATGAACCTCAACACCATCGGGTTCATGATCTTGGCCCAGATCATCATCTTCATTCTGGGCTGGCCGCTGGAATGGACCGAGATCATCGTCATCTTCATGCCGATCTTCATTCCGTTGCTGAAGACCTTCAACGTGGATCCTCTGTTCTTCGGATTGCTGGTCGCGCTAAATATACAGACGTCATTTCTGTCGCCGCCGGTGGCGATGGCGCCGTTCTATCTCAAGGGCGTGGCGCCGAGTTGGGTCAGCATCAACGACATCTTCCGGGGCGTGATGCCATATCTCTTCATTGTCGTCATATCCATGGTGCTGCTCTACTCGTTCCCGCAGATTGGCCTGTGGCTGCCGAATTACCTGTACCGATGATGCAAGATCGCGGAGGATAACGATGACATCCCTGATCGCGGGCATCGCCGTTCTGATCGTGACGGTAGGCATTTTTCTGTTTTGCCTGCCGCGTGGCGGCAAATACCACCGGTTTGTCGGCACCGAGTTCGAACCCTATGTCGCGGTGGCGTTCACCGCCGCAGTGGCGTTGAGCTTCACATTGACGCTGACGGGGATTCTCGGCTTGATCGGCTGACCCTCAACAGCCGGACCAGATATCATCGTGGCCAATTTTCCGTTTTCTGCATGGACCGCCGCGCAGGCAGCAGCCGAGATCGCCCGTGGCGCGGTCACGGCGCAGGATTACACGCGCGCCTGTCTCGACAGGATCGCCGAGGTCGAGCCCGAGGTGCAGGCGTTTGCGCATCTCGATTCCGATCACGCGATGGCGCAAGCCAAGGCGCTGGACGAACGGAAAGCCCAAGGCGCACCGCTCGGCCCGCTGCACGGCGTCCCGGTCGCGATCAAGGACATCATCGACACCAGCGACTTCCCGACAGAATGCGGTTCGCCCTTCCTGTCCGGCCGCAGGCCCTATCATGACGCGCATGTCGTGAAGCGGCTGCGTGAGGCTGGTGCCGTCATCATCGGCAAGACCGTTACAACGGAGTTTGCCTATTTCCATCCCGGCAAGACCCGCAACCCGCACGACATCGAGCGCACACCGGGCGGCTCCTCGTCCGGCTCCGCGGCGGCGGTCGCAACCGGCATGGTGCCGCTCGCGCTCGGTACCCAGACCAACGGCTCGGTCATCCGGCCGGCGGCCTTCTGCGGCGTGTTCGGGTTGAAACCGTCAAAGGGTTTGATTTCGCGCTATGGTGTGCTGCCGCTCAGCCCGACGTTCGATACCGTCGGGCCATTCGCCCGCACGCTTGACGATATTGCGCTCATCACCAGCGTGATTGCCGGATACGATCCAGGCGATGCGGACACCCGCCCGTTCGCGGTAGCAAACTTCCGTGCGGTGAGTGCGGAGAAGTTCCCGATCGAGCCGCGGATCGCGTTCGTGCGGACGCCGGTCTGGGATCGCGCTGACGCTCAGACACGAGAGGCATTCGAGAAATTAGCAGACAGTCTTGGTGACGCCTGCGTCAGGATCGACTTGCCAGAGCGTTATGCAGAAGCCTGGGAGGTGCATCGCACCGTAATGTATGCGGAAATGGCTTACCGGCTCGGCCGGATCGTCGACCGCGGTGGAGACGCGATTAGCGCCGTACTGCGCAAGCTGGTGGACGAGGGCCGCACGACCACCGCTGTCGCCTATCAACGGGCGCTCGACGATGCGCAAGGCTTTGCGAGTACGCTCGCCGAGTACCTGGAGGACTGCAACGCGATCATGACGCCTGCAACCACAGGCGTAGCGCCGAAAGATTTGAGCGCTACCGGAAATCCTGTGTTTTGCACGCTATGGACCTTGGCCGGGCTGCCGTCGCTATCGCTGCCTCTGCTTACCGGCGAGGACGGCATGCCGCTTGGCGTACAGTTGGTCGGTGCGCCGCACGATGACGCGCGACTGATGCGGACTGCGAACTGGCTGATCGGCAAGGTGGCGCCGAAGGGCCGGCGCAAAAAGCCGTAGCAGCAGCTCACGACGCCTTTGGTGGCGTCCCGAGTTTTTCCTCAAAAAAGGCGATGGTGCGCTGCCAGGCGAGGTCGGCCGCCGCCTTGTTGTAGCGCGCGGCACCGGTGTCGTTGTTGAAGGCGTGTTGCGTGCCCGGGTAGGTGTAAGCCACGTAGCTCTTGTTGTTGGCTTTCAGCGCGGCTTCGTAGTCGACAATTCCGGAATTCACGCCCGCATCGTTCTCGGCATAATGCAGGAGCAAGGCGGCCTTGATGTTCGGCACCTGGGCCGCCGGGACCTGCCGGCCATAATACGCCACGGCGGCATCAAGTGCGGGTGTGGCTGCGGCGAGACGGTTCACCATCAGTCCGCCAAAGCAAAAGCCGACCGCCCCGACTTTGCCTGTCGACTCCGGATAAGCCTTCAGGAAGTCGACGGCGGCGACCAGCGCCACGAGCGCGTCATCCTGGTTCAGCTTCGCATGGAGGTCGCGGGCATCATCCTCGTTCACGGGCGTGCCGCCGACCAGCGAGAGCAGGTCGATCGCGTAAGCAAGGAATCCCGCCAGCGCGAGACGTCGCGCCACGTCTTCCAGATGCGGGTTGAGGCCGCGGTTTTCATGAATGACCAGCACCGCGGGCCGCTTCGCATTGCCCTTCAGGCGGGTGAGATAGCCGTTGATCTTTCCCTTCGGCGAGTCGAAGGCGACGTGCTCCGACACAAGGCGCGGGTCGTCCCCCGGCACGATGGCCGCTCTGGCGTAGTCATTCTGCAGGAGCGGCAGCAATGCCGCGGCTGCAGTTGCCGAGCCTGTCAGCTGGGCCAGTGCGTCCAGAAACGTCCGTCGGCTGATTCCGCCATGTGTGAAGCGGTCGTAGAGATTGATGATGCGCTGGTCCATGAGGGCGTTCTCCGTGGGGTCCTGCGAGGCCAACACCGCCAACACCGATTTTATCCCGCAAACAAGCCGGCGAAGAACGATCCACTTGGAATCTCTGCCGGAAGGAATCCAGTCCGACGTCAGCGTGACCTACACCCAGAGCGCATTCAGTCAGAACTTCAACGTTAGCCCGCGGAGGCGTCAGAACGGCATGCTTGCTCTGCCCCGCACAGTCCAGATGTTGGTATCGCTTCCAATTCCACCGAATTCGCCGCCCGCAGATAAACTTGCTCCATTGGCCAACGTGGAAGAAACTCCCGCAGAAACACGGGCTGACCATCCATCAAGCAAAGGCGTGGAAGCCAGCGCTGCGCCGTCGATAACTGCGGGCTGCGTATTGTCATTGTTGAAATAATAGTCGGCGAAAACTCCGACATACGGCACGACCGTATTTTGCGGCCCGACGAGCCAGGGTATCGAAAATCTCGATCCGGCAGATGCGCGTCCGGAAAAGAAATCGCGCTTGTCCTGAAGTGTCCCAAGCGAGTCCGTGTAGGCTTGTTGATGCTCCCAAAGCGCGTAAGCCTTGGCGGACGGCTCGACATGAACAAGTCCTAGTTTGATGAGACCCGTCATCCCTGTAGAGGCCAGCCACCGGTCTCCCGAGAAATTACCCGCGGCGGTGCCCGCTGATCCATCGTATCCAAGTGCGGTATATGCCCCGGACAGATCGAACCGCAGGCCGGTAGAGTTCCAGGAGACATACGAGCCGATTGTCCAGCCGTCGCCCTTGAGGCGCGAATTCAGGTTATCGGAATTGTAGCTGAAAGTTTCGTATCCCCAGACCACTCCGAACAACAACTCCCGCGAAACTCGGCGTGTAAGACCCAACACGACGTTTACCTGATTGCCGTCGAGCGATGAGGCCACGTTCGACGACGTTGGCCGAGAGATGCCGCTGCCACGGATGTCGGCCCAAAGTTTCCACCGCTGCGGATCGATGATTTTAGGGGCTGCCTTTCGCGCCATCACGTCTGCGTCCAAAGCCGCAAAAGCCTCGCGTACGCGACCTTTTTCGTTTGCTGGTTCGAATCCCAGTGACCGTTCAAATTCGCTTGTGGTGTTGTTTGGCTCAGGGCCTTTATTCGAAGTATCGGCAGTGAAATTCAGGCGCAGGCCGCGGGACCCGGGTGAAATCGGACTTTCGTCGTCCTTGAAGCCGTCAACTATAGCGTCGTCGATCGCGCCAGTAATCGCAGAGCCGGAGTTTTGTGCGACGACTTTGGTCGCAGCAATTTGCATTGAACGAAGTTTAAGGCTGTCAACCGGAGTGTCGATCGACTGCGTCAGCGGTGGTGACTGGCTTGGCGCGTTGTTGGCATCGCCACTGAAGACCGCCACGATCGTGTGCGATCCGACAGACAGGGACGATGTAGACAGACTTGCCGAGCCTGCGGCCAGGCTTGCAGTCCCGAGCGATTTGCTTCCGTCGCGAAATGTTATGGTCCCGGTCGCGGACGAGCCGCCGGTAACGGTCGCCGTGAATGTAACGACTTCGCCGGCAGCCGCGGGATTTTTCGAGGATTTCAGGGCAGTCGATGTCGGCGTGGCGCCGTAGGTGAACAAGTTGCTCCCGGTTGCCGTACCGGCGGACGTCGTCACCACGATACTGACAGCGCCTGCAGCATGCGCCGGGGTCACTGCCGTTATGGTGGTGGCGCTGAGGACGTTGACGGCGGTCGCCGCGGCGCTACCGAAGGTCACGCCGGTCGCACCCGACAGATTGGTGCCGGTGATCGTTACGCTGGTGCCGCCTGTGGTCGGCCCTGTGTTCGGCGATATCCCAGTCACGGTCGGCGTGGCGAGGTAGGTGAACTCGTCGGCGCTGCTCGCGGCACTTGTGCCGGCGGGGGTTGTCACCGTGATATTGACCGCGCCCGCGGCTTGCGGCGGGGCCACTGCAACGATCGTGGTGGTGCTGACCGTCGAGATCGTTGCCGAAGTCGACCCGAAATATACACCAGTTGCACCCGACAGATTAGTGCCGGTGATCGTTACGCTAGTGCCCCCTGTGGTCGGCCCGTTGTTCGGCGAAACTCCAACGACAGTGGGAGGATCGGCGGCCAATGAGGGGAGGGTCGTCGCGCAGAGCGCGATCGCCACCAGCAATAGACCGTACCTGTGGTGGATCGTATCGGTGCGGCGCCGCGTGCGAATCGGCCAGCGAACGAGCGCAAGGACGCGTCGCATTGCAAAGTCCCCTTCCCCCGCGACCACCCTAGGGACTGCGATTTAAGGTTCCATTAAGCATGATTGGAGCCGCGGCCCGATTGCCGCGATCGGCGTGGAGCGACGTTCGGGGGCGGAATTGAGAGAACGAAATTCTTTAGGAATCGCTTATTAAACGTTTAGTTTCTGTATATTGTCGCAGCTGGCTGGCCTGCAATTTGCTTAAAGATGAGGCTTCAGATCGTTCAGCGGGAGAATGTGTCATGCGACGTCGGGATTTCACGAAAATAGCTCTGGCCGGTGCGGCAGCGACGGTGGCGGCGCCTGCGGTGGTCCGCGCGCAGACCACCTTCAACTGGAAGATGACGAGCTTTTACGGGCCCAATGCGGCGTTCTACTCGACCGGTCCCGGCAGCGCGAAGGACTTGGCCAAGCGTATCGAGGAGATGTCAAACGGCCGTATCAAGATCCAGTTCTTCGGCGCCGGCGAACTCATCCCCGCGGCCGAAGGCTTCGACGCCGTATCGTCCGGCACTGTCGAGATGAACTACGCCAACTCGTATTTCTGGACCGGCAAGAGCTTCGCCGCGCAGTACTTCACGGCGGTCCCATTCGGATTGAACTTCCAGGGCTATAACGGCTGGATGTTCGATGGTGGCGGCCTCCAGCTCTGGCGCGAGGTGTATGACCGCTTCAATCTCGTACCTTTCGTATGCGGCAATACCGGCGTGCAGATGACCGGCTGGTTCAAGAAGCCGATCGAGAAGCCAGAAGACCTGCAGGGATTGAAGATGCGCATCCCCGGTCTTGCCGGCCGCGTCTACAAGGAGCTCGGGGTCGACTCGCGCCTGATCGCGCCGGGCGAAATCTTCCCGTCGCTGGAACGCGGTGTCATCGACGCAGCGGAATTCGTCGGGCCGTATCTCGACCGTCAGCTCGGGCTGCAGAAGGTCGCGAAATATTACTACACGACCGGCTGGCATGAGATGGCGACCGCCAGCGAACTGACCATCAACAAGGCCAAGTGGAACTCGCTGCCGCCCGATCTGAAGGCGATCGTCGAGAATGCCTGCCTCGCCTGCAACACGATCAGCGAAGCGTGGTGTCAGAAGAACAATGCCGAGGCGATGGAAGACCTCGTGAAGAACCAGGGCGTGATCGCTGGACCGCTGCCGGACTCGGTGGTGGCGGCGCTTCGCGCGGCCAACGACAAGATTCTTGCTGAGGCGGTCGCGAAGGATCCTGTCACCAAGAAGGTCCACGACTCCTACATGGCCTACAAGGCCAAGTACGACGCCTGGGCCGATCTCAGCGAAACCGTGTACCACACCAAGATCCGGAAGGCCTGATTGCACGCCGCGGAAAAGCTGGCCGGCGGGATCGATGCGTTCACCGATCTCGTCGGACGCGCCACGTCATGGCTGGCGCTCGGCATCGCCCTCGTCATGGGCGCAAACGTCCTGCTGCGCTATGCGTTCTCTTACGGATTCATCTGGGCGCAGGAACTCGAATGGCACATCTTCGTGCCGCTATGCCTGTTCGGCATGTCGTATGCGCTCCTGCATAAGGAGCATGTGCGCGTCGATGTGCTGTTTCAGTATTTCTCGGACCGCAACAAGCACCGCGTCGACATCGTGGCGGCCTGCATCTCGATGGCGTTCTGCGTCATCGTGATCCGGCTTTCGATCCCCTATGTGTACCAATCGTGGTCGATCGGTGAGGGGACAGCCAATCCGGGTGGGATCGAATATCGTTACATCGTCAAGTCGCTGATCCCGATCGGTTTCACGATCATGTTCCTGCAATCGCTCTCCGAAGCGATAAAAAGCTATCTCGCGATGCGGAGAGCGTGATGCCCTACGTGGAAATCCTCGCCATTTGCATGCTGGCGTCGTTCTTCGTGCTGTTGATGGCCGGCATTCCCGTTGGCCTGACGCTTGCGACCACAGGACTGTTTTTCGGGTATCTCGGTTTCGGCAGCCTCCTTTTTAATCTGTTACCCGGCCGCATTTTCGGTGTGGTCACGAATTCCACGCTGCTGGCGATCCCGCTGTTCGTGTTCATGGGGATGATGCTGGAGAAGTCCAAGCTCGCCGAAGACCTGATGGATGTCATCGGTCATCTCGCCGGCTCGTTGCGCGGCGGTCTCGGCATCGGCATCGTGCTGGTTGGCGTTCTCCTTGGTGCGACGACAGGTATCGTCGGAGCGACCGTCGTCACGCTTGGCCTGCTCACGCTGCCCGGCATGATCCGCCGCGGCTATGACAAGGGGCTTGCCTGCGGCGTGATCTGTGCGTCCGGCACGCTCGGACAGATCATCCCGCCGAGCCTGATCCTCATTCTGCTTGCCGACATTCTCAATCTGTCGGTCGGCACGCTGTTCGCCGCCGCAATGATCCCCGGTCTGCTGCTCGCCGGGATCTACGTAATCTACATCCTCATACTTGGCATCGTCCGGCCCGACAGCGTCCCAGCCTTCACGGCCGAGGAACGGGCCTCCGTATCGCGTACCGAACTGATGCAGAAGCTGTTCAAGGTGGTAGCGCCGCCGGTCGGGCTGGTTGCGGCGGTTCTCGGTTCGATCATTGCCGGCATCGCAGCGCCCTCAGAAGCGGCGTCGATGGGGGCTCTGGGATCGATCGTTGTTGCCGCGATCGGTCGTCGCTTGTCATGGCAGGTGTTGCGCGAGACCGCTCAGGCCACGACCAAGATTACAGCGATGATGATGTTCATCCTGATCTGCGCGCAGGCCTTTGCGCTGGCCTTCCGCGGACTACAGGGCGAAAAGATCGTTCACGACCTGTTTGCGTTTCTCCCGGGCGGCATCAATTCGGACATCTGGTTCCTGATGCTGATCATCTTCATCCTCGGCTTCTTCATCGAGTGGATCGAGATTTCCTACATCGCGGTGCCGCTGTTCCTGCCGGTCTTCCTGCAGGCCAATGTCGATATGGTGTGGCTTGCCATCCTGATCTGCGTGAATCTCCAGACCTCGTTCCTGACGCCGCCGTTCGGCTGGGCGCTGTTCTTCCTGCGTGGCGTCGCGCCGCCCGAGGTCAGCACCGGCGATATCTATCGCGGCGTCATCCCATTTATCGCCATGCAGATCGTGGCGCTCGCGCTGGTTTTCGCCTATCCGAGCCTTGCAACCTGGTTACCGAAGGCAATTGGCTGGTGACTTCATGGCATCGAGATCGCGAATGTCGTGCTGCGGAGAGACGACGTATGGATGCGAAGGCGCCCGCTATTTGTCCTTGTAGGCGTTAGCGAGTGCATTCACGTTGGCATCGAATAGCGCGATATAATCGTCGGTGTTCGGAAGCATGCCGACACTCCCCGCGAGTTGCACCACCTTGGCGCCGGTGCGCTCGGCCAGCATGTTCGAGTGCCGCTCCGGCTGGTTAGCCTCGGCGAGGATAAATCGAATATTCTTGTCCTTCATCAGCTTGGTCAGCTGCCCGATGCGCCCAAGTTTCGGCGGAGCGCCGTCGCGCTCGGTGATGAAGTCGACGATGTTGAGATCGAACCTGCGGGCGAAATAGTCCCAATCGTCGTGGAACGCGATCAGCGGCTCACCCTTGAGGGGGGCAAGGCGCATGGTCCATTCGCCCATCTTCTGGTTCAGCCGCGACAGGAAGGCGGTCCGGTTCTGCTCGTAGTATTTCTTGTTGTCCGGATCGACCTCCGAGAACGTCTTCACCATCGCTGCAGTGATCGCATCCGCGGTCTTCGGATCGAGCCAGTAATGCAGGATCGCGGCGCCACGCTGCGAGCGTCTGTTCCGCGCAGCGAAGCCCGCGCTGACGAGAGTGGGATCGGTCGCCGCAACTGCGGCCGAGGCGTCGAGATGACCTTTCTCGCCGCGTTCGATGCCGGTCGCGCCGTTCTTCTGCGCCGCGCGCGACAGAAGCTTGTCGAACCAGCCGTCGATGCCGGGTCCGGCGCGAACCACCACACGCGCGCCTTTCAACACTGAGGTCTCCTGAACCCGCGGTGCGTAGCGCTCGGGGCGCTCGCCGGGCGGTACCAGGCTGGTCACGATCACCCGTTCGGCGCCGACCGCCTTGGCAAGGACCTTCAGGTCGCCGGTCGTGGTGACGATCCGCAACCTGTCCTGTTGCGCCGCGGCGGTGGATACGAAAGCGGCGATCGCCGCGAAGGCAAGGAGCAATCGTGTCATGTTGTTGTCCGGTTTGGTGCGGCACTATAAATTGTCGCCGGGCGCTTATCCACGCCTTGCCAAAATTTCATCCCGCCGGCCGATCCGGCCGCTCAGCAACAGAACGGAACCCGCATGTCTGTAGCGCCCATTCGCGCCATCTCCCCTGCTTTGGCTGCCTCTCTCGTGCTCGTCACCGCGGTTCTGGCGGTTCCTGCGGCGGCGCAAAAGGCATTCCCATACGGCGCGGAATTGCGGCTCGAAGCGGCGCCGATGAAGGGCTCGAAGCGCCTTCCGTGGCTGCAATTCTCCGAGAACGGGGCAGTCGATATCGATCTGTGGTGCGCGAGTGGGGCTGGACGCGCGGCAGTGGTGGAGCGGAGCATCACGATCACGCCGACGGGGCTGCGGGACAATCAATGCTCGCAGGCGCAACTGGATGCCGACAAGGACCTTCTGACCAAGTTGATGCAGGTCACGGCCTGGCGCTGGGACGGTTTTCTGCTGGTGCTGGAAGGGCCCGAAACACTACGATGGCGGCCGGCATCGAACTGACGCGTGTAGCGTTATTTCGTCCATGCGTCCTTGTCGGTGTCCCAGATATGGCCCTTCATCTCCTTCGCCAGTGCGGCCTGAAGGCTGTCGGTGCCGGTCGGCTCGGGGGATTCCTCGCCGCTCCGGTTCGCCGCGATCGTAAGCCGTGGCCCAGCCCCGTCGTCCTGGATTTCGCTTTCGCTTTGGCCGATGCGGATCACGAGCGCATCCGAAGCGCCCGGCTTCTCGCCGCTGACCACGAACGGAACGCCAATAACCTCAGTCAGTCCGAGGCCGGGAACGGTAACATCGGGCCGCTTGACGGTGATGGCGAGTTCGCCGGTGACTTCGTCCCATTCTGCCGAGGCAGGTTGCGCGGCGAACACCTTCGCGGTGACGGCGCCGATGGCGTCTCCGAGTTTCTGGCGGTCGAGTTTGCCGGCGCTGTCGCGGAAGCTCCCAGCCGGAATGCGAACGGCACGCGTCAGGTCGATGCCTCCACTGGTCCACCCGGCTCTGCTTACGCCGGCCATCGCTTTCGTCTTGCCGATCAGATCGAACGCGCGCTCCGGATCGACATCGACCTGGATGTCGACGCTGCCGCGCCGCAGCGCCTCGCAGCTTGGCGCGATACTGTACCCTTGGATCTTGACGTTCTCGGTGCGGAGCGCCTTGAGAATATCCGCCAGCGCATTCCGTGCGACCCGGATTCCTAAAGTCCCCGGCGTCACTTCGCGGAAGTCGACGGGATTATCGGCGATCGATTCCTCGACTGCGGTCTGCTCGCGAAAATCCTTCTCGCTCATGTCGGCGAGATCGTCGGAAGATGCCTTGAGGATCTGGTCGCCGAGTTTCACCGTGCCTTCGAATGCGTAGCTGTTGCCGGTCGCAGAGCGCGCAAGCTCGATTGTGACCGGCCGTTTGCCTTCCTGGGTCTGACCGGAGCCGACAAGGCGATTGCCCTGCGGCTTGAGCGCGACCACAAACCGGTCACGCAGCGGCGAACCGGGGGAGGGTGCGTGGCAAACGTCGAGCTCGGCCGAAATGACTTTGCCGCCTTGACGAGTCTCTTTCAGAAACGCGTCGGTCTCGATATCGCCCAGCAATCCGTAAACGCCATTGAAATAACGGACGCTGGTCTGCGCGGCCGCGCTTAATCCGCTGCACGCCAGCGCCAACGCCGCAACCGCCACCACTCGCATCGTTCTGCTCCGGATCCGCAAATCGCGACGAATCTATCACGCGGCCGGCTGCGGCGCAGAAAAAAGGCGCGGCTCGCGCCGCGCCTTTTCCGGTTTTGCTGTGAGAGGCCTGGGCCGATCAGAAGCCCATGCCGCCCATGCCACCCATGCCGCCGCCACCACCGGGCATTGCCGGCGCGGGTTCCTTCGGCAGTTCGGCGACCATCGCCTCGGTGGTGATCAGAAGACCGGCCACCGACGCCGCATCCTGCAAGGCGGTGCGCACGACCTTCACCGGATCGATGATGCCCTTCTCGACCATGTCGACATAGTCTTCGTTCTGGGCGTCGAAGCCGAAGGTCTCGGACTTGTTGTCCATGATCTTGCCGACCACGATCGAACCTTCCACGCCGGCATTCTCGGCGATCTGGCGGATCGGAGCCTCAAGCGCTTTCAGCACGATATTGATACCGGCCTGGATGTCCGAGTTATCGTTGTTGATCTTGCCGATCGCCTTCTTGGCACGCAGGAGTGCGGTGCCGCCGCCCGGTACGATGCCTTCCTCGACCGCGGCGCGGGTTGCGTTGAGCGCATCCTCGACGCGATCCTTCTTCTCCTTCACCTCGATCTCGGTCGCGCCGCCGACACGGATGATCGCAACGCCGCCGGCGAGCTTTGCGAGCCGCTCCTGCAGCTTTTCCTTGTCGTAGTCCGAGGTGGTTTCCTCGATCTGCGCCTTGATCTGGGAGACCCGCGCCTCGATGTCGGCCTTCTTGCCGGCGCCTTTGACGATCGTGGTCTTTTCCTTCTCCATGATCACCTTCTTGGCGCGGCCCAGCATGTTCAGGGTCACGCTTTCCAGCTTCATGCCGAGATCGTCCGAGATCAGCTGGCCGCCGGTGAGGATCGCGATATCCTCGAGCATGGCCTTGCGGCGATCGCCGAAGCCCGGCGCCTTCACAGCGGCGACCTTCAGGCCGCCGCGCAGACGGTTGACGACGAGCGTCGCGAGCGCTTCACCCTCGACGTCTTCCGCGATGATGACGAGCGGACGGCCCGACTGCACAACAGCTTCGAGCAGCGGCAGCATTGCCTGCAGGCCCGACAGCTTCTTCTCGTGCAGGAGGATGTAGGCGTCCTCCATCTCTGCGATCATCTTCTCGGCATTGGTGACGAAATAGGGAGAGAGATAACCGCGGTCGAACTGCATGCCTTCCACGATCTCGACTTCGGTATCGAGGGCCTTGGCCTCTTCGACCGTGATCACGCCCTCATTGCCGACCTTCTGCATCGCCTGGGCGATCATCTTGCCGATGGTCTGATCGCCGTTGGCGGAAATCGTACCGACCTGGGCGACTTCAGCGGACGACGCCACCGGCTTTGCGCGCTTTTCGATGTCCTTGATCACGGCGGCAACAGCCAGGTCAACGCCGCGCTTCAGGTCCATCGGGTTCATGCCGGCGGCAACCGACTTCGCACCTTCGCGGACGATTGCCTGAGCCAGCACGGTCGCGGTGGTGGTGCCGTCGCCGGCGCGGTCATTGGTCTTCGACGCGACCTCGCGCACCATCTGTGCGCCCATATTCTCGAACTTGTCCTCCAGCTCGATGTCCTTCGCGACCGTCACACCGTCCTTGGTGATGCGCGGCGCGCCGAAAGACTTGTCGAGCACGACGTTGCGGCCCTTCGGTCCCAAAGTGACCTTCACCGCATTGGCGAGGATATCGACGCCGCGCAGCATCCGCTCGCGCGCGTCGCCTGCGAATTTCACGTCCTTGGCAGCCATGTGGAATTGCTCCTTGAATTAAATGAGCCCGTCATCCCGAGGTGCGAGCCTCGAAGGATGTCGGGCGGTGGGGCCGTGCATCCTTCGAGGGCTGCGCTGCGCGCAGCCGCCTCAGGATGCGGCATCGAAATCAGCCGACGATGCCCATGATGTCTGACTCCTTCATGATCAGGAGTTCTTCACCGTCGAGTTTCACTTCGGTTCCGGACCACTTGCCGAACAGCACGCGGTCACCCGACTTCACGTCGAGCGGGATCAGCTTGCCGCTCTCATCGCGGCCACCTGGACCGACAGCGATGACTTCGCCTTCCTGCGGCTTCTCCTTGGCAGTATCCGGAATGATGATGCCGCCTTTGGTCTTCTCGTCGGCTTGGATGCGGCGCACGACCACGCGGTCATGCAGGGGACGGAATTTGGTCTTGGCCATGTTTTCCTCGCGGGCGTTGCGCTGCTGGAGCGAAAAAATTGCTGTCACTGCAGCTACTTGGCACTCTCCTCAGGGGAGTGCCAGCGGCCAGCGTGATAGGTGGGAAAGGGGCATTTTGTCAAGCTTTAAGGCTTGTCCGGAACTCGCCGCGACATGAATGTCCGAAATTGGGTCTGCGCCAGCGCGTTAAGGCTGGATTTACATGGTGGCATCATCTTCGATTCAAATCTGATAGAATGGTCTTGAGCTGTTAAGTGAACCAAGGGCTTGCGCCAGAGCGTTCTTGACAGCAAAGTGACAGAGCAGGGGGCCGGGGTTCCTCCGCAACACCGAGGTCGAGTCATGTTAGCCGTACGGCTTCGTCTGCCGATGAAAACCATTTTCGGTCTCGCTGCCGCGCTTGCGGTTGCGGCATGTGCTGGCCAGGGGACGTCGCCGACTACGTCGATGCCCGCTGTGACCGAGGTTCCTCCGGCCATCAAGCCGCAGGAAATCACCGGCCGCTGGGGGCTTGCGGCTTTTCACAATCCGCAGGATCTCAAGCGCACCGAGGCGGCTGCGCGCAACGGCTGTCGGCAGCCCTACAATATCGCTATGGGCCCGAGCGGCGGCGTCATCATGCACATGCCGGACAAGGCGCAACCGGAAGAACTGCGGCTTAAGGGCGCGCCGGGCAACAAGACCTATATCGGCCCTCCGGGCGAGCCCGCGGGCGGGATGCAGGATCGCGAGATCACATCGTTCGACGGTCGCACCATGACGGTCCGGTTCCTGGATCCCGAAGTGTCGGGCCGTTATGGGACGCAGGTTTATGTCCGCTGCGCTCCGCGCGCCTGATCTTATGTTCGGGGTGGCTGAGCCCCGCGTGTCTTGACCATTCGCAATTTTCTCCTCGGTCCCTGGCGCGCCGTGCTGGTGCTCGGCGTCACGCAAATTATCGCTTGGGGCACTCTGTTCTATCCGCCCGTGTTGATGATGCCGCAGATTGCGGGAGATCGCGACTGGTCGCTTTCGTTTGCGATGGCGGGCTTTTCTCTCGCGCTGCTGGTCGCCGGTATCGTCGCGCCGACCGTGGGCGGCTTGGTCGACCGCTTCGGCGGCCATGTCGTGATGGCATTGGGCTCGCTGATCGGCGCGTGCGCAGTTGCGCTTCTGACCGTCGCCGCGCACCCCGTTGCTTATCTGTCGGTCTGGATCATTCTCGGCGTCGCGATCGCTTCCAATCTGTACGATCCCGCCTTCGCGACCCTCGGCCGCATCTTCGGTATGGCGGCGCGAAAACCCATCACCTACCTGACGCTTGCTGGCGGATTTGCCTCCACGGTCAGTTGGCCCGCGACCCAGCTTGCGCTGACTTACACCGATTGGCGCGGGACGTATCTCATTTTCGCTGCGGTGCTTGCGCTGGTGGCCGCGCCGCTCCATGCCTTTGTGCTGCCGCGAACCAAAGCTGCGCCGTTGCCGGTAGCTAATAGCGGCGGCGCGACGGCGCCAGCTTATATCCCGGCAAGCGGATATGTGTTTTTCCTCGTCGCTGCCGCCTTCGCAGCCTATGCGTTTATCCCGTCAGGACTTGCCGCACACCTGATCGCGATGTTCGGTCGTGCCGGTATCGACCCGGCAACAGCGGTTCTGATCGGCGCTCTGTTCGGGCCGTCGCAGGTCGCCGCGCGGGTTTGCGAACTCGCATTCGGCGGACGTGCGCATCCACTTTATCTCGCGCGCTTTTCGGTTGCGTTGCTGCTCATCGGCCTCACGATGCTCGTGGTATTCGGCTTTAAGCTGTGGGCCGCGATTTTGTTCGCGATCATGTTCGGGGCGGGGAACGGCCTCCTGACGATTGCGCGCGGCGCAGTACCGCTCGCGCTGTTCGGCGCCACCGGCTATGGCCGAGTGCTCGGCCGCATCGCCAAACCCTTTCAGATCATGCAAGCTCTCGCGCCGGTGGCGCTCGCTTTCGTTGTCGAGCGAAGCGGGGATACGTCAGCGCTTGTACTCACGGCCGGGTTCGGCGTGCTGTCCCTGATCTGCCTTCTTGCGATTCGGCGTCCGAATACCTGAAAGCTGATCGCGGGCAATTGGTCAGGTCTGAAATTTGTCAGGCCTGCACCTTGTCGAGCGTGATCGGCAGGTCGCGGATGCGCTTACCGGTTGCATGATACACGGCGTTGGCCACAGCAGCCGCGACACCGACGATACCGATTTCGCCAAGGCCTTTCAGACCCAGCGGGTTGCTGTCGTCCTTTTCCTCGACAAAGATCACCTTGATATCGTGGATGTCGGCATGAACCGGCACATGATACTCGGCGATATTGGCATTCATGATCCGTCCGATACGGTGATCGATATGCGTTTCCTCGTGCAGCGCCATGCCAATGCCCCAGACGACACTGCCGCTGATCTGGCTGCCGCCGGTCTTGGGATTGAGGATGCGTCCCGCAGCAACCGCGCTCACGGCCCGCGTGACCCGTACGACGCCCAGTTGCTCGTCGATTCTGACCTCGATGAAATGCGCAGCGTGTGTGTTGTTGGTGCGCGAATGGTCTCCGCTCGGTTTGGTGGCTTTCTCATGTTCGATGCGATCGACCCCGCCCTGACGCATCGCGTCGGTGATCGAGATGCTGCGCGAGGGATCGCGCTTGCTGACGATCTTGCCGTCGGAGAGTGTGACGTCGCCGGGTTCAACACCCGCAAGCGGGGAGTTCGATGTCTTGCCGGCAAAGCCCAGGAGTTCTTCCCGGATTGCGGCCGCGGTGTTGACAATGGCGTTTGCCACCGATGTCGCAATCCATGAACCACCCTCGACGGGCGATTGCGGGAGCCGGGAATCGCCCAGCTTGATGCTGATATTCTCAAGCGGCAGCCCGAGCGCATCGGCCGCGACCTGAGCCATGATCGTATAGGTTCCAGTGCCGATGTCCGAGGTGGCGCAGGCAATCTCGGCATGACCGTTCGCGGTCAGCGCGATGCGAACCGTGATCGGCACTTGCAGCGCCTCCCAGATGCCGGTCGCCATTCCAAAGCCGACGAGATCGCTGCCGTCGCGCATCGAGCGAGGCTCCGGATTTCGCTTGCTCCATCCGAACGCCTCTGCGCCCTGTCGATAGCATTCTCGCAGCGCCTTGCTGCCGAACGGTTTGTCCTCGTTCTGGTCGCGGTCCGAGTAGCAGCGCAGGCGAAGCTCCATCGGATCAAGCTTGAGTTTGACGGCCAGTTCGTCCATTGCGGATTCAAGCGCGAACAGCGCGGTGGTGGCGCTCGGTGCGCGCATATCCGCAGCCGTCGGGAGGTCGAGCCTCGCGAGCCGGTGCTCATATTTCGCATTCGGCGCCTTGTAGAGCAGCCCCGACCATCCGGTTTCCTGCCGATGAAACTCTTCGTATTGCGACGTGATGGTCACCGCGTCGTGGGTGATCGCGTCGAGCGTGCCGTCGGCATTCGCACCAAGCGCGATCTTCTGGATCATTGCCGGACGATAGCCGAGTTCGAACATCTGCGGCCGTGTCAGCACCAGCCGCACCGAACGCTTGAGCGCAAGCGCCGCCAGTACCGTCAGAGCGACCTGAAATTGTGGCCGCAGTCCGGAGCCGAAGCCTCCACCCATGTACGGCGACATGACCCGGACGTCTTCCGGCTTGAGATCGAAAACGTTCGAGACGTACTTCTGAACGTTCTGTACGCCCTGGGTCTTGTCCCAGATCGTGAGCTTGCCATCGGGCTCGAACACCACCGTCGACCCGAACAATTCCATAGGGTTGTGATGCTCGATCGGTGTGTAATATTCCGCATCGTGCCGAACCGCTGCCGATGCCAGCGCCTCATCAGGCTTGCCGCGCGGCTTTGGCGGCGCCATGGGACCTTCTTTTGCTTTTACCGGAACGGCCTTGTCGCGCTCCCTGAAAATGTCGGTGACGAAGTTCTGGGTGGCGTATTCGATCTTCACCAGTGACGCGGCGTGGCGCGCGATCTCAGCGGTCTCCGCGACAACCAGCGCCACCGGCTGGCCATTGAACATGATCTTGTTATCGTAGAGCGGCCGGTAAGGTGAGCCATGCTCGGGTGCGACTTCGTCCTTGTAAGCATCATCGGTGTTGGACATACGGGGGCGATTGTCGTGCGTGAGCACGGTGAGCACACCCTTGATAGCCTTGGCGGCGCTGTCATCGATGCGTGTGATGCGGCCCTTGGTGACGGTCGATGTCACGAGACTGGCATGCGCGAGTCCCGGCGTATTGAACTCGGCGGCGTATTTGGCTGCGCCGGTGACCTTGGCGATGCCGTCGATGCGGGAGGTTGCAGTACCGATATAGGGGGCCATGACTCTGCTCACGCGATCTTCTTGTTGGACTGCGACTGCGGCGTGCCGCGCGCTGCCTGCGACAGCGCCCGCACGATCGTCCGGCGCGCCAGATCGATCTTGAAACTGTTGCCCCCGAAGCCTTTTGCTTCGCGCAGCACGATATCGGCGGCCTGCGCGAATGAGGCTTCGTTTGCCGGCTTGCCGCGAAGCACGGCTTCCGCCTCTGCATTGCGCCATGGCTTGTGGGCGACCCCGCCAAGGGCGAACCTGGCTTCGCGGACGGTATCGCCATCCATTTCGAGACCGGCAGCAACCGAGACCAGCGCGAACGCGTAGGACAAACGGTCGCGGATTTTCAGATAGGTGTAGTTCGACGCGAAGCCGCGTGACGGCAACTCGACCGCGACGATCAGTTCATCCGAAGCAAGATTGGTCTCGTGCTGAGGCGTATCCCCCGGCAGCCGATGGAAATCGCGAAGCGCGATCTCACGGTCGCCGCGAGGGCCCGTCGCATGGACCTTGGCTTCGAGGACGGCCAGCGCAACGCACATATCGGACGGATGTACGGCGATGCAGGCATCGCTGGTGCCGAGGATCGCGTTCATCCGGTTGAGGCCGTCACGCGCCGAGCAGCCAGAGCCTGGTGCGCGCTTGTTGCAGGGCGTGGCGATGTCGTAAAAATACGCACAGCGCGTCCGCTGCAGCAGATTGCCGCCGGTCGACGCCATGTTACGGAGCTGCTGCGATGCGCCGGCCTGGATCGCGCTCGACAGCATCGGATAGCGGCGCTCGACCAACGGATGGTAGGAGAGGTCGGAATTGCGCACCAGGGCGCCGATCCGCAAGCCGCCATCGGCAGTCTCTTCGACCTTGTCCAGCGGAAGGTGCGTCACGTCGATCAGCTTCGCCGGCTTTTCGACGTAAACCTTCATGAGATCGACGAGGTTGGTTCCCCCTGCGATGAATTTCGCGCCGTTGCTTGCCGTCATCTGCTGCACGGCATCGGTGACACTCTGCGCGCGCGCGTAATCGAAGCCGATCATGACTGACCCATCGCTTGCTGGATTGCTGCAACAATGTTCGGATATGCGCCGCAACGGCAGATATTGCCGCTCATCAGTTCGCGGATCTGGTCCGGAGTTTTGGCTTTACCTTCGGCCAGCAGACCTGCGGCCGAACAAATTTGTCCCGGTGTGCAATACCCGCACTGGAACGCGTCGTGATCGATGAAAGCCTGCTGAAGCGGATGCAGCTTGCCGTCGGCCGCGAGGCCTTCGATGGTCGTGATGCTTGCGCCGTCCTGCATCACCGCGAGCGTCAAGCAGGACACTACCCGCCGGCCATTGATCAGCACGGTGCATGCACCGCATTGTCCCTGGTCGCAGCCTTTCTTCGAGCCCGTGAGATCGAGCTGGTCGCGCAGCACGTCGAGCAGGGTCGAGCGCGGATCGAGACTGAGTGCGTGCCGCGCTCCGTTGACGGTCATGCTGACCGATACGCTGGCGCGAGCCACAGTTTGTACTTCCTGCTGAGCAGCCGTTGCCCCGGATGGAAGCGTCATCGCGATCGGAAGCATCGCACCCGAGGCGACAATCTCGCGGCGGGTGGGATGTTGAGCAGGTGCCGTTTCCCGTCGACTATTTCGTGGCATGCATGACTCCAGCGGATTGGCGGGCACAGCGATAGGAGGAACGGGGCTCTCGGTCCTCGCAGACAAGATTTTTGAGGTTGGAATGGTTTCAAAGAAAAAAGAAGAAACGTCTTTATTCGCGGAAAATTCATCCGGAGTACCGGGCGGGCCTAAGCGGTTGCTGCAATTTCAGGCAACCACTTGAATCAGGGCCTCTGATCCCGGCGCGCTATCGGTGTCTCAGTGGGTGGCCACCGGCACCGTGTTCAAGGCATAGAACGCGACCGATCCGGTGCGTCCTTTCACGGTGGCGTGATGCAGCACATGACCATCAAGGTTGAGGCCAGCTGCCTTTGCCGCCGCCTGGGACAATATGAAAGAGCAACCGTAGTCCTTGGTGAGGCCCTCGAGCCGCGCAGCCGTGTTCACCGTATCGCCGATCGCCGTGACGATTTGTGACCGCGGCGGTCCCATCGCGCCAACGATGGCTTCGCCGAAATGAATGCCGACCCCGATGCGCAGTGGTTCTTTGAGGTCCGCCTTCAACCGGGCATTGACGGTGTCGAGTCTTCTCAGCACTTCGCGGGCGCCATTTAATGCCTGAACAGAGCTGACCTTCGGATCGGCTGTGTCCAGGCCGTAGATCGCCATCAAACCGTCGCCGGTGAAATTCGAATAATGCCCGCCGGTTGCTGCAAGGGCCTTGCTCATTTCGTCGAAGAACTGATTCAGAATGAACAGCACATCGTAGGGCATCCGCGCTTCTCCGAGCGTGGTGGAGCCGCGCAGGTCGATGAACATCACGGTGACCTGGCGTTCGCTGCCTTCACCGCCCGCCCGTATCAGGCCGTATGTCGCCGTCGCGTCGGCGGTCAGCAGTGGCAGCACCGCAATATCGGTCGTGGGTCTCAGCTGGCATGCCAGCCTGATCCCCTCGCTCGCACCGATGCGCGACAGCGCTGCGGCCTCAAGCCCGGCTGGCTCGGGCAGCGCCGTGAGGCCGTCGGTCACTCTGATGCGACAGGTCGTGCAGCGGGCGCGGCCGCCGCAGACTGCCGCATGCGATATGCCATTGGCGCGCAGCGTCTCGAGCACAGTGGCGCCAGGCAACATGGACATGCTCCGGCCGATCGCGTGAGTAAGTCTTGGGGCGCGGTGAAGTGCATGAACCAACCGCCGGACCAAGCGCGCGAGGAAGGGCAGCAGCACCAGTCCGGCATAAATTGCAAAACCGATATAGATGTCGTGCCAGACCTTTGCGATGACGGCCGGCGTCACCCGCGCTTCCTGGATCAGTTCGCGCACATAATCGGGATCCTGTGCGTCGCGGAGAATCTGATTTCCACCCGAGACGTAGCCGGCGATGGCCAGAGCCGGGATCAGGATCGACATCGTCCCGAACACGGGCAGCCACGACGCGTACCACCGCTGGGGTCGCAGCCAGAAATGCAGCCCGATGCAGGCGTGGATCCACACGGTCAGGATCGCAGCAATGTGGAGATAGACGAAGGATGGCGCACCCCAGAGCAGGGCGGGTCCTAGCCAGTGCGATGCCAGCACCGAAGCATAGTTGCTGTTGGTCCCGTAGACGTCGTCGGCAATCTTGGTGCCGATCACATGGATCATGATGAGCGGCGGGATCGCGAGACCAAGCGCGATTTGCGCAATTTCCCAGGCCGGCATCCGGAGATAGCGGCGGATATAGACGGACCACAGCGCGTTGAGGACATGGACGGCGAAGGCGGCCGTCAGTAGCATGGTGCCGACGCCGGTCAGCCAGAATCCCATCAGCAGGCTGAATGTCTGCTCCGCAACCGGCACGGAAATGATGAGCGCGATGTGGCTGCCGAAATGGCACAGTACAAAGGTGAACAGCACAAGGCCGCTGACAAGGCGTGCGTAGGAGCGAATCAATCGCGCCGCCGCCCGCCCGGACTGTGCAGGTCTCGATGGAGTGGCTTGCGACGGAGCGGACATGGCTTGGGATCGACGGGCGTCCAGTTGCGCGAGGCCGCGCTTATACCATGGCGCCCCGCGTTGCCGGTCAGTGAAATAGCTTGTCGATTTCGTCCTGGGTCGAATGACCGTTGTCGCCGTCAAGCATGGGGCCGTGCAGGTGGCCATCAGGGCCGGTTTCCGCCGGTCGCGCGGCATCCGCATCGAAGCGATCGATCACGGTCCAGATTTCCATCATCCTAGCGAGATGCTCTTCGACCATGGTCAGCATCGACGCGACCTTGGCGGTACGCTGGCCGGTCAGGTCGTGGAAATTGCAGGCTTCGAAAATTGTCGTGACCCGTTCCTGGATCGTCTTCGCGATGCCCTGCTCATGGGTATCCGTCAGCCGGGGAGCGAGTGCGGCGACAAGCCGCTCGATGTCTTCGGCGGAGTCCAGGATCTGATCGGTCGCGCGCGTCGTGTGTTCGAACACGGCATCGAGCTCCTTGCCGACCCGGGAGACGCGCGTTGAATCGAAACCCTGATCCTGCAGGGAGATGATTTCGCTGCGCGTTTGCTTGATGGCGTCGCTGATAACGTCCAACTCGATCTTGAGTTTACGAGCCTCCTTCACCGGCGCTGCGACAGTGGCGACCGTGGCCTGGTCCGGCGATCGGCGTTCCATTAATGCGCGGAGAGCGTTCAATTGCTCGATAACCTCGGACGGTATCGCCTGAGCGTCGGGAGCCAGCGCATCCTGCGGATCGCTTGCGGCTCGCATCGTCTCTTCGATGCGAAAAATCTTGCGTTGCGCGCGCATGTCTTTCCTCTGCGCGCAACATAGCAAACGCGGCTTAATGCGCGGTTCACGTCGCGTGAAGCGAATTGTTAACCACGCGGCTTCACCCAAAATAAACGCTAACCGCAGGTAAAGCGGTCCGATCGTGGTTAGCGTTCGGTTGCCGCGCGAATGTTTACCATTCGCAACAATTTTTCTCATTTAGTCGCACGCATGAGCGGCGCTGGTGTTCGCAGCGTCTTTTGTCAGCAAGTGCGAGTAGCGTCGATGAAGCGATCTGGTCTTGTGATCCTCGCAGCCCTGTCCGGTATCTCCGGCGCTGCGCTGGTTTCGGCTCCTGCCCACGCTCAGGATATGGGGGGCGGGTTCATCGAGTTTCTGTTCAGCGGCGGGCGAGCGGGCAGCCAGCCGCAATACCGCCAGCAGCCAGCCTATCCAGGTGCGACTGTCCAGGGCGATCGCATGCCTGCTTATTATCAACAACAGGGCGGGACGCCGCCGCTTGTGTATCAGGGCCCGGATCAGGGCGTGTCGCGCGGCTTTGACCCGCGTTTCGCCAAGCAGGTGGTGTCCTATTCAGGCAAGGAACGTCCGGGTACGATTATTGTCGATACCCCGCAGCGCTTCCTGTTTCTCGTTCAGGAAAACGGAACCGCGCTTCGCTACGGTATCGGTGTCGGGCGTCCGGGTTTCACCTGGGCCGGCGTCAAGACAGTAACCCGCAAGGCCGAATGGCCGGACTGGGTGCCCCCGAAAGAGATGCTCGCCCGGCGTCCGGATTTGCCGCACTACATGGCTGGCGGCCCGGACAATCCGCTCGGCGCTCGTGCGCTTTACCTCGGATCGTCGCTGTATCGCATTCACGGCTCCAACGAGCCCTGGACCATCGGCCAGGCAGTGTCGTCCGGTTGTATCCGCATGCGAAACGAAGACGTCACCGACCTGTACGAGCGCGTGAGAGTCGGCACCAGGGTCATCGTCATCTGATCGCAAAAGCGGCGATCAGCGGGCCGCGCCGTCGCCTGCCAAATGGAAGGACCCCAGCCTTCCGGTTGGCGACGGCCGGTCCGGCAAAAAGAAAGGCCCGCATGTGCGGGCCTTTCTCATGTCGTACAAGTGTGATCGCAGATCAGGCGAAATCGTCGTCGAAGCCGATATCGAAATCGCCGTCCGCGTCGGCAAAGTTCTCGCCATCGTCAAGCGGCTCGTGAGCCGGTTCGTAGGCAGACATACGTTCGGCGTCGCCGCTTGGCTTGCCGATGCTATCCAACCCGGCCTGGCGGGCGAGATCGCCGCCACCCGCATTTGCATCGCCCCACGGATTGGGTGACGGGGTTGAACTGCCCGCCAGATTTCCAAGTCCCTGCGCGTGGGCCTGATCGCCACCGAACATGCCCTTGAGCGAGTTCATCAGCAGCGTTCCGCCGACCATGCCGGCTGCGGCTGCAGCGGCCGTCCCGAGAAACGAACCACCCGCGCCGCCGCGCGCCGGTTCCGGCTGCTGCGGATAGGGCGCTGCGCCGCCCTGCGTCTGATACGGATCGCCAGAACGCGGAAAGCTTGGCGGCACACCCATCGGCCGCTCGCCGCCGGCTTGCGGCACTGCGGTGCGGGGCTGGCCGCCGCCGAAGACCGCATCGCGCATCGAATCTAGAAAGCCACCGCCCTGGCTCTGCGCCGGCTCGGCAGATTCCAGTTCGCGAATGCGCTCGTTGGCCTGACGCAGCGCTTCCTCCTGGAGCAGCACGGTCTGAACCAGCGCATAGGTTGCGTTCGGGGCCCTCCGCAAACCGGCATCGATCACGTCCTCGGCCTCCGCCTCGCGCGGATTGTGCTCGAGCGTCGCAAGCCGTTCGAACAGGTCTTCGACCAGTCTGCGTTCCTGCGGTGTCATTTGTCCTCCTCCACACCTGCATCTGCGGGCAACGGTGATGTAGGAAGCCGGAAGCCCGCGAGGGAGATGTCACGACAACGTGACGCGGTGCATGCGCAACACCTCGCCGAAATGATCGGAGGCAAAGAATGCGTATTCGCGCTCGCGCAAATTCGTCAGCGGGTCCAGAGCCTTGAGTTCATCGTCAACGAAGCCGGGATGGCACATCACGACGCCTTGGTCCGGCAGGCCGTCGAGGAATTTCGGAAACAGCGTGGCGAAATCGGGGCCTGCGCCAAACTGGTAGGCGCCGGCGAAACCAGGGTTGAACGCGATGCCCGCCGCGGCCGCGCGTTTGCGGAAGGCCCGGCTCATCATGTCGAGCAACAAGGCTTTTCGGTCGGTCAGCAGTTCCGTGAGCGGCGTTACTCGTCCGCATTGGCGCATCCACGCTCCCGGCAGCATGTCGCGCATCACATCGAGCGCTGCGTCGCGGATCTGCGGAAAGATCTGCACATGCTGATGACCGTCCACGTAGTCGGGCAGAAATCCGAAACGCTGCGAAAACGCGTCGATTTGCGCCCGCAATTCCTGCGCGATGCTCGCGCGATCCAGCCGCGCGATCAGGGCGCTGCCGAGCGTGGTCGTCAGCGGCAAGAACATGTCCGATTTGAGTGGACCATAGGAGCTACTCGCGGGCCGAAATGGCGACGTGAGCGTAAAGTGAAGTCCGATCTGAAGATTCTTCATGTCGTGCTTCAAAGCACCAAGTGCGTCCGCTTCCGCTTGCGTAAGCGATGGCGCCACCACCATGGCAGACGTCGCGTTGAGCCGGCCGCGCGCGATCAGGTCGCGGATCGCTGCATTCACTCCGGGCGAGATGCCATAATCGTCTGCGCACAGGACGATGCGCCGCAGCCCGGTCATATGTTCAGGCCGCCGCGCCGGGCTGGCTGTTCTCGTCGTAATTTTCGCGCGACTCCTTGCTGATCTGATGCTCGGCAACGAAGTAAACCGGACGCGCCTTCTGCTCCGACAGAATCTTGCCGATATACTCGCCGAGCACGCCGATCATGATGAGTTGAACCCCGCCCAGCACCATCAGGCCGACAACGAGCGACGGATAGCCCGGCACCGACTTGCCGTAGAACAACGTCTCATAAAGAATCGTCAGGCCGAAGATGAGCGCGCCTGAGGCCAACAGGATTCCGAGCAGGCTCGCGATCCGGAGCGGTGCGACCGAGAACGATGTCAGTCCTTCGATCGACAGTCCGATCAGCGAACCGAAATTCCAGCTCGTACTGCCGTGTGCGCGATCGGCCGGCTCGTAATCGACACGGAGCTGCCGGAAGCCGATCCAGCTTGCGAGCCCTTTGAAGAAGCGATTACGCTCCGGCAACTGACGAAGCGCTTCGGCGGCACGCGGCGACAGCAGCCGGAAATCGCCGGCGTCCTCGGGGATCTTGTGGCGGGCGCGGAAATTGACGAGTGCGTAAAAAGTCTTCACGCCCGCGCGCCGCAATAGCGATTCTTCGCCGCGATGCGCCTTTGCGGTGTAGATCACGTCGTAGCCATCGTCGAGCCAATGTCCAACCAGACGCTCGATCAGCGCGGTGGGATGCTGGCCATCGCCGTCCATGAAAAGGAGCGCACCATGGCGGGCATGGTGCAAGCCGGCCATCAGGGCGGCTTCCTTGCCGAAGTTGCGCGACAGCGACAGCGCCTGAACGTCGAGGCCGGTCGCGGGAAGCGCGCTGGCCACGGCATAGGTGTTGTCACGCGAGCCATCGTCGATATAGACGACCTCGATCTTCAAGCCCCGCGTCTCCCGGAGGATTTGCGCGGTCTCGCACAGGTGGGCATGGACGGCCGGCAGGTTGCCGGCTTCGTTGAAGCAGGGAACGATGATCGACAGGCTACGCTCGCCGCGCTTGCGCGCGGGCATCGCTGCTGTATCCCCGTCCCAATCGGATATCTTCGGCATATCGTGATCCGGCCTCATACGGACACATCAAATATAAGCTGATGCAGGGGATGTTGCATGAGCTTTTGTTCAGAAAACGTCGATATTTCAGAAAGTTAACTCACGCGATGATCGTTTCGCCCCGACCAGCAAGCGCCTCCCGCCGCATCGTGGCGGCTTTGCGGCGCCAGGCGCTCGTGCTGAAGGCGATGAGTTTTGCGTCGATCGGCGTGGTGAACTCGCTGGTCGATCTGGGACTGTTCCTGCTCGCGCTGAAATACCTGACTGGCTCGCTGGTGCTTGCGAATGTGCTGTCTTGGAGCGTGGCGGTCAGCGGCTCCTACGTTATGAACTCGTTCATTACGTTCGCGGCGGAGTCGGGTCGCAAGCTGTCGCTGAAGGCCTATTTTGCTTTCGTCGCGGCTCAGGTGCTGGGATTGGTGGCCGCGACCACGACGCTCGTGCTTTGCGCGACGGTGATGCCGGTGCTGTATGCAAAGCTTCTGGCGATCGGCGTGAGCTTCCTGATCAACTTCTCGATTTCGCATTTTGTCGTCTTCCGCAAGCACGGGGCGAACGGGGCGCAAGACCCGAGCTCCTGACGCCCGGATGCCACCACAGGCGGATCGTTGCCAAATCGGCAACCGTATTGAGAGATTTTTTTGGGCTGGCCCCAAGTGGCAAGAAGTAGGCAAGGCGTTGCTGTTACGAGCGAAGGTGGCAAGCGCGAAATTCCGCTTCGCTTGTGATGTGTGAAATTTCTGCCGTGCCGGGGTGGGACCGGCATGGCGAGTTGACCGCAGGCACATTGCTGTAACTTATCGGGGGTCTTAATGAAGAAACTGATTTTGGGAGCTGCGGCTCTCGGCGCGTTATGCGTGAGTATGGCTTCGGCTCACGCCGCGGACATCGCAAGGCCGGCTCCGGTCTACAAGGCGCCAGCTTTTGTACAGGTCTATAACTGGAACGGCTTCTATATCGGCGGCAATATTGGCTGGGCCTTCGGCAACAGCTCAGCCACGTACAATCCGACCGGCCTGACATGGGATATCGGCAAGAACGCTTTCATGGGCGGTCTGCAGGCCGGTTACAACTGGCAGATGGGCGCTCTTGTCCTCGGCATCGAGGGCGAATTCGACTGGCTCGACGGCAAGGGCTCGCGCGGTGCGAATGGCGGACTTTGGGCGTCCGGCGGCACCACCTCGATGGCGACCATCGCAGGCCGCTTCGGTTACGCCGCGGATAACGTCCTGTGGTACGGCAAGGCCGGTGCGGGCTGGGTCGATAACACCGCCACGATCTACAACGCGGCTGGCCAGACGCTCTGGACCGGCAGCAACACACCCGTCGGCTGGCTGATCGGCGCCGGCGTTGAAATCGGCCTGACGCAGAACTGGACCACCAAGATCGAGTACAATTATCTGAACGTCGACAACTGGACGAGCAATCCGGGATTGTTCAACGGCGACACTTTTACCGTGTCGCGGACCGTCCAGACCATCAAGGGCGGCGTAAACTACAAGTTCTGATACGGCAACGCCCGCCTCGGCGGCGTATGTGCAAGGGCTCCGGTTCCGCCGGAGCCCTTTTTTCGCGGCGGCGGTTGCGGAATTGAATCATTTGCTGCGATGCTTTCGTCATCGGTCGCGGCAGATTTCGGACAGCTTATGTCGATTGCAGGAACAGAGCCCGGTCAACGCCAGCTCAACGGCCCCCAGACCACCGGCCGGACCTATCGCAACCTCTCTGAGCCGGCGCATGCGATGGCGCGCGACAACAACGTCGCGATCCCGATGCGCGACGGCGTCACGCTGTTATCCGACGTGCACCGTCCGTCCGAGGCCGGACGCTATCCCGTTCTCATCGCTGCCTCGCCCTATCCGCGTCAGTTGCAGGATCTCGGCGCCCCTGCCGGCTTCATCGAAGCGGGTGCCAGCGATTTTTTCGTGCCGCGCGGTTATGTGCATCTCATTGTCAATCTGCGCGGCACCGGCGGGTCGGGCGGAACCTTCGGTCTGTTCGACGCACAGGAGCGTCGTGACATGCACGACGTCGTCGAGTGGGCTGCGCGACAGCCTTGGTCGAACGGCAATATAGGCATGATTGGCATCAGCTATTTCGCGATGACCCAGCTCGAAGCCGCCGTCGAACGTCCGCCGCATCTCAAGGCAATCTTTCCAGTCGCGGTCACAACCGACATCTATGACGCCGCTATTCATCACGGCCTGTTTTCGAGTTCGTTCATCACGCCGTTTCTGTCGATGGTCGGCATGACCTCGAAACTGTCCGACACGTTTCTTCGCAGCACGCTGATCGGCGCGGCCAGAGAGGTCCTGCATGTGCCGGCGATCCATCGGAAATTCGGTCACATGAATGGCGAGGCCGCAGTCGCCGCGCTGAAGCTGCTCATGAAGCTGCATCACGATCCGCACCCGTGGGACGATTACTGGCGCGCGATCGCGGTCGAGCATCCCTTGCGCGATGAATGGTGGGAGGAGCGAAACCTCACGCCGCTTCTGCACAAGGTCGAGGTGCCGGTCTATCTCGGCTGCGACTGGCAGAATGTGCCGCTGCATCTGCCATCGACCTTTCCGGCCTTCAACGCGCTGACAAACAGCAGGCATGTGCGTGTCGCGATGCTCGGCGAATACGGGCTGACCTGGCCGTGGGAGAGCCTGCATGTCGAGGCGCTGGCCTGGTTCGATCACTGGTTGAAAGGAAGCGATACCGGCATCCTCGAAGGCCCACGCATCCGTTACGCTCTGCCGGGCGCCGATGGCTTCAATGCAGCGGATAGCTGGCCGGTACCGGGCATGACGTATCGCGGCTATGCTCTGCGCGCCGATGGCGGCCTTGCAACGGAAGAAGGCGCAGCCGGAAGCCGCGCGATGATGACGCTCGGTGCCGGGCTTAACCGCGATCACGCCAGCGAAACCGACCCGCCGGCCATGCTGGTGTGGACCGGCGCGCCGCTCGACCGCGATCTTGACTTGGTCGGGCCCCTTGAGCTCGTGCTGGATGCCGCGGCGACAGCCGGCGACACCGCTTTCATTGCGACGCTGCAGGACGTTGATCCGGCGGGACAGGCAGCCGACGTCAGCGCCGGATATCTGCGCGCCAGCCTCCGCGCGGTGGATGAGGCCGCGAGTAAACCCGGTGCGCCGGTGCTGCCGTGCCGGAACTTCGAGGCGGTGCCGATCGGGGAGACGGTCCGCTACCGCATTCCGCTTGTCGATAATGCGCGGCGGTTCAAGGCTGGCCACCGCATTCGCCTTGTGCTCACGGGTGACGATCAGAACCCCGAGACACCATCGATCATGGGGTTCCGCCACGCATCGGTCGGGACAAGCTGCGTGTCGAGAATTTTGTCATCATCACGGCTGCTGCTGCCGATCCTGAACGGCTAGCCCGCAAGGAACTTCGTGGCTGCCACGTCCGTTGGTCCTCGATTCGGGACACGAGGACCGCCATGGCAGACACCAAGAACCGCTTCGCACAGGCCGCGGAAAAGACCGCGGCCGCTGAACGCGCTATTCAGGACAACATTGATCGCAAGGACAAGGCGAAGCCGAAGCAGGATAACGAGCGCGGCGCCATGCAGGCGGGTGCGCGGCGCTATCCCGAGCCGCCGCTCCCGGCGCAACACCTCAAAAAGCCGGGCAACGAAGCCGACCTCGATCTCGCGCCCATGTACGATGCACCTCATTACAAGGGCTCGGACAAGCTTAAAGGGAAGGTCGCGCTGATCACCGGCGCCGATTCCGGCATCGGCCGCTCTGTGGCCGTTCTCTACGCGCGCGAAGGGGCCGACATCGCGGTGGCGTATCTTTCCGAACACAAGGATGCGGAGGAGACCAAACGTGCCGTCGAGAAAGAGGGCCGGCGCTGCATCACAATCTCCGGCGATGTTGCCGATCCGGAGTTCTGTAAGGACGCGGTGAAGCGCACCGTGAGCGAATTGGGAGGCCTCGACATTCTCGTCAACAACGCGGCATTCCAGGAGCATGTCCAGGACTTCCTGGACCTGACACCGGAGCATTTCGACCGCACGCTGAAGACCAACCTCTACGGCTATTTCCACATGGCGCAGGCGGCGGTGCCGCATATGAAGGAAGGCTCGTCGATCGTCATGACCGGTTCTGTGACGGGCCTGCTCGGCAACGACAAGCTGCTCGACTATTCGATGACCAAGGGCGGCATCCACGCCTTCGTACGCTCGCTCGCAACGCATCTTGTCGGCAAAGGCATCCGCGTGAACGCGGTCGCGCCCGGCCCGGTCTGGACTCCGCTCAACCCGGCCGACCGCGACGCGAAGGGCGTCTCGAAGTTCGGCGCTGACACGCCAATGAAGCGGCCGGCGCAACCTGAAGAGATCGCCCCGGCCTTTGTGTTTCTCGCCGCCCCGAGTTGCTCCAGCTACATCACCGGCGAGATATTGCCGATCATTGGCGGCTATTCGGGCGGCTAAAGCGGTGTCATGCCGCGCTAAGGCGGGTCATCCAGCAACAACTGCGGCGCTTGTGGCTAGCGGACCGGCCGTCTTCCGGCCGACGAGGTTGTACGCTCACCGCCGCGCCTCGATCACCATGTTGAACGGGGTCTGCATCGCCGTGCGGACATGACCGAAGCCGGCCTGGCGCAAAACGCCGTGGAGCTGCTTCGGGCCGGCCTGCGCGCCGAGCACATGCGTACCGTTCTCCGAGATGGCATGCGCGCAGCACATCGTCGTCGAAGCGGCGTAATAGAGCCGGCCGACTGGATTGATGTTCTCCTCCACCTTGTCGCTTGCGAAGGGCTCGATCAGCATCACCGTGCCGTCTTTGGCGAGTGCGGTCGCTGCGTGCCGCATGGCGTCGGTCGGATGGCCCATGTCGTGCAGACTGTCGAAGAAGCAGATCAGGTCATACCCGCGCGCCGGATAGGACGTTGCTTTTGCGATCCCGAAGCTGACGCGATCCTTGACGCCCTCGTCTTCCGCAACCTTGCGTGCGATCGCGATTGAGGCCTCATGCGCATCGAACCCGAAGAAGCGGCTGTTCGGAAACGCCCTAGCCATCAGCACGGTCGAGTGACCGTGGCCGCATCCGACGTCGGCGACACTGATGCCGGCCGTGAGCCGGTCGACCATGCCCATGAGTGACGGCAGCCATTGCTGAACGAGGCTTCCGGCATAGGCGTTGCGGAAGAATGCCGCGGACCCGCAGAACAGTCGTCCGTCATGCTCGCCCCAGCTCACGCCGCGGCCGGTCTTGATCGCGTCGAGCGACTTGGCCTCGTCCGCCCACATCGAGGCGACGCATTGCCAGGCATTCGGCAGGTAGACCGGGCTTGTGTCGTCGGCGAGCACAGCCGCCTGTTCGGGCGTGAGCTCGTAGGTACCGGAAGGCGGATGATACTCCACATAGCCGCCCGCGACCTGCGCGTTCAGCCATTCGCGGACATAGCGCTCTGCGCAGCCGGACCGCTTCGCTACTTCGTGCGAGGACAGCGGGCCGGCGCCTGCCATCGCCCTGTACAGTCCGAGCTTGTCACCCAGGCTGACCATCACGCCGCCGTAACCGGCCGACAGGTCGCCGAACAGGCGTCCGACGAGAGATTCCAGCTTCTGCTGATCGACATTCATCACAATGGTCTCCAATCCGCCCGGCACCCGGTGCGCCGGAATTGGGCGGACATGTGCCGTGTGGACCGACCGCGAACGAGCGCGTAACCGGCCATGACCGGTTCATTTGTGCCACCGCGGAGTATAAAGAGGCATGCCGTCAAAACCCCGCCCACTGCATGTCAGTCTGGTCGCAATCCCCGAGGCGGCGATGTCGACGCTCATCGGCATTCACGACGTGCTGAATGCGTTCGGACTTTTGGCGGGGACCGATCCGGCTATTCCGGAAACGCCGCCCTTCACGGTGGACATCGTCAGCACGAAGCCGGGCGAGATCCCGCTCGCCAGTGGGTTGCCGCTGCGTGTCGGTCGCGCCGTCGCTGATGTCGATGCCACCGATATCGTGCTGGTGCCGTCCGTCGTGCTCGGCCCGCATGGCTGGGAGCAGGGCCGTTATCCCGAACTCGTCGACTTCGCCGCCCGCATGCACAAGCGGGGCGCGCTTCTCTGCTCGGCCTGTTCGGGGATTTTTCTTCTGGCTGAGACAGGGCTGTTCGATGGCCATCGTGCCACCGTGCACTGGGGTTATGCAGGAGAATTCGCAAAGACCTATCCACGCATCCGCTCGGAGCCGGAGCGCGTGCTGGTGGCGGCGGGCGACCGCGAGAGCCTGATCACGTCGGGCGCGTCAACGAGCTGGCACGATCTCGTGCTCTATCTGATCGTGCGCTTTGTCGGCGCGCCTGCCGCGCAGGCGGCGGCGCGATTCTTCGCGCTGCAATGGCATCAGGATGGGCTTGCGCCGTTTATCGTGTTCGAAGGTCGCAAGGATCATGGCGACGCCACGATTGCCGAGGCGCAGGCTTGGCTGGCATCGCACTTCTCCGTCGCAGCGCCGGTCGAGGAAATGGTTCGCCGCTCGGGTCTCGCGGAGCGCACCTTCAAGCGGCGCTTCACCGAGAGGACTGGATACGCGCCGATCGAGTATGTCCAGCGGCTACGGGTCGAGGACGCCAAGCGCCGCCTGGAACGCACCGACGCGCCGATCGACGAGATCGGCTGGCGCGTCGGTTATGAAGACGCCGCGTTTTTCCGCCGTCTGTTCAAGCGCCTGACCGGGTTGTCGCCCGGCGTCTACCGCAAGCGCTTCCAGGTGCCGCAATTCGCACGTGCAGGCGACGCGCGCTAGTCAGGCGCGGGGCTACACTCCCGCCTTCAAAGTCTCGAACAGCGGATTGTCCTGCGTGAACACATAGTCGATCTCGCTGACCGAGATTGCTTGCGCACCCTTCTCGCGCAGGAAATCAGCAAGCGCGAACACCTGGTCGGGCGGACAATGCAGAGTGAGCATACCGGACGAGGTCGGCCCGCCGAATGGTGTCATGATTCCGAATTTTTCCCGCGCAAGTGAAAGCAGAGCGTCGTCGCAGCCCTTGAACCGCGTGCGCATCTCTCGGAAGGCCTGCGCGCGCGCCTGGCTCGCGAGCCGGTCGAGAATCCTGCGTGCAATATCGAGCGCGTCCGCATGCCAGTCGGCACTGCGTGACGCGACGAGATTCGCCTGCGAACGCAGCATCGTGCCGTCATCGATCACCTTCAGCGCATTGGCGGTGAGCGTGTTGCCAGTCGTGGTGATGTCGACGATCAGTTCCGCCGTGCCGGCAGCAGGTGCGCCTTCGGTGGCGCCGAGACTTTCCACGATCCGGTAATCGGCGATGCCATGCTCCGCGAAGAATTCGCGGGTCAGGTTCACGTATTTGGTCGCGACCCGCATCTTGCGGTTATGCTTGAGCCGGAACGCGGTCGCGACATCGTCGAGGTCCGCCATGCTGCGCACGTCGATCCACGCCTGGGGCACCGCCACCACGACATTGGCGTAACCGAAGCTGAGGCCCTCCAGGAGGATCACGCGGCGATCCGCATCCGGGATCATCTCGCGCACCAGGTCCTCGCCGGTGACGCCAAGATGGGCCGCGCCCTGCGCGAGTTGAGCGGTGATTTCGGAGGCCGACAGATACGCAATCTCGACCCCGTCCATCCCGGCAATGGCGCCGCGATAGTCGCGCGCGCCGCGCGGCTTGACGAGCTTCAGCCCGGCGCGCGCGAAGAAGGCTTCCGCGTTCTCCTGCAACCGGCCTTTGGCTGGGACGGCGATGATCAGAGGTGAGCTGTTGGGCGCGCTCATGCTGCGCCTCCCGAAATTGAGCCTGAAAGCCGTTCGATCCACACCGAGAATCCGACCGCCGGAACGGGGGCCGGCGATCCGAGGCGCGTCAGCAGATCGTCATAGCGTCCGCCTGCGACCAGCGGCTCGTTGGCGTTGCCGTCGGTGAGTTCGAACACGAAGCCGGTGTAATAGTCCATGCCGCGCCCGAACGCGCAGGAGAAGGCGATGCGCGCAAGATCGATGCCGCGCGCCTTCATCTGCTCGTTGCGGCTCTCGAACAGATCGAGCGCCGTGGCGAGCGCCAGGTTGCCTTCCCTGGCGAGGCTTCGCATCGCCTGGGCGGCATCTCGCGGATTGCCGGCGATCGACAGAAACCGCTCGACCAGCGCGCGGGTGTCGCGCGGCAACGTCGCGGACGCGCCCAGCGTCGATTGTTCGAGGAAGCGGTCCGCGATTTCTCCGACGGAACGGCCACCGACGGCGGATATTCCCGCGATGGACAAAAGGTCGGCGACCAACGCGCGTGCAGCTTTCGGATCAGAGCCCGCGAGTGCTGCGAGCACGCCCTGGTAATCCGGTTTGCCGTTGCCGTTGCCGAGCGTCAGGCGGTCGAGATCCTGCGCGAGCGAAGCCTTCCGATTGAAATCCTTCACCAGCCGGCGCTTCCAGGCGGGCGCGAGATCGAGGGCCGCCACCAGCGCGGCAAACAGCCCGACATCGCCCATGCGGATGTCCGGCGCGGCGGTGCCGAAATGCGCGGTCGCGGCAAGACCCAGCGCCATCGTCTCGGCGTCTGCTGCGGCCTTGTCGCTGCGCCCGAAGGACTCGATCCCGGCCTGCAGGAATTCGCCCGGCAGCGCCCCCCGATCGCGGAAAACCGGCCCCAGATAGCAATAGCCCTGCGGCCGCCCCGCGATAGCCGACGCGAGATAGTCGCGCGACACCGGAATGGTGAAATCCGGCCGCAGGCAAAGCTCCTCCCCGGAGCGGCCCGACGTCAGGAACATCCGCGCGCGGATATCCTCGCCCGAAAGGTCGAGGAATGGCTCCGCCGGCTGCAGGATGCCCGGATGCGCACGCTCATAGCCGGCCTGTTCGTAGGTCGCGACAAGGCTTCGGGCGGAGACGAGGGTCTCCCGTGGATTCGGCGATCTGGTCATGGCGGCGGGGCTTTAGCACGGAAGGATTGACGATTCGACGATGGTTTCTGTGCGGCCCCGTCGTGAGGGGGCAGGGCGCGCCGTCCGGTAACGAATTGTCAGTGATTTGGGCCGAATCTCGAACGGCGATCATGGATGACCTGGTATCACGCGGCGACGTTCAGGCCTTCTACGAGGCATTGGCTTCGCGCGACCCCATTCGTCTGGCGCGGTGCCTTTCGGACGATGTCGAATGGCACATGCCGGGCCCCGTCGATATTTTCGCGTTCTGCGGCTATCGGCGCGGCAAGGCGGCCGTGGTCGATTATATCGGACGGCTTGTGCCCTCGATGTTCGAGGTCAGGCGCTTCGAGCTCGACGACATCGTGATCGACGGGGACACCGCCGCGATGATCAACAACATCACATCCGTGCAGAAGGATACCGGCCGGATACTGACCTATCAGACGGCGGTTTTTGTCGTGTTTCGCGACGGCATGGTGACTTTGGTCAAAGGTGTGTCGGACACCTTCGATATGGCCGAGCAGGTGGTCGGTCATCGCATCGACGCCTTTTCGCAACCCGACCGGCCCGCGTCGAAGGACGTGATCCCGCTATGACGCACGCTATCAGCGCGCTCGGACTTCCTGGATCCGCGCCCGGGCGGGACCTGCCGCCGTGGATCGCTGACTTCTATCGCGCCTATCTGACGCGCGACGAGGTGCTGTTGCAGCGCATCCTTCACGACGACGTCGAGTGGCTGCTGACCGGCCCCGCGGATCAATTCGATATTTATGGACGCCGGCACGGTAAGAGCGAGGCGATCGAACTCGTTACCCGCGTGATGCCGTGCTTCTTCCAGGTTGCTGATTTCGAGATCGAACATCTGCTGGTGCAGGGTGATCGCGTCGCGACGTACGGGCAAATTCGCGCACGCCAGCGGGAGACTGGTCGCGCGCTGTGTTTCCGCGGCGCGCATTTCCTGCGCTTCGCCGGCGGCAGGCTCATGTCGTTTCGCAGCATTGCCGACACGTTCGACGTCGTGGAGCAGGTGGTCGGGCATCCGATCGACGTGAACAAGCGCATCGACAAGGTGACACTGCTTCCGGAAGACGACGTGCTGCTGACCTTGTGAAGTTTGGGTCGTCCCCGCGCAGGCGGGGACCCATCACCACGCCTCTCTCCGTGGTCATGCGCGGGCTTGACCCGCGCATCCATCTTTAAAATGAGTTTTGTGAAGATCGATGGATTGCCGGGTCAAGCCCGGCAATGACAGTTGAGAGGTCCCCGCCTGCGCGGGGACGACTGATACTCACGCGACCCGCGTCCGCACGCCGTGGCGCGCGAGAATCTCCTGCACCACCTTCACGAGTTGGTCGCGCGGCACCTTGCGCTGCGCCTGTGCCTGCTTCTGCAGATATTCGTCGCGGCCTTTTTCCAGCTTCGACAGCTCGGCGCCGACGACCAGATCCTTCACCACCACCTGCTCGCCTGCTGCGTCGTTTTTTTCATCCGAGCCCTGAATCACCACGCAGGGCGCGTTGCGCTTGTCGGCATATTTCATCTGCGGATTGAACTTTCCTGAACCGAGATACAACTCGGCGCGAATCCCCGCGGCGCGAAGCTCCGCCACCATCGTCTGATAATCTGCGATTCGATCCTGATCGAAAACCGTGACGACCACGGGGCCGAAACTTGGCTGTGTATCGCTCTTGTTCACAAGGGCGAGAGCGGCCGCGAGACGAGACACTCCGATCGAGAATCCGGTCGCGGGAACGGGCTCGCCGCGGAAGCGCGACACGAGGCCGTCATAGCGTCCGCCGCCGCCGACCGAGCCGAACCGCACCGGGCGGCCTTTCTCGTCCTTGGTCTCGATGAGGAGTTCTACCTCGTAGACCGGGCCGGTGTAATATTCGAGGCCGCGGACGACGGAGGGGTCGATGCGAATGCGGTCTTCTTGATATCCTGAAGCTCTGACGAGGTCGCGGATTTGATCGAGTTCGTCGAAACCTGCTTTTCCGGTTTCGTTCAGAGGGTCCGCTTCGACGTCTGCTTTCAGCAAGCTCAAGACGATATCGCTTTGACGTTCATCCAGACCGGCGCCTTTGGTGAAGTCGCCGCTCTCGTCTTTTCGTCCCGGACCCAGAAGCTTGCGGACCTCATCCAGGGAAAACTTGTCGGCCTTGTCGATCGCGCGAAGAACGGTGAGGCGCTTGTCAGGCGCAATGTTTGCGGAATCCATCACCCCATCCAGCACCTTGCGGTTATTCACCTTCACCACATAGCTGCCGCGCGGAATGCCGAGCGCTTCCATCGTGTCCGCCGCCATCATGCAGATCTCGGCATCGGCGGCCATCGAGGCCGAGCCCACCGTATCCGCATCGAATTGCATGAATTGCCGGTAGCGGCCCGGTCCCGGCTTCTCGTTGCGAAACACCCAGCCCTCGCGATAGCTGCGATAGGGCTTCGGCAACGCGTCGAAATTCTCCGCGACATAACGCGCCAGCGGCGCGGTCAGGTCATAGCGCAGGCTCAACCACTGTTCGTCGTCGTCCTGGAACGAGTACACGCCCTCGTTCGGACGGTCTTGATCAGGCAGGAACTTGCCGAGCGCGTCGGTATATTCGATCGCGGGCGTCTCCACCGGATCGAAGCCGTAGAGTTCGTAGACGGCGCGAATTTTCTCCAGCATCGCGCGTGTCCCCGCCAGTTCGGCAGGACCACGGTCCACCAGCCCGCGCGGCAGCCGCGCCTTCACTTTGTTGCTTTTGTCGGTCATTGTCGGTTGATACAGCCTGCAGATGCGGCGTGGTAACAGCGCCGCGCCGCTTTGTCATCCAAGGCCCGGAAAGGCCCCGCCAAAAAGGCGCACCCATGAGCACCCAATCCGCCCGCAAGCCCGTCGCAACCGCGGTCCCGAACGATCTCGAAGCGTTCTGGATGCCGTTCACCGCCAACCGCGCCTTCAAGGCCCGGCCGCGCATGGTGTCGCGGGCAAAGGACATGCATTACTTCACCCCGGAGGGGAAAGCTGTGCTCGATGGCGCCGCCGGGCTCTGGTGCACCAATGCCGGCCATACTCGCGAGCCGATTGTGGCGGCCATCCAGGCGCAGGCCGCCGAAATGGATTTCGCGCCGCCGTTCCAGTACGCGAATCCGAAATCGTTCGAACTAGCGAGCCGGATCGCGGCGATGGCGCCCGGCGATCTCGACCATGTTTTCTTCTGCAATTCGGGCTCGGAAGCCGTCGACACCGCGATGAAGATCGCGCTCGCCTACTGGAATGCGCGCGGCCAAGGGCAGCGCCAGCGCTTCATCGGCCGCGAGCGTGGCTATCACGGGGTCGGCTTCGGCGGCATGTCGGTCGGTGGCATCGGCAACAATCGCAAGGCGTTCGGCACCATGCTGGCCGGCGTCGACCATCTGCCGCACACCTATAACCGCGAGAACCAGGCTTTCTCGAAGGGCGAGCCGGAATGGGGCGCGCATCTGGCGGACGAACTCGAGCGTCTGGTGGCGCTGAACGGCGATAACACCATCGCCGCCGTGTTCGTCGAGCCGATGGCGGGATCGACTGCCGTCCTCCCGGCGCCAAAGGGCTATCTGCAGCGGCTGCGCGCGATCTGCGACAAGTACAAGATCCTGCTGGTGTTCGACGAGGTTATCACCGCGTTCGGTCGGCTCGGTCATGCTTTCGCCGCGGAACGCTACGGTGTCGTGCCGGACATGATCACCTTCGCCAAGGGCGTCACCTCCGGTTCGGTGCCGATGGGCGGCGTGCTGGTGAAAAAAGAGATTCACGACGCCTTCATGCATGGGCCGGAGCATGTGGTGGAATTCTTCCACGGCTACACATACTCGGCGCATCCGCTGGCCGTCGCAGCCGCTCTTGCCACTCTCGATGTCTACCGCGACGAGGGGCTGTTCGAGCGCGCGAAAAAGCTCGAGCCGGTCTGGTACGACGCCTGCATGTCGCTGAAGGGTCTGCCGAACGTGCTCGACATTCGTTGCGTCGGCATCACGGTCGGCATCGATCTGGCGTCGAAGCCCGACGCGGTCGGCACGCGCGGGTTCGAAGCAATGGACCGCGGGTTCCATGACGAGGGCATCATGTTGCGCGCTGTGGGCGATTCGCTCGCGATGTCGCCCCCGCTGATCGTCAGCGAAAATCAGATCGGCGAGATTTTCGAGAAGGTCGCGCGCATCATCAAGGCGGTCGCTTAGGGCATACGCCTCATGTGTCCGGCGCGGTGGCTTTTGCGCGGCGCTGCCGATAATCACGGGTTCAGGCAATTTTTGTCTGAACGCGGGGCGGTATGAGCAAGACATTCATTCAACCTGCGGGAATGGCCGAAGCAATCGGGCCATTCTCCCGTGCAGTTCTGATCGACAAGCATCTGCATATCGCAGGAACGACTGCGCTCAGTCACATCAGCGGCGATTACTACAAACGGGCGCTGCCGGACACGATCGAGGAGCAGACCCGGCTCACGCTGGAAAACATCAAGATGTGCGTTGAGGCCGCTGGCGGCACCATGCGCGACATCTACAAGGTGGTCATCCAGCTCAAGAACCCGTCCGAATATCAGCGCATGAACGCGGTGCGGGCGCAATATTTCAAGGACGAGCCTCCGATCAGCACCTGTTATCAGGCCAATCTCATGCGTGACGATATCCTCGTCGAGATCGAGGCCGTCGCTTATCTCCCCAACGCCTGACTTTGCAATTTCGAGGACATCCCATCATGCGTCTCCTGACGATTTCGGCCCTGGTTGCGAGCCTTTTAGCGCCGCTGTCTTTCGCCGCGGCGCAGGAGGCCTATCCCGCGCGTCCGATCAAGATCATCGTGCCGCTGGCGGCGGGCGGCGGCACCGATATCGTCGCCCGCACCATCGTGCAGTCGATCGCGGATGACTGGGGCGCCAATATCGTGGTGGAGAATCGTCCCGGCGCGGGGACCACGCTCGGTGCGCAGGCGCTGCTGTCATCACCGGCAGATGGCTATACGCTGATGTTCAACACCGCGAGCTTTCTCGTCACGCCGCACCTCATGCCGAGCAAGCCCTACGACAGGAGCACCCAGTTTGCGCCGGTCAGCCTGGTGGCGGCGTCGCCGCATGTGATCGTCGTCAGCGACAAGGTGCCGGCCAAGACTTTCCCCGAACTGGTGGAGTGGTTGAAGTCGAAGGGCGGCAAGGCGACTTATGCGTCATTCGGCAATGGGTCATCAGGACATCTCGGCACTGAAATCCTGCTGCAGCGGCTCGGCGTATCGGTGGTGCATGTGCCGTATCGCGGCAACTCCCCGGCGCTGACAGACGTCATGGCGGGTCATGTCGACATGATGCTGGCGGACCATGTCGACGGCAACATCATGGCGTCGAAGCCGCGTCCATTGGCGATTGCGGCGACGCAGCGATCCGAATTTCTGCCCAATGTGCCGACCGTGGCCGAGAGCGGTTATCCGGGATACACGTCGCAATCCTGGTATGGACTGGTTGCCCCGGCCGGGACGCCGCAGGCGGTCATCGACAAATGGAATGCCGGAGTGGTCGCTGCGCTGAAGAAGCCCGACGTCCGCAAGAAGCTGATCGATCAGGGAATCGATCCGATCGGTTCGAGTGCTGCGGAATTCAAAGGTTTCATGGACACCGAAGACGCCAAATACAGCGCGGCGATCAAGGCCTCGAACATCAAGATGCAGTAACGGCACGCCCATCCGGCATATGCCGGATCGCCGCGGCATGCTGACTCGGACCATGCCCAAGCGGCTCGGTCCTATTCCGCCGGCCTGCGGAAGCCAATGACCTCGCGCTCCGGCTTCTGGTCGGCTTCGGTCTCGCCGATGATGTAAGTCGGCCGTCCGCGCGTCTCGCGCAATGTACGGCCGACATATTCGCCGATAATGCCGAGCACGAGCAATTGCGCCGCACCGAGCAAGGCGATGGTCGCCATGATCGAGGTCCAGCCGGTGACAGTCTGCGGCACCAGCAGATAGCTGACCACGGAATAGACCAGCAGCAGCAATCCGACGGCAGCGAACAGAAGCGCAAGCCAGATTGCGAGCCGCAGCGGCCGTACGCTGTGCGCCGCGATCCCGGTGACGGCGAGATCGATCATCCGCTTGAAAGTGTATTTGCTCTCGCCATAGGTTCGCGCACCGCGGGAAAACGAAATCGTCGTGGTGGGATAACCCAGCCAGCGAACCGCTCCGCGTAGAAACACGTCCTGATCGGCAAAATCGTTCACCGTATCGACCACGCTGCGGTCGAGCAGCATGTAATCGGACGAGCCGGGCTCGATGCGCACATCGCCAATGGCATCGAGCAAGCGATAATAGAGCCTGGATGTCACGCTTTTCAGCGGAGGCAGGTCGGCCTCGCCATCCTCACGCCGTGTCGCCACGATCTTGGCGCCGCCGCGCCAGGCGCCGACGAGTTCGGGAATCAGCTCCGGCGGATGCTCGAAATCGGCGTCCATCAGGATAACGGCGCGCCCCCGGGCATGGCGCAGGCCCGCGCGCAACGCTTCCTGATGTCCGAAATTGCGCGTGAACGAGATATAGCGGACATGCGGGTTGGCGGCGGCCTCGTCGCGGATCGCGGCGAGGGTGCCATCTGACGATCCGTCATCCACGAATACGATCTCATGACGGCCGAACGGTGTAAGGACGCCTGAGAGTGCCGCGGCCATGCGCGCGATATTGCCCGCCTCGTTGAAGGCCGGCAGCACGACTGAAATATCGGGCACGGGTTCCGTCATCGCAACAGTTGGTATCCTCACAGATCGCTAGCCACCGAGTTGACGCGCGGAGGTTTGGCGGGCACTCAATTCCGGCCGGCCCGCGACGGGCCACCCGGGTTGGCATACTACGACGCGAGCATGGACGCGAGAACGGCGACGATGGACGGCGGCGCTGCTGGCGCGATCGTCGACTATGCGCTTCGCAGGCCGGGGCAGACGCTTGCCATCGTGCTCGGCGCCCATCTCCTTGTCTGGTTTCTGTTGCCGTTTCTGATCAGCGCCAACCTGGAGCTCGATCTCGCCGAGGATCTCGCGCTCGGCAAGGAATGGCAGCTCGGCTACTGGAAGCATCCACCGCTGCCTTGGTGGCTGGCAGATCTCGGCTACCGGCTGACTGGGCAGATTGCGTCAGTCTACCTTCTTGGACCCCTTGCGGTAATCGGCTGCTTTATCGCGGTCTATCTGCTGGCGCGCGACGTTGCCGGACCAGCCCAGGCGCTGATCGCCACGCTCTCGCTGGTGGGCATTCATTACTACAACTATTCCGCCGTGAAATTCGCGCACGACCAGATGCAGTTGCCATTCTGGGCGCTTACTGCGCTGTTCTTTTATCGGGGCCTCGCCCGCGGTCGGGCCTTGGATTGGATTCTCGCCGGCGCGATGCTGGCGCTTGCATTCTGGTCGAAATATGCGGCCTTCGCGCTCGCCGCGAGTCTCGGTTTGTTCCTGCTGATCGATCCGGTGGCGCGCCGGACCCTCCGCACGCCGGGTCCGTGGCTTATGGCCGCAGCATTTCTTGTGGTGATCGCGCCGAATGCGATCTGGCTGGTGAAGTCGGGGTTCCTGCCCTTCGATTACGTCACCGAGCGCGCGCGAACCGCAGGCCGCTGGTATCACTATTTCACCTACCCGATTGGATGGATGGCGGCGCAGGCCTTCTTCATCCATCCAACCCTGATTCTGCTTGCGCTGGTCCTGTTTCCCCGTTTGCAGCCGCAGCAGCCATTATCTCCGAAAGCGGCGTTCGCGCGCCGCTACGTCACGTTGCTGGCATTCGGGCCATTCGTGGTCGTGACATTGGCTGCGGCGGCAACCGGGCGAAAGCCTGTGACGATGTGGGGATATCCGCTCTGGTCGTTCCTGCCGCTCGCCGCCATCCTCTGGTTCGGGCCTGTCGTCAACGCGCTGCGGTTGCGGATCTTCGCAGCCGGTTTCGTGTTTCTTTTCCTGCTCGGGCCTTCCGTCATGATTGGCTCGTATCTCTACGAGCAGCATTGGCGCCCGCGCCCCAAAGCCACAAACTTTCCGGGCAAGACCCTCGCCGACACGCTGACACGCGAATGGCGCGCGAAAACCGGCACCAATCTGCATTACGTCGCGGGAACCGAGTTCGCCGCGAACAACGTGGCGGTCTACTCGCCCGACAAGCCGCACGTCCTTCCTCATGGCCAGCCGCGGATCAGTCCTTGGGTCGATATGGACGATCTTCGCAAGCGCGGCGTGCTGATTGTGTGGGAGCACAATCCTCCAGCGCCTTATGTCGACGAATGGCGCGAACGGTTTGGCGCGGAAGGTGAGCCGGAGAGTCTTCAGTTGCAGCGTCAGACGAGGCTCCCGGTCCGGCCGGTGGATATCCGTTACTGGATCGTCCCGCCGCGACCTTGAGTCGATATTGCCGGTATAGCATCCAGGATTCTGCCGGCAGGTTGCTTGCGCTCGGGTAGCGCCTCGTGGACATTAAGATGGATGCGGATGAATCGGCTCGGCAGCCGGTCTATCCCCTTGGGGCTTCCATGCAGCGGCTCACGGCGATTTTCATTGCGGTTTGCGTGATCGTGATTGCCGCATCGATCGGTGCGGCGGGCTATCTTGTGTTCCACCTTTCAGGCGCTGAAGCCGCGATCCTTGCGCTCGCGATCATGACGGCACTCGCGCTCTACAACACGGTTTCAGGACGCCAGCAGGACCGCGACAGAATAGGAGCGCAGATCGCAGATCTGTCGCGCGGCACAGCCGACCTCGCCCGCCAGGTGGGCGAGGTGAGCCGCAAGGTCTATGCGTTCGAAGCGCAGGATACTGGGCGCGGACCGGCCTCGAACGGGGCGCTCGCGGCCGAGATCGGCGAACTCAGTCTGCTTCTGAAGGAATTGGCTGATGCCGTCGCCAGCCACGAGGCGCGGCTCCAGGAGATCGGAAGCGCGTCACCAGTTCGCCTTGCGGAGCCTGCCGAAGACAAAACGGCGCCAGCGGTTCAGGCCGGGGCAGCGCCGGCCGAGGCATCGGTATCGAAGACGCCCGCAGCCGACGCCCCTGCTGCGCCGGTGCAAACGCCGCCGGTTGTCAGCGATCCCGTAGCGACCGGTCCATTGAAGGGCCTGACCGCAAGCGAAATCGCGGCCAAAATTTCGAGTGCGATCGACACCAATAGGATCGACCTCTACCTTCAGCCTGTCGTCACGCTGCCGCAGCGCAAGGTCCGATATTACGAGGCGATGACGAGGCTGCGCCTGGAAAACGGCACGCTGGTCCTGCCGAGCGATTTCCTCCCGCACGCTGAGAAGGCGAAACTGATCGCAAAGATCGACAACATGCAGCTGTTCCGCTGCGTCCAGGTGCTGCGCCGGCTCTTGCTCAAAAATCGTGAAGTTGGCGTGTTCTGCAACCTGTCGATGGCGACGCTCAACGATTCCGACGCTTTTCGTCAGGTTTACGACTTCCTGGCGGCCAATCGCGCGCTGAGCTCATCGCTGACGCTCGAATTCACGCAAGACGCGCTGCGTAGTATCAGTCCGGTCGGACAGGAGAGCCTCGCCGGATTGATCGCGCTCGGGTTCCGCTTCTCGATGGATCACGTCACCGATTTGCGGATAGGTCCGCGAGATCTTTCCGAGCTTGGCATTTCCTTCGTCAAGGTCCCGGCACAGATTCTGCTCAGTAAGGGCGCGCCCTCTGCCGATATGCAGGCCGCCGATCTCTCTGATCTCTTGGGCCGCCACGGCATCAGCCTGATCGCCGAACGTATCGAGACCGAAGCGGTGGTCGTCGATCTGCTCGACTGCGATGTCCGGTACGGCCAGGGCTTCCTGTTTTCCGCGCCGCGTCCGGTGCGTGCCGATGCGTTACAGGGCGTCGGGGGCGTTTCGTCGGCGGTCGAGCGTCCGTTCGCCGAAGCCGGGATCGCAGTGGCGGCGCGAACCGCGATCTGACCTGTCTGCCGCTTCAAGGGTGACGCCGATAGGCCGGCGCGCTACATCGTCGGCGCCGTCATTCCAACTCAGGCTCTTCCCTTGACCATCTTCACGGACAATTTCTCGACGATCGCCCCCGGCTATGACGTGGTTCTGTCCGACGTCTGGGGTGTGGTTCATAACGGAGTCGCCGCCTTTCCAGAGGCCTGCGATGCGCTAGCCCGGTTTCGGGAGCGCGGCGGCACGGTGGTGCTGATCACCAATGCCCCCCGGCCAAATGGCGTCGTTGCGACGCAACTGAAGCATTTCGGTGCGCCGCGTTCGATCTACGACGCGATCGTCAGTTCCGGAGATGTGACCCGCGACGAGATCATGAAGCGGCCGGGCCAGACGATCTTCCATGTCGGGCCGAAACGCGATCTCACGATTTTCGACGGGCTCAACGTGACCTTCGCACCGGCCGAAAGCGCTGATTACGTGATCTGTTCCGGGCTGTTCAACGAGGACACCGAAACGCCGGAAAGCTATCGCGCGATGCTGGAGCAAATGCTCGAACGCGAATTGTTCATGGTGTGCGGTAATCCCGATGTCGTAGTCGAGCGCGGCGAGCAATTGCTCTATTGCGCCGGTGCGATTGCCGATCTTTATGCGCGGCTCGGTGGCGAGGTGCTGTATGCGGGCAAGCCTTATGCGCCGATTTACGATCTTGCGCTCAAGCTGGCCCAGGAAGCGCGCGGCCAGAGTGTCGACCACAAGCGTGTGCTTGCGATCGGAGATTCCGTGCGGACGGATTTCACGGGTGCCGCTTCCTACGGCATCGACTGTCTGTTTGTGACGGCCGGTATTCATTCTGCAGAATTCGGCGGCCGCGACAATCCCGATCCGGATGCCGTCGAGCGCGTCCTCGTCGCCGCCGGCGGCAAGCCGCGGGCCATCGCCAGGAAGCTGATGTGGTGATGGGACCGGCGCTCCTGAAGGGAGACGAATGCCGCCGTGGCGCGACTAGGCCGCGTGCGACCGATCATCGAAAACCGCGTCGATCTTGCTTTTCAAAGTCGCGGCGTTGAACGGCTTCACGATGTAGTTGCTGGCGCCGGCTTTCTTTGCGGCGATGACGTTTTCAGTTTTCGACTCGGCCGTGATCATGATGAACGGAACCGATGCGAGTTCCGGGTCGGTACGCATTTCCCTCAGCAGCTCGTAGCCGGTCATTGGCTCCATATTCCAATCGGAGACGACGAGGCCGTAGTGGCGTTCACGCAGCTTTCGCAATGCTGCGACACCATCCGATGCATCGTCGACATCGTTGAAGCCAACCTGCCTCAGAAGATTGCGGATAATACGAACCATGGTGGAGTAATCATCGACGACCAAAATTGACATTGAAGGATCGGCACCCATCATCAATGCTCCGTCTCGCGGCCGTGCGGAAGTCGGACCGACCGCCATCTCTCGCGTCTGTTCAATGTACGCGACCGTACAATTTGCGCCTTGAACTTCCGTTAAGTCCGCAAGAATTGCGTGGACATGTCTTGACAGACGAAACGTAAGCAAAATCTGTCTAAAGGCTGATTGCGTTCCGAATTTGCTTGCAGCAATTTGGGGTTCGTTAACCGCATACGAAGAACAGCATGAACACAGCGCCTGCCAAAGCCGCCGTCGACCCTCGCATGGTCCGCACCTTGTGCTTTGAGGACTTGCATGTCGGTATGCGCGAAACCCTGATGAAGTCGGTGATGGAAACGGATGTCGTCGGCTTCGCCGACATATCCGGCGACGAGAATCCGATTCACCTGTGCGACACCTACGCGCAGGGCACACGGTTCGGCCAAAGGATCGCCCACGGACTTTACACAGCGAGCCTGATCTCGGCGGTGCTGGGAACGCGGCTCCCGGGCGCGGGTGCCGTTTACCGGTCGCAGACGCTCAACTTTCACGCTCCGGTGAAAATTGGAGACGTCGTGTCGATTATCGTCGAGGTGATCGACCTCGTGCCGGAGGGCCGCAAGGTGCGGCTGCATTGCGAGGCATTGGTCGATAATACCGTCGTGCTCGACGGAGAGGCGATTGTATCGGTGCCGGGGCGTCCAAAGGCGTGACCGCTTGACTTGGGCCTGTCGCGGGCCGACACGGTGTCAGCAACCTGGAACGTCTCTCTCCATTCTCTCATGCCGCAATCCGACCGACAGAAGCCGTTTGTGGTGGTCCGCGACGACGGCCCCGAAACCGAGAAATTGCGGGGCGCGGTTGTAGCGATCGGCAATTTCGATGGCGTGCACCGCGGTCATCGTTCGGTTATAGGCTTCGCCATGAAGCGGGCAGCCGCTGCGGGAAAACCCTCAGCGGTGCTGACGTTGGAGCCGCATCCGCGCAGCTATTTCCGTCCCGACATACCGCTGTTCCGGCTCACGGACGAGCGGCAGAAACTGCGCCTGCTGGCATCGACTGGGCTCGATGGCGCGGTGGTGCTGAGTTTCGGCGCCGCGCTCGCCGGCCTTCCCGCGGAGCGATTCGTTTCGGACATTCTGGTCGGACGGCTCGGGGTCAGCGGTGTCGCCATCGGTTTCGACTTTCATTTCGGGCAGGGCCGGGGCGGATCGCCGGCCTTCCTGACGGAGGCGGGACACCGCCACGGCTTCCCGGTCGATGTCGCCCCAAAGCTTGAGGATGAGGGCAGGCCAGTCTCGTCGGGCACGATCCGCACCGCGCTCGAAGCCGGCCGTGTCGTAGAGGCCGCCGAATTGCTCGGTTATCCCTGGTTCGTTTCGGGGGAAGTCATTCATGGCGAGAAGCGCGGCCGCGAGATGGGCTTTCCGACCGCGAATCTGCGGCTCGATCCTGCATGCGGGCTCAAACACGGCATTTATGCCGTGCGCGTCGGGATCGGCGATCTGCGTTACGACGGGGTGGCGAGCTTCGGCCGCCGCCCCACTTTCGACAACGGAGCGCCGCTGCTGGAAGTCTTCCTGTTCGATTTCTCCGGCGATCTCTACGGCAAGGTCATCGATGTCGCGCTGATCGGCTGGATCCGGCCGGAGGAGAAATTCTCCTCGATGGACGCGCTGATGGCGCAGATGAGCCTCGACGCCGATCGGGCGCGCGACGCGCTGGCGCGCAATCCGCAGGCTTTCCCCCCGCTCGGCCGGATTTGACCGCACGCGCGGCGGATCGTGTCTTTGCGCGCTGCGGCATGCCTGCTAAACCACGCGGCCCGGAGCTGATTTCCCGACATGACCCACACTGAACGCGACTATTCCGAGACCCTGTTCCTGCCCCGCACCGAATTCCCGATGCGCGCCGGCCTGCCCGAGCGCGAGCCCATGCTGCTCAAGCGCTGGAAGGACGAGAACCTCTACGGCAAGCTTCGCGCGGCCGCGAAGGACCGGGCGAAATTCGTGCTGCATGACGGCCCGCCCTACGCCAACGGCAACATCCATATCGGCACCGCGCTCAACAAGATCCTGAAGGATGTGGTGACGCGCAGCCAGCAGATGCTCGGCTACGATTCGAACTATGTACCGGGTTGGGATTGCCATGGCCTGCCGATCGAGTGGAAGGTCGAGGAGGAGAATTACCGCTCCAAGAACAAGGGCAAGCCGAACTTCTCCGATCCCGCCGCGATGATCGCATTCCGGCAGGAATGCCGCGCCTATGCCGAGCATTGGCTCAACATCCAGCGTGAAGAATTCAAACGCCTCGGCGTCGAGGGTGACTGGGATCATCCCTACACCACGATGAGTTTTCCGGCCGAGGCGCAGATCGCGCGCGAGATCATGAAATTCGCGCAGAACGGCACGCTGTATCGCGGCAGCAAGCCGGTGATGTGGAGCGTGGTTGAAAAGACCGCGCTCGCCGAGGCCGAGGTCGAGTACGAGGATTACACCAGCGACACGGTATGGGTGAAGTTTCCGGTGAAGTACGCGCGCGGCAACCGGCATGCTGCGCTGGAGCGGCAATACAAGAACGCATCGGTGGTGATCTGGACGACGACTCCGTGGACGTTGCCGGGCAACCGCGCCATCAGCTATTCGCCGAAAATCGCGTACGGCCTCTACAAGGTCACGGATGCCGCGCCCGACAACTGGGCAAAGTTCGGCGATCTTTTTATTCTCTCGGAAAATCTCGCCGGCGACGTATTCAAGCAGGCACGCGTCACCGCCTACGACAAGATCGCCGATGTGCCGGCCGAGGACCTCGGCGATCTCGGCTGTGCACATCCGCTGCGTTCGCTCGGTTATGATTTCACCGTTCCTCTGCTGGCCGGCGATCACGTCACTGACGACACCGGTACCGGATTTGTGCATACGGCGCCGGGCCACGGCCGTGAGGACTTCGAGGTCTGGACCGCCAGCGCGCGTTCACTCGAAGCAGATAACATCAACAGCGCGATTCCCTACACCGTCGACGAGAATGGCGCGCTGACCGCCCATGCGCCCGGTTTCACCGGCAAGCGCGTCATCAACGACAAGGGTGAGAAGGGCGATGCCAACGACGCTGTGATCAAGGCGCTCGTCGAGGCCGGTAACATCATCGCGCGCGGCAGGCTCAAGCATCAATACCCGCATTCCTGGCGCTCGAAGAAGCCGGTGATCTTCCGCAACACGCCGCAATGGTTCATCGCGA
>VFQN01000995.1_pt1 | contig 50040 bp, 82 predicted proteins | sample 3512371 | NCBI WGS metagenome assembly VFQN01 (sample SAMN10412370, study PRJNA504923) | tailings metagenome | isolation source: Replicate 2 from Balatoc abandoned mine | place: Philippines: Itogon, Benguet | collected 2017-08-28
GTCGGCCACTCGTAATTCAGACGCTGTAGAATGGCCAGAACCTTAGCAGCCCACGGGGGTGCTGCCCGTGCATGCACTCATTTCCCGTCGCCGCAGGCATCTTGGAGCGCCTACAGTACGGCATATAGCACACAGACAGTGAGCCGCACGGCAATTACTCACGCCAGAGCAAAAGCCTGATACCGGTATCCAAACCGACGAATGCCTGGGCCTACGCCGGTACTGTCCTTGCTCGCCTGTCGCTCGCCTATCTATTGCCCGCCCTATTCCAGGAAGATGCACCCACCCAGCAGACGGAGGACGACGACGGCAGTGGTTCCTTGTAACCCCCCAGCCACCGACAGCCCACCTTGATCACGTACTGGCTGTACACACGTGTGTCGGCCCACACGAAGTCCAGGTGCGCCTGGCCCCCTATCTCCACGGCGCCACGCAGCACCCCGGCCGCCAGCCGCTGCTGCACGTTCTCCCGGTCCCAGTCCGTGCTCACAGTGTCATGGTCACCTGCAGGTGCAAGTCGTGCCGTAACGTGAGAGCAGATTGGGCAGTGACATGGTATGGCCCTGGGTGACACCCTGCCACGCTGGGAAACGGTGCTGCACTTCTTATGGCAGCCCACGCGCTGCGCGAGTCACGGCCCAGTGCCTTCCGCCGGCCCCGTACAGGCGACCTGACGGCCGACCCTTGGGTCACCTGAGATGATGGTCGTGGGCACACTGTACCGCCCCAGGTCGTACTCCGGCGGTTCCTTGCTGCCGTACGCCTCCAGGTTGCAGCTGCCGTCGTTGCCGCGGTCCCGCAGGCAGCTGTAGCCGTAGTTGTACCGCAGCAGTACGGGGGTGTGCGGGCCGCGGCGGAACATCTGGGCGGCATCGAAGTACGGCAACCGCATAACGTAAGCGGAGTTGTGCCAGATGTAGGCGGCGTGGTGGTACAGCATCCCGCACGCGTAGGCGGGTGTGCGTCAGGCACCGCGGGGTTGGAAAGCGCAACAGCAGCAACGCGCAGCATACAGGTGCATGGTGAGCGTGCTACGACTCCGTTACAGCCCCAACACGTGAGGTGTTTGCTGACCTGTGCGTATTGTGCGGTCTCCTGTGCGGAGACTGGTGATGGCCAGGATATGGCCGAGTACACCTCGAATGCGCCTGCACGCACCCACAGCGCTCAATTGGTTATGCAGGGAAGGGGGGCACGGCAGGCGTGCCACGAGCCGACTGTGGAAATGCCGGCGCAGCAGCGGCGGCTTGTGGATACGGAAGCCAGCCCCATGCACGCGCCCCTAGCCGTACTACATCCTGCGCGCCGGACCGCCAGAATGCCTGCCGCAGTGCCTGCCTAACGACGCTCATCAATGACCTTGTGCACCGGGTCCTCCTCTACAACGGTTTACTCCTAGCCGCTTTTGCTGAAAACGCCCCTGCCACTTCCATTCCCCTCACTCTGGTTGGCACAGACTGTGGGCCCGAAGCCCAGTGCCGCCGTCAGCTGGCACGTGGCCTCCGCCCCCCGCACCGCCCCCGGCTTGAACAGCCCCGGCAGCAGCTGCGCGCCGCACACGGGGCCTAACACGCCCTCCAACAGGCCCGGCAGGAGAAGCTGGGCGTCCGCACGCAGTACAGCCTGTAATAAAGCAGATGTGGAACATACAAGAAGGTGGCGGTGCAGTTGGTTGTGGTGGTTAAGCAGCCCGCGGCGGTCAGACGCACCTTCTTACAGCAAGGCGTGCTGTGCACCGCGTGCCGTACGGTACAGGCATGAAACGTAGGGTTGGCATGGTGCAGTAGCGCCCCTTTGGTACAGCACATAGCTGGCTTAAGGCACCGACACCGCCCCACGCACCTTGTCGATGCCCGACCCCAGCACGGCCACCATGAGCGGCGCCATGATGCGCTGCGGGAAGGTGACGGGGCCCAGCGCGACGTGCGCGCACAGGCGGTCGGGGCCGTAGCGTTCCGACAGCAGGGAGGACATCATGAACGTCTGGGTGCTGCCCTGTAGGGGTGCACGAGCACACGCGGCTGGTTAGACCTCAGTGCACCACTGCTCAGCACGAAGGATTCGTCCTGCAGCTCTCTGCAGACGTTGGTCCCATGCCGCACTGCAGCTGATCGCACGCGGCAGGGCCGTCTGCTGACAGCTGCGGCAGCCATAGGGTGCACCGAGGTGCCACATGCGCAGCGACAACACTGGTGTCACACCCCGGCCCTCGTGTCGTTCCTCCTGCCCCCTTGCGCGGCCTCACCGCTGACCAGGTGACGGTGGCCACACTCTGCGCCCCACTGGCGCCCAGCACGTAGTCCACGAAGGCTGGCAGGTCTTGCAGAGCCAAGTCATCGAGATTGAACCTGTGAGAACGTACGGCAATACGAATATGCATGCAGTCTGCTGGTAGCCAAACAGCGACACACCCGCACGCTAGCCGTTGCTCCATGGCCAGTCAGTGCCGGTGGCCGGTTGCCCCCGGCAGTGGGCGATAGCACACCTCGCCTACGCTAGCCAACATGGCTCAGTGCCGGTTGCGCGGCACTGGGCGATAGCAGCACACCCCTTCTCGTGCGGTGACCATGGCGGGCAAAACGCACCTCCAGAACTCCCGCTGCAGGGGGGATAGGTTGTCGTGCTGCTGGCTGTGTGTTGACCCGCGGTCCGACAGCACCCACACGTCGAAGCCTGAAACAGCACGCACGTCATGTCAGCACCATGGTAGCAGTACGAGCATACAACCGTATCTATATGTCAAGGTGAAACTGATGTGTCGAACAGTTGGACTTGCATAAGTGGCTGCGCACGCGGACGGCCGGCTCCGGATCAGCTGAGGGGTGCATGGACCCACAATAATACATTAGGCCTGCTGCTAGCAGCCTACCGTGTGTGCAGATGCTTGTCACCGCAAGCTACTCTACGGCCCCGTTGGTGCTAGAGTGTACTACGTAACACGTCTTGACCGTGACATGCCGTACCGTACGTACCTGCATCGTGCAGGATGTACGGCAGGCCCTGCTCCCGTGGCAGCACGAGCCACACCGTGGCGCTGAAGGTGAAGCCGTGGTGCAGCATCACGGGAACGGGTGGTGACTCATGGCCCGATCCCCCCTGCGGGCCTGTGGAGGCAGGTGCAGTTCAACGCAACAGCCGGCGCCGTGGCCAGCTGCCTCTGTTTGCTCCAGGACAATAATGCACGTGGGCCGTGCGTCTGCATGGACCAGTGCCCCTGTGCGTTAGGCCGGCATAGCCGCCAGTGGCCATGCATGGGACGTCCGCCGCTTGGCAAATGCTATACCGACCGGCGTGCACAAAACCTGCCTTCCTTGCTTAACCGCTGGGATAGCAGCCATGGCCCCCCTGCTACCAGGCCAGCAACCTCACAGCAGTGGCCACCTGGTGATTTTGCTACACAGTTAATGCTGACGACAGCAGTGAGAGCCGCACCTGTCGCTGCTGCTGGCCCCTGCCGCTCGCCCTGCAGCCTGAACAGCCCCAGCTGGTACCCCTGGCTGTGCACCGTGTGGCGCTGCAGGGACAGACCGGGGGGCAGCAGGGCTGAAGGAGGGGGAACAGGCAGGAAAGGGGGGCAAGGAGCATGAGATAAGTGAGAGATCTCAAGGTTGCAAAGGAGTGTTGCGAGCAGGTGGATGGCGGTTGCGTCGTTGAAGCCGACTGCGCCCCACAGGCAGAGGAGGGCTGTGGATAGACCACGGGGCGCAAGCCGTAGCAAACCATCGAGGCTGCCCCACATAACACAACGGACCAATTAGTAGTGCCCCACAGGCTGCAGGATGCTGCTGTTCAGAGAGATGCTGTCGTGAGTGAGCCTACTGCACGCGCCGCTGCGCCATGCTGTGCACCGAGTTGACCCCTGTCCGGCCCATCGCCGTGCTGCACGCCAGTGCAGGCTTTCGTTCGCTTGTGTGTTGCAGGCACCTTCAATGTGCCGGACGTCTTCAGCTCCAGCCAAACGTCCACCGCTGCATATTAGGTATGCTGCAACAAGGAGCGGAAGCAGCAGGAACCGCTGCCGTTGACGCGTTGGCGCCTCCATGGGTCGCGGCGGGCACCAGCAACGGCTATTCCTGGTGAGACGCAAGCGTGTTTTGTGTGAGTGTGACAGCGGTATTCCGGAATGGCTGGTGCATTGTACGCAGGGTTGGACTTGCACGACATGCCAAGTGACGCAGTGGGGCGATGGCGATCCAAGGGAGCTGTCAGACGCGGCAAGCGGCGGGCCGGCAGGGAGCTTGACTGAGCATTGGCCTGCTTGTGGTGAACAGGCGATGCATCAGGATGTTGCTATGGATTTATAAGGGATGCATTTTACGTGTACACCAGTCATGCTTATTATGTGGAGAGCGCCGTCCAGCTGGGTAACAGGGAGCAACCGACGGGGACGAGCCGCCGGATGGCGTACTTGCGGGCAGCATAAGCAAGAGTTCAGGCGCAGAACGTTAACGAACTGTTGTTTGTAATTGCATTGCACATACCAACGCCGCCGATCCCCCAAAACACCAAGTAGTGGCGCAGTCCAGCACCACAGCGCGTGCGTCACGCCCGTACACCTGCCCTCCTGCATGTCGGCTGCATGGCGTCAAACCAACCTTGCCCGGTGACCCATCCCCAAGCCTGGAAGTGTGCACAACCCATCCAATCAGCCGCACTTTGGGGTTTTAGTCCTCCAGCATCGAAAGACGAAGCAGCTCGGTCACCACCCTCAACCCAAGCAACAAAAACGCACCGACAGTTCGGCACGTGCAGCCGTCGCCCTGGGCTGGGCTATGCGCTCAGGCACCTAAGCCACACAACATTTGCGAGGGCAAGGCCAGCGCTTACCCAATGCCCCCGCTGCCAGCGCTTACCCAATGCCCCCGCTGCCGATGCGGCTTAACGTACCCAGCAGCGTGCTCTCAGCGTTCCTCTCAATCCCCTCAATTCCCTGCAATCCACCAACCGAAACAGCTCTCCACTATGCTACCCTCCACTGACGTGCTTGCTATGCACCCAAAGCCCAAACACCGACACGAGCACCTCTCCCCTCTCACCACACATGCCCCTGTCACCCAACCCATCCTCTATTCTACCCTACCCAGCCGAGCGCGCCGGCGGCGGCACGCCCCCCGCCGCCGGCCTCGAGCTCACCATACTGGCCAGCATACTCGCCACGCCCCGACCCCCTGTCCCCGCCGCCCCACTCCCCTCCCCTCCCTCCTCCGCCACCGCCTCCTTCCCGCCTTGCCCCTCCGCCGCACCCGCCGCCGCCCGCTCCTTAGCCGCCCGCCGCTCAGCCTTCCGCGCCTGCCCCTCCGCCTTTCTCACCCCTGCGCTTCCCCCGGTGCCTGCCGCCGCCGCCGCCACCGCCCCTCCCCCCATATTCTGCACCTCCAGCTGAAGCAGTAACGAGTTGCTCACCACCGCAAGCGAAGACAGGCCCATCAGCGCGCCGCTAAGCGATGGCGTAAGACACACCCCAGCCGACGGCAGCAGCGCCCCCGCCGCCAGCGGAATGGCAACCACATTGTACCCAAACGCCCACACCAGGTTCTGGTTGATCTTGGCGAGCGTGCGCTTCGCAAGGTGGACCGCGTCCGCCACCTGGCTCAGCTGGTCGCCCATCAGCACCACCTTAGCCACCTCCGACGCGGCGTCAACGCCTCCGCCCATCGCCACGCCCACATCCGCCGCCGCCAGCGCCGCCGTATCGTTAATCCCATCTCCCACCATCGCAACCCGCCGGCCCTGCGCCTTCAGCTCCTCAACCACCGCCTTCTTGCCCGCCGGCTTGACGTCAGCGTACACGTCGCCGTCGTCAATGCCCACCGCCGCCGCCACCTCCGCCGCCGCCGCCGGCTTGTCCCCCGACAGCATCACCGTACGTATGCCCTGCTTGTGCAACCGCTCAACCGTATCCCGCGCGTCATGCCGTACGGCATCTGCAACGTCGATGACGCCCGCGACGGCGCCGCCGACGGAGACGTACACTCGGCTGTGACTGTTCCCCACGCCCTGCACCGCCGCCGCCGCCGCTGCGGCGGCGCTAATCCCCGCTGCCGCTGCCAGGCCGCCAGCCCCCGGCTCCGAGAACTCCAGGTCCTCCTCGCTGCCTAGCTCAGTGGCGGCGCCGCCGTGGATGTGGTGCACTGCTGCCGTCGGCGCCGCTGCCGCCGCGTACGCCGTCAGCTGGCCCTCCGCCGCCGCCACGTCCGCGCCCTGCCGCTGCAGCCAGTCCAGCGTGCCCACCGCCACCCGCCGCCCGCCCACCACCGCCGCCACGCCGCTGCCGGGCTCCTGCACGAACGACCCGTCCTCAACCGTCAAGTCCAACACAACTCCACCACCGCTGCTGCCACCGCTGCTGCTGCTGCTGCCCACGCCGTCAGCGTCCTGCTGCTGCACCGCTTGGGACCGCTGCTGCTGCGGCTGTGTGTGAGGGTGCAGCTGGTCTGCCGCCCGCACCAGCGCCAGCGCCACGGGGTGTGTGGTGCGGCGCTCCACGGCCGCCGCCAGCTGCAGCAGCACGTCCGCGCCGTTGTGGTGCTCAGGGGCGCCCAGCTCCGCGTGGGGTAGCAGCGTATGCACGCGAGTCACCTGGAGACAGAGAGTGTCGCTTTAGCGAATACGCCTGGATGTGAGCTGGTGCAACGTCATCGATGGGGCAAGCAATTGAGCGTTACATTCCGCCTTTCCGGTGCCCAGCTCCAACATGCGTCGACACCAACCAACCCCTTCCTCCTGTACTGCCCCCCATCTATCCATGTGCGGACGTCCTCTACGCACCAGTTGCAAGTCCGCTTAGCCACATGTCCATTCCACAGCCCTACATGCCAAGGCGCCCCTCCCTGCTCTCTCCCTTTCCTCCCCTGCCTGTCCCCTCCCCTCCCCTCCCGCGCACCCACCTGCGGCTTGCCCACTGTGAGCGTGCCCGTCTTGTCGAACACCACGGTGTCCACCCCGCTGGTGGCCTCCAGGATGTCGCCCCCGCGGATCAGCAGCCCCCGCCGCGCCCCCGCGCTGGTGCCCACCAGCACGGCCGTGGGTGTGGCCAGGCCCAGCGCGCAGGGGCAGGCGGTCACCAGCACGTTGCACGCCATCTGGGCGGCTAATAACAAAGTGCCGGCGGGGCCGGCAGCTGCGCCAGCAAGCACCTGCAGTGAAAACAGTGACGACTTGGACAAAAAACGGTGGGATGATGGATGGGAACTAAGGGCTGCGTGCAGCCAGGTGTGGGTTGCGTTGGTTCGCCGCTGGGCTGCGTCTTCACAATCACAGGCGGTTGCGAAGCCACCGAACAGGCACTGGGAGCCCAAGGAGCACCCAACTTGACTTCACATGCCGCGCGCAAGGCACATGCGCCGTGGCTTTACAATGGCGCAGGCCTGTTGCCCCCACCTGCGGGAAGATGCGTGTGCCCACGGTGGCCCAGAAGGCGAAGGTGGCGGCGGACAGGCCCATGACGCCGTACGCAAACTTGCCCGCCACCGTGTCAGCCAGCCGCTGGATGGGGGCGGTGCGGGCCTGGGGGTGGAGGCAGGGGGCAGGGGAAGAAAGGGGGCCCAAGGCGTGGACCGTGGGGCGGCCGTCAGCCGTCAGCTGGCATTGGAAGGGTAAGGCGGGTGGGTAAGGCGGGTGCACAAAAATGCGTTTCGAGTGGGTGTATCGAGAGGAGCGTCAAGGACGGCTTTCCACAGCAGCATGCGTCGACTCCAACCCCTGCCCCCACCTGCGCCATCTCGACCATGCGCATTGGTACCCAGACGCGAACAGCACACAGCGCGCTGCCCCCCGCCCCCACCTGCGCCATCTCCACCATGCGCACGATGTCCGCGATGACGGTCTGCTGCCCGCTGTGCTCCGCGCGCACCGTCAGCGCGCCGTCGCAGTTGACGGTGCCGGCCGTCACCTTGTCGCCTGGCAAGGGGGAAAGGGGCCAACGAGGTTTGCCGCACCCGTGCACGTACGCAGGAGGCAAGCTGCCGGTCACCAAACGCTGCCAGGGCCCCTACCGCGGACAGGGCAACGTAGACAAGCCTCCGGCCTAGCGCGCATGTGTTCTTCCCCCAATCTCTCGCCCTCCTTCTTGGTAAATGACAGCGGCCCCTCCCATCCCTTGCCCACACCATCCCCCTCTTCCTCCCCACTTCCGCGTTGCACGCAACCCCCTCCTCCCCCCAAACACCCAAGCTTTGTAGCTTTGCGGCTATCTCGCCCCCCAAGCTCTCACCCTCCTTCTTGGTGAGTGGCAGCGGCTCCCCCGTCAGCGCGCTCTCGTCCACGCTGCTGCGCCCCCCCACCACCGCGCCGTCCACAGGCACCCTGTCGCCAGGCAGCACCAGTAGCAGGTCGCCGGGGGACACGGCCTCGGCGGGGACCTGCGGGGAGGGAGGCCAGGGGGCGGGGTAGGTTGGGGGAAACGACAATCCGCAACATCCTAAGCGCAGCAAGGATGAAGAAAGGCGTTCGCGCAGAGGAGTCGACTGTCAGGGGGAGCCGGTTGGGAGTAGCGGCATTTCGTCTCGCTGTCTCACTGCTCTAAGTGCCTGGCATCCCTTGTTAGGCACTTCTGCACGCAGCCACGATACTTGTTCAGCGCCGTCCACTCGAGGTAACACCCCCCTTCGTCCACCATTCCTATGCTGCGGGACCCACCTCGGCGTGCTTGCCCCCGCTGAGCACCAGGCGCGCCCGCGTGGGCACCAGCTCCTGCAGCGCGGCCATGTCGGCGGAGGCGCGCAGCTTGGCGCGCTCCTCCAGCGCACGACCGATCAGCACAAAGCCTGCGCAGTGGCGGGGCGGTTGGGGCGGTCGAGCACAGTATCAGAGAGTGGCACGGCGCGTGGTGAGGAGCTGGGCCGGTTGGGTCTGTGTCAGAGGGCCACACGGTGCGCGGTGAAAGCTGGGCCGGGGAGAGGCGCCACGAGGCCCCGCCCGGTATATGTACACTGCAAAGCCGCCCAGACACTGGTGGCGAGCAGGCGGTCCCGGTCACGCCCTGGCCCTGGGCCTGCCATGGTCCCGCCACGTGAACACGCCTCAAAGAACCATGAACGTGCACTTGTTAACCCCACCCATGCACCCCTACTCTAACTTTCGCGCCGCCTTGCCCCTCCCCCCCCCCCCGCCACCGACACCCCACCCAGTCCTTCAACCTTTCCAAAACGCACCCTCCACCACCCCCGTTCCCACCCCTGCGCCCACGCTCCCCCTCACCCAGCAGCATGGCCGGCTCCTCGAAGAACGTCTTCCACCCCAGCTGCGGCAGCGCCGCCGCCACGCAGCTGACCCCGAAGCTGGCGCCCGCGCCCAGCCCCACCAGCGTGTTCATGTCCGGCCGCCCCGCCGCCAGCGCACTCAGCCCATTCGCCAGGATCTCCCGCCCAGGACCCAGTAGCGCCGCGACCGACAGCGCCGCGTTGAGCGGCACGGAGTGCAGCGCGTGCATCCAGGCGGGGGCGTTGGGCAGCGCGTGCGCGGCGTGGCCCAGGCCGCACACTGCGGCGAGGCCCCACGCGATGCACAGGTCTATGGTGGCCTTGCGCAGGCGGTCCACCTTGGCCTGGCGCTTGGCGGCCAGGGCGGCGGCCAGGGAGGAGGAGGAGCTGGAGGGGTCGCGCGGCTTGGAGGCGAAGCCGGCGGAGGTGAGGGCCTGGAGGGGTGTGAGGGTAGGGTGCGTGGGAGGGTGCGTGGGAGAGGTAGGGGTGCTGTGGCGGCAGGCCCGCAGCAGCAGTCATTGCATGGCAGGCAGTTTGGTGTGGCGTTGTTTGCGGTGTGATCAGGGGGTTAGGCTAGTGGCCGTGGTGAGGGTCGAAGTAGCGAGGAGGCTGAGCACGGCGGTGGGTCGGGGTTGGCTGGGTGGTTTTCGCGGGGGCCGAGGCGGTGGGCGCAGTAAGCCTCTGACAGGGCGTGGACCGTGGAGCGACCGGGTACCATGAACTAGCGGGGCGAACGCACGATGCACATGGACACGGATCTGTGCAGGACTGTGTGGTCAAGTGGCCCTGGCTCGCAAACGCCGTGCTCCGGTTTTGGACGAGTCAAGAGTCGCAGCTGCTTGTATACTGTTCCAGGCTCGCAGTGGATTCTCTCCAGCACCTCTCCAAGCTTCTTACATAATGCAAACGCCTGTCCCGGGGCATACGGCAAGTACTTTTGCCCGGCACAGGGTGCGTCATGCACCTGCCTCTATGCGCATATACGATCAACAGCTTCCTTCCATGCCTAGCCCCCCAACCTGGCCCACTCGGCACGACTTCCTCCAGATCCAACCTTCCAGTCACCCTGCCCCAAATCCTGGCCTTCAACGCACCATCATTGGTGTGCCTCGAAAAAAAGAAAGAGTGGTGACACACCGACGTCATTTCAGTCACGGCAACCCATGCGTTGCCCACAGCCTCAGAACTAGGCTCCGGTTGTGATAGCACATGTAGCGAAGCTCGGCTTGCCATACAACCCGTTTATTCTTTCGCGCTGCCTTTCCTTCGGAAAGGCGTATTGCGCATTGGTGGCCAACCCTGGAAAACCCCTGCTACAGCAACGCCCCACCCCTCTCCTTCGCGCCCGAACTGCCCCAAGCCCTGCTTCAGTTGGGAGCCGCGGCTGCTGCTGCCGCAGCCTGCTTCTGGCAGCATCCCTTGCGCGGCTGTGCGATAAAGCCCTCTTTGACAAGTACCTACGTAGCGTCACACGGTGGGGGCGGGGGCGGGGAGGGAGGTGGTTCCTCAGCGCTCTATCGCTGTCCCATATCTGGCGCCAACCTGTACCAGCCGCCGCCCTCGCCCCCGCCCCCGCCGGCCCCGCCCCCGCCGGCCCCGCCCGTTAACTTGCTTATCTGGCTCGCGAAGTACTGTTTGTGTGCTTTTCTTTTCGTGTACCCAGGCTTGCGCAAGTGCCTGGCACGGTTACCAGCGCGACCCCACCAGCAAAACGCGCGTCGAGCACACCGCTTGCGCAGAATGCTTTTCACGATGCATTTTCGCAAGGTACTCTAAGCAACTCTTGCACGGCACAATCCACTCGAGTGTTTCAGATCGGTTGTTGGGTGTAGGTACCCCTCCCCAGCATCCCTCTGCAGGCTCACCCCTCTAGCTCCACCCGCCGGCAACAACCCACACCCCACTACGTTCAAATCACCCATCCACCCACCTGTGCCAGCCGCTCTCCCAGCTCCGCCAGGGACTGCCCTCCCGCAGCCGCTGCCCCCGCCCCTGTCGCTGCCCCCGCCCCTGCTGCCGCCCCCGCCGCCCTGCTGCCCCGCGGCACCATCACGCGCACCAGGGCCGTCTCAGTGGCCAGGTTCACAGAGGCGGAGGCCACCCCCGGCTGGGCCTCCAGGATCTTTTTCACGTGGCCCACGCAGCCGCCACATTTCATGCCTGGGCATAGGAGGCACCGGTGGCAAGGGACGGAGTTCAGGGGGCGAGGGGAAGCTGCTTGCAGGGCTGGGCAGCCGTTACGGCGTCGGGGAGAGGCGTGACGTGCATGATCGCGCTGTTCGTGCAGCAACAAGCATTTGCGTCAATTGATTTTCCCTTGCTGGGCAGCCGGAGTCACGCCACTGTGCGCGCTGCGCTATAGCGCGCCGAGCAAGCTTGCGTCAGCGGTCATGCGCCATTCGGGCTTGCGACGGAAAATGTGTTTCCTGTGACATAACGCACCTCCAACATCTAATAGGATGACTTCCTCCACAAGGTCGGTGGCCTCCGCGAGGTCCCCAAGCACGTTGGTTGACCCCGCGTGGCCTGATGCCGACGAGGGGCCGTCCCCACCCCCGCCTCCGCCCCCGCCAGAGCCTCCGGAGCTACCACCAGCGCCCCAGCCTCCACCCTGACTAGCATATGCTGCTTGTGAAGCGGCATACTGAAGCGTCGTCGCAACGATGGTTGCGCGGATAAGCTTCGACGCCCAGACACCGTGCTGGCTGTTTTGCGGAATCTGCGGCGCAGGACCACCGCTAGGACTGGCAAGGGCTTGGGGTACCACAATGTGTCGCTGCCTAGCGTGACAGTTCACAGCTGCAATGACTGAAGTTGGGGCCGCAACCGCCTTGCGCGGGCATTTGCAGGCTCCTGGCTGCAACTGAACAGGAGCGCTCATCTTCTATTTAAACCTATCGCATGGTGGCAGCTGTGGAAGATAAGCCGTTGGAGTATGCGAAAGGCCCCTAAAGTCAGTCGTCCAACGTTGCGCCTTGCCACAATAGCTGCTGTAACCAATAATCAACAAGCGAGTTCAAGAACAAAATGCATACGCTCGGTTACAGCCTGCAGCTCGCAGGAACAGTGTCCCGCAGTCCCATCCTAGGCTCCGGAGCCAAGATCCATCCAGCCCGACGTCGTTGCATCCCAGCCCACGTGTTGCTAACTTGCTGAATTGCTCGTATGCGCCCCACGCCCACTACTTCTTGACGGACCTGCATGTGGAGTGAAGACGTGAACACAGTAAGCATTTGAAGGGAGGATGCATACCGTAGCTGGCTACACACAAACCGCGAACTGGCAGCGGTAAGGACAACGGACTGAAGGCCTAGCCGGCCAAATGATTGTACGCACCATGCGCGCTACCCTGCTTCAAGCCAGACCACGTCATTGATCACCAGAGCGCCCGCCCGCCTGGAGCATACATCTCACAACGCACCTGAATCCCCCGAACGCCGAGAAGTAGGACTGCGTGCCGTCCTTCTGGTCCAGCTCCTGGCCGAAGCGCGCAGACGGGTTCTCCAGCTCGATACCCTGCGGCCACATGGGGGAGCAGCAGAGCATGGCCGCCGTGCTGCTGACAAGCCATGTCCGCTCATGCTTGCGTATAGGACCGGCAGGGCCCAACAAGCCATCGGCACGACCCTAGCCGCATAACCCATAACCCACGCGAGCGCATGCACCAAGCTGAACTCAAAGAGTACCGTACACCCCTCTCCACCCACCAGACTATTCTTTGGCTTTCCCCGTAACGACGGTGCGAGGACAGGCCGGCTTCCCTGCGCTTGCCCCTTCGCCTGTTCCCCGCCCTCGCTGACACCCACCACAACACACCTGCGTTCCCCCCACCATACCCTGTAACCCGTTATATTGCATTGCGAGCACGTTAGTCCCCCCACCTGCACGGGCGTGAACGCCAGCGACGACGACAGCCCCGACGTTGACCCGCTGCTGCCGTACGCCCGCGCCTTGAACTTCTTCTGCGCCTTGGCGCTCAGCTTCTGCTTCTGCTGCGAGGCCACCACGCGCAGCCGCCCGCTGCCCTCCTTGCCCAGCACGCCCAGACCCACAACCTGGAGGGAGGGGGGCAGCAGTGGGAGTAGGTGTGGTGGGGGCTGTTCTTGGTAGGGGTGGTCCGGAGGCGGGATGGCATGCGCCTGGAAGGGGTCCAGAGGTGTTCGCAACAGCAGCGCACAGGTGCGCAGCAGCATGAGCTTCTTGCTCTATTACAGCGCCCACCGCAGAGCGCACAGCACTTGTGGATTGGTCGTGTTGAACCCCCGCGCTTTTGCAACAGGGTTCCTTTTTCCCAGGACAGCAGGACGACAGACCTCCGGTCAAGGAAGGGAGCACGGGGCACCCGCGGGTGCCAACCCCCTGCCCCAGCCACCCCACTCACGTCCTCGCCGTCCACGTACTCCTCCTCCACCACGTTGAACATCATGCGGTTGGCCGCCTTGTGCACGTCCGTCAGACCGTACCGCTCCTTCATCTTGCGCAGCCGCCGGCCGCCGCGGCGCTTCTTGGCCTGAAAGCGGCACAAACGCAGGTGGCGTTGTGACGGGTGGTGGTGGTGGTGGTGGTGGTCACGTCCAGGAACGCCCGCTTCGCATAATCCAGGTGCCTCTACATGCATGCTTTGGCGATGGAACCACACATGTGTCAGCTCGCAGCTGCAGCCCGCCTCCACAACTGCTTCTACGGTACTCGCTGGAAATGCCACTGGGTTTCGCCCACCACCAGCAGTTGCTTCACATTATGCTACTGTTCCCCCGCCCCTGCATCGCAACACTTTGTCCGGTTACTCGTCTGCTAGCGGTTCGACTCCGAGCCTCGCTCCGGCCCAGCCCCCCAATGCCTTCCTTGCCCCCATCCCTCCCCGCGGACGCCCCAACGCATTGCAACATAAACCCCGCCTCACCTCTGCGTCCGGAATGGGCAGCGGCTTGACCTGCTTCGCGGGGGGCGGCTCCTGCCACTTCTCAATCTTGCGCACCACCTCCTCCCGCATGGCCGCACCGTACGTGCCCTGCGCAGCAAGCGCAGACGCCACAGCATGGGCGTGGGTCAATACGGCGTGAGAAAAACGATTCGCAGGATTGACACTGCTACCAAGGTACAACAGGGGAGTACGGTACGTGCCCTGCGCAGCAAGCACGGGAGCTGCAGCATGGGGGCAGGCCATTCCGAGATGGCATAGAGAGTGGTACAGCTGCCATGGCGTAGGGCAGACAGGGCACGCTGTGTACCAAGCAAGCAGCAGCTGAACCCGGAGCTGCAAGCCCAGGTGGGAAGCCAGCAGTGCCATAACAGCTTGCACCGCCCAAACGCCAATGCATCACGGCTCCTCCCGCCCCATTCCATAACCTCTGCCGCACCACGCACCACACCAAGTGCGCAACATGTGATACCGGCAATGGCACGGCTTGGTCTTGGACGGCTTGAAAATGTGGTGCCGGCATGTCCCATCGATCATCTCCCCAGCACCGACCACGCCCAACGAGGTCCTGCCCCCCCCCCCCCTGGCCCTCCTCCTCATGCCCCCCTGCCCCCCTCACCGCCGGGTCCTCCCCGTACGCGTCCTTGCGCGCCAGCAGCGTGCTCTTGGCGGCTATGAGGCGCGCCGCCTTGCCCCGCAGCGATGGCGGCGTGGTGTGCATAATGGCGCAGCCGTGGATGAAGCCCTGGTGCGGCTGTGTGGTGGTGGAGGAGAAGCCGGCCAGCGTCTTGCGCTTGGCGCCCAGCACCTGGGGGCAAGGCAGCACGCGGTGTAGCATGTGGGTGTCGGGAAAGGAAGGGCAATAGGAAGGTTTGTAAGGACGGGGCAGGCAGGTGGCCTTAGGCGTGTATGCAAAAGTGAAGGCAAATGGCAGTCTTTTAAAGACAAGGTGCACCGAGGGGCCTTACGGCCATTATGCCTCTGGGGTCTGTACCTAAGAGGGGTAAGGATCAGCCCAGTGTGCTTCTCTTTCAGCTTGACACCTCGCCGCGCACCTGCACGTTGCATGCGGGCATGCGGCTGAGGGCCAGCAGCCCCCCCGCCACGCCCATGAGCTTGGCCGCGACCTCGCTGCCCACCACCGCCGACAGGTTGGGCGCCACCTTGGTCATCTTGCTCTCCACGAACTGCAGGATCTGCGGGCCACGTTGCAGGAGGCAAGACGAGGGGTCAGATAGGCTCGGCTAGATGCCTGCTGTGCACACGTGTTGCGGGCTGCAGGTTGTCAGCTGCGGCCGGCGGCCTGCGCCGCATGCAACAAGGTACGCCCCCGACCTCAGGCCCCGCCAAGCGGTCATCATGTCTCCACGGCCTGGTTAATTACTATCCTCTACCCACCTCTTGATTTTCCTGTCCCAAACCCGGCAGACATCCCAGGACCGTGTCTTCACCCCGCTGAAACCCACCAGCGTCCACGTCCTGGTCCTCGTCCAGCTTAACCGCCACGCCGCAGCCCGCCATGGCGCTGCAGCCGCCACGCTAATACACACACGCCCCTAACACACACATGCGCGCACAACCCACCAGCCGCTTGTCCTCGTCCAGCTTGACGGCCATGTCGCAGCCGGCCATGACCCGCTGCAGCGCCTCGTCGCCCAGCGGCTTGCCGCTTGTGGTGGTGGCGGTGACGGTGACCACCATGACGGTGGCGGCCGGCAGCATGTCGTCCAGGGGCACTAGCGTGAGGTCCATCTCATTGCCAATGCGCTGCACCACGCGCGCGTAGTCCAGCGGGTGGTGCACCTGGGCGGACAACGGGCATGGCGGTTGGGTTGCTTTCGGGGATCGCAGGGTAGTAGTAACACATGCAAGTAGTCCAGGGGGTGGTGCACCTGTGTTTGCACACACGTGTGGGGCGAGTGGGCTGTGTGCCGGCATGGTAGTGCTACAACTGGTAGGGGCAGGTGGAGCAGGTAGAGGCAAAGGCCGCCTCGCAGCACGGCCCAGGAAGAACGAATGTTAGCAGGCGGTATGGAAGCTGTGCAGGTGGGCAGGTAGGCAGCAGTTTTTCAGGCAGGCAGGCGGGGCGGCGCCACGCACCAGCGACTCCAGCTCCGGGAACTTGGGCCTGTACTTGTCGCGGATGAAGGTGTGCACGATGGCGATCTCGTTGTCGATGTCCACCGCCAGCCGGTTGCACTCCACCAGCAGCCTGGGGAGGCGCACGCACCGGGGCGGAGGGCCTGCCATGAGAAAGGGTTTGCCAGCGACAAGAGGAGCGTAGCGAGGAGCACCCGCGCGCACGGGGTGGCGTTTGCCGGTCCCAGCGGGCGTCTCCACATGCCTACCCTCGCCCTGCGCGTGATCCTTATCGTCACCACCACAATCCCTGACCTCATCACTGCTATCACCATCGCCTCGGCAAAACCCGCCGACCAGTTCCCCGGGTTAGGCTCACTTGTAGGTGGGGTCATCCTCCAGCGGCCCCGCCGGCTGCTGCGGGCCCTCCCCGCCTTCCGTCGCCGCCTGCGCCTCCACGGCCGCCCGAACTCGCTGCAGACAGGGCAAAGAGAGCAAAGGAAGACGCGATGTACGAGGGGCTGTAGCACATAGTAAGATGGGGGACGGGATACACGCGTCCCGGTTTCCAACCCGCCCGCCCGCAGCCCCAGCAAGCCTTGACCTTTCATTCCCGGCCACCACGCACTTCAGCATCCCTGCATGCCACACATAAGCCCCATGCCTCCTCGCCTGCACCACCCTCTGGTGACAAACGGCAACGATCACACCCCAGCACGCCCCAGGGCGGCTTGCTCACAGAGCCAGCCGTCACTGCTGTCGGGGCAAGTGCACGCACGTGCGCACCACCGTCCCCACGTTTCTCATATTGCCATCCCCACGTGGCCACACCTGCAGCACGTCGTTGTACCGCGGCTCGCTGGTCAGCTTGGCCACCGCCGTGAGGTCGTCGAAGTTAAGCGCCTCAATGTCATCCATCTGGGTGGGTGGGTGGGGTAAGGGAGGACGCAGGGCTTGATAAGAGGGGGCCAGCTGGCAGCAGCACCAAGACAGCGCTCCTCAGCATTACCCACGCAGCAGCAAGCAAAGTGACGGATACAGGTACCAAAGGCGTACAAGCACCAGCACGCTATTGCACATGGAGCATTCGCTGGCCCGGAGTGTGCGCAGCTGGCGGCGGCACCGCGCACTTGGACTCTGCTGCCATTGCCGGTGCCCTCCTAACGTGCTTCACACCACCCGTCGCTGCATCAGTGCACCCTGGCCCAGCCTCGGCAGGTTCCGGCCCAGAGGCACGTCCGGGAGCCGCTTTGGGGTCAAGCCACATAAAGGCGGGAGCCACGGAGCCCTTGCTTTCATGCTGGACATGCGCGCCGTGGTGTCCTTGAGGGCCTGAGCAGTGAGCACTGAGCGCCGGGCCGCGCCCCCACCCCACCCCCTAGGCCCTACAGCTGCAACGTCAGACCCCGCAAAGCCTGCCAACTGCCGATACCAAACAGTCGCTGCGAGCTGTTATTGCAAGTGTGTCCTTAGGCATCGGCCCGCATACGCAAGGACCAGCACACGGCTCTTGCATGTTGGGGTGCGACCCGCTGCATGGGTGGCCCTGCACGGTGGCAGTGGGACTGTGCCCCAACTCACTCCGTCGTCATCTGCCTCCGCTGCCTCCTGCTCTGACTCCTCCTCCTCGTGGTCGTCATCGGATAGGTCCTCCAGGTCCGCTAGGAAGCTCTCCGCGAGGGTGGCCATGGCGCCCGGCCACACGCCCCTGCCGGGCCCCGCCCTCACCGGCCGACTCCAAGCAGCTGCAGTAAGCTAGTAGGTGCTAATAATAGTGGTATACTGTTGAGAGAGACGCTGATGGTTGCGGATAGTGCAGACTGCGACACCAGAGTTAGGGCAGGCGCGAGATATCAGAGACCTTGTGTGTTGCGTGCTTCTTGTATATGCACTTTATTATTATTAGATCCAGTGTGAAACGCTGGCCCTCGATGACTGTGGAGCATGTTTGCATACGGCCCTCATGCAGCCCTCATGGAAGGAAAGTTCCCCACCCAGCTAGCGAGCTAGGCACTACCCCAGCACTCCTGCGCACGTGTGGTGTATGTGTATCTCTAACTCTATCAATATTGCACATGGAGTACGGCTTACTTTGCAACTAGCGCGGATTCGCTCGTGTGGGGAACTAGGGCAGCGAGGACACCACGGCGCAGCCACACAGGCCTGCATATACCATCACTAATATATTATCTGTTGTGGCTGCGTCGATCTGTAGTGAGGAAGAATGCGACTACAGCCCGTGTCAGGGCCAATTGTCATTCTGCTCTGCATATTCTCCTTCCTCGTGGGGCGGTTCTCACAGCAGGGCTCACAGCTTCCTGAGCCGACGCCAGTGCAGGTATGCGCGGGGGCTACCCATCCAACCGAACCGCTGTCCGTTCGGACGCAGCGCTGGGGTGGCAGCGCAACAGCCGTGCCTACGCCAACGGTGCAACCATTCCCTGCCCTCCCTGACACCCTTACCCAACCCCTCCCCCGCCCAACTCTACGTCCAGTTATCCCAACTGGGAACTGCACGCAAACTGGGTGCAGTGGAGGAGCAGGGCGGGTCTATCCGCAGGTCCACCAGCCTAGGCTCAGTCCAGCGGACGGCGGATGACACGGGGGAGCGGGACGAGGATGGCGATGATGCAGATGACGCGAGGTATACCAGCCCAGCTCAGCTGCTGCCAGCCCCAAAGGTCAGCGTGGACCCGCTGGACCCAGTGCAGCTGGAGCGGTGGGTGCTGGACAGCTCGGGCCTGCTCAAGGTCCGACCGCCCATGCCCGCGGCAGAGTCCGGGGTCAACAATTACTACGTCATTCCCTTCCAGGTAGAGGGGCCAGCAGGGTGGTGTGATATGAATCATGGGCAAGAGCAGGCCTGGAGGAGAGGCCTGGGCAGGTGGCGGCGGTGGTGACATGCTAGGTCTTTAAGCGCACGTAGTGGCGGCACGGGCGGTCACCTCCATGCCCGTGCACAGGGCATGCCTGGACAGCGCCCCGTTGGGCCCGAAGGGTAAATATGCAGAGCCCCAGAAAGGGTAGCAGTAGTGTTTGTTCCAGGGATCGCCAGTGACCGGGCAGTCGCTGCCAGCGGTCAGGCAATTCCGGTACCTGCTAGGCGTGCCTGAGGGTTGTCGACGCTTCCTCTATAAGGCCACCACGGCTTCCACTCCGCCTCGCCTCCTACCTCCGGTCCTCGCAGATCCTGAGCTGGTACCCCCGCATCGTGGTGTTCCCCGGCTTCATCGACAAGGCCCGCTCGGAGCACATCGTCAAGCTGGCCTCCAAGTACATGCACCCCTCGGGCCTGGCATACAGGTGCGCGGTGCGCCTTTGGTCCATGCATGGCCAGCGTCCGGCATACAACGGCGCACTCGTACTGTGCTCCTGTCTGTCTCGCACCTGTCCTCTCGTGATCTCATGTGTCCCGCTACCAGCCAAGCGCTCCCCGCCGCGCCCCCAACCCGCTTGGGGTTCCCGCAGGCCCGGCGAGAACGCCGACCCTTCCCAGGACACGCGCACCAGCACCGGCACCTTCCTGTCCGTGAGCCAGGACCCGGATGGCGTGCTGGGATGGGTGGAGGAGCGCATCGCGGCCGCCACGCTGCTGCCCGCGGAGAACGGGGAGGTGGGCTGACGGGGGCATGGGCAGGGAGGTGCTGGGTAGGGCTGGGTGCGCTGGGACGTTGGTGCGTGTACGGCAACGTAGCCACGTAACAGCGATTGATGACAGCAGGGAGGGAAGTTTTTGGGGTGCCTGCGAAGCAGCTGATGCCTGCACACGTGCGCGCACGTGCAGCTTGATGTAAGGGCTGCTTTGCAGCTCACCGACAGGGGGAGAGGCAAGGGGCTCTTCCATTGGGCTCGGTGTGATGCAGGGACGAGATCCTGGGCCAGCCCAGCTCCCCAATATCAACCACCTTCCATCAACCTAATAGGCTACAACCAGCTGGCACGCTATGGCCTCCCTCCGATACTCCCGGTTACGTCGGTCTGCAGACCGCACCTGCCTTCCTACCGCCTGTTCCCCCGCCTCCCCACCTGCCCTGCCCCCCAGGCCTTCAACGTGTTGCACTGCCTAGCGATTTGGTGGCTACCGTATGGCACCTAGCACCCCATGCCCCACTGCCGCCCAACGCCCACCTTGCCTGCCTGCCCACCTGCCCTGCCCCCCAGGCTTTCAACGTGCTGCACTACCAGCACGACCAGCACTACGACAGCCACATGGACAGCTTCGACCCAAAGGACTTTGGCCCGCAGCCCAACCAGCGCATCGCCACGGTGCTGCTGTACCTCAGCGAGGTGCTGGAGGGCGGGGAGACGGTGTTCAAGAAGGAGGGCGTGGACGGTGAGGGCAGAGGGAGGGACGTGGGCGGGTGGGAAGGCGGGTGGCGTAGCAGCATGGGGGGACTCTTCGGAGCGGGCACGAGGAGGCGTAGGAGCTGGCTGCGAGGCTGCACGGGACGGCGTCCGGTTCTGCGCGGGGCAGAGCGGCTGAGTGACTTGGGCATTCTTTCTGAGCTACATGTTGCGCACAGAATGCTGTCGGTGCTAGGTTGCCCTAGCCAAGGTAAACCGGTACAAGCCTGGGCCTGTCGCAGCCCACCCCACGCCTCCTAATACGCCCTCGTACGCATGCCCCTCCCTTTTCCCCCTCAGGCGCCAACCGTCCCATCAAGGACTGGCGCAACTGCGACGACGGCTCCTTCAAGTACGCCCCCCGCATGGGCGACGCGGTGCTGTTCTGGGGCGTGTACCCCACCGGCACCATCGACCCGCACTCGCTGCACGGCGGATGCCCCGTCAAGAAGGGCGAGAAGTGGGTGGCCACCAAGTGGATTCGGGCCATGGGCGCGAGGGGGTACGCGTGAGGGCGTGAGGCAGGGGGTACGCGTAAAGCACGAGGAAACCGTGAGGCAGGGGGCAGGGAGGAGGGGCGGGGTAGTGGTGGTAGGGCAAAACTGAGAAAGGCCATGCGTATGAAAGGTACGAAAGGTTCTGCGTATGGGGGCTGAGGAAATGGGACTGGTGGGAAATGGGATGGCTTTGTGGGCGCGGGGGAGGGGCTTTAAGGGGGATGCCGCGCAGCGGCATGATAGCGCCAAGCAGGTCATGGGTGTTCCTTGCTTGTGTAGTGAGAATGGGCTCGGTGTGGGGCCCGGCCGTATGCAGGTGGCTTGCAGGTCGTGTTATGCGCTTGTTGCGCATGGAAGTGGAATGCTAGGTAGGGCAAAGGGACGGGCAAAGTGCCTTTAGGGCTTAGGAGGGCGCCGGGAGCGTTTCTTTGTGCGCGGAGCAGGGCAGCGGGCAGGGTACCGGCAAGAGGTGGGGTCTGGGGTGTGGGGGCTGCGATTACACATAAGCGGTGACTGACGCGCTGCTTTTTTATCTTCTTATTGACCTTATGTGCATGTTATGCATATTGCCAGGGACCCACGGGTGCAGTGGCCCTAGCGGGGAGGACTAATTATTGCCTCGCGGCGCGGGAGCACAGGTCCGTCACCTCTGTAACACAAAGATGCAGTTGCTCTGGAAGCAACTTCGTGCACCATGATTACACCACTGCACAGGGCGTCATCTCCCTTCAGACATGCAACCACCCACGGTTATGTGTTTAGCCGAGTAAATATGCAACCACCCGCGGGTCATTGGACCGTCCGAACGCCGGAGGCTCCCATCCCATCCCAACTGGGGCTCAGCGCCCTGGGCCAATACGCGAAGCGGGGCCCCACTGCCGCCCCTGCTGCCTACTATGGCATGCAAGCATGTAGGGTCAGCTGTTCGGCATTTGGCTCTCTGTGCAGCAGTGGCGGTAGCACTGGTCGGCACGTGGGTTATCGGCGGGGCCGCGGCCACAGGGGGACAGGGGCTCGGGGCGGCAGACGGTGCCCAGGGAGGAGCTGAGGGCGCCCAGGGAGAGCCACCGGCCCTCGATGTGTCAACCCTGATTGCGCAAGGTGCGTTGCGTGATTTAGACAGGTAACTCCTTGGTACGCGGTTGGTCCATCGGAAGTGGCGCTTGGGTTTGTGGTTCGGGGCGTCGAGGGTATGCGGGCACTTCTGATGCCCTGCCTTTCTGGCACGCCACGCGCCTAGGTGGCTCTTTTGCACCCTCCTTCATAACCCTAACTACCATATGTGCGCCATGCAGCACTTCAAGCCCTGGACGTGGAGCTAAGCCACATCGTCAACACCGGCAGCAGCAGCACCAGTGACCCGCTGTGGACCCCCGGCGTCCTGCACACTACCCTGGAGAGCGCCTTCCTGCGGGCCCGCAACCGCACCACGCAGCGTCACGCCACCAACGATACCCAACGCCAGCAGGCTTCGCACGACCAGCCACAGCCCCAGGCGCCAAGCCAGGCGGGCTCTGCGTCACAGGCGGCGGCGCCCTTTGCATCCAGCGCCCTGGACGGCCTTCCTCTGGATTTCGCAGACGATCTCCTGTGGAAGGTCGTTCAGGCGTGGAAGGACGCCAGGGGTCATGGGCAGGAGGGTCAGGCGGGCTCTAGTGACGCCACGCGAGAGGAGCCAGCAGCGGGTGACACGCATGATGGGGAGCCCCTCGGCGACAGCGGCGGCAGCAATGGTAGTGATGGCGGCAGTGAGGGCAGCGGCGGGCGGCGGCGGTTGACGCAGTCCATCCAGCGCGGCAACCAGGGCCAGGAGTACGCCAACGCCTTTCGCCTCATCTTCGGGAACTTCTTTGACCTGGTGGGGGGAGGTGGGTGGTGATGGGGCGGCAAGAGGGGCGCCGCGTGGAACACAAAGCTGTACCCAGCAGCCGAGGTCCCTTGCCTGCACACCGCCTAGTTCCGCCGCCACTAGCCGACTGTACCTACCACATTAGCACACAACCCTCCCTGCCTCCTTCACCTTTCACCCTGCCTCCCTAGCCTCCCTACCTGCCTCGCCATGCTGCCTAGCTCCGGCGCGGCTAGCCCACTCCAGCTCCAACGCTCATTCCCTGCCCGCCTCCCTGCCCCCATACCCTCCCTGCCCACCTCCCCTGCCCTTAACCATCCTCGTATGTGCAGCCGAGCGCTTCTTAGCCACGCTGGCGGCCGAGGCCAACGCGCTGCTTATCAACCTTAACTGGATCCGAGACCTAGCCTACCTGGCCACCGCGCCCTTCGACAACCTGGTCAACAGCAACCCGCTGCCGCTGCCGCAGTCCCTGGAGGACGTGCGTGCGTGCATGCATGCTGTTTATCTCGCTTGGATGAGCGGCACGTTGGCGCGGCTGCCAAGGGCCATGCAACAGCCTTGCTGCCATTGTGGTACATGTAACACATCCATGTCGCACGTGCACACGCACTGCACCTTCCGTACCCACACTGCTAGCCGCTTCCGCAACGATGCTAAAACTGAACCCCAAGTGCCTCAAATGTCCCACACGCCTCCTCCGGCCACCTGGCACTGCCTGCTCCTGGCTGCCTTCCTCCCTCCTCATCCCTGCCTCTCCGCCCCGCACCCCGCAGCTTCGCGGCCTGATCCAAACGGCCCTCAACGCTTACTGCACCCCAGAGGCGGTGCTGCCTCCGCGCCTGCTGCTGGGCTCCTTCACCGCCCCCACCTTCAGGTAAGAGCACCGGCTGGTCGTCGGGCGGTAGTGCGCATGCACCACTACCTGCTCTTACCTGGCCAGGTCCCTTTCCAGTCGTCTACCCTGGTCCCACTCCTTGGTGCCTGCGCAATAGAAGGGGCAAATATGCACATGCGCACACACCATGCGTCCTGACGCTGATTTCCGCTGCCCCGTTGCTTCACACACACGCCGTAAGACACACGCCCACACACATGTCCTGCACACGCACACGCACACGGCTTTCCGTTGCAAGTGTGGCTTAGAACACGCGATGTTACGTTCTGTTACCCTGCAGCTTGGCGCTGGTGCCCGCCTCCTGCCCGGTGGCTGTGGACGAAGCCACGGGGAAGCGCACCCTGGACTGGGAGGACTGCGAGCCCGCCAAGCTCACCGTCACCTTAACGCCGGGTGGGAGGGGCCTGAGGTGGATGGGTAGGCTGGGTTCTGTGACAGTGCTGGGGTAACGGGCTGGAGGTGTGGCCTTAGAAAGTGGCTGGGCACAAGGTGCGACTTTGCCAGGGAGATTCAGAAGTAGGGTATAGGGCGTTGTGCAGTGCTCCGCGCGTGTGCAATTACCGTTCATGTAGTCCCAGGGGAATGCTGGGCCTTGGTGAACAGACGGCAAAGGCAGCTGGACGTCAGTCGGGCGTGGCGTAGAGGTGGGAAGAGGGGAAGGGAGCAAGTCGCGGCGGGCCTCGGACGAGTGACCCCCGCGACTCGCGTTCCTTCCCCTCTTCCCACCCCTGCGTCACGTCCGACAGATGCTCAGCTGGCTTTAGCGTCTGGTCACCAACCGTTATGCTGTACACACATTAGGGCGAAGCCCCGTCCAGGGTAGCGGCATTCGGCCAGTGTCCGAAGAAGGACAGGGCCTGTTCGTGCTCCGTTGGTGTCGACGCTTAGCGCCCGCCAAAGTCCTGTGCAGCACGTGGCCTGGCTCGCGAGACGCGTTTGCATGTGCACGGCTGCCGCTGGCTGCCGCCCCCACGCAGGCAGCTACAAGGGCAAGCAGTACACGGCCCCGTCGTACGCCAGCAAGTCCTGCCGGTACAGCCGGGCGTACGGCACGGACAAGACGTACAAGCTGGGAGGGGGCACGGGGACGTACACCTTCAGGCAAGGGCTCGGGGGGGGGGGGCGTGCTGGCGGGGTCGCTGCGGGCCGCACAACGCACTCCATGCTCAGCTCGCCGGCCGCCAAGCCAAGCAGTAGGCTCCGACGCCATTCTAGTTTGCGCGGTGCCCGCACCTGTAGAAATAATAGGGCCATTCGAACCTTACTACATGCCCCTTGTCCTTCTCCTTTGCAGGCGGTCTGCCAACCAGCTGGACATCGTCCCCGTGCTCAACCAGTTCTTCCTGAGAGTGAGTGCAAACTGAGCCGGCAACAGGGACTTGCAAAGTGCATGGCAAGTAATGGGAACTTGCAGCCGTTGGTACTCAGGTGCGCTCAACGCTTCACCCTGCCCGCGGCTGGCGGCTTGGCCAAACCCTGTGACACCCTTCTGCCTTACAAGGTCACTTCCTTACCCCCTGGCCTTGTCGCCCGCATGCACAACACGCACATGCACAATCGTACGCAGCCTCCTACATTGTGCGGCCCCAAAGCGGCAGCCTCGCACTGCCCTGCCCCTCCTTGCTCCACACCGGCATGCGCCCCCATAGCCACAGCCTTGCAAATTTGACCCCATTAGAAGCTACAACCCCCGTTCAAGTCGTCCCCGCCAAACAACCCGCCCCCTTGCGCCCATGTCCACACACAGGCCCAGTTCCAGCCCTTCAACGCCGACCGCCTCATCACCGCCACACGCGCTGGCGGCCCCGTGCTGGAGAGCGTGTCCGCGGACGGCATAGAGTCGGGCGCCACGCCGGGACCCAGCTCGGGCACCAACTCGGCCATAGTGTTCTTTCCGGAGGGCTCCCCTGAGGCAGCGGCGGCGGCAGCAGCGCCGGCAGCGGCAGCGGGAGGTCTCACTGGCGGTTTGGATGGTGGTTTGGGTGTGGGGGCAGGTATCGGGCGCAGCGCTGCAGGCGCAGCGGGTGGTGTAGGGGGTGGTGTGGACGGGGAGCTTGTGCGGATGGAGGGTGACCTGCCGGAGAGGTACGTCCGGTCGTCTGCGGTTGACAGTCAACGCGAGGGAGCGGGTTCCGGGGGTGCGGTTGACGCTGGCGGCGAGTCTGGAGACCAAGGGGGGTCCAAGGCCCCCAAGAGTCCACCACAGCGGAGAGCGCCGCCAGCCGGTAGGACAGAGGCGGCCGAGCAGGCACCCCCGGCGGGCAGGTTCCATGGGGAGCAAGTGTCTCCTTCCCCTGCAGCAGCACCGACGGCAACAGTTTCACCCGCACATCGATCACCCAGGCCGCAGCCACCGCTGGCCCCGGGACCAATGCCGCCACGTGCGCGACCCCCAGCCATGTCGGGTCTGCCCCGCAAGCCGCACCCGCCGCCTCCGTCGCCTGCTGCTCCAAGGCAGCCATTGCCGCGGCCACCGCGGCCACCATCGCCATCAGCCGGGCGACCAACGCCGTTCGTACAGCCACCTCAGCAACCACGTACTCCGCGGAGCCCTGCGCCGCCTTCACCAGGCGCCTTGCCACTAGCGACGTCGCCACTACCACCATCACATACACCAGCATCGCCAGCACCACTACCTGCAGCTCCAATAAACCCACCACCACCATTACCACATGCACAGCATGGCGTGGAGCCAGGGCGCTCTCCAAGCTCCCCACGTGAGCAGCAGACGGCCGCCAGCCCCGACTTACCCCTCACGTGGAGCGGTCAGCGTGGGGGCGGCGGTACAACAGGTACCAGTGCCCCTCCGCCCGCAGTTTCACCACGTAGTCCCAGCCCGCCACGCGTGGGACGCGAACCTGCCCCGCAGGTACCGGACGTGGTTACGGTGTGGGGACCCAATCAGGAGCGTGGTGACGAGGACACCTCCCCTGACAGCACCAGCGGCGGAGAGGACGTCGATGATGGAACGGTTGGCGGAGGGCAGTCAGGGGAGGGTGCGGCTGCGGCAGTCGCTGGTGGCGATGGCGGTGGCGGTGGTAGTGGGAACAGTGGCGGCAGCAGCAGCGGTGGGGATGAGGGCGGAGACGTGGAACCAAAGCCTTGGGCGCGGGGAGGCTAACGATCGCGCCGTCATGACCTCGGGAGGCGGCACGCTCTCATGCAGGGACAGGGCGGCTTGGATACCTTTTGTTCCGTGTGAGACGGCCATCGGTCGACTGGTGCGTCCACCTACAGCTGGTGTACACTGGTGTACGGTAGAGAAAGCCATGTGCAGTGAGTGACAGCAGCACGGCCAACGGAGGTGTCCGGGGTCCTGTACATGTAATGAAAGGACGGGTCTCGCCCTTGCTGCGGCACGGCAATGCGCCTGCTACACTGCACATGCATATGGCAACCAAGGAACCACCAGCGATAAAATTGTGTTGCTCCTGTTACTACACATCTTCCACAAAGATGCTAGGCAGCTCCATGACTGTACGCATGGACTACCCTGTGCACCTCCCGCTGGGACTTCAGCCCCCGCAGGCCGCCGACCCCAGCCATACTCCCACGTCAATATCGTATCATGCATTCCTAGCTCGCTACCACGCACGGAGCCAAGCAACTACTACAGACAGCAACAGCCACGCCGTGCCAGACACAGGGAAGTTTGACACTGCGCACACAAATCGAACAGGCACACAGATGTAGCTACCGTAACTATCGCTCTACACACACAGCACCTCACTCGACCCACGTGAGGGCTCCTAACCCACGCCACGTAGCGTCACGCCCTCCGCCACCACTGCCGTTACCTACTCACACCTACTCTCAACATCGCAGGCACCCTTGATAACACTAGCAGCAACCTCTTGTTCCACCCCAGCCTCCTCCTACTCCTCCTCAGCCTCCTGGGGACGTCTAGTCTCCTGCGCTCAAAGCTCGGCGTCAGCCGCCGCCGCTTCCGCCGCCGCCGCCCGCCGCCTCGCCCTGAGGTGCTGTAACGCCAGCAGCGCGCTGTTGCGGCCCGCAACCGCCGCCATCTCCATGGCGCTGGCCGCCACCTCCAGCGCGTTGCCGTACATCAGGCCGGGCGCCAGGGCGAAGGGGGAGAAGTGCTCGGGGGGCTTGTACCTGCATGGCCGGGGTAGCAGACGAGCAGAGGTGCCAGCGGGTCAGTGGAACAGGCGCAAGGAAACAGACACGGACAGTATGGCCTGACGCTTACCGGGGCTTCCGTTAACCCCTTAATCTTCCGTTAAGCCCCACATCAGGTCTGAAGATGTGGCAGGAAGATGGCTTGGTGGCCGTATGGTTGGGATACCGTAGGCGGCTAGTCGCGTACGGTACTCCTACGTCACCTGGGCTGTCGGTCGGGACTACCGAGCGCAGCGGCACTGGCTGGGGCCCGGTGTCTGTCCGCCGGTTACTGTCCTCTGCAGTGCGCACGCCGCACCTGGGATAGGCGTGCCATCGGGCGCACGCCAGCACCCGCGGTGGCTGCCCCCCAGGCCCAGGCTCGAACATGTGGGACAGGAGCTCACGGCTCAGCACCTGCTTCGAGAAAACCTGCAGTTGGGCAGAAGCGGGGTACAACACAGGCCTCCTTGCGGTCTGCGGTCTAGCATACCGTGCACAGTTCCATGTAGGACCGTCTTCCATGACACATCCCCGAAACATGACTGACATGCTACGGTATGGACGCCCCGGAAGACGCAGCTGGGTTCACACCCACCTTAAACACAAGCTGCGAGCTGTTGCCAGCCCCGACCCGCCTGCCCGAAATGGAAGAGAAGGGCACCTCCGCGCTGTCCGTCACCAGTACCGCCCGTACGGCAGGCAGCTTTCGTACACCAAAGTACGACGGCCGGAGCCGCCCGCCGGCAACCCAGGTGGTGACAGTAACTTGGTAAGGGCGATCTAGGTTGGCTGCTTGACACCAGGTGCTGGCAGTCGTGCCCTGTGGCGTTGTGCCGTCATGGGCATCAGTGTCCTTGCCACGTGTCAGCCCGACGCGACACGCCTCGCCGCCAAGGCTTAATGCGATGCCTGAGGTGAGCAGCGGCGTGGCCACGACGACAGCGTCGTACGGTCCGTACTCTGTAGGGGCGGCAGGCACCAGCACGTGCGGACACATCGCGGAGGCGCGGGTAAGCGGTTGACCGTGCTCCAGGTGGTGCACTGTACGGCACAGTGGGTGTATTAGCGTGCGCGCGGTGCACTAGGACTACCCCATGGCGAGCAGAGGGGCAGCATTCCAGTTATCGTATAAGCCAGGCACGCAAGCTGGTTCGCTGCGTGAAAATTGCAGCCATGCCCAGCTCACGCAAGCGCCTGTGAGGTCCAGTATGACAGCGCTGTGTCGATGTCCCAACCAGTGATCCCACGGACGCACACCACAGAGTACGTATGTCCCGCTGCCCGTTTCCTGAGGCTTAATGCAAGAGCGGCGGCTTGGTTGCGGGCTGTTGGGCGCTCTTTTGGACGGTGCTAGCATTCGCCAGTTCGTGCGTCTCCCATTCGCCACCCACCTATCGCAGGACCATGGTATGACTCCTCCTCAGCACCTTCCTCGCTGCAGTTCCCATCCTCTGCCCCGGGCCAAGCCGGCTCGCCTCCTGCAGCCCTGCCCTCCTCTGGCGCCCGTACCTCCACCACGTAACGCCCGTCGTCCAGCTGCCGTACAAGGCTGACCCGGGAGTTAGTCATGAGGGTGGCGCCGGACGCCGCCAGCAGCCCCGAAACCAGTTGGCGGTTGCCCCCCACAATGGACCACACCTTGCCGTACGCAGCGGGGCCGTACGACACGAGGCCTGTAGGATGGGCGTTGTACTCGGCACTTGGCGAGGCGGGACACACACTACATGCGAATGGAAAGGCAACACGCCGGATGCCTTACATATGTGCCATACACCACACTACGGTATGGTGCTGTGTGTACACCACCAAGCGGGCCTCATAACGCTTCCTTGCAAAGACTGCAAGCAGTTTACAGCTACGTGCTGCAACCACCTACTGGACTTGCGTGGCAATGGCCACACGCCCTGCCCTCGGGCGCACCTGCCAGGGCGTTAAGCTCCGCGTTGCGCTGGTTGTAGTTGCAGCGGTTGATTGCCCCCGCCACCTCCTCCGCGAAGTAGCCCCCGCCCCACAGCCACCACGGCCGGACGAGCCAGGACTGCATGGACGCACCAAGGCCACGGGTAATAAGGCCGTTCAGGTGGCCACAGCTCACGTGGGCAGTACAGCAACCCCCAAGCGCAACGGCAACCAGAACACGGCAAGCATGGCCACGGCACCGGGAAACACTGCACAGCGTGCACGAAATGTATACGCTTCGAGCCCAGGTCGCCTGCTGCTTCGCCGCGCAACCCCCGCCCCCCCCTCGCCCCTGACGCACGGGACCATATGCGGCTGGACTCTTGCGTTTCGGGTGGTGTGGTACCGGCAAATGGTGCTCCACGTGCATCCGAATCCATCCATGGAGCCCACACGACACCACCATACCACACCTGCAAGTAGTCACTGCAGCTCTGCTGCGTCTCGTTGTACAGCCCCAGGTCGTGCAGCAGCGCCTCCGGTGTGCCGTACGACACGCCGGCGGCCTGCCTGTCGTACACTCGGCGAAAGCGGCGGAACGCGTCCGCGACGAGGCCGGTGTACCGCAGGGCGGCGGGGCCGTAGCGGATGGCGGCGGAGGTCAGGTCCTGCAAGCTGCCCGTCTGGGGTAGGGCGGGATTGATTAAGGGGTGGCGGTAGGCTCGCATGTTCTGGTAAAGAAGTGTGTCACGTGTCGCCGCTGCACTCAGGCTCGTAGCAGCATGCGCTGTTGCCCCCGGTGGGTAGCTCAGCACACCTAGGCACCTTGACTGGTTGAGGGACACCATGTGAACGCGTAAGGGCCCTTCCAAACGTCAAGGCAGGGTGGGGCGATCACACTGTATTATGCCAAGCATTGCGCAGGGCGCAATCAAGGTGAATGCTCCCACCATGTTGAGGACGAAGGCTTGGCCGTCGTACACTGCAAGCCCGTCGCCGTCTTCGTGTTCCCCGCCACGCTCGCCACTCCAGAAGCTGCCGGAAGAGCTCTTAATGGCTTGCCGCTCCGCATCCTCACTCTTTGCTGCTCCGTTTGGCAGTGCACTCTCTCCTCCTGACACCCACAAAGTCCGGTGCGAGGGCGTGGAGGTAAGCGGGCAACAAGGTGCTGTAACCCACATGCTGCAGGCGACGTACGAATCACCAGGCTGTCCAGAGCAACAGTAACAGCCTTAGCCCGCTTGCCAATTCACACATACCAACGGCAGCAAACGGCTCGGGCATTCCTGGGCGCGGCAGCAAGCCTCACCCTTTTGGGAGGGGCGTGGGGCCGAGGCACTTCTTAGCGCCTGCAACTGCAGCCCCAGCACCTCAGCTGCCTGCTTTATGTAGGTGTTGTACTCCCAGAAGATGGACGCGCCCAGCTCAAGGGCCTGCGAAGGGTTGCTTAGGTGGGTAGCGTACCATGCCTGCCGAACACGGAGCGAGGAAGCGCAGAGCGCTTCGCACAGGCCTCACCTCACCCGCAACGGCAACTTCCTGCACACGGCCGCCCTCCCTCATCCGAGCCTCAAACCTGCGTGGTGAAGGGACCGCCGTCGGTCTGTGTGTCGTGTCCATGTGTGTCGTGTGCGCTGTGGCGCCCATGGCGCCATGGGAGTGCAAGGAGCCCGGCCGTAGGTGCCCCAGCCAACAGCGGAAATGGCCCTGCCCCTCCTGGCCCAGCCCCAAATCACTCACACGTGCACTAACGGGCGAGCATCAGCTGCCTCTTTGCTAAGAGTGTACGCCGTGAACGCGCCCCCAACACCTGCTCCAATAATTGCCACTGTCGGGGCGTGCGAGACCGTGTGTTCTGCTCTCGTCAGCGATAAGCCTATTGCACATAGACTGAAAGCTATACATGCAACAGCACTGAACCTGAACATTTGCGCGGGGTGGTGCGTGCACCGAGTGACGAGGGCATGACGCATTATGGGCTCTGTTATGGGCTGGCCTAAATGCCATATGCGCGTTCGGCATTCCATGTGGGCTATGCATGTTGCAACGCCATGCACATAAGTGACGAATTGCGCACGAAGGACGCAGACATACGCATGTCGGGGCACGAACTCCCGATACGCTCCGATGCGCTGTGAGACTTTGGGCAAACCCCGCGGGCTTTTGGCCGGTGCCTGTGAGCTCAGATCCGTGTCCATAGCTTCCGAGAACTGCTGTGCAAGCCAACAGGGCAAGGCACAGACAGCCCCAACCATATCCTTCCAGGCACGTGTCGCCGACGGTCTACGAAGGCCGTCGACATCGCCCAACCCTTCAGCTTCATTAGGTTTCGCACGTCAGCAATGGTGTGTCGTATCAAAGGAGACCGACAATTCCTCAAAGTGAAGAACTTTAGGCCATGGACGGTTGGTCGTACAACGACAAAGCGCAGAGGAAAAGCGCGCGGCCCCGCAGCTTTTCTATAGCCTGCGAGTCGCGTCATACTGCAAACCTTCCGTGCGGTCGCTGCCCAGGCGAGGCCCTTGCCCAACCTCAGATCACGAGAATGCGTGTTTTTGGAGGCGCTTTTTCCAAGCGCCTGACCACCGCTGCACAGCTCGCCGCTGGCCAGCCAACCCGGGTTGTGGCTGCTGATGCAGCCGAGTGCGCGGCGACGTCGATGCAGTCAGTGCGCGCCTTCTCTGCTGCCCATTTGCGCAGCCGCTCTACGGTCTCCCCCTGGGAGCGCCAGACTGCAAAGCTCTCAGCCTCAAGCAGCGCAATGGCGGCAGCAGCGGCTTGGACAACCGCTGTCCAGCACCAGGAGGCGCACCAGGCGAGTTTGCAGCTCGGGGCCGGGTGCGCTGACGCAGCTTGGAAAACGTGCCCCTGAGTCAGGGGCCACCAGAAGACGCCGGGAGGCGCCAGAGCGTTCTCAATTTGTTTGTTATGTTGTGCTTGGCGTCTGTCTTGTGTCCTGGACTACGAAGCGTCGAGGCCTTTTGAGTTCTAGCACCAATCCTATTCGGACAACCTCGCGGCTCCACAGGTCGAGGATTGGCTGACAGCCCTTCACCAGGTGGACTCTGACACTAGGAGCGTCTGCCAGGGCCTGCTGGCGCGGCACCCAGACCTTGTCTGGCGTGACCCGACGAAAATTTCGGCCTGCGTCCAAGTGCTTGTCGACGCAACACGCCAGCGACACCTGCTCAAGAGCTGGATGACCACAGACGCCAACATCCTGGCAATTGCCGATAGGTGGGTTGTGTCTGGGGCTATAGCTTACAGTGCGTTTCGGTGTACCGAACACTTTCGGAGAAGCCGCCAAACGCTGTGGCAGCCTGTGGGTGCTTGATTAAACCGTTTCAATTGCTTCTCACAATTCACTGCTGCCGCAAGACGCTGACGGTTCGCTGTAAACACCTTATCATTTCGCCAGGTACACCCCCGAGGGGCTACGCTCGCGGCTCGCCGACCTCCACCGCCAGGTCTGGCAAAAGCTGGACGACGCCAACGTGACGTCTCTGTTTGCTCCACGCTCCTCCCTGGACATGCTGGACCTGGAGGCCCGCGCGCTGGCCCGCAAGGTGCGCTACTCCGGCTGCATCTCGCGACAGCTCGTGTCCTTACAATTTGCCTTCGCGGCCTTGCCAAACACACGCAACGGAACGCTTACAACACCTCAAATCCTTTCGCCTGCTTTCTCCAGGCTGAGCGGCTGCGGTTGCTGGTCCCGGAGTTCCTGCCCAGCACCGTCCTGCGCGCCTGCCCTGAGCTGCTGGACGTGCCCCTGGAGGACCTGCCCGCCTACGTGCGCCGCGCCGGTGACGTCGTCATCATTGGCGCCAACACCACTGCCGAGCTCGTGGACGTGAACAACGTGGTCGTGGTCCGCTGCCGCCAGCCGCCCTCCCCCGCCGCGTCCTTCACCTCCTCCTTCACGCCCAGCGCCGGCCGGCTGCTCCGCACAGCCCGCTGCGGCGCGCAGCAGCTGCTGCAGGAGGAGGCCGCCCCCTCCGCCGCCCCCGAGGTGGTCCGCGTGTTCTGCAACACCCGCTCGCTGGTGTTCGCCACCCCCGAGGGCGTGGAGCTGCGTGTGGAGGACCCCACCAAGAGCCAGGAGGACCTGGGCGCCACGTCCGCCGTGCCCGGCATGGCCGCGCTCAAGGGCACATCCTCCTCTGCCGTTGCCACCGAGACCGGCGCCAGCAAGCGCTACGGTGTGCGCAGCGCGTGAGCGGCCTGTCCCCGGCCGCTAGCTTCTACAGAGAAGAACAACCAATAAAGTGCGATGTTGCGGGGGATTTTTGGTTGCTGAACCGACAACGACTTTTTGGGGGTCATACCACGCCGCCCGGGTTGATCCGGGGGCGGTTTTCGCGCGCCGTTGCTGGCACGCGTTGTTGCCAGGCTGAAGCACATAAAAGAGTTGGCCATTGCTGAGTCTGCGATGGGCCGTCACGCACGGTCTGTCTACCTTGACAATCAAGCCGCTGCAACTATCCGGTACATTGAACAAGAGCAATCGTTCAGGTTGCGCCGTTGCAGTTGTGCAGAGCATTATTGTGTGTCGCCGCACCTTCGCGGCTTCTGTCAGGGTCGTGGTGCGTGTTCGTGTGCATGCCGCGTGCGGCTTCCACGTGGCAGTCGTGCGGCCAGGGAGTGTGCTGTCGCGTGTTGCGCCGGCTGCCGTAGCACGTGTCCTACATCACGTGCGATGCTATTTTGCAGCAGCGCAGTTTGGCACAGAAGCTCGACAAGACGAAGAAACCGGAGACGGTCGAAGGGCCGGGGCTGGTAGGGAGGAGCGTCCCAGGGATCGATCGCGTTGTGCGCAGTGAGTTGCATGTTGCAAACCGCATGGCGAAGACAGTGGCAGGGTACCGAGGCTTTCAGGAGGCGTTGCGCATATACATAGTCTGCCAGTCGCCTGGTGCGCTTCTGCCTGCTGATGCCCGAATGCGTTGCTGGCCAATGGTTTGCGAGACAGCGAGTGGAGTTGCTGCTGCTCTGGGTGCGGGTTTTTGCCGCTGGATGACGGTTGACTTTTTGTGCGGTCTGGTACTGCGTGTTGGCACAGGCGCTAGTCAGCACGTTGGCCTTCGGCTGTTGCGCCCTGTGTGTGTGCTCCGGAACGGCGGTGCTGCGGCTGGCAGGACTCCCTGACGCGTGTTTCCGGCTTACGACATACACAGTACTGTGGCGGCGCTTTATGCCACCAACCGGCGTGTTCCGGCGCGGTGCCGCAACATGGCACTTGCGGCCGGGCCCAACCTCGTGAGGCTTGAGGTTAGTTTCTGGTGCACGCACCGCGGGAGCTCACACTAAAGCTTCTGCGTGTTTGCTGCACGACCCTGCTTGCCCCGCCCTTGTATGATATTCACTTTAATGTGCACTGATAATGTGCGGGGCACGCTGGTAGTTTAGGCACGGCGGCGAACTGGGCTCCCAACGGCATAGCCCATGCGGCGGCCTGTCTAGTTTTCCACACCACCAACCCCTACCCCACCTGGAACTGAATGTGGCTTTGTATGTGTTTCTGCGTTGGTGAAATGGCAATGGACCAGGCCGCGTTGCCATGGATGGGACTCGAGGGCACAGGGCGCCGTACAGTTATGCCCTTGTGTTTCCTTGGAGTCGGTACGGCTGACAAGGCATTGTGTTATGTGGCTCGTTGCGTGTACAAAGGCGCTCGGCGTGTTGTACCGTACTTGACACATACCGACTCCTGAGCTGGTGTTTGGATTGTGCACGCCCCCAACATGTACTTTATACATCTTGTTGACTGGGGGGCTATGTTTTGTTTTGCCCGGGCGTCGCCACACCCGTCTGCATCGTTGGTCGGTTTTCGATGAGTATCGATTTGGTACCCTAGGGACCTGCAGAAGATGGAGCATGCTGCCTACTCTACGCACAGCTTTGGTGATGTTGTTTGGAAATGTCGTTCGCACGTATAACTGGGCTCAGCATCGGGGCGTTAGTGGCGGGCCAAGCCCCAACCGCAATTGTCCGTATGTGGGCGCCCGCGTATTTTTCAACTTCATGTCTTTGGGCATCAAAGGCAGGGTACAATAAAGACAGCTGCCGCACAATAAATGCTTACTTCATGCCGGGGACGTCGTACCGGTAATGTAACACGCAAATGGGCGTCCCTGCTCTCATGGATTTCTCGTTAAAATGAGGGTGGGCAGGACAGCAGCAGTCAGCAGCTGTTGCAGCAAGCCTATCCAATCCTAGTGGCCTTTGTGGCGTGGTGCGCGGCATGTCCAAGCCAGTCAGTTGCCCAACGTTCGGGGAACAGCAAGGACTTCACAGTGCACAATTGCAACCCTCGGGGTGTTGTGGGCTACCACATGTGTGCAGCAATGGCCCATGCTGCATGTCAGGACCCAATGGTCCATGAGCAAGGACGCTCTCGCTCACAAGAATTACTTCAGAGAGTTGGTGCGCCGTTGCCGTAATACACCCACAACTACAATCTCCCGCAGGAACAGCGAGCCATGCACCAACCCTATGTCCAGCCTACCATACCAGCGAACCAGCCTAGAAAACAGGTGAACTCCCCTAAAATTCTCTCCCACAAATGCCAGAGAGGACACCAGTTATTACGCCTACCAGCAGCTGCACTTGAAAACTCTTACGCCATGCCCTTATGCCGCATACATGCACAACCAGCAGAGGTGACGTGCGCGGCAGTGAGCGTAACCGCCCTCGGTGCTCTACCACCTCAAACCCAGCGTTCCACTGCCTAGCGTACTTGAGAACCCCCTCAGATCTGCAGGATCGCTAACTGCTCCACCAGTCCAGCCTAGGCCATCAGCGCACCCTGCCATACCACGTGTACTGCATAACCCAGCGCTTCCTGTCTTCCTCTAACCCACCCACGCCTACACGCCCCACATAAGTACAAACAGTTGCGGCACCCTTTACGTAAAGCTGCGGGCTACTGAACCTCCACTTGCGCCCCACAGCCTCACAGTGCTGGCATCATTTGGCTAGTACAACTTGCCCAATTTAATCCCCCGCAACGACCTCTAACCACCCACGTACAAATTGTACGAACAGACCGTTCTTCAGATTGTACACACAGCCCTTTGCGGGTCTCTATTAAGCACAAGATCTTTGCCCTCATGCCGCAGCAGCAGGCAATCGGCCTGCATTAGGACTGTGCGACCATGGGGCAGGGCTTGCGTTCCCCAAGCGTCCACCGAGCTCCTTTCTACACCATGCGCATGTCTGGCGCTTGCTCAGATGGCGGTTGTGTTCTTTCTTGGCGTAGAAAGCCGCACCGTGCGCTTAGCTGCCTGCACAGCTCACGACTCCCACACGTCCTAAACCATGCCCAAGCTACTTGATCCGATACGGCTCACCACAGAAACTACATCATACGCAAGGGTACATGACGCTTAGAAGCAACAGCTAGCTTGCCAAAATGCTTTTCCTCGGCGCAATACCCTGTTGATTGCGCCACACCTGTCAATGCACCAGATGTACAGTATGCACGCACAGCCGCCTCTAAGGAGGCTCTCTGTGACGCTATGTACGTACGGAGTCCTCATACTTGCTTAAAAGTACATGACCAGCCCCAAAGCAACAACAACAACCCGAACAACCGGTAGCTGGGTGCCATGTGCTTACTGGTCATAACGCATCTGTTTTTCCGTCCCGCTGCCTTATGCACACGGCTCGAGGCCGCGGCACGTGCACCGCTGCGTGCCAATGAAAAGTACCGGTACCCATAGCAACTATCTTGCTCGCACTCTTGCTGCCGCATGAGCAACGGGCCTCTACACATCGAGGACGCCCTGACCACTGCCGTCCCCCACGGCCCCACCGACTGGCCCCGGCGCTGCCTCCAAGGCATTCCCGCTCGTGCTCAGCCCTCGTGCTGCGGCCAGGCCGCAAGGAGCAGCTCACGCACGTCCCTCAGGCAGCTGTCCATCCCACACTCCACCAGGTACGACTGTACGGAGACAGCCAGCTCCGCCACTGCCTCCTGCTCCTCCGCCTCTACCTCTGCTGACGGGCCTGCAGCCCACTGCTCAGCCTGCTCAGCCTGCTCCGCGCCCTGCTCCTGCTGCTGCTGCTGCTGCAGCTGCAGCACAGCCTGGCGCTGCGCTAGCCACCGCATCAGGTACGCCAGGTCGCCCGCGATCTGCAGGAAGTGGTCATGGTACGCAGCCACGTGGCATGCGGCAGGCAGGAACAGCACCCGCCCGCCGGCCAGGGCATGCGGGGTGGCCTGTCCGCCCTTGGCGTCGACGTGGCTGCCGCTGCGGCTACGGCTGCTGGTGCCGGTGTTGCTGCTCGTCGCATCGTGATGCTGGTCGGCCTGCTGTTGCTGTTGCTGCTGCTGCTGTCCCACTTGCTGCTGCCGTAGCGCCAGCTGCTCCGCCATGTCGTCGTGCAGGGCGCACAGCTCCTGCGCCGCCTCCCAGGACGGGACCACCAGCAGCGGCAGGGTGACCAGCGGCCGGTGGGCGCCGCCCGGGGCGGCGGTGGCGGCGGCGGCGGTGGCGGCGGGCGGCGGCGGCGCGGTGGCGCAGGGCAGCACGTGCACCACCGCCATGCCCGGCAGGGCCGCGGGCGGCAGGCGCAACCTGTGATAGGGGGGCCGGCCGGGGCAAGGCAACAGTTGCGTCAGTGGGCTAGGTATGGTACGCACTATGGCTGCCTACCAGCACTGGTCAGCAATGTACATCACTGTGCGCTGGGTCGCCAGTGTGCTAATGCGGAACCACACCTGCCTGCAAGGAAGCCTTCCAATTTACGGCAGGGCCGTAGCGGCTTCTACGCGTGCATTATGGTGACCCCCGAAAAACGCCGCCCCGGGCCTCAGCCGCGCACCTGATCCTGCCCGCAGGCGTGCCCTGGTTCGGGTGCCAGCCGCCACCCAGCTCTCCCCCATCCACCTCCACCTCCGTCTCCTGGTCCAGCAGCACTGTTCCACAGCTGCCCACAGCCACAATCCGCACGCGGCCCGGACAGCCGCCGTCCCAAACCAGCACCTCCACCTCCACGCCCGCGCCTGCCTCAGCGTCCGCCCTTACATCCGGGTCCGTGTCCAACTGCGTTTCCACGTCATTCTCACGGACCTGGTCGTCAGGCTGGTCGTATCTGGCATTGTTGTTGGTCTGGGGACCTACGGCGATGGCTGGGGGGAAAACGGTGTACGGGGGCGGGCGGTCCACGTTGCTGGCGCCCGCCGGGGCCCCCGGCGGAGGAAAGGCGTCGACTTCGCTCGCCAGGCTGCCGGCGCTGCCGGCGTGCGGAAGGTGGTGCTGCATCAGCGTCAGCCGCAGTTCCTCGGCGGATGGCAGCTCGTCCATTCCGTCCACCTCGACATGTACGACACGCAGGGGGCTGACGGCAGGCGGTTGTACGACACCGGCGGGCCCGGTCCCGTCCCCGGCTCCGCTGCCGCCGCTGCAGAGGCTAAAGTAGAACGTATCGCCGCTGCCGTCGGTGCTAGTGGCAGCGTCGGTGGCCGCTGCAATACCGTTGGAAGTGACGCTGCTGCTGCCGCCACCAAAGCCGCTTGCACCCTGGCTGCTGCTGCTGCTACCGCCGTTCGGGTCTCTCGCACTACGCGGCACCAGGCTGCTGACCACCCCAAGCAGGTGCACGCACCCGCGCACCACCACATAGCTGGATTGGGCAAATGGCCGGCCGAAGGCGGAGGCTGCTGCCACCAGACTACGCTGCGGGCTGGCGTCGGGACCGGGGCTGGATGAGGCGCTATGGCAGGCGGAAGCCGAAACAGACGCGGTGTAGTGCGAGCCCAGCGCACTGGACGCATCGGAGCCGGAGCGGGCGGCGGCAGCAGCTGCGGGGCCGGGCGGTGGCGGCCTGGCGGGTGCTGGGGCTGTGGTGGATGGGGGCTGGGGGTGTGGGTGCTGGCCGCGGCTTGCGGCGGCGAAGAGGCCTCCCAGTTGTGAAGCCGTGCGATTGAACAGCGCGCCGTCAACGTTGCATGGCTGGTGGTCCCGCACCTGTAGACAATATAACAGCCGTTTACAATTTAAACGAAAACGAACTCATCGGTGATGGTGTCATGGCTACGGCACGGCAGTGCACACGTGGACTTGACGGCTAGTCGCAAACCGTCACCGTTACAGGCTGCCGTGAAACGTGTAAACCTCCTGGCGACCTTTCTAGCCACCAACACGCACCACTCCGCCTACCTTTGCGCTGACCATCACCGCCGAAGTTATCGCCTTGTAGCCAAGCACCCGCGCCGCCGCAGGGGCCATCCCCTGCTGCTGCGCCACCGCCGGAGCCGCCGCCGCCGCCGCACCCGCCGCCGCCCGAGCAGCTACACGGCTACTGGCCCCGCTGTAGTTCCCCAGCCCGACAGTCTCATCCCACTCGGCGCTGCTCGGTGCCGTGGGGCCCAGGGACGTGCAGTCGGACAGCGCGGATGCCCCCGACTGCACCCGGCCGAGGTGCAGCAGCGCCGCCGCCGCCGCCGCTGCATCGCCATTCCGGACGGCGCGGGCAGCGGCGGCCGCCAGGGAAGCTGTGCCGCCGCCGCCGCCGCCGCCGCCGCCGCCGTCAGACGCAGATCGCCGTGAACTGTTGCTTGAAAACGATAGCGACGTTGTAGGGGCTGTCGAGTCCAGGAGGGTAGCTGAGGATGTGTTTGTCCGGGTTGGTGGGCATGTGGCTGTGGGGTTGGCGGTGGCTGCGGCTGCGGGCGTGGAAGCGGGGATGTGGGTTTCGGCGCTGGACTGGGTACAGCCGGCAGGAGTGCAGACGCTAGCGCCGTCTCCACTGCCACCGTGCAGCAGCTGTGACTTCACGCCATGACGGGCTGCTGGCTCCTGCGGCGGTGCGCCGTAACCGGGCGAGTGGCGGGATGGTCCCGCCGCCGCCGCCCTGCGAACGTCAAGGCAGCGCGTGGGTGGTTTGAGTGCAAGATGAGCCTGAGCAGCTTAACAGGAAAAAGTGCAAGCTCATGCCAGTTGCTGTTGTGCTGCTCTGTGTGTCTTTTACTGGCCTCCTCCCAGGGTCCTACGGTACCCGTGGGCCCCACCTGAAGCGGGCCCTCTGCTTCGACTCCAGCCACCACACCGCGACGCACGGCAGCGCGTAGTACACCAGCAGCTGCAGCATCAGCAGCAGCGGGTGCAGCGCCAAAACCAGGCCGGGCCTGCCGTACATGCGGTACGACACCATGGCGCCCACCAGGGAGCCGTTGAGCCACTCCACAAAGCCGTACCGTAGCTGGTACGACAGGAGCACCTGCATGCGGGAGGGGTTCACAGGAGGGTTTCAAACACAACGAACTAAGTCAACTGAAGGTAAGCAACCCGTAACCAAGCATGTAAGGACCCGAGTTGTACCCTGGTACGGAGCGAGAAAGCGCAGATTGCAGCATTACGCCCACTCATACCCCAGGTCCTGTGACAGACATTTAGCCGCCGCCGTGGCCCCTCCAGCCCTCATGCTACGGGCTCCTCGGCCCAGGTTGCCTGCCACCGGCACACGCAAACTGTGTTGCACTTACCCGGCCCCACACGGCCGCCTTCAGGGCGACGTACAACAAGCCCTTGTTGAGTAGCAGCCTGGCGCCCGGGACCACCTGCCCTAAGCCACCCTCCGCAACCGCAGCACCAGCTGCTGCAGGGCATACTGGGCCGGCACCGCCGCTGGCCACGTGCGCCACGGCCGCCGCCGCCGCCTTGCCGGCCCGATGCACAAGCGGGGGAACGTAGTAGGGGGCGGTGGTGGCGGCCAGGCAGGACGAAGGGGACAGGACCGCTGCCAGTGTGTTGCCGAACGCCATGCATAAGCGCGCAGTGAGGATGATGGTGTTGCGGCGGTGGAAGTACACGTCAGGCCGCAGCTGCGGCGATGAGGCAGGGAAGGCGTGCGGGGCGAGCCGGAAGGGTCAGGATGTGCGGCATAATGTTCAAGACGGTGTTGAAATCTACACAAGCAGTGGCGATGCACGAGCAGGGGAACACAGCGCACGAGCATGCATGCAGCTTGCGCATGCTGGATGCACATGCTACAGGGAGCAACTGCTGTAAGGGAGGCAACCCAAGCAGCAGGGCTGTGGGAGCTGTTCTCCTCGTGCTCGGAGAGGGGATTCGCTGTACGGCAATTACATGACGTGTGGCACATGCACTTGCACGCACGCCCGCACGCCCGCGCCTGCCGACAACCGGGCCAGCGGGGCCAACGGCAAGTTGCTTGCACCACGTGTCACGCGTGCCCGCCACTCACCGCCACTAGCGTCACCGCGCCCATGAGGCTGAGCGTGAAGAGCAGGACACTGAAGTCGCACCGCACGAACGCGTGCAGCAGGTTGCCAGGCAGGTGTCTGGGGCAGGGGCAGGGGAGCAGAGGGGAGCAGGGGGTGGCTGGACTGCGGAGGGAACACACGGGAGGTACGCAGAGCGCACGTGGGATGGAAACCTTGAGGTGAAGAGATGGCAAGGGTGGCGGGGCCTCCAGTGCCGCACCGTGCAGTCAAGGGACGCGGTAGGGCTCCACTGCCCTGATGCTGGACAAGACCTAAGGAGGTCGTGAGGTGATGGCGCTCTGGCAGGGCGCCAAGCGCGATTGCGTACTTGCGTATGAAGCAAACGCTGACATGTTACTGCCAAGCGCGTTGTGCAGCGCTGCAAGGAAGGCAGTTTCCGTCATATGCGGCTCCTCAGCGGGGCGTCGTGCGTGGCCGCGTGAGGACACGTGTGCTATGGCCGCCTTGGCACAACGCTCGTGCCTGGCCATGTGCGCTCGCGGCCCGTGTGCGAGACCCGTATGCTACCGGTATCATGCAGACAGATGGTCTACACAATCGCATCCCTACGTGTAACTCTTCCACAGCACACGCTTTGCGGTGTGCTTGCTTTGCTGCCACTGACCCGGGGCTCGTTCGCACCTCCGGCTCCTTGACAGCACGACTGACTGCCTGACTGACCGGCACACGGCCTCAAGCTCTGCTATGCAAGCAAAGTGAATTCGCAACAATGGCACGCTGCTATGCACCTGCCGTCACGCAAGGGCTATAGATTTGTGCAAGTCTGGGGCCGGCGCTAGGCCTTACCTGAGGGTGAACCATAGCAGTTGCCATTTGCCAGCCCCACAGGGAAACGCGCGGAAAGCCCTGGCGTCAAGCCAGAACTTCGGGCCGCAGCCGCATGCGGTACGCTCCAGCAGCGTTGGAGAAGTATGCTCCAGCTCGTTGAGAGGGAGCTTGTGGTCGCAGCATGCAGGGACTGCCAAGTCGTGGGCCAGAGTCGCCAACGCCAGCAGGAAGAACTCAGCCCCCCAAGACAGGAGGTCTAACACGGCCGCCTGTGGCAAATGCCAAGTGTGGAGATAAGTGATGAGAAGGCTTGAAGAGGTTGTAGCCCAAGGCGCGTTGTCCTTCACGGTACCGGGTGCCCGAGGCATAAGTAGCGGACGCCCGGAACAAGCGGTGGCGAGGAACGTGATCTTGGACGCTAGTAATGACAATGCTGCTAAGTAGGCTCACAACTTCAAGTCCAACGCGAAAGAAGAGAAGCGTTTGTGCCACCCTGCGGAAACGCGCTGCTGCCCAACTCCCACAGCGTCCCTAATAAGCAGCGAGGACCTTTGGACACTCCGACACGAGGTGGAAAGGCAGCTCACCTGGCGGTTGTACCACGCTACGAAGCTCGCGCTCGCGTTAGGTGATGTTTGGTGCAAGGCCGTAGCTGTCTTGCTTGCAATTTTTCCGGCCGCCTCCTCTGGACCACTATCCTCGGGCAGGGCTGCGGCCTGTCCGCTCATTTGCCGGCTGCGTCGTCGCACCGCCGCTTGCCACATCTGTTAGGCCGAACAAAAAACGGATTAAAGGAGCTCTATATAGCTTAAGAATGTACGGTACTCTTGCGTGTGTTAGCTCTAAAAGTATACGCGGGTGTTCCTAGGCACCGAGGCAAGCTCCGTCGGACGTAAGTGAATCTCCCAAGCGTCGAGAGCACGGCCACATGACAAACTATTTACCCCCCTTCATGCAACTGGCAAATGTGTTTTGTACTTTGTACGCTGCATGTGTGTGCGGCGCATCTGTTACATCCAAAGCGCTCAGTTGGGAGTTTGCCTCTGACCCATGGGTCGCGAAGCACAATGCACCCGAGGCAGTCGATGGGATCCTGGTGGGATCCTGTAGGTTAGCCCTGAGCAACACAAAGGGACTGCATGCTCACAAGTACAGGACTTCAGCACTCAGGGGCTGATATCCTTACTGGCATTGCAAGTGGGAACCTACGAGAGCGCCTACCATCCTTCTGCTGCCAGCGGCGCTCCTAGTGCGGGCAGCTCCCTTCAGTGCGGGCGTCTGATGAGCACTGAGGTGGGTGCCGGCGTGGAACGTGTCACCTCCTGGGCGTCTGGGGTACGGGACTGGCGGCCGGCGGCTTATGATACCTCATATCTGCTGCTGCACAACAGCGTCACAACAGCGCCGCACAGCGTCACCAGCACCTGTTACAGTGGACCAACACAACACCAACGTTGGGGGAGGTACCGTACGGTACCAGGGGAGATTGTACCGTTCAGGGTCCGTATGGTGGGAACTGGGAAGCCAAGGTCTGTGCTCCACAACGATTCACCGTACCCCGGCGCGCGCACAACGCCCGAGAGGTGACAATTTGACAAATTCCCCATGCCAGCTTTGGGTCCGTCTCCACTGCAGCCTGAGCGGCAACCACTCCTCCCAACTCCCGCGCCTTTCCTCAACACTAGCAACTCTCGCCCGGTCCAACCGCCTCACCTCCTTTGTCAGCTGTCAAATTACCTCGCGCATATTGTAAATGGTACGGCATGCCTCCCTACCTCCACGCCACGCCGTCCATGACCACGTCCAGGTGCATCACCCGCAGCACCTCCGCCAGCTGCTGCTCCGACAGCAGCGCCGCCCGCGGCCCGTACGACAGGGCACGTGCCCGGAACGACACGCTGGAGCACGACCACTCTGCCAGGTGCACAACGGCCAGAGCGTCCCACGGGTCACCAGCCCTCCCCGTGCCGCCCCTGCTCGACCCCACCGCCGCCCCAGCAACGGCGGACGCTGTCCCATCCCCGTTGCCTCCATCAGGGGCCCTGGAGGCGCTGGAAACGGTCGACGGCTGTGCTACTTCCTGCTCTGCCACTCGCACCTGCACCTGCGTCCCGCACCGCCCTGCAGCCTGCCGGTCCAGCGACGCCCCCAATTGCCCTGTCCGCCCCGCATCCTCAACCGACAGCGTCCCTCTCGACAAGCCCCCAGCAGGCGCCCCCACCACCGCAACCTGCGCCCCCCTGCCACCTTCTTGACTTCCCAACACCGACACCGTCCGATCCGTCCCGCACCCCAGTTCCCTTCCACCATCCGTCCTCCTCCCCGCCGACCCCGCTCTCCCAGCACCTGACCCCACACCCGACCCCTGCCCTCTTCTCCCCGCTCCACCTCCGCACACATCCCCTAGCCCCGCTCCATCCCCTCTCCGCCCGCCCTCCTCGCCGGCCACGCCGCTCGCCCGTTTCACCCCACCCGACGCCCCCGCTGCCCCTCCCGCTCCCCCCTGCCCTCCCCCGTGCTGCTGCCACGCCACACGCCCCTCCGCCAGCTGCTCCAGCTGCGCCAGGCTCCCCGTAACCAGCTGCAGCTGTGTGCTACGGGCGGCAGCCAGCGACACCGCCTGCGCCACGGACCCACACCAGCTGGTGGCAGGCAGCAGCTGCAGGCGCTCCGGGTGCGGCGCTAACCCACACCGCGCCAGCACCGCCAGCGCCAGGGGCGGGGGTAGGCTGGTGGTCAGCAGCAGCGGCTGGGCGGTGGAGCAGCCCTTGATGGCCTCCACCGCGGTGGTGTAGGTGCGGATGCTGTCCAGGGTCGCCTGTGTGGGGTGTGGGTGGGCGGAGGATGACAGGGGAAATGGTGTGGGTGGCGACAGGGCACGATCCAGGGTGTGCACTGAGCAGCAGTGCGGTGAGACTGCATCAGGCCACCACGGCCTTGTTGCCAGAGAAGATGCGGCGCGACTCCCTGGCCCCAACACCCTTGCCGCGATGCCGGAGGTAAGAAAGATTGCCCCAGCCAACGGCTGAGACAGTATAGCAGCTCCCCACATTGCGTGGCCCAAAATCTACCAACAACACACCGTTTCCATTTTAGTCCTTGCCCCTCACCCTGAGCGCCACCTCGTCCTCCAGTAGCTGCTGCAGTGCCTCAGCGTACGCCCGCCGCACTGCAGCCAGCAGCGTGTCACGCCCCGCCGCCCCGTCCCTTGCCTGGCCCTGCTGCTCCTCCCCTTCCTGGCTCTGCTCCAGCGACCACCTCAGCAGGCACGAGTCCATGACCTGCTGCCAGTGCTCCGCAATCTCCGCCACAAGCAGCGGGCGGCTGCCGCTGCGCCGCACCGCGCGGCCCACCACAGGGCCCTCGCGCCCCGCAGTGCTGCGTGCGCCTGAACGGGGCGCGTGCGATGAAAAGGTTTACTAACATAAGACACATCCGGCGTGTAAAGTCCCGCTAGACCCTATGTACATTGCATGAGCTGGCAGTCACGTTACAGGGCAATATCGGCCGGTATGGGGTGTAAGGGGTGCATGCACTGCAGCGATGCCTCCGAAGGCCAGAGGCCAGAGTCATTGTACACAAGGGCGTCCCCGCGAGTACGGCGGCCACGAGCACCCGCGGTGTTCCGCAGTGGTGCGGGGAGGTAGTAGCTACACGACGCACCTATGACGCCCTCGTCTGCCAGCAGCCGGACCAGCACGACCGCCTGGTGTGGGTCGCTGAGCGCAGGCAGGATGGGGCGGGCCTTGTCCACGTACAGCAGGGGAGGCCCCACCACGCGGTCCGGCCACAGGCGCTGAGCTGCCGCGTAAGCCACGCTAATGGTAACGTGGCTCAGGTCGCATAATGAGGAGAGGCAGAAAGCCCAGCTGTGGGTGGAGGTACGATGGGGTGGGTAGAGGTGGACAGGTTGGGTGCGTGGGGGCAGGGCGTGGGAGACCAAGGTCGCTGGGGTCCATGACGGCCCCATGAGGATGCATCCTTACTTCAAGTTCGTGATAACATAATCTCGGGGATTTATGATTACCTGTCCTCCGTTATTTGGGGTCCAGTGGAAGAGGAGCTCGCGTGTGTCCCGATGGCGCGCGTGGAGACCCCATTGCGTGCAGGACGATGGCCGGATAGAGCTCTACGTGATTTTGTACAGCCATCTACGCTTTTATAGCTTGTAGGGCGTTGTGTAACTCTGGCCTCAGCATGTGCAAGCAAACACGCCTGTGGATGGTGCACCCGCGCCCACGATACTGTCCTCAACATATTTGCGTGCATTTGCCCTGATCATATCTCTGTAATGCCGTCTCCCTATTGCGCGCATGTGAACGTGTTCATCTGCCGGGCTGCCGCGCGGGCCCCGAGATGAACGGTTGCCGCAACGACCCGCACGAACGGAGTTGCTTCATATCTTTGGGAAAGTCCAAGAGCCTAGTGTACCTGCCCTCCAAAGCAATCTGTTCATACGCTGCTCAAGATGTAGCATAGCTAAGGGCCCCTGTGGCCTTCCTTCGTTTCGTCTCTCGACACAAGGGCTTTTCTCCAGTATCATACCCGACCTTTTCATAGGGCTTGGCAATGTCACCTGGTCCAATCACCTCAGAAGTATATCATCATTCGTTCCGCTGGGTGGTCGACATCGAAACTGATGTCGGCGCGCTGCCACCCCAGCGCATTGCGCAGCTTCGAGCGCTTTTGCCCCCTGAGGAGCAGGCCCAGGTCATGGCCTTCCTGCAGCCTGCGGACCAACATCGAGCCTTAGTCAGCCGGCTGCTGCAGCGCTGCTGCGTGTCCTTGGCGCTGGGAGTGGACTGGACTGCAGTGTCTCTGTCGCGCACCAAGGGCCGGAAGCCCTTCACCACCAACCCCAAGCCGCCAGCAGCCCCCAATTTCAATTTCAACGTTAGCCACGAGGTGGGAACGTCGCTTGCGGAATGGAACCTGCTGTGTAAACCTGCAGCGTAATGCACTTGGCATCCATCAAACGGCATGCCTGCAGGTGACCCGTGGGACAGCCTAGTAGCGCACTGGCCGCTGCACCTGACCCAGATCAGCCGCTGTGACACATTTGGCCAGTACCACACCTTTCGCTTTACGTTGCTTCTTACGCAGCATTCTCTGTACCCTCAGTTGTATTGGTCCCGAACCACATGGTGTACGGTAACCCCCTTCATAGGGTCGTTACGTGGCGCTGTGTTCGCACCCGCTGTTCCTGGTGGGGGTGGACGTGGCGGCACCGCGAGCAGAGCGGCCCGGCGGCGGCGATGGTGGCGGCGGCGGCGGCGGCGGTGGCAGGGGGGCCATGGTCCCAGTGACACCCATTCGGCGGCCGCTGCAGGCCCACCTGGCGGCCTTCCGGTCCCAGCTGGCGGACAGCGAGGTGGGCGGGGCGCACGTGGCATGTGACACGTGTCACAAGGCACTAGGCTGCCGGCGCGAACACGTGCTTGGATGGGCCTTGTAACACGAGTTCACTGCTGCGGCCTGTTGCCTCCTGGCCCGCACCACCCCTGTCCTGCAGTGGGAGGCGCTGCAGGGCCTGGCGCCCTACGAGCCAAGGCAGGAGGCCGCCTTCCAGTGCCTGTGGAGCCTCAAGGAGGTGAGGCGGCCTGGAGGTGGGAGGCGTTAACAATATTATTTTTATCAATTATCATATGCTGTTCCGGAGCTGTGGAGCCACAAGGAGCTGAGGTGAGGCATCCTGGAGGTGGGTGGCGTTAGCAAGCGAGCGCTGGCGGGGGGTGGTCCGCGGATGGCTCCGTGTATTCAAGGCAGCATGGGGTATGTGCGGGTTTAGGACGGGTCGTGCATTGAGCCACTGCCAGGCTGGGTAGCACGAACCTGACGCGGTAGTAGTAGAAATTGAAACGGCAAGCTGTTCCGTCCTAGTGCCAGGCCATGTTGTCATGCGTGGACATACGATCTCTTTGCCCGCGCGTTTGCCAATGCCCTGTGGCCAGGCCTTCATCAAGGCGCGGGGCGACGGCCTAGGGTTCCACCCCCTCAGCCGGGCCGCCTTCCGCTTCGCCCCCGGGTGCGAGCCGTGGGGCCGCGAGGCGCAGTGCACGGCTGCTGCAGCGGAGGCACAACTCCAGCTGGATGGGAAGGTGCAACCCGGGTGAGCCTCTCTCCACAAGTCTAATACACATGCCAGCAGACCACCGTTCCTTGACCGGCGTCAGCTATCGTACGATGCTGCCATGTTACCGTGTACACCAAACCACCTTACTGCCGGTAGCTACCTCGTCGGCAGCTTCACGCACTTGCTACTGATGGCATGCACGGCTGTGATGCTGGAGAGGGGGCTTCTGTGAGCAGCCCGCTAACCCACTGTGGCGTGGGTGTGCAGGTGGCTGTTTGCCGTACAGCCCCTGCCGTACGACCACGTCGTGAGCGTGGCTCTGGGCCCAGTGGCCGAGGCGGTGGACGCGTACGGGGTGAGCGAGAAAGACCGGGGGTAACCGCTGAGCGGCAAAGTAAAGAAACCGGAGGCCAGTAGGGCCTGCGGAGGGGGACAGGGAGGGGGGGAGGGAGGGCGCAAAGACGGCAGGGGAATAGGTAGGGAATAGGTAGGGCCCCATCTGTGGAGCACCCTTGCAAGGGGTGGCGCACCGGTACTAGTGTGCACGTGCATGCGCGCGCGGGGTGAGTTGACGCTCTTTCAGCTGCCCGCCCAGCTACCGGAGCGCCAGGTCGCATGTGTCAGGTAAAACACGAAGCCGTTGCCGTTGTGTGTTTCAGAGTTTGGTGCTGGTAATAGTACTCGGCATAGCTGACGCGTGCCACCCTTTTCCAACCCGGCCTCAGGTGTTCCGTGCCTCCATGCAACGCCCCGAGGTGACGCCGAGTGGCAGCAGCCTTGTAGGGGCGCTGGAGCAGGAGTTCGAGTGCTTGGCGCTGGAGGGACTGCTGGCGGCGGCAGGGGCCCTGCATGGGTAGACCAGGGTAGAACCTCCGACCCAGATCAGGGGACAACCGGAAGGTGCATCGGCGCGTGAAGTGAAGTGGTCCCCACGACCCCAGCGCCCGACGTGGCCCGACGTGGCCCTACGGTCCATAGCTGGGACTACGGATGCGCAGATGAAGTCGCAGAATTGAAGAGCTTGACTTTGTATGGGAAGCCACAGTTATGCCCTGTAGGAACGCCCCATTGGGGGATGGTGCACGGCAGGGTTCGACAGCCCTCTTAGGGCCCGAAAATTTGGGCCCGTAGGGCCCCTTC